>ERZ780157.4405-NODE-4405-length-10718-cov-3.590828_pt1 | contig 10718 bp, 12 predicted proteins | sample MGYA00511169_ERZ780157 | MGnify/ENA primary metagenome ERZ780157 (study PRJEB29588, sample SAMEA1965149) | human gut metagenome | biome: human gut; feature: human-associated habitat; material: faeces | place: Denmark | collected 2008/2010 ...
CTGGCAGACTTCATTTTCCGGGACGAGATCGCCAAGGCCCATCTGGAGGGCACCATGAACCAGTATTTCGCGGTGCTGACCAATATGCGCTCCGTGGGCGTTCAGGGCGATGGCCGGACGTATGACTATACGCTGGCCCTCCGCAGCGTCACCACCACGGACTTCATGACCGCCGACTGGACCCGGATCCCCTACGATGTGCTGGACCGGGTCTCCGTCCGTATCGTCAATGAGGTGCCCCACATCAACCGCATCGTCTACGATATTACCTCCAAGCCCCCCGCGACTATTGAGTGGGAGTAATACCCGAAAGGCCAAAAAGCCTTGAAAAAGCTGGACTTTTGCGCCCGGGAATTGCTCCGTGACAACAAAATGACAACATTTTAGATTATCCAAGAATAAAGAGCTATCTGATTTCTGTTAGAGAAGTCAGATAGCTCTTTTTTGTTAGTCATTAAATTTATTTAGAACCTTGATAATATGCACCGTCGATAGAACAGCATTATAGCAAAGTTCGGCATCCATTTGCGTAGCGGTTCTGTTATGGGTTAGTTCGTTTGAAAAATCAATAGAAGATTTCGCAAACTTGATCTCTCGTTCTTTACTACGCTTATGAAGACAGTAATGAATATACGCTTCAAGCATTCGTTTCGAGTCTGCTTTTCCAATATCTGTTCCGTCTGGTGATGGATGCTTTTCTTTATCAAAAACTGTTTGCGCCAAGGTAATCAACAACTCTCTACCATACATTCCCACAGATTGAAAATCTGCTGTCTCATTTGCTTCGGTTAGTACTTCTTTTAGTCGAGCAACCCCGTCGTCAACTTTTTCCCATCCGGTGGGTTCATAACTGATCAGTTGAAGTGCAGATTCTTCGGAGTTCTGAATGGTATTTAGTAAGGGCTCAAAAATGTTTTTGATAAATAAACGGCGGCTTTGGTATGTTTTTAGTTCCCGTAAATTATAGTCGTTATACCAATCCCACAGATCGTTATAAGCGTGGACAGGTTCCAATCCTAACTGTTTTAATAAAGAGACCAAATAAGAGTGCTTCGCTTTATATTCGTTGTTGACCTTTAAATCTCTAATTTGGAGCACACCCGTCCCAGCTTTGATTAAAGTGTCTTTTTCAGCAGTAATCAAAGCAATGACTGAGTCTTTATTCTCTTTAGGTGCTATGGCTGCCCAATCTACGAACTGATCAATCTTTGTGGCAATCTCTACGCAGGCAATAATGTTTCTTTCGTCCTTGTAAAAAGAATCTATTGAGTTCATTATGGCATCCTCGTAAAGCTTTTTCAGATCGATGATTTTTGTGTAATCTGAATACTTCAAATAAAACACAAGTTTGTATGTGTCTATACCGCCATTCCAATTATCGTGGTCGAGCCATTCAAGCGAAAATTCAGATTTCTTTATAACCTCAATAATCGCACCTTGGTTATGCTGACGCAGATCTTGGACTGCCATTGATACGATTTTTTTTATTAATTCTTCCAATGCTTTTTCCTCATTACTTATATTAAATCCTTTATGTATAACATTGGAGTAATAAGAGCAATCTTTCCTCCCGTTTCATCACTCATTGTACCGTGAACTATTCCGTGTAACACTGTTTTTTCCTTGGTAGCTGTTGCACAACCCATTTTTTCATACCCCATATCAAAAACAGGTCCGCCGCTATATCCACCTACGCTTGGATTTTCTAAGCAGAAAAAGTCAGATGGTGTTTTGGTGTCTGCTCTAGGTAATGTTAAAAAGGCGGATGACGCATAGGATCGAAATGTTAAAGGACTAAATTTACCTTGAACGCCTAATCCGTGAGGGAAACCTATAACAGTAAGTTCATCATCTCTTGATGCAGGTATATCAGAGTCATTTATGTGATCGTATGGAAAACATCTGTCTTGGAAAAGGTTAAGATGTCCTAAAATATTCAGTTCAATCACTGCCATATCTGCTATGGGGTGGATTTTCCAAACATTACCATTTGATAATGTGGTTAATGGAAGAACAACACAATTTGACTGATGCTTACCAAAGGCTAAGACGGTGTTGTTATCAACAGTTTTTGCTACATGGTCGGCAGTAAGTAAATACACCTTATTATCTTTAATAATAAAACTTCCTGTACCGATAGAAATTTTTCCATCAGCCTTTGGTGTCCTAATATTACATACAACGTTAAAAAGATGGTCACGAAAAATAATCATTATACCTCACCCTCCTTTTTGATCTCTCGTAATTTATCAAGAGCATCCCTTGTGCGCTGTACCTCTACTTCGGGATATGTATACCGCCAATGGTCGTATTCCTCTTTGCTGATTTCACCGTTGCGGTACTTCTCTGCTTCTTTCTGCCAAGCAGTAAAACGCTCAAGCAAAGAAATGTAAGATGTTCCTCTGTTTTTATCAAGACGGATACAAACCTCATCATCGAGCTTGTCAATCTTCATGCCATAAATATCCTCTAACGCAAAGAGCGTGTGCATCAGACCAAGATAGCTGTCGATGTCTGGCACGGACAGTGCCAGCGGCGATACCCCCAGCGCACCGGCAAGGTTCTCCGTCAGTTCTGCCTTGGGCGTTCTGCTGCCGGATTCATACTGCGCCATACGGATGTCGGCAGTCTTTTCCGGGAAGCCGACCGCCTGCCCCAAGTATTTTTGCGTCATTCCCCGCAGATTGCGGAAGAACCGAATTCTCTCACCGATTGCCATAGCACAACACTCCTTTATGTACTGCACAATTAACATAGCATATAGATTTAAGCTATGTCAATACAACAATAGCAAAAAAGTTAAATGTTTTTCTGTAAGCCACTTGACGATAGCAAATTTGCTTAGTATAATAACTAAGCAAATAACGTTAAGCTGTTTGCTGGCAACCGAATAACCGTTATACGTCACGGTAATGGCGTAACCGCTCGGGCAAATCGGAATGCGGTCAGAAAGTTCTCCGACACTAAATAAGAGAACTCTATCCAAAAGCAGAAAGGAGTAATGAAATGGAAAACACAAGCTTTATGAGAGTAGAGGAAGTAGCGCAGGAATTGGGTGTTTCAAAATCCTATGCCTACAAGATCGTGCAAAAGCTGAATGAAGAACTGAAAAGCAAAGGCTTTCTCACAATTTCGGGACGAGTCAATAAACAGTATTTTATGGAACGCACCTGTTACGGTGCTGTTCAGAAAGAGAGGTAAAAATGTCTGTTTACAAAGATACCAAGAGTAACACTTGGAAGGTCTACTACCGCTTCACGGATTGGCAGGGCAAGGTACACCAATCTACAAAGCGTGGCTTTCCCACAAAACGAGAGGCGCTTGCTTGGGAGCGGGAACAGCTCCACAAGGTGGAAGCCGATCTGGATATGACCTTTGAGAGCTTTATCGACACCTACACAGCCGATATGAAGAACCGGCTGAAAGAGAACACCTGGCACACCAAGGAGCACATCATTCGCACTAAACTGCTCCCGTACTTCGCCAAGCGAAAAATGAATACGATCCAGCCCAAAGACATTATCGCTTGGCAAAATGAGATGATCAAATGTCGGGATAAGAGCGGCGAAGCGTATTCGCCGGTGTATCTCAAAACCCTGCACAATCAGCTCAGTGCTATTTTCAATCATGCTGTGAAATTCTACGGGCTGAAAGACAATCCCGTCGCCAAAGTTGGCAATATGGGCAAGGCCAAGGCAAGAGAGATGCTTTTCTGGACGCAGGAGGAATACAAGAAATTCTCCGAAGAAATGATGGACAAACCTGTTTCTTTCTACGCTTTTGAAATGCTGTATTGGTGCGGTATCCGTGAGGGAGAACTGCTGGCGCTGACCCCGGCGGATTTCGATTTTGACCGGGAGACGGTCACGATCAGCAAATCCTATCAGCGTATCGGTGGCCGGGACATCATCACTGACCCGAAAACGCCGAAAAGTAACCGGACGATCAAAATGCCGGAGTTCCTCTGTGAAGAAATGCAGGACTATATGAAACAGCTCTACCGAATCGGCAAAAATGACCGACTGTTTGAAGTTACAAAAAGCTATCTCCACCACGAAATGGACAGAGGCGCCAATGCCGCAGGGGTCAAGAGGATCAGAATCCACGATTTGAGACACAGCCATATTTCGCTTCTGATTGAAATGGGATATTCGGCGGTAGCCATCGCCGATCGGGGAGGACACGAAAGCATCAATATCACTTATAACTACGCTCACCTGTTCCCATCCACGCAAAGCGATATGGCGGACAAGCTCAATCAATTCAGAAAGGACGGTGCGAACGATGTCATTGAAGAACAGAGACGAGCGTAATCGCTGGCGCAATAAGACGGTCGCCTTCCGGGTATCGCCGGAGGAGGGCTCTCTAATCGAACGCTATGTGCAGCTCTCCGGGCTGACAAAGCAGGACTATATCACCCGGCGGCTCACCCACAAGGATGTAGTAGTGCAAGGCAATCCCAGAGTTTTCAAGGCGCTGCGGAATCAGCTTGCTGCGGTGTTGGAAGAATTACGCCGGATAGAAGCCGGTAAAGATGTAGATTTGGAACTTTTGGACTTGATCGAAATGATAGCCGATATTCTCGGCGGGATGAAGGAGGAATCTGAATGAACAATGAAAAAGAAATGACCGCTCCCGTTGTATCTGTTGGCGCAGATACGGAGCAGTCATCCCAAAACCTTACTGACAATAGTTTAACCGATTTTGGCCCGGATTTCAAGGGGTTTGATGAAATGCAGAGAGAAATTCTGCGAATGATGGACCCGTCCTACTTGAAAACCGTGTCAATGTCTGAACTGTTGGACAATGTGTACCAGAGCAAGCCTCCCCTTGTGGACGGTCTTCTCTACCGGGGTACTTACCTTTTTGTCGGCGCTCCGAAGCTGGGCAAGAGCTTTCTAATGACTCAGCTTGCCTATCATATAAGCACTGGCACGCCGCTGTGGAATTATCCCGCCCACAAAGGCACGGTGCTGTATCTTGCCCTTGAGGACGACTACCGCCGCTTGCAGGAGCGCTCTTACCGGATGTTTGGCACGGCAGAAAATGAGAGCCTGTTCTTCTCTGTTTCGGCCGGTCAGCTTGGCAGCGGTCTCGACGAGCAGCTCACTAATTTTCTGCGGGAGCATCCAGGCACTTCCCTTATCATCATTGACACGCTCCAGAAGGTGCGTGAGGTCGGCGGGGACAACTACAGCTACGCCAACGATTATCAGATCATCACTCGGTTGAAGGCGCTGGCGGATAGCTATGGCATCTGTCTGCTTCTTGTCCATCACACCCGAAAACAGCAGTCAGACGATAAGTTTGATATGATTTCCGGTACAAACGGACTGCTGGGTGCAGCAGATGGAGCGTTTCTGCTCACCAAAGAAAAGCGCACCGGAAATGCTGCCTGCCTCGATGTTTCCGGTAGAGATCAGCCGGATCAGCGACTGCACCTTTTCCGCAATGAGGAAACCCTTGCGTGGGAACTGGAGCGTGTAGAAACGGAACTTTGGAAAGCGCCGCCGGAGCCGCTATTGGAGCAGATTTCGGTTTTTCTTTCTTCGGGCGGTAAGGAGTGGATAGGAACACCCACCGAACTTACGGCGCATCTCGGTGTGGATATGAAGCCCAATGCCCTGACAAGGCGGCTGAATGTCAATGCCGGACGATTGCTAAATGAGTACGGTATTCGATACGAAAGCCGCCGCAATCGGAACGAGCGCACCGTAAAGCTTGCAGCGGCGGAGCGGTCATGACGATATGTGACGGTGTGACGATATTTCTATGAGCGGGTGCGGTATCAAAAATACCGTCACCATCGTCACACACCGTCACAGAAGTTTCGGCGGGGTGCAGGGTGACCTTTTCAAAGGGCAGCCCTGCTGGGGAGGCAACCGCAGTTGCCGGGGCAACGCCCCACAGTCCCCTCGGAGAGCGCAATAGCATCTTTTGATGGCCGCAGGCTGTCAAAAGTGCTTTTGCGTTACTCTTGACAAGAGTAACAGAACCCCGGCTGCGGCCGGAAGAAGAAAGGAAGTGAGATTTTATGAAGAGAACGATCAGTGCCGAGGTCGGCAAAGGCTCTGTCAACCACAACAGCCGCAAATTTCGGGCGGAGAATGTGGATGGAAGTCGCACGCACCTGAACATCGACTATTGCAATGAGCGCATCCAGACCGTGTACCACCAGCTTTTCGATGAAGCTCTGAAACGCTACAATGAGAAGCAAGCCCGTGCAGACAGGCGCATTTCAAACTACTATGAGAAAATCCGTTCCGGCAATCAAGAGAAACCTTTTCACGAGATCATCCTGCAAATCGGAAACAAGGAGGATATGAGCGCCACCGGCGAGTATGCGGAGCTGACACGAACTGTGCTGGATGAATACTATCGAGGCTTTCAGGAGCGCAATCCAAACCTCCGGGTGTTCTCGGCACATCTCCATATGGACGAGGCAACGCCTCATCTGCACATTGACTTTGTGCCCTTCACCACCGGGAGCAAGCGAGGGCTTGATACCCGTGTATCGCTGAAACAGGCGCTGGCAGCGCAGGGCTTCAAGGGTGGCACACGAGGTGCAACGGAATGGGCGCAGTGGGTACAGTCCGAAAAGGAGCAGCTTGCCGCCGTGATGGAGCGGTATGATATTCAGTGGGAGCAGAAAGGCACCCACGAAAAGCATCTCTCCGTCTTGGATTACAAGAAGCAGGAACGGGAGAAAGAGATTGCGGCACTGGACACCACCCTGGCCGAAAAGCAGGACGAGCTGAAAACGGTACAGAATCGGATCGACAACTTCGGTCAGGGTACGCAGTCTATTGAAAAGCTGGAGCAGCGGGTTGAGTCGGATGCTGAGTTTCAACTCCCCGATCCACCCACTCTGATGACAGCCAAGACCTATAAGCAGCGATTCGTTGACCCGTTGATTAAAAAGCTGAAAGAGATTATCCGAGAGGTGTTTTATCGCTATTACAAGGCGCTGGACAGCTACCACCGGCTGAATAACACCAACGGGCGGCTCTACCGAGAAAACGAGCATCTGACCATCGTCAATGACAAGCTCAAAGGAGAAAATGAAGTCCTACGCTCCGAATTGAAGGATTTTCGCTTCCTGCGGAAGATCCTTGGCAGTCGGCAGATAGATAATCTGATTGTACAGGCGAAAGATATGGAGCAGCAGCGAAAGCAAACCCAGCGCACAAGGCGCAGAAATACAAATTATGAAAGGTAGGAACAGACAATGACAATGACAATTTTTGAGAAAATGGGCGGTACTTATACGCAGGTCGGAGATTATCTTCTCCCTGATCTGAAGCTGCCCGAAGAAGAACAGCAGCCCATCGGCGTGTGGGGACAGCGCCACCGGCGTTACCTGAAAGAGCATCACCGGGCAACCTATGCGACCCTGCTTACCAGTGGCAAGTTAAATGGTTATCTTGCCGACATCGACCGGCAGGCAGAGGAAATGTTCTCTCGGCTGGTAAAGCAGATGGCTGAGGCGGAAGGTGTCACAGAGCAACTCAAGGCAGACAACCAAATGGAGTGGGTCGACAGGATGAATAACATTCGAAGCAGGGCTATGGAGATAGTAAATAGCGAACTGATTTACATCTAAGCAATGGGGCAGGCGAAATTCCTGCCCCTATTTTCCATCTGCATTTGTGAAAGTTAAACAGCTGATAAAACCTTTACGGCACTATAAACCTTGTTCTCGACAATCCTCATATACTTCTCCATAAAGGCATAATCGGGATCACCATTCTTGTTCGCAGGCAGCTTTATTCTTTCCTCCTTGAGCAAATCAGGAAACATACCGTAATTATATGAATACTTTTCTGCTATTGGCTGCAAGCACGATGTAATGAACAGGCAGGCGTACTCATCGATGCCTCTGGTGTCGATATAATACATATCTCTGCCGGATATCCATTCGGATTTCTGATAAAAGAATGTTGCATTTTCAGCGCCAAATGAAATTACTTTTGCAGGGTTTACATTACTGTTTGGACGCTCAACATAGTATTTAACGCCGTTGTTAAACTTGCTTCTGACGACATAGGGAATTCCCTCAGGATTTTCCTTGACCTCACGGGTATGATAGACCGCCGGTTTCACAATATTCGGAAAAACATCCTTGATCTTATATGTTTTCCAGCTTTCAAATTCAGCATTTTTCGATTTTAAAAAGCGAAGCGCTGACTGCAATTTAGTCAGCGAAGCGCTGACTGCAATTTCCTGATTTTTCATATATGATTCCATATATGAAAAATCAGGTTGATGATTCTCATCAACAGGAAGCAAAATTGTTTCTTCTGCAATAACGTCTTTATTCGCCATATCGCTGTAATAATACTTTTTACAAACAGTGCGTATAATAGTTGCTATAAAGCATCCACTGTACTCATTGATACTATCATTATATAGCACTATTATGGAAGATCCAGCGCCACCTCGTCCTAGAAAATCATTCTTTTGATAAAAAGCGCTGCCATCTATTGGGCTTACAGTAATGCAGTTTCCCTTATCAAGTATTTCCCCGGTTTTAGGACATAAGTATTTCAAAACGCCGTTATTGTAGTTTCCTGACGCAACAAAAGGTACATCACCATCGTCATATTTTGACTGACTTCTCGCCACTGGGCGCTTTACAGTAAAAAGCGAACGGATTTTAAAAGGCTCCCACTTCGACGTATCAATTTTGCCCACTGCAATCACCTCCGTTTTTCAGCATAATCAGTCATGAGCAAAACTCCAAAAGAGTAGTAATTGCAATGGTTTCCGGCCATGGCTGAAACCGGAAATCACTCATATGGTATAGAAAGCGGAGCCCCTTTTTGGTAAAATTGACTTGAGAGAAAACCAACCAGAAAGGGGCTGGCCGCTATCTACCGACAGGAAATCATTCAGGATGTGACGCTGTTCACATCCCAAAGCGCCGCCATGTTTTACGACAAGCTTTTCAGCAGCTTGGACTTCACGCTGCCCAGAGCGGCAACCGGGCGGCGGGGCTTCCCCAAAGAAGCCATGGTCTGTGCGTTTATCGTTATGAAATGCGAGGGTTTCACGCAGATCACAGATCTGATGGATTATCTGGACAACAACCGCATCATCGCCCATTACTGCGGCTTTAACATCATGGAGCCGCTGCCGTCCTACTGGACGTATGACCGCTGCCTGCGGCAGTTGAACAACGGTGCGTTGAAGTCGATCATGGCCAATCTGGTGCGGAAGCTGTATGAGCTGGGCGTGGTGGATGCGTCTTTCGTTGGTCTGGACTCCACACCCGTCATGGCAAACACAAAGCAGAACAACCCGAAGTCCTTTGCGAAAAGCAAGTTCTCCAAGGAAAACCACCCCAAAAGCGACCCGGACTGCGCTCTGGGCGTCCATTCGGCCTCCAACCAGCACAATGAGCGGCGGTATGAGTTCTACTGGGGATACAAAAGCCATGTGCTGGTGGACTGCATCTCCGGGCTACCACTCTGCGAGCTGACCACCCAAGCCAACATCATGGATTCCACAGTTGCCGTTGACATCCTCGCCGCAGCCAACCAGATCCTCCCTTTGCAGGGGTGTTCCTTTCTCGCGGATAAGGGCTACGACGCGAAAAGCATCTACAACACCGTGAAATCGGTCTATGATGGGGAAGCTTTTATCCCCCTCAAAAAACGCAATTCCAAGAGCAAAGCTCTTCCGGCAGGTAACTTGATCTGTGATGCTGGACTGGCTATGCACAAAGATGGCAAAACCACCGACAATCATCGTACCCGGCAGAAATTCTGCTGCCCATTCCGTCAGTCCAAAACCGATGTTTGCCCTTGTAACCACAAAAACTGGAATAACGGGAAGAAAAACAGGGGTTGCGTTAAATACAGGATCGTCCCCACGGATTACAGGCTTTCCATTGACCGCAGCTGCCTCTGTTTCAAGAGAACATACGCCTTGCGTACAGAGTGTGAGCGTTACAATTCCCGCTTTAAGGCGTCTGGGCAGGAACGGCTGTGGGTGCGCAACGGTGCCAGCGCGGCAAACCTCAATACACTGGCCCACATCTCCGCCCTGGCGGTTGCGTTGGCCGCCGTTCTGCACGGCTCTCACTCCTACCGTTCTGCCAAACAGCTTCGGCGTTCCGCCTGATCTACCTGTTCCATACCTTTTTCAGGCGCGGGGTCTACCGCGCTATGGCTTTTGCGCCCTTGAAATGCCCTAAACTCTTTTGATTTCCATTTGCCTGTTTGCGGGCTGCTCTTTCCAACTGTTTTGCTCATCGCTTATGGAATTGCATCGAAAGATGTAATCTAACAACAGGAGGAAAACACGATGACCAACTACAAAGAGATCATCAGACTTCATAGTCTGGGTCTCAACAAAACGCGCATCGCCGAGAGCTGTGGCTGCGCCCGGAGCACCGTCATCACGGCATTGCACAAGGCTGAAGAAAATGGCCTCTCGTGGAATGCGGTGAAGAACCTTAGCTCTGAGGAAGTGACCCGTAAGCTGTACCCTGCCACATCTATGGGGCAGCAGTACAGTATGCCGGACTACGAGCGGGTCCACAAGGAAATGCAGAAGAGCGGCGTCACGCTCAGCCTGCTGTGGGTGGAGTATTGCGAACGGTGCCGCCAAAACGGTGAGCTCCCCTACAAGTCCACGCAGTTCAACAAGTACTACGCCGACTATGTTCACAAAACGAAAGCGACCATGCACCTGGAGCACAAGCCCAGTGAGAA
>ERZ780157.4407-NODE-4407-length-10716-cov-4.639433_pt1 | contig 10716 bp, 14 predicted proteins | sample MGYA00511169_ERZ780157 | MGnify/ENA primary metagenome ERZ780157 (study PRJEB29588, sample SAMEA1965149) | human gut metagenome | biome: human gut; feature: human-associated habitat; material: faeces | place: Denmark | collected 2008/2010 ...
TCAGTGAGAAGGAGAGAAGGTTCTAGAAGGGGGCGTTTGATTGGGCGCACGGGTTTGAGGGAAGGGAGAGGAAAGGAGGGTGAGGAGAGGGGAAGAGATGGAGGGAGGGGAGAGGAGGGGAGAGAGTGGGGTGCACCGGAAGGGGAAGATCATTGTTCCATTTGCAGAAAGAGGAGAATTGGAATGTGGATGGAAGATTACAGCTACTGCGCGAATTGTTGTGCTGCAAAAGCATTGTCACTCCGAATCACCCCTCTTTCCAAAAGAGTCAATCCATTCAAAACAAACAGAACAATGAAATCACTTCTTGCCCTTCTTTGGCTGTTCAGCCTTTGACTGAGTGGTCTTACTTGAATCAGCCGCTGCTCCCGCATCAGTCACTGTAGAATCCTTCTTATCCTTCTTCTTCTTGTCCTTCTTCTTGTCTGGGTGTTCCTTCTTCAGATGCTCCTTGCGGTTGTGAGGATCCTTTGCCTCGATCATTGTATAGTACATTTCATCCACCTTTTCCACTACATATCATCACTAGCATCAACGATTCACCGTTAGAAAGGGAAGGAAGCTCATTTATTGTCGAATTGACTCTACACTAAAGTGTAATAACAGACACGAACCCGGAGTGGATGGATGGCATAGATCCATGGACTTGTTGATAGGGAGCAGGCTGTGCATAGGACTACAAATAATGGCATGATAGCGTGTGTACATGAAAACGCGCAATTCCAATTGGTGCCACTCTCACAGTGGATGGCAGGATACTCCCTATTCCATCATTCGAATGTGAGATACCGCACGGAAATGAGAAAATGTGTTCGATTTCAGTAGCTTTTGCATGTTGTGTGTAGTAGAAACTGTAGAATGAAAGATCCGCCTTGTACGACCCTATTTCATATACCCCCTAGCCCCATTATGACGGAGAAGAACGCCTCCTCTCTTATTCGTAGTGATTTCTTGGTACGAAGTGCATTGCTCACTAAAACGTGTTGTAACAAATCCTCCCCTTTCGTTTCTCTTCATGGAACAATGCGTCCTCTATCTCATTCACTATTCGCTTGAAGCCAACTAGAAGATTCACTCTTCAATGTCAGGAGCCCATTTCCGTGATCGGGTTGCTCCTCACCAAAAGCAAGAATTACAATTGAAATAGAGTCACAAAAGCAATCTCTATTCTTCCTGACGCTTTAAGCGCAACACCCCATTTCATTTCTCACTTCTCATCATGGACGGTAGCAACCCCCTCCTTTCACTCACCACTAGTATCCGAGCGCACTCCTGCGTACCTACAGATGACGATGCAGGATCTGTGTGCAGAGCTGAATCAGGACGATCCCACCGAAATCAAAGCGATTATGGAAATAATGCTCTCGAAGCTCATGCACGAGGTGCTTTCCGGGAGCGACAAGAAGAATGTGCGTCCCTCTTCCTCTCTCCATCACCCATAGCTCACCTACCTCTTCCTGCACCAAATGGCACTCCCCATCTACTATTTGAATCAGGGCTGGAGTCAGACCTACGGGGAACAGACAAATGCCATCGTAGCGCGTGCCTTCGCGATTCTGGACTGCGTTATCTACGAGTTCAAGAACAAGGAAACGAAGAATCGGCAGATGACCAACGAGGAGTTCGTCGCCTACTCCAATCAACTGATCATGAAGGGTTTATTTGATCGCATGTTACAGTTTTGGTACGACAGCGAGGGGGCAGCGGAAGAGGAGGAGAAGAACCAGAACCTGTCGTCCTCCGTGATGAACTCGCTGAGTTTCAACCTGTCTCCCTACGTGAAGATGCTCCCCCGCTTCGACGCCATTCCGGTCATCATCTCCTGTATTCGCCAGGACGATATCCGTATTGTGAAGATGGGCGTGGAGACACTGCTTCTCCTCTGCCAGTGGAACGGCAGCTTCGTGAAGACGATTACCGACTACATGTTCTCCTCTGCCGTGTTCATGCTTCTCAACCGTCTTCGGTACAACATCCTGAATAACGTGTCGATCAACTACTTCACGAAGAAGTCGTCCTCTCGCGTGCTGGGCATTCTCCGCAAGTCGCTGAGCACAAGCGTCGACGAGAGTCAGGAGGAGGAGATGAAGCGAAACGTGTACAAGCTGGACACAACCGACGCATTCTTGTCCTCCATCAGCAATTGCAGTAATGAGTTCGACAACTCTCTCCAAGCACTCTTCTTCTGCTCCGAGGACAACGGACAAATCCAGGTGCTCCACCAGGTCCTGCTGCTCATCCTGTACATGGAGGGAAAACGGAAGGGCGTTTCATCGGCTCCGACCGAGCTCATCACCGAACTGCACGCCTCGGACTGCGAGGGGATTCTCATGGGTGGAGCAGCGACGAGAGCGTGATGCGTAGACCTGCTGTTCGTGTTCATCAAGGAGAAGAACGAGGAGATGGTGGACCTGGTGCTCTCCGTGCTGCTCCTTCTCTTCAAGAGCTTCCCGAACTACACGATGTTCTGCGACATGGAGGACAAGAAGAAGGCGGTGTTTCTGCAGTGCGTGAAGATGAGTCGTCGCGCCGTGCGGGAGCAGTCGCTGACGCTTCTCCTCATCAGCATTCTCCGCACGCAGAACATCAGCTGGTTCTACACGGACGGCTTCACCGACTCCATTCTCCACAGCTACGCCTCCCTCCACTCCGTCACACAAGTCCTCATCAGTAACCATGATACTGTCCACTGAGTCCTAGACCTGGCGCTGCGCCAGTTCATGCATCTCCACATCTACGGGTCGAGTCTGGTGAGTTACGCGTGCTACACCGACGACCTGTTCTCCATCTTCGAGCTGGACCTGCCCTGGACCAAGAGCTATCTCGCGCTCATTCTCTTCACGCGCTGCTACAAGGGATTCGAGCCCTACGCCGACTACTGGCTTCACGACGGCAACGAAACGGACGGGAGTTTCATCGTGAAGTACCTGCATCGATGTCTGGGCGACACGGGGAAGATCAAGTCGCGCATTCGACAGCTGGTGGCGCGAGACGAGCAGGGTTGTGAGGCGGATCGGGTTTTGGACGAGATGATGAGCGAAACGCACTTCTCCACCCAGCTGCCGCTGTCGTACTACGAGTGCACGCGCCTGCTGGGCACGACGTACCTGGTGCTGGGCGACGTGAGTCGCGTGTTCCTCGCCTCCTCGTTCTCCTTCGACGCGCTGGAGAAGGGTTCGCTGGTGAAGGGACTGAAGATGAAGAAGGTGAAGGAGGACGCGAGCGGCGTGTTCGTGAAGGTGAAGAGCGAGGGCAAGATGACGCCGTGGGACCGTGGCGAGCTGAAGCGTCGCTTCTTCGTCGTGAGCGATCGGTACCTGTACGAGTGGGGTGTGGTTGGCGCGAGTGACGGTCAGGTACTTCGACGGCGAGAAGAAGCGTTCCGCCCTCCACAAACAAATCGACCTGACCAACCTGGACGTGAACCTGACCGAGATCGACGAGACGACATACATCGTGTTGTCCTACGCACGCACTGTGGCTTCCCTTTACTCCTAGCTCTCCACGCCGTTCCTCCTCTTCACGCCGCTCACCACCGACACCATCGACAACTACTCGATCCACAACGAGCACTTCCAGTCCCAGGTGTACCTGTGGTTCTTCGTCCTGCGCGCCGTCACGCGCCTGGCGTTCCAGCCGCCTCTGGAGGAGGAGAACGAGTTCATCCCGGTGCTGGAGAACCAGGTGTACCGCCACGAGTTCGTCGTGAAGGAGGGCTTCCGGGAGGAGAAGGAGTTCGCGGTGAAGGGGTTCTTCGGGAAGGCGGAGGCGGTGAGCGTGCTGCACGACAACACGCTGATCGCGATGCGGATGAAGGAGCTGGCGAAGACGAAGTGCGTGAAGATGCTGGTCTCGCTGCTGCAGGACTACGACTGGGACGTGCTGGTGTACGCGCGACCCATCCTGCGCTTCCTGAACCAGTGGGGGAGTGTGTGTGGACTGAGGTGTAGCGACGCGGACGAGGCGAGTCGCGACGTGCTGATCAGTCGTGGCGTGACCTACATGAGCGAGAATCGCTGGAAGTCCGTGGGCGTGATGAAGCTGCAAGGCTGGATCGAGTGGTAGGCGAGGAGGCACAGTGTGAGCGGTAGCATGAAGGCGAGGTGGATGATGGAGCTGCTGACGAAGAACCGCGGGGAGATCCTGACGCTGCAGCGGTCCATCCGAGCGGCGATGAGTCGGCTGGCGACGAAGGAGGCTGTGGCGGAGTGCGACAGCGAGAGCGTGATCGAGCCGCATGCGCTGAGTGTGCTGTCGCCGACGGAGGTGGAGGTGGAGCGCGTGAAGGAGCGCATGTTCATCACGCAGTCCACGGTGAATCGCTGTCTGGAGGTGGAGTACTCGATCCACCCGCGGCTGCTGCAGTACTTCGTGAGCGTGGGGGAGAAGTCGCTGGTGAAGAAGCTGAAGGAGATGGAGCCGTCGAAGGTGTGGGAGCGAATTGACCGCGACGGTCTGTACGGGTTTTACGTGTGCGAGGAGGATGAGGTGTACGCAGTTGTGTAGTTGTGTGTGTTTGTTGGATGTGCTTTTGAAAAGGGGTACGTGAGGAGGCAAAACAGAGCAATAGTAGTCAAGTGGTAAGATAGGTCCCTGCCACGGATCAGGCCCGGGTTCGATTCCCGGCTATTGCATTCTCTTTTCGCTTTTCTTCTTCTCGTTTATGACTATTCTTTTCTTTTGTGAACTCTCTTTTACACCAGCAAACCCCCACAACTCAGAGAGAATGCAGTCCAGAACGATCTCCATCGAAGTGCAACAAACACCCACCAATACTAATACACAAACCTACAAGAAGTAATCCGGCACTTTGCGCACAAGATTGAACTTCTCGTCACGCGGCGCAGGATCGAATTGAATACTACGCATAACACCGACTCCCAGCGCCCACAAAGTCCGCTCCATGTTCTCGTTCATCTCCATGATCGCGGCTTGGTTGCCGCAGCGATAGCAGTAGTTCGGCGCGGAGAAGATGGTACAGATGTGGTTGTCGTGTCCCCACAAGTAGCCCTATCCGTCACCTCCTTCGCCGAAACGCACTTCCATGCACATCTGGTGTGCGCGGGAAACGAAGTCCAGATTGTTCACTTTACAGAACTGGGTCGTGATGTCCTATTCCTCACGTCCTCCATCCTTCCCCACGCGACCGAACGTGTAGCCAGCGCCCCGCGACGATACGCCAAATCCGCTGCGATCATCGGGATCCGACCACACGAGATCGGAAATCGCTCCCTCGTGCGGCACCTCGCGCACTCGGTCCAGCTTGCGCACCTGGTCCAGCGTGTCGATAGACGGAGACATGCCCCCGTGCAACGCGAACACGCGGTTTTCAATCAGCGCGGTGAGAGGAAGGTAATCGAACAGGTCCGTGAACGCCTTCCACACCTCCGCGTTGCCGTACTTGCGCACACACTCGTCGTAGAAGCCGTACACTTGAGTGATTTGGCGAGACTCGTGGTTGCCGCGGAGAATCGTCACTCGATCCGGCCATCGCACCTTCAGTGCAACCAGCAGTGCGGCCGTCTCCACGGAGTAGTACCCACGATCCACGTAATCACCTAGCGTTCAATGCAATGAAATCTCACCGTACCCATAAACAGGTAGTTCGTGTCAGGCAGATCGCCTCCGATTCGGAACAGTTCCTGGAAATCGTAGAACTGGCCGTGGATGTCTCCGCAAACCGTCACGGGGCACTTTACGACTTCGATGTTGTTCTCTCGACGAACAATTTCCTTTGCCTGCGCTTCACTCTTTCAACGAAGAACCCCACTTGTTCGCACAATTCGATCAGCGCAGATGCAGGGAGCAGCTCTCTGTTGCGCAACCGCTGCAGTCTCTCCTCGATATCATCCGACACGGGTTGTATCTCTTCCAAGTTGTTATCAGCAGGCAAAGCATCCATTCCTTCACTGCCACAAAAAGATTGACGATGCGAAACTCAGAGAAGAAGGATTCTCTAGCGAGATTTCGGCAATCCCGTGATCAACAAAAATCGGGCTGATTTGTGGAGTCGGAATGGGGAGCAGGGAGCGAATTGTGTATGATTAGGGGGAGTGAGAGAAGAAGAATGGGAGCGATAGGGAGAGAATTGGGGTGATTGGGAAGAGAGGGTTTCTTATGGCTGGATTGAGTATAACTCATTGTGGAGGAATCAATCGTTGGGGTGGAAGAGAGGCAACATGAGGAGGAAGGTCGATTGGGACGAGGGGATGATTTCATTGTTGTGAATAGACAGTTGTGGTATGCAATGCAATAGGATGATATATAGTGCGAGTTGGACCGATCTTCGAGGAGAGGGAGTGAGTGAGGATGTCAAGCACTCCCTTCAATTCGAATCAAGGAAAAGAAACCATTCAATCTATTATTCCCTTAAGACACGGTCATTCTCCCTTTCTCTCCCTTTTGACTGGTTTTGATGAATACACACACACTACAACACAAATCCACATGGAACACGAGAAACCAGGCACGATACAGCCGAACCACGTAACTCGCACAAAAACGCATCACACAGTCACGTAGAAGAATCCACCCATATCACTACAACAATTGGCTTCCTCGAACCACCCCACACATCCCAACAAATGGCTTCTCGCTCCAAATAGACGCTTGTTCCAGCCAAGTCGTTCCCTCTTTTGATCGAGTCATGAAATCTTCGTACTACGATCTACTGGATAAGTATTTCGGAGAGTTCTGCGGGGATGGAGATGAGGTCGACGTAGTGGACGAGGACGTAGGGTGCAATCGAGTGGAGTGAGGATGTAGCACAAAACGGTCCATTGTAAAGTCCGGAATTGTACCATTACGTGTGTAACGGTGGAGGACGACGCAGAACGGTCGTGGACCGTGCCACGGACATCGGTAGTATCCATAAAGCACTGTAGTACGTGCAGTTTGCATTGTTTCATCCCCAGTTCAGCAAAAGAACCACATCGCTGTGGAAGTCAATGATTTGATCTCCTTCTCACCGGGAGAGGATCGTGTAGGGCGTAGTATATTTTAAATCACGGTTAGGAGATCCGTTGTCTGGGAGTCGTGTTGAGGCAGAATCCTCCGTGCGCACTGATCCGCGTCCTGACGGGACAGCAGACATCCGAAACGATTAACGTGTGGCTGAAGAAGCTCCAATTTGTCACCCGAGGGTTTTCGTTGGGTAGGACCGTTGCCTCTGGCTTAGAGTTAGACCTCTACGACGAGCTGGAGGAGGTGGAGCTGAACCTGTCGTACAATTCGATCGCGGCGTACTTGAAGATGAACGTATCGCAGCAGAACATTTCCCTCTCCGAGCTGTTGAATCCGCTAGTCACGCGAGCCAAGTTGTACAGCAATCCGCTGTTTCGCCAGGACGTGATGAACAACGAGAAGCTGGTGCGTTGGGGCAAGGGCATGCTCCGCAAGACGAAGCAGATGGCAACCATCCTCTCCACGCCCTCGTCGATGTCGCCGACAGAACAAGGCGCTCCGTGGGGCTCTCCGCAGCGGTTTTCGTTTCAGAGCGAGGCGCGGGGGATCAGCGATGACGACGACATCCAGATCGAGGAACCGGCTCGTCGGAGTAGTCTTCCGCACGATGACGATGCGCATCGCTCCATCGAGATCATCCGCGCGCGGTCACAAGACAGCATTCCCGAGGACAAGAAGAAGGGGAACGGAATGAACTTCCTCTCGCGTCTCTTCAAGCCGAAAAAGCCCAGAGAAGAAGGGCGGTTGTCGCGTCGCAACTCGTCGCGAAGCGCCAACTCGACAGAGCTGTCGCGGGATCGATCCTCCTCGCGGTCCTCTCTTTTGCAGGAAGATGAGCCGCTCTCGCACTCGTACGATCCGCTGTCCGCCCGATTCCGTTCCGACATGACGCGCTCTCGCCCACACACGCCGAAGCCAGTTCGCCGCTCCCACAAACTGTACCGCTCCTACAGCGACGACATCAACGCCAGCGAGAACCGCATGGAGCTGGGAGCGAGCACACACAACGACATGGACGACGTGCTGTCGGAGATCAAGCCGGTGACGAGCGAGTCCAACGACGGCGAGAAGCGGTTGTGGCTGAACGTGAACGCGACGGCGCCGGCGCATCCTGTTGGCGTGGAGCGACCTGCTGACCTGTAGCGACTGACCCACGCGGAGCGTTATTCGGACATGGACTGGACCGTCCGGCCCCACGGCTATGTGAGTCCGCCGCCAGCGCCGCCCTCGCCTGATCGCGCGAGTGCGTCCGGCTCTTCGGGGAGTCCGGACTCGGTGGACACTTCTGAGGGTGTTGAGATGGGCGTGGAGGAGGTGGAGACGAGCGAGCTGGTGAAGCTGGATCCGACGGAGCCGGTGAGTGTAATGAGTCCAATGAGTCCGATGGTTTCACTGAATCCAATGAATCCGATGGTTTCACTAACCCCAATGACCCCACTGGAGACGAATACACCTAGCTTCGACTTCGACGCGTTCAGCGCGAAGAGCATGCCGTCGGGGTTCTACGGGGGCGAGAAGAAGGACGACTGCAGCCGCGATTTGGTGGGTGGGTGATGAGTGAGGGCGTGAGGCGTAGACCTGAGCACGCTGGGCATTCCCTTCTCGCCTTCCCTCGAGGTGACTCAGACTCCCGCGTTCGTCTCGCCCGTGGTGCAGGAGGAGGAGGTGCCTGAGGGTTTCATTGATCCGGGCGTGGTGAGGAGGAGTCGTGTATTGCGCAGCGAGAAGGGAGTGGGGCTTCGGCGGGTTCCGTCGTTTCGGAAGCGCGTGGTGTTTCTGCCTCCGCTGCCCGTAGCGACGAAGAAGACGTTGAGGGAGAGCAGTGAGGAGAAGAAGCAAGTGCGATTCTTCGCGAACGTGATTTGTCATGAGTATAGAAGTTACTAGTTGCCTTTTAGTTGAGTAGCGATTGCTCGTGTGTTTCTTCAACAAACCCGAACCCCTTATTGCAGCTTGCTCACCACGAACTTGAAGTTCTCCTCCTTGCCCTTGTTGGCAAGCGCAGTGTCCAAGGCAGCCTTGTCCACGTACTTGTTCTCCGTGACGTGGCTCACGATCGCCTTGTAGATGTCGAATCGCAGCGGCGCGTCCATGAAGTCCAGAATCGTCAGACAGCTCGTGGCTCTATCCCTCACACCGCACAACCACCACCAACCCCTGAATGAACTCCTCCTCGTTGATGTACTTGTTGTCGAAGATGTAGTCGAGATGCTTCAGCAGCGCCTTCAGGTCGTCGGACTCGGGCTTGATGTTCTCCGCCGCGTACACGAGAATGGACGCCACCACCTGCTTGTTGGTGTCCTTGCGGTCCTCCTTCTTCTGGTTCACGTAGTACCAGAAGTCCTCCGTGTCCTTGCTCATCTTCGCCTCCTTCAGTCCGCTCTTGATCGTGTTCTGGTACTACGCGTCACCGCAGCCGCTCTCACCCACCTCGTCCACCACGCTCTGCTCGATCTGCGCGTCGTCCGCCGCGACCACCTCGCTCGTCACCTCCTCCGTGGGCGTCTCGTCGTCGCGCGGCGTGTGGACGCGCTGGCTCTTGCGGTGCGAGGTCTTCTTCTCGAGCATTCTACGCGTCACACGGCCTCCGCTCGCCCACTCCACGATGCTCTCCAGCTTCTCGATGGTCTTCTTCATGCGGATGTCGCTCAGCTTCTCCAGCTTCTCCTTCTCGTCGTTCTCCCACATGCCCTCCGCCAGCTCGATCAGGTCGCGCACGGCGAAGCGCACACGCGAGGTCAGCGACTTGCTCTCGCACAGCGGCGCGATGCGCTCCATCGTGCTCTCCAGCAGGTCCGAGAAGCGAGGGTTGTCGTACATGGTCTTGCCGACCGTGGTGAGCAGCTTGCAGAGCGCCTCCGTCTTCTCGTCGTCGGCGTGCTCGGGGTCGGTGATGAGCGTATCGAAGCAGGACTGGATGACGTCCTTGAAGCGCAGCAGGCCGCAGTTGAAGAGCTCGCCGATGAACTGCACGTTGCCGAAGGTGCGGCGGCGGATCGTGTTGATCTGGAACTCGATCTCCATCAGCTGCGCCGACAGCTTCACGAACTCGGGACCCTCCTCGAACTTCTTCAGCTCCTCCTTCACGGCGTCGCGCTGCTTCTCCAGCTCCACCGTCTTGCCCTCGCTCTCCAGCTCCTACGGATGACGCGGGGAAGGCGCGCGCACGTTCTGACACTTCTCAGCGAGCATGCGGCGGACCGACAGCAGCTTCTTCGCGTTCTCCTTCGCCTCGGCCTCCGTCTTCTTGGGCTCGAACAGCGCGGCGTCGCTGCCCACCTCGTAGCACAGGAACTGTCCGTCCACCTCCTTGTAGCTGAGCAGCGTGTCGATCTTGGCGGGGTAGTCGCGGTTCATCTTGCGGCAGAGACGCGCGTACATGGAGGAGAAGTGCGGCTCCATGACGGCCTTGTCGTAGACCAGGTAGACGATGTCGCGGTACTCCTTGAGGCTCTGCGGGTTGCGTTTGCACAGCTGGTCGTAGATGGAGTTGAAGTTCTCGAGTGTCAGCTTGTTCAGCAGCGACTGGTAGTCGCCGATGATGCCGTGCGCGTTGGTGCTCTACACGTCACGACGACGCAGGACGACAACAGAGCGGATGGAGATGTTCCAGCGGAAGGAGTTCACCACGTCGTCGCCGTGGATGTTGTGGTCGCAGGAGCTCCAGATCGCGTTCAGCACCTGCGGCGTGTAAATGATCTTCTTGCTCTGCGCGTACAGCGCGCCGTTCTATGCGTCACGCGCTCGCAGCTC
>ERZ780157.4411-NODE-4411-length-10707-cov-3.102798_pt1 | contig 10707 bp, 18 predicted proteins | sample MGYA00511169_ERZ780157 | MGnify/ENA primary metagenome ERZ780157 (study PRJEB29588, sample SAMEA1965149) | human gut metagenome | biome: human gut; feature: human-associated habitat; material: faeces | place: Denmark | collected 2008/2010 ...
GAAGCGCGAGTCCGGTGAAGGCGATGATAAGGAGGATTCCGTCTTCTCTAATGGTGTGAGTGAGTGATAGGGATGCATTACGAAGCCATGGTAGTGTTGGAGAGAATGATTGTGTGTTATGTGTGAGTTTGTTTGGTTGTGTAGTGCATGTTGCGATGTGCGAGTGTGTGCAATCTGACTATGAAGTGCCTTCTTTCACATGATGTCGAAAAACGCACCGATTTCCGGCTTTCGTGATTATCAAATCCACAGTCTTTTCCTCACTTGGTTCGATTTGTATTTGATCTGAGCACTCTCCGCATTCTCTGAAGATGCAACGCAACCAAGGAAGTGTACGCCCTTCCCTTCCTCCCTTTGACGTGCGTAGGACTATTCGCAGTACTACCAATCGGGCTCCACACAGGATCCCTGTACTTGCTTTCCATGCGATTTCTAATGTGCAGATCCGAGTCAGAAGGACTATCCCCAGTCAGGCTACAACGCGGGCAACTACCCATACGGGGGCAATGCATATGGTGCGCAGAATGGAAATGGGAGACAGTCGCAGTCCTCGGCGGAGGCGAATTCAGGTGGGTGTGTGGCTGCCGTTTCATCGTAGGCTCCTACAACTACGCATCGGCTCCGTACGGAAAGTCACAAACCGACACAAAGAACTATGATAGTCCCTATTCTTCGACGACGCCGTATGACGCCAGCGCGTATTACACTTCTCAGCCACAGGGGACGCCGAGACAAAACACATCATACACGGACCCAAAGACAGTCTATGGAGCGAATCCTTCTTCGAACCCCGCGAGCAAGGCAGAGTCGTCGCTTCCGAGCTATTCTGGCTATCCTCCACCCTCACGTCCGGCCTATGGCACAGACTACCCGTATGCGCAGCCTCGTCCGTCATCGCAGAATCCCTCCTCACTTCCTCCAGCTCCTTACATGGGTTCACAAACTGGCTTCGCCTCGCATCCTCCCTATCGCTCTCCCTATGACTACCCAACGCGTCTCCCACCCTCCGACTCGGGCTTCTCCAACACTCCTTATGCGTCGGACCCGTACCCACCTCGTTCACAGAAGCCGCGCGAGACGGACTATTCGTACCCCTCTCCCTCGAGCCGGAAGGGCTTCTCGGACGCGCCGATCGCGTCGCGCTTCGACATCCCGAACACCAAACCACAGGGTTCCGACAAGCCGTTCACGAAGCGAGAGCGCTCCCAGCGTCGTGCGGGCAGGAGTGCACGGAAGCGATCATGATTAGAGCAGGACGCCAAGCGTCGTCGCGGCTCGCCACGTCGCAAGTCCCGCACCCGCTCGCCCTCCCGTCGTGGCTCCGTGCACTCGCGATCACCTCGTCGCCAGCCGTCGCCGCGTCGCTCTCCCTCGCCGCGTCATTCGCGCGGGTCACATAGTCGCAACCACTCGCGCAGTCACTCACGCAGCCGGTCGCACAGCTACTCGCGTGGCAGCTCGCCGCAGCGCGCGCCGGAGCCGAAGGAGTGCCCTCGTGTTGCGGCGGTGATCACTAGAACGCTGCCCAATCGCGTGTTCTTCGTCGACACACGCTGCGTCTCCGAGGTGCAACGCGACTTCCCCACGATGTACGTGTGTCGCGACTTCATGCGACTGGTGACGTGCTGGCAGAACGAGGACGAGACGCCGCTGCCGCTCTTCGGCACGGTGAATCTGAACACACAACACTATCACGTGAACCGCATCACGCCCACCGTGAGTGCGGGAAGCGTTCCCGCGCTGAAGACGGAGGAGGCGGCCAAGCAGTTGCTGGCGAGTGTGGCGCCCGCAGACGTCCACTATCGCGTGAATGTGAAATTCGCCCTGTTTTCTGGTATGAACGTGGCGGAGATGGCGAAGCTGGTGAAGGGCGAGGAGAGTTTCAATCACCTGATTCGCTTCCTCGTCCTGAAGGCTGCCAGTAAGGACCAGATCTTCCTTCCCGGAGGGAGTTTCGGCAAGGTGAGTTCGTTGGAGGGCGTGACGAACGAGATGCTGATCGATTGTGCGATGTGGGCGTTTCACTGGTGAAGTCATTCATAGCAACCACGCGCGTCAGCAGCTGCACATCGACCTGTCGCCGTGCCAACACTGGGTGCGTCTGATGGAGGTGTGGTATCACCGCAGTCAGACGTCGCACGGCGTGGACTGCGACTACGACGAGGTGACGATCGTGTTCATGCCGGACCTGTGGCAGGGGTCCCCCAGGATTTCGACGCTGATGGAGGTGGTGACGGACCCGCCGAAGGTGAAGGAGGAAGTGAAGGAGGAGGTGAAGGAGGAGGAGGTGGTGGAGGAGAAGGAGGAGGAGATGGAAGAGGAGGAGGAGGAAGAGTCGGGACTGACTCTGGAGACGTTGAATATTCTGCGTGTGACGGATTTGCGTGCGTTGTTGCAGCAGCGAGGCATGCCGACGACAGTGAGTGCGTGTGTGTTGTGTGAGGGGTAGGGAACGAAGAAGGAGTTGGTGGACCGTCTGCTGAAGAACGAGGAGGAGGAGAAGGCGAGGAGAGAAGAAGAAGAGAAGAAGAAGAAAGAGGAGGAGGAGAGAAAGAAGAAGGAGGAAGAAGAGAAGGCGCGAAAGGAAGAGGAGGAGCGCAAGAAGAAGGAAGAGGAAGAACGCCTTAAGAGCGAGAAGCCGTCGTCTCCCATCCCCGATGAGTCGGGCGTGAAGGAAGTGCCCGAGCTGGACGAATACGGTCGCATGCTGCCGCACGCAGTGAGCCAAGAGACCAGCGTCACCGTCGTGACGACCTACCAGGACGACAACCAGCAGTTCAAGGCGAAGGTGCTGTCGTTGGACGGGCTGTTGGAGTACACGAAGGAGGACACGAAGGAGAAGATCTTCGAGGTGTCGCTGCTGGCGGAGGTATTCCGTGACATGCTGCTGAGTCGGTTTGGCCGCACGATTTACATGGCGTTGAACGACGCGGTGGAGAAGGAGAAGGCGATGGAGTTGTTGGCGAAGTGTGACGAGGAGAAGCAGAAGGAGGAGGAGGAGAAGCGAGAAGAAGAGAAGAAGAAAGAAGAAGAAAAGGAGGAGGAAGAGAAAAAAGAAGAGAGCGAGAAGAAAGAAGAAGAGGAAGAGAAGAAGGAAGAGGTGAAGGAGGAGAAGAAGGAAGAGGAAGAAAAGGAGAAGGAAACGCTCGAAGAAGGACAGATTCCTCCTTCGCAACTCAAACAAGAAAAGCCGGCGAAGAAAACACCCGTTCACGTGAACGTGAATCGCGAGTTGTTCGTTGCGTGCAGGTACTTTGACGCGAAGAAGAAGAACTACCTGACGCAGGATGAGCTGCTCAACGTGCTGCTGAATGCGCAGATGGTTCGTTGCAAAACGGAGGGAGACAAGATGCTGGAAAGGGTGATGGATGGCAGGAAGTTCTACTATGGAAAGTTGTATAGACCAGAGTGAGTCGTGTGGTTTGTTTGTTCCATATCCTGTCCCTGTGCCCAAATTCAGGTGCAAACACGCAATACTTCGATTGACTTCCATTCTCACAATCACGTATTCTTGCATTGCATAATGTCTGAATCGCCCATTGAGCTGAAAGTGAAGATTCAGGACGGAGACAACATCGTCGTGAACTGCCTTCCTTCCGATACAATTGAATCCCTCAAGAAACAAATCGAGAACCAGTCGTTTGTTCCTATAAGCGAGCAAAAGCTGATCTACCGCGGAAGAGTACTCGCCGACGAAAAGACGCTGACTGAGTGCAGTATCGGCGATCATTGCGCCATTATTCTAGTGAGACAGAAGGTGAGTGGATGCTATAGTCTTTTCACGCGCAGCCAAGACAAGAGAATCCTCCTGCCGAAACGCAATCCGAAGCGACTCCAACGGCAAATGTTCGCAGTGTAATGTGATATTAAGGCATAGGAAGTGCCTCCAATCCAGAATGTTGTCAATCCCCTCGTTCAGACCATTAGCTCGGCGATTGGCTCTCTGATGAACTCAATCGGCGGGAACAATGGAAACCCGATGCACTTCCAGTTCACTCCATCACCAGCTCCTTCACCGAATCAAACGACAAATGACAACGCAGAGTGCGTTCTTGTGAAACAGATAATGAATAGTGCGATTCTCGATGAAGTGCTGAATTCTTCAGGGAACAATGCGCCCGCTTCTTCAACGTCTGCGGAGCATGCTTCTACACCCGCACCCGCAACGCCTGCACCTCAAACAACGTCCACAGCCAATCCGCAGCAACTCACAGTATGCTTCCCCATATCCCTTCAATGATAGGAGCGAATCATGCAGGAGAACCAGCACCTCATGAACGAGAGCAGCACTGACGTAGTGGTGATCGATGGGAATCATGCATAGGCAACTGCCCGCGCTGTGAATGCGTACGTTGTCCACCTCCAGCAGCTTGCCATGTTCCTTCAGCGCAAGCTGCGCGACAGCAACTTCAATGGGAACGCGTGGACGCAGATGCAGAGCACACTTCAGGAGCATGTTCAACTGACCCAGTCGCTAGCGCGTCTTCCCGCTCCTGCACAGAATCGGCTGGAGCCGCAGCGCGTGGACGTGTTCACGACTTCCATTCCGATGGTGCTTGTGGGTGTGAGTGAGTTCGAGTGATGGCTAGAGACGCGATGGTGGCGCGATGAATGCTGACCAGATGAGGAGCGCGATTGAGCAGCAGTTGTTTGGGAATCAGAACAATCAGAACAATCAGAATAATCAGAACAACCAAAACAGCCAAAACAATAACCACAACAATCAGAATAACCAAGACAACAACGACTACAACGGAATGTATCTTTAATCCCCCATGATCCACTTTCTTCCTGTTTCTTTCCACAATCTCTCCCTATGAGGTACGCTCTCCGTTTTATTGTCATTACCCCTAGTCAATGGTTGTTATCCAAGAACATTGTGGATAATCACCTCTATCAACGATTAGGTAGGGGAATCGACGGCTATCGCACTCACCCATCTAGGGATTGATTCCTCTCTCATTCAACACAAACTTGAATACGCATCGGAATCGCGGCTGTTTCGGAACGTACTCCTCCGTTTTTCGCTTCAGCATAGATACGGTGCAAGACGAAACCCTACATATTCAACGACGCAAGCAATTCCATCATCTCCATTGCTTATCGTTTTGACGGGTGCGTTTTCTGTTCGGAGGGGTCATTTCTAGTCGTTTCATCGCATCCGCTCACAGCGATCATTCCGTTCGTGTAACGAGTGTTCTGACGGGGAAGACGGTCGCAGTAAGTGGTGTATCCCCCTCTTTACTATAGTCCTTGTACGGCCACCTACGCACACCGTGGACCGTGAAGTGGCATCCGACCCAAACCCACATCCTTGCCAGCGGGTGCCTCGGATCCAAACTGATCATATGGGACGTGCGAAACGAGCGGGCATACAAGTACACCTTCTTGGGCAACAATCAGAGTATCGACAGCATCGACTTTCATCCGACGTTCTATTCATTCCTTTCTGTTACTCGTAGACGGAACATTCTCGTCGCCACGTGCTATGACAGCGTTTTTCTTTGGGACTACGAAGTGGAGCTCTCTGATCGTGCTCACAACTAGAACACTTCCAAACCCGTTCGTATCATTCGGAAACCGGGGCAGGCAGTTCTGTCTGCGTTGTTCGCTGGTGGTGGCGAGCTGCTTCTGGTGGGATCGAAGCATGTCGTGAACGATGAGTTTGAGGAGACGGGATGCATCGAGGAGCATCTTCTGACGTTCAACAACGGTGTTCAGGTGTCGAAGCCCATTCTGATTTCGAGTTGCGCTCTGTTCTGCAACGACCGTGGCATGACGGTGAGCAGTTGTGGGATGTTCCTTCTCATTGCCATGTATGTGATAGTGGTTGGGAATGAAGCGTAGTGATGTTCCGCGGGAAACGCAACCCAAGTACTGCATGCTCGGATATGGAGCAACGACGGTGAAGGAGAACGACGGGGCAGAGGATATTTCGGAGCAGCGCTCGTTTTCGCGCATCATGCAACAATCGCTCAATTCCGAGCTGGAGCATGAAACGGCAGTGGATTCCTCCAAGAAAGGTATATTTCGTTTTCGTTTTTGAGGTGAAGATGCGTTGGACTCTAGTCAGTATGGATTTGCAGAATCAGCGAAGTGTGATCTGGGCGTTGGACAGGTGAAGAGCCGACTGGCCGTACTGAGTCTGGACCCGGAGACGAAGGGAGCGATACTGGAGTTCATCAACATTCGGAAGGACGTGTCGGTGATCAGTGTAAGTTTCAACCCATCCAACCACTACATTTTGCTCTGCACGGAAGACAAGTAGGAGTGCTGGTGTCCCATTCCCTTTCAGCTTTTCCATTTACGCGAATGGAGTGGCGGAGCAGCACGCGACGTTGCGCATTTTGCAGTCTGCGACGTGGAAGGTCGTCGTAAGTCTTCTATTCCGATTTCACTCTAGTACGAAAAGACCTTCGTGAACAACACCCCCAATTCCGCGGCGTGGAACCCGATCGGTCTTTCCTTTTCGTGCGGTCTTTGCAATGGAGAGCTTGTGGCATTCTACTAGTTTTGCCTTGAGTCCTGTTTCTTTCAAATTCGCGCGTGTGATTGGACGCACCGTTTTCCTTCCCTCTCTCTTCGGCGATTCCTACTCTTTGCCAAAATGGATCCCATGGTCCCCTCTGTCCATGTCCGCCCCGAGTCGTACGCAGGCTCCTACAGAGACGCCGTGTGGAATCGAAAGCGGATTCGATTGACTGCCGTGCCCAATCCGCCCCAAAAGACGATACAGCCCGTGATGATTGAGAGAGAAAGCAAAGTGATTCGCTTCTGCGGTAAGAATGGGTGAATCGTGTCACACACAGATGACGTTCTGCGCATGTTTGATGAGTTGGTATGTGAAACAGTATAGGATGATAGAACAGATTTTGCCTGCAGCTCGATTATTGGACACGGTGGAGAGCAAACTGAAAGACTACAACCTCACCCACCCTTCATCTCCCCCACTTTGGCAAGTACAGATCGTTAGAATTGTTGAGAATAAGAAAAAGACCGAGACCAACTCCAGATTGAAGGAGTACACAACGCCCGTCTTTCTAGAGTCGGATCGCATCAACTGGTCCAACCAAGAGCAATACAAGAATCTACAGACAAAGCAGGTGGGAGAGGGGGGATAGAGTGATGCGAAGGCAGAGGAGGAGGCCGAAACAGACGACGAGATGATAGAGTACGGAGTGAAGGTCGCGTCCAAAACAGTAAAGAGCGCGGTTCGCTCCTGTCGAGCACGGGACTGGAGTTTGCGAAGCCGCATCGAGTACTATCGCAACTCTGTAGCGCGTCTACGAGAGACGAATCGAAAGAGAGGGAGATGGTCTGTTTGTTGGAACTCGCTGACTCGTTTGCCACATCCCACATGCCCCCCATATTGCACTCCCTCGATTCACCAAAAGAGCAAAACCACACAGCGAATGGCGGATTTCTTGGAAGGAGACGAGAAGCAGATGATGGAGAGCGTGTCGAAGAACAAGGAGGAGGAGTTGTATAAGGAATCGCAGTTGCGTTTCGTTGATGCGTAGATTGGACTGAGTGAGGGTCTTGCGAAAGGGTACGAAGACCAGTTTCAGGCAGGAGTGGGGCGCGTGGTTGATGGAGTAGGAGGGCTTTAATGTAGGTTTCAAGGAGGGAGAAGCCTTCGGCATGTGTGTGGGCATCATAAACGCGAGTTTGAAGTTCGAGTGCGTGGAGTGTGTGAGAAGTAGGGTGCTGGACCTCTGTTTCAAGAATCCGACGATTGAGGACGATATCCGAAGTAGGATTTACTCTTTGAATTGAGAGTAGACTCGTACATCCGTTGGAGAAAGGACATCGACAGTTATCTCGTTCCCCCTCAGTTGGAGTTGAAGCAGAGCGAGTATGACAAGTTGAAGGCGGAGCACTTGGGTTTGATCATGAATCGCATTCGCGACCTGTTCACGGCGTTGAAGATGAAGGAGTGCGTGATGATGAAGCTTTTGAACACAATTTCGATTTAAGTTTGCTTTAGAGACGGGTTGTTCGGCAACAAACAACGTAATCTATTATGACCCACTTCTTCGGCTTAATCCCTTCCCGCATGGACACGTAGAGAGACGCATTGTACAGGAAATCGCTCAGGCGATTCACATACTGATATACAGCATCGGCGATATCTCCGTCACGCAGCAGTATGCTCATAGTGCGTTCTGCACGACGACAAACGGCGCGCGCCACATGGAGATGGGATGCCGCTTTTCCGCCAGACTATATGTTATGTCATGAGAGGAGAGCGTACGGGCAAATAGAATGAATCCTGAGGAGGCAGCTCCTTGTGCAGGAGATACGACCACTTTTCGAGATTCTTCACGTGTTTCCCATCAAATGCAGTGACTGTAAGTACATATTTGTTAGAGGACCGGAGTGGCGTAGCGACCGCCGAACAGACAGAAAAGAGAATGCACTGGATTTGCTCCAAATACTCGTCTACGTCCTTGCAGTTGTCGGAGAGGAACTCCCTCGAAAGACCAATAAAGCAGCTCAACTCATCCAGAGAGCCAAGGGCTTCAAAATGAATATCGGATTTGGGAAGTCGCATTCCATTGTATAAGCTGCTTATTCCCGCATCTCCAGCACGTGTAGTGACAGGCGTGTCATACACCTCTTCCGTCGCCTTCGTTTCTTTCGTCACTTCTCCTTCCATTGTTTAGTCTCTTATTCTCTCAAGTGGAAAGCGATTTGAAAAGACCGCCAGTGCTGGATTCAAAGAGTGGGGATTCCCCCTCTCAAAGCGGGGTTGTGTAAGTGAATCGAGTATATGAGAGAAGAATGGAAGTGGGTGCGCGATAGAGAGAACAACAACCGAATCAAGTGTTACAGAAAACACAACAACCTATGGTACACGATTGCCACGTCGAATAATCCGCCGCTTCACCTCCTTCTTCACCTCCTTCTGCTCACTCGCATCCGTAGTCTCCTGCGGTTTGCAGAACGGAAGCGTTCCAGGCAGCGCCTCGCTGGCATACTTCTTCATCATCCTGTCGAAGATCTTCTTTGTGTCCACCCCTCCACGAATCCCTTTCGTCGCGTCGCTCTTCTTTCCATACAGCAGCTTGTACTCCGACCTACCGATAAACACACGAAACGACAACCACGGTGAATGTCTTGAGTGAAACGCCCACGCGTTGGACAGCACCGAGAACTCAAACCCCGACGTGCGCAGATGGGCCACCCACTCGGCTCGGTTGTACCCGTAGTCCACGAACGCCGGGTTGAAGGAAGGCAACTGCTCGCCGTTCGCCACGATGAGAAACGGCTCCTGAGCCGGGTTGTCCCAGCAGGTCAGCGGCGTGAGCGGCACGTCTGTGGGGATGGCGTCCCAGTTGGGAGGCGTGTACTGCTATTGCTTAGAAGCCGACGGAAGACTCACGTTCACGCCCTTGTGGCCCAGGTTCTGACACCCTCCGAAACGCAGACACCAAACCAGGGTTTTCTTTGTCATCCGCGTATAGACCTCCATGCTGTGAGTCAAACTGTGTTAGTGAACTCACGTCGATCCACACGTCGCCCACGAGTCGCACGGCTGTGAGTAGAAGTAGGTTTCAAACAGAGGGACGATAGCGGCGAAGCGGTAGTTGTGCAGGAATGGAGAGGGTAGCGACAAGAAGGTCTCTCGGAGATTTGCTAGAGATGAGAGGGACATGCGGGAAGGACGGGAGGGGATGGTATCGACATCGGCCACGAAGAGGTGGGTTGTGTGCGTGTTCTGAATCGCCAAGTTGCGAAGCGCGTTGATAGGGAATGAAGAGGATCGCTGGATGTGTTGACACAGTTGAACCCGTGAGGGGAGTGCGAATCCCCGAATAATATCCTCCGCGTTTTCAATGTCGTACTGGAAAATGCAAAGACCCACGGTGATCTCCCTAGCGATGAGCGGAAAGACGAAAACAAACCCCGTCCACGTATTGAGTGCGTAGTTGATCTTGTTGAGTTGAGATAGACTGGGGATAAGCAATAGGAATGAGGATTACTCGGAGGCGACGATCATCGCAAGAGATGAATCGAAGGACGGTGCTTTGGTTGATTCCTAGACGTGAATGGGGGCGAAAAAGGGGACGGATTCGCGGAGATTGGGAGTACGGTTGAGAACACTCTTGCTGAGTGAAGCAATCATTGCATATTGACTGAGAGATGAAATGAGTGAAATAGGGATTACAAATAGAAGGCCGTCAGCATGATGACGGCTAAAAGGGCAATAAAGAAGGACACCTTCTTCTTCCTTTGCTTGTTTGCATTGAGAGGAGGTTTCCTTCCCATGATGGAGTGTCGTGGAGGAGGAAAGTGGGGTTTTGGGGTAGCCCACGGATTCGAGGCCACTAATGGTTACATTTTCGCGGTTTTCTACCCCTATCTCGCGGGTCAATCTTGATTATCAAGAATAGGTTTTTATGGTTTGAGGTTATGCTCATTCTGATGATATTATTGATATGTTTGTTCAAATAGAAGAAACTTGTTCTTGCTATTTTTTTCGATTAGGTCTTAGATCGTGCGTAATTGACCAAAATAGAGACAGCTTATATAGGGCTTATTCGACTCCATTTGGTGTGTACATTCCAAATACGATGGAATCCTGTAAGGGAGCTCACACAGGGGATCCAGACCCTTCCTCACCCCCTTCACCACATTACTATACTACCAACAAACAATCCAATTCCAAAGTTTCAAGACCATATTACACCTCGACACCCTCAG
>ERZ780157.4413-NODE-4413-length-10701-cov-6.346515_pt1 | contig 10701 bp, 10 predicted proteins | sample MGYA00511169_ERZ780157 | MGnify/ENA primary metagenome ERZ780157 (study PRJEB29588, sample SAMEA1965149) | human gut metagenome | biome: human gut; feature: human-associated habitat; material: faeces | place: Denmark | collected 2008/2010 ...
GGGAAAGTTCTTGAAGGGGTGCAGGGGGAACTTCTTTCAAGAAGTTCCCCCTGCATAAAAACCACCATCTATTCACAGTCCGTTTGCTTTGGTGTATTGGTTGCAGATGTCGGCGGCGGGACCCTCGGCAACGATCTTGCCGTGGTCAAGCCAGATCACGCGGTCGCACAGGCGGCGCACCTGCTCGATGTTATGCGAAACGAGCAGAACGGTGGTACCGTGGCTCATGAGCTCCATCATGCGGGCGTAGCTCTTTTCCTGGAAGGCGGCGTCACCGACTGCGAGAATTTCGTCAACGATGAGAATGTCGGGGCTCACCATCGAGGCGATCGAAAAGGCAAGGCGCATGATCATGCCCGAGGAATAGTTGCGCACGGGGATGTTGATAAAGTCTCCGAGCTCCGAGAAGGCAACGATTTCGTCGTATTTCGATTTGAGATAGCTCTCGGAATAGCCGAGGATCGCGCCGTTGAGAAAGATGTTTTCGTGTCCCGTCAGATCGTAGTCAAAGCCGCTTCCGAGCTCGAGCATGGGTACCACGTTGCCGCCGAGCGTCACCGAGCCCGTTGCGGGCTTGAGGATACCCGAGATCACCTTGAGCAGGGTGCTTTTTCCCGCGCCGTTGTTGCCGACGATGCCAACCACCTCGCCCTTTTTGATCTCGAAGCTGACCCCCGTGAGCGCATGAAACTCCTCATATTGCAGCCGTCGCTTGAGGAGCGCAACGAGATATTCCTTGATGCTCTGAATTTTATCGTGCGGCATGCGATAGGAGATTGAAACGTTGTCTGCTTTTATCATGGAGAGAATTGCGATCCTTTCCGTTGAATCAGATGTTCAACACGAATTTGTCTTGGTTGCGGCGGAAAATCAAAACGCCGATCAGGAAGGGGATCAGGCAAAGGAGCAGGCATTCGAGATATGCTATCGGCTCGGGAGAAATTCCGTCAATGAGCAGGGTGCGGATAAAGGTGATCACGCGGTTGATGGGGTTGAGTCGGTAGATCGGCAAAAAGCGCGCGGGGATGATGCTCTCGGGATAGAAGATGGGGGTGAGATACATCAGAAGCATCGAGAAAATTCCCCAAAGGAACTGCGTGTCGCGGAAGAACACCATCATGGTTGCAAGAATGAGTCCGATGCCGTAGCTGAAGAAAAAGAGCATCACGAGCGCAAAGGGGAGCAGCAGAACGGCAGGGGTGATCGGCGTGCGCGTGATCAGCATCATGATCAGGAGCGGCACGAGCGAGAGCAGGAGGTTGACGGTGGAGGAAATTGTGCGCGAGAAGGGATAGATATACTTGGGCACGTAGACCTTGTTAATCAGGGTTGCGTTGCCGATGATGCTCATCAGGCACATGCTCGTGGCTTCGTTGAAGAAGTTGAAGCAGATGATACCCGAGAGCAGATAGACCACGAAATTGGGAATGGTGGATTGGAAGATGGTGGAAAAGACCACGTATTGAATGCTCATGGTGAGGAGCGGATTGAGAAAGCTCCAGAGCATGCCGAGCACCGAGCGTTTATATTTGGTTTTGAAATCACGCGATACCAGCTGTCGGATGAGGAAGCTGTATTTGGAGAGCGAAAGCACCACGCCCAGGATCGGCTCGCGCTTGCCGTGCTTGTAGCAGTGAAGCAAGAGGAGCAGATAGAGCGCCAGGAGCAGTGCGATGCCGCCGTAAACGAGCCAATACCAATCTCCGATCCAATGGTGATTGGTGCCACTCACGGTCAGGCAGAGGTAGCAGGGATTCTGCTCGCCGTCCACGATCCGCACGCCGTTGAGGTAGACCGCGTCGGTGTTCTCAATGTCAACGGGGATGGTGATGCGCCCCGTGTCGACCTCCACGGTGGTTCCGTAATAGAAGGAGACCGCGTTGCCAACCGCACCCTCGCGGCTGGTCAGGCGCAGGGTCAAGCGCTCGTTTTTCACGTCGGTGATCGGGGGATCAAGCGGGATGGTGTGCGGCTTGTCGTCCTTCATATCGGAGGTTTTGAGGTAGATCGGCTCGCCGAGCAGCTCGCCCGCTTCGTTGCAGACCTCTGCAATGATTACGTCGGTGTTTACGCGCGCGCTCGTTCCAACGATCACGGTGAGCGAATCAAGCTGATCGTAGCGGCAGAGAAAGCTCTGCTCGATCACGTCACCGCGCGTCATCTCACCGAGCGACGCTTTTTTTGTCACGGTATCGGTTTTGGATTGTGTGAAATGCAGACTGTCGCCCGCGAGAGGGTAGAACAGCGCGCCGAGGATCAGATACGCCGCCAGCACGATGACGCAGATCCGTATGGCTTTATTTTTCATAGCAGGTCCTTTCAATCGTTTGATTTGTGAGAAAAAAGACGCGAGAATACCTTGCCCGATTTCTTCCACACGAAGCGGAAAAAGCCTTCCTGTTTGATGCCTGCCGAGATGCGCTCGCAGAGATCCACGCGACGCAGGCTCCTTGTGAAGCGGAGGGGGCGGTGATCGGTCTTGGTGGCGAGAATTTCGCCCAGCTCCTTCCGCAGTGCCTCGGTAACGGCGGAGATTGAGAAACGCTCGGTTGCAAGCGTCACCACGCGGCGTCGCATGTTGGCAAGCAGCTCGGGCTCAAGGATCAAACGCTCGATTGCGGCAAAGAGGTCGCCGGGATAGTTGCTGCTGAGAAGACCGCTCACCTCGTGCTCGACCGTGCCGCGGTAGGGGAGCACGTCGGAATAAACGCCCACGATGCCGCAGGCGGCGTATTCGATGAATTTGTTGTAGTGCTTGCCGCGGTGAAACTCGGTGTCGGGCATGGGAGCAAGTCCAATGTCCCAATCAAGCTCACGCATGGTTTTTTGGTAGTCCTCGTAGGAGTCGCAGTAGGGAATATGACGAAAATGAAAATCGTCGGCAAGCTGCGGCTTGGCGCCGAAGAACTCGATCGAGATGCGGTCGCGATAGTCGTATGCGATCTTAAAGAGCGCATGGCGGAGCAGCCCCTCGATGTCGCCCGTGCGGTCGATTGAACCCGCAAAGCCGATGCGGAGCTTGCCCTCCCGACGAACGGGGGAGGGAGGTGTATCAAAGAGTGCGGGCTCCTCAACGGTGCACACACGTTCAAAGCCCTTGCCGTATTTCTCGCACAGATGCGCCGAGGGCGAGAGGAAGCAATGGCAGAGCTGCATGATCTCGCGCATGTTGCGACGCACGTTCTCGCGGCGATAGTATTGCGAGCTGCCAAAGTCGGGCGGAATTTCAAAGAGATCGTCATCAAGTGTATAGATCAGATATTTTCCCGCACGGCGAAACGCCTTTGCACAGGCGAGCTCGGCGGCGGAGTCGGAGCGCACGAATTGCACCACGTCTGCCCAGCCCGCAAGCTCGGGCGTGAGCGCCTTGGCAGGCGAGAAGCGAAGCTCGCAGAGCCCCTCTGTTTGCATGTGTTTGTATTGCTCGTACCCACAGAGGCGAACCGAGGGGATCAGCTCGTGGGCGATGATGAGGACGTGTGTCATGTTGTGATATCCTTTATTTCTTCAAGATAGCGTGCCAGCGCATCCTTCCAATGCGGAAGCCTTGCAAAGCCCGCGCTCGTGAGCGAATCCTTGCTCATGCGGGAATTTGCAGGGCGCGGAGCACGCGCGGGATATTCGGAGGAGGGAATGGGACGGACCGTGGTGGATGCCCCCGACAGCCGCATGATTTCTGCGGCAAACTCTGCCCAAGAGCAAAAGCCCTCGTTGGTCACGTGATAGGTGCCGTAGCGCTCGGTAAGAACCATATCCGCGATCACCTCTGCGGCGTCGAGCGAATAGGTGGGCGAGCCGATCTGGTCGCACACAACCGAGAGCTCGGAGCGCGTTTGGGAGAGGCGCAGCATGGTCTTGACGAAATTGTTGCCGTTTTTTCCGAACAGCCAGGACACGCGCACGATAAAATGGCGGTCGAGGATGCTGCGGACATGCGCTTCGCCGATCGCCTTCGATTTGCCGTAAACGCTGCGCGGCGCGGTGGGATCGTCGGTCTCGTAGGGTCGCTCGCCCTCGCCGGCAAAAACGTAGTCGGTGGAGACTGCAAGCAGCTTCGCACCAACCGATGCCGCCGCCTCGGCGAGATGCTTCATGCCGTCGGCGTTGACGCGCATGCAGGCGTCGGCGTCATCCTCGGCGCGATCGACTGCGGTGTATGCCGAGCAATGCACGATGGCATTGGGACGGCAGGCGGAAACGTAGTTCATGACCGCCTCGCGGTCGGTGATATCGAAATCGGAAATGTCAACGCCCCGGTGTGTGATCCCACGCGCGGAAAGCACGCGGCAGACGTCATATCCGAGCTGACCGTTGACACCCGTTACCAGAATCATCATGCAAAGCTCCCTTCCTCTCTATCTCAAAGATAGCCCTTTTGAATGAGTTTGACCGCCAAGGAAAAGATCGGACGCGGCATCCGCAGCGCAAAAAGCTCAAAGAGTGAGGTAGTGCGGTTGACGCGGCGCAGACGCCACAGAGCGCGGAAGCCGCCTCTCTCGCGCTTGAAGTTTGCCTCACGAGCACGGCACCAAGCCGCCGCCTCCTCAAGGGCGGGGATGGGGGCACGCTCTGCAAAGCGCTCCACGCGATGTGAAAAGACCTCAATGCGGCGTGCGTAGTAGTCCTGCTTTGTCCGCACCCCCGTCATCACGCCGGTCTGATTGCCGCCGTAGATGCGATAGAGCATCTGACCCTCGGCGAGATAGTCGATCGCGCCGTCGACTGCCGCGCGGTAGAGCAGATAGTGATCGTGCACGATCCCGTCGGGGAAGGGGCGATAGGAGAGAATGCGCTCACGCTCGGCGATCATGGTGCAGCCGAGTGCAAAATTGCGGAAAATGAGCGAGGGCGCAAGACCTTCACCGCGTAAAAAGACGTGGCGTCTGCGGTGCTTGTCGATGCCGTCGGCGATCGGGTTTCCCTCACCGTCGATGACACGCACGTTTGCGCAGACCAGCGTGGGGTGCAGAGGACTTTCCTCAAAAAGGCGCACTGTGTTGGCGATCTTTTCGGGAAGCCACACGTCATCCTGGTCGCAAAAGGCAATATAATGCTCGCTGCAATCGGCAACAAGCGCGGAGAATGTTTCGTTGGAGCCCTTGTTTTCTTCGTTTCGGTTGAGCACGTAGGGGAATGCCGTAATATGCTCGGCGAGAATGGCGTCAAGCTCCTCGACCGTGACCGTTTTGGATGCGTCGTCGCGCACGTAGAGGCACAAATTGGGATAGGTTTGTCGATTGAGCGAATCGAGCAGCTCGCAGAGCCAATTGATCGGGGGATTATAGGTTGCAAGCAGAATGGCAACCGATCGCGTATCCAAAAAATCACCTCCCGTTCGGTGTGAAAAATCCATACAGAATTATTATACCACATAAGAGATCAAAAAGCAACGATTTTGCGAAAAAAGAAGCAGGAAAGAACAAAAAGGACCGAACGGAAACAGTGGCGTATCCGTTCGGTCGAATAAAGGCTTTATTTTGGAGCGATTCGTCTCACCTGTCCGCCGACGGGGGTGTGGGTTCGGTCGGCGCGGATCACGGCGTCAACCTCACGCGGCGTTTCGATGGAGAACAGATAGTGGCGAGCCGTGATGCCGGCACGGCGCAGCTCCTCCTCGCGGTCGGCCATCGAGGTAGGAAGGCTATTGTAGATGACGTTGCGGTGCTCCCATTCGCGCATGACGGGGAAGGTTACGCCGCGTCGGTCGCGCAGCATGACAGCGCCCTTGGCACAGGCGTTGCAGTCGGCAATCTCACGGATCACACATTTTTCGAGCGTCATGAGCGGAATGCGACCGTAAACGATCACCTCGCAGGGCCCTCCAATGTCGCGGATCTGCGGCAGGGTGAGCTCGGGCGAAAGGATCACCGATTCGAGTCCCAGCTCCTCGGCGAGCGCCACGCTCTCAACGTTGGTCAGGTTCAGGCGATAGTCGCCGATCGGAATCAGTCCTGCGCGGCGAACGAGTGCAAGGTGCCCGAGATTTCCAACCAGCGCAAATTGTGCGCCGTTTGCCTTGGCGTTTGCCAGCATGTCCTCCACGCGTGCGTTGTCGCTGTCAAAGATCACGGGCGGCAGGACCACACCGTCGGCACGCGGATCAAAGCGATGGAGCGGCAGGTAGATGCGGTCGAAATAGTCGCGTGCCGCGCTTGTGATCTGCTCGGGGGTCGCAAAGCGTGCACTGCGCAGAGTGGGACGCTTGCCCGTGGGGTGCTTGCGCGTGCTCGTATGCTCCTCGACCGCGGCGGGTGCATTTTTCGCCTCAAGTGCCGCGATCGCACGGCGACGCAGATCGTTCAAGCGCGAAACGGGAAGCATCAGCCCCTCGTCAAGCGCGATGCGGCAGGTGTCGACCGAATAGACCGTACCTCCGAATTTGGTCAGACTTCTCTCCAGACTCTCACGCGTCATGGGTGCGTTGATCGCCGCTTGGGGAACGTCCCCGACAACGGTTACGCTCCGCAAGCCGTCCGATAGGGTGAGGGTGATAGGGCGATCGGCAAAAAAATTCACGTCGACGTCGAGCGGAATTCTGCGGTGCAAGCCTTCAAAGCGCTCAAGTGTGCGCGATTGATCCTTATCGGCGTCCGAGCGGATGCCGAGCATCGAGCGGTTGATCCGTTTGGTAAAGTAGCCGTCGGTAAAGCCACCGCGTGAGAAGGCGTCGGCAAGCGCGCGCATTTCCTCGGGAGTGGCTGCACGTCGCTCATCGAGCAAACGCCTCCAGATCCGTGCGGTGTCACGGACGTATTCGGGGGATTTCATGCGCCCCTCAATTTTCAGAGAGGCAACGCCGAGGTCGATCAGCTCGGGAACGTGCAGGGCAAGCGAGTGATCCTTGAGCGAGAGCGGATAGCCCTCGCGTCCCTTGCAGCTGGCGCATGCAAAGGGCAGACGGCAGGGCTGTGCACATTCGCCGCGGTTGCCGCTTCTGCCGCCCACGAGCGAGGAGAACAGACACTGCCCCGAATGACTCACGCAGAGTGCACCGTGAATAAACATTTCGATCTCAATGGGAGAATTCTGCACGATCGTGCGGATATCCTCGGCAGAGGTCTCGCGCGCGATGACCATACGCGAAAAACCCATTTTTTGCAGCTCGTGCCCCATTTGGGCATTGTGTCCCGACATCTGCGTGCTGGCGTGCAGCTCGAGTGCGGGGAAGGCACGGTGCAGATAGGCGGCACCGCCCGCGTCGGCAACGATGAGTGCGTCGGCACCCGCCTCAACCGCCTGACGTGCGGCGTCGAGAAAGGCGGGGAGCTCGCGGTCGGTCACAAGCGTGTTGAGCGTGAGATAGACCTTCACGCCAAAGGCATGGGCGCGCAAAATGGCGGAGCGCAATGCGTCTCCGCCAAAATTTTTTGCATGGATTCGGGCATTAAAGCCTGCTCCGCCGAGGTAAACGGCATCGGCACCTCCCTCAATCGCCGCGTCAAGCGCCTCGGGGGAGCCTGCGGGGCAGAGCAGCTCGGGTAGCTTTTTCATGGCGTCGGATCAGACGTCGCTGAAGGTGAGCAGATCAAACATGCTGCCAACGCGGCTCTTTCCCGGGGTGGAGGGCTTGTTGCCCTTCTTGGGCGTGGGCATTGCTGCCTCCTCGCCTGCTGCTGCGGGCGCGTCCTCCGACGAGCCAACGCTGGGAGGCACGGGAGCCGTGGGGATCACGGGAGCCTCAACGGGAGCGGCAACGGTCTCATTCTCTGCAACGGGAGCGGCTACGGGAGCCGTGGGAGTCACCTCTGCTGCGGGTGCCGCAGGCGCGGGAGCCACGGGAGTGGCGGGAACGGTTGCGGTGAGGGTTGCGCGATCGAGGATCGAGCGCATCACGGCAGCGTCCTTGCGCAGATTTTCGAGCTCATCCTGCAGGCTCTCGATCGTCTTTTTGAGTTTTTCGTTTTCACCTGCAAAGCGGAATGCGTCCTTTTCCACCTTTTTGAATGCCTCCTGCATGGCAATACGCTCGGAGCAATATGCAAGAGCGCACAGGATTGCTGCCTCATTCTTTGTGCAACGAGGGCTCTTGAGCTTGATATCGCGGATGCGACGGTCGAGCATGCCAACGATGCTCTCCACCTCGTCGGGAGATGCGTCGCTGATGATGCTCAACTCCATATCGGCAACGGTGATGTTATACTTCTGTTTCATGATGAGCAAAACTCCTTTCATCTGTCCGCGGCAAGCTCCGCTCTGCCGCGTGCATGCAGAAACGATTTACGCTCCGCACGTCTTGTCCATATATTATTATACAATAAAAAAAAGCAATTGAAAAGAGCTTTTTAGAAATTTTTTAGGTTTTTTTTCAAAAAATGCGGCTTTTTTCGACGTATACGTCATTTTTTTGAATTTCTTTTGCCAAAAGGAAAAAAAGACCCGAAAAAAGTGGCAAATAACTTGACACAAACTTGGTAAAGTGCTATAATTTACATTGTAAATAAATTTTGGAAAAAGGAGAATCACCATGTCCATTCAGTTTGCCAAAAATGAAACCGTTGTGCGCAGATTTGACTATGCAACCCTCGGCTATCGCAAAAAGACCGACAGCTATGCGGTTGCGCGTTCCATGATCGTCACGAATAAGCGTGTGATCCATCAGGACGTGAGCGAAAAGGTCGGTCAGGATCTGATCGTTCGCCGCGAAATGCCGATCGAACACGCAAAGTTTGTTGACGTGAGCTATTCGAAAACCTCGAATCCCTCGCACCTGGTTGCAGCTCTCATCCTTGCAATTCTTGCGGTTGGCGTATATTTTCTCACCAACCTCAAAACGGCTCTGCCCAACGTTGCCTTTTTGCAGAAAATTCCCGGTTTTCTGTTCCCGGCGCTTGCGGGTGTGCTCGGGCTCATTGCGCTGATCAGCGTGTTCCGTTATTTCGGAAGTCGCCGCATCCTGCTCGCTTGCACGGTTTCCACCGACAGCGCGGTTCAGCCCATCTTCTCGAACACGATCACTGACGAAAAGCTCAGCCCCAAAAAGGCAAAGCAGGCAAGACGCAACACGCTGCGCATGGAGCTTGACATCCGTGTGAACAAGCGTGCCGCAAAGGAGCTGGCAGACGGTCTGGGCGCTGCGATCCTTGATGCAATCGAAATGAACCGCGAGGCAGAGGCAGCAGAGCGTGCCGCTTGTGCTCCCGCTCCCGTGGTAATGATGCCCGCAGCCTGCTGCTGCGCGACCGAGACCTGCACCGAGGAGGAGCCTGTTGAGGAAGCATACGACGAGGCAGAGGCTGTTGAAGAAACGGTTGAGATCGCAGAGGATGTCCCCGCAGAGGAGTCTGTTGACGAGATCGCAGACGAGAACGTTGACGGAGAGCCTGCCGACGAGGTAGCAGACGAGGCAGCAGAGGAAGAAGCTGCTCCCGCCGAGGACGACGAGAACGCAAACGCGAACTGATTCGTCGGTTGATCCAAGCGGTCAAAAAACTCACGCCGTGAGTAAAAATAGGGGTGTCTCAAATGCAAACGCATTTGGTTGACACCCCTTTTTTCTGCAATGTTGCGGAGAAAAGATCAACTTTACTGCAAATTTATCGCCATACATGGCGCGCGTTCCTGGCAAACGCAAGCATTTGCGGGGCTCATCATGAAGCGTACGGTCTATCGAAAACAGAGAATGGGAGCCGTTGGCTTCCATTCTCTGTTTTTGATGCAGCGTAGGGGATTTTGAACCCAAGCGTGCGCTTTTATACTTCCGTGATCGTTCGTTTCCTTTTCGCGCACGCCATGGCGTAATTGCCTCCTGCGTCGGCATTTCGCAGGGTCCTTCATATCGTAATGCTTCGGCAACGAAAAGGAGTCCGAACCTACAAGAGCTTCGGACTCCTTTTCGTTGCGAAAGAGCAGTAAAAAGGTGTATAAATGTAGGTAAGAACAGTAAAAAGTACACCACACTCACAAAAAATATTTTAAAAAGGTGTGTGGGGCAACACAACTCAAATATTTCTAAAACTCTTCGGACTCTTTCAAAGGCGTTAAATCAAAGTGGTGGTGCTCAGTTTTTCCATAAATGCACCATGTCTGATCAATTTTATCCGCGGGAAGTTCTGTAGGGTTACCATATTTGTCAGTTGTTGCCCAGATTATGCGCTTAGCTTGTATCCACGAAGCCTCTTTTTTGAGATCTTCAATATGTTCAATGCTTTGATCGCCCCATGAGTCATCGTCGATCCACAGGAGCTGCCCGTTTTCAAGCAAAAGTAACACACTACCCATAATATCACTTGTATATCCAAATTCAGCTTGAACAGTTACATTCATGGAGTGTACGCCAATAAAACGAAGAATGATACTACCCTCTAATTCATCATACTTTAAAAAAGTTCTGCGGTATTATCAGGTAGATAACTGACACGTTCAATCTTGAAATCGTGAAAGCACCAATTACACTCCATAAAATTATAAATACCTTTTTCTGAATGTTCAACTTCGTACCAAATAGCCATACTATCACTCCTTTTAAGAGTATTATATCACACTTTAGCAAATAAATCAAGGCGTAGCCTTGCATATCATCCGCAACTTGTTGTGGTATATCATCAATGCGGAGCATTGTATATCATCAAGCCGCAGATAGATACACGCTGGCGCGTGATGAGATACAAGGGCGCAACGCGCCCTTGATGATATACGCCGCACTTCGTGCGTCAATGATATGCCAAGCCTGCGGCTTGGATAAACAAAAAAGGAACTTTTGGT
>ERZ780157.4414-NODE-4414-length-10701-cov-2.427297_pt1 | contig 10701 bp, 9 predicted proteins | sample MGYA00511169_ERZ780157 | MGnify/ENA primary metagenome ERZ780157 (study PRJEB29588, sample SAMEA1965149) | human gut metagenome | biome: human gut; feature: human-associated habitat; material: faeces | place: Denmark | collected 2008/2010 ...
AGTAGAATTTTTTTTGAATCTTTTTGCTAAGTTGCTCGTATAAAGGATATATTCTTAATGTTCAATACTCATATTTTCTTGAAAAATTCCTCATTGACCGGTAATCGATGGGGGATTTTTTGTCAGATGACGATTCGTTTGTGTACATTTGCCGACCCGTCGGGAGAAGAGTTTATAAATAGTAAGATATTTTAGAGATGAGATATTGGATCGTATTATTTTTATTTTGTCTGGGTATCGGACCAGCTGTCCAGGCACAAAATAAAGGTGTCGTTAAAGGACGAGTCTTCGATTTGGCGAGCAATGAGGCGATCCCATTTGCAAATGTCGTAGTTTATGGGACGACTCTGGGGGGAGCGACGGATGAGGAGGGAAGATTCCGGTTGGAAAATGTTCCTCCGGGACTTGTCCGCTTGGAGGTGAGTAGTATCGGTTATCAGACTTTGGTGACAGTAGGGTTTCTGTTGGGTACTGCCGGAGAGAGAACGGAAAATATCGGTTTGGAACCTGCATCGACTACTTTGGAACAAGTCGTAGTCAAAGCCAGTCCTTACCGTAAAACAGTAGAAACTCCGGTTTCCATTCAGCGGATAGGAATTGCGGAGATTGAAAAAAATCCCGGAGGCAACCGGGATATTTCCAAAGTAGTACAATCCATGCCGGGGGTATTGTCTTCGCCTGCATTCCGGAATGATTTTGTAGTCCGGGGTGGTGGGCCTGCTGAAAACCGGTTTTATCTGGACGGAGTTGAATTGCCCATCTTAAATCATTTCGCTACTCAGGGGGCTTCCGGTGGGGTAGTCAGTATTGTGAATATCGATTTTGTCAAAGAGGTAAATTTCTTTTCCGGTGCCTTCCCGGCTTCTTATGGTAATATGATGAGTTCTATGCTCGAATTTCGACAGATCGAGGGAAATCCCGACCGGGTGAAGACGCGGGTTACTTTCGGTGCTACCGATTACGGCCTGTCTTTGGACGGTCCGTTGGCTCCAAAGACTACTTTTATTGTTTCGGCCCGGCGAAGTTATCTGAAGATGTTGTTCGGTATCATCGGTTTGCCTTTTCTTCCGGTGTATAATGATATGCAATTCAAGACGGTCACCCGTTTGAATGCCCGGAATGAATGGACTTTGCTCGGTATTGGCGGATACGATATCAACCGTCTGAATACCGACCTGAAGAATCCCGACGATCATCAGAAATATTTGCTCGATTGGTTGCCGGAAAGCCGGCAATGGAGTTATACTTTGGGAACGACCTTTAAGCATTACGGCAATAACTGGTATCACTTTTTCGTCCTAAGCCGGAGTGGATTGTACAATAAGGTCGAGAAATACACCGGCAATGACCGTCATAATCCCAAAACAATCGACTATCGCTCTGGAGAATCGGAAAATAAATTCCGTTTCGAGCATCATCGTTATGCAGCGAATGGGTTTAAACTTCAGGTTGGGGCAGGTATCGAATATGCCCACTATGACAATACTACGGCCCGGCGGCTGTTCACTGCGGGAGAAGCTATCGATCAGTATTATTCCCGGGCTTTGAATATGTGGAAATGGGCGGTCTTCGGCCAGGTGTCCCGGTCTTTTTTCTCCGAACGGCTGGCTTTATCCCTGGGACTCCGGGCGGACGGATGTAATTATACCGGTAAAACAGCTGCTCTTTACCGGCAAATATCGCCCCGTTTCTCATTTTCTTACGCATTCGACGAACGCTGGTCGCTAAATGGCAATATCGGCCGGTATTATCAGTTGCCTGCCTATACGACGCTGGGTTTTGCAGACGCCGGGGGAGTTCTGGTGAATAAACGGAATAAGACCGGATATATCGGAGCCGATCATTATGTACTGGGAGTTGAGTATCGTCCGGGAACGACTACCCGGATTACACTGGAAGGTTTTTACAAGACTTACGATCATTATCCCGTATCCCTGACCGATTCGGTTGCTTTGGCCAATAAAGGTACCGACTATGTGGCGGTGGGTGACGAAGCGGTTCGACCCGTCGGAGAAGGGAGAGCTTATGGGCTGGAATTGATGCTCAGAACCCAGGAATTTTATGGTGTCGTTGCTTCGTTGGCTTATACCTGGTATTATTCCGAATTTAAACAGTTGGATGAAAATTTGCAGAATACCCGTCGTTATATACCCAGTAGTTGGGATAACCGCCATATATTCTCTCTGACAGCAACCCGTAGGATAGGTAAAAGTTGGGATTTGGGGTTTAAATGGAGATATGTGGCGGGTGGGCCTTATACGCCTTATGATCGGGAGACTTCGGCACGGATAGAAGCCTGGGAGGCCAAACATCAGCCTTATTATGATTATTCGCGCTTCAATACACAGCGATTACCGGCTTTCCATCAACTGGATGTCAGGGTGGATAAGAGTTTTTTCTTTCGAAAGTGGTCGTTGATATTTTATGCGGACATTCAGAATATCTATAACTATAAAGCTTTAGGTCCCGATGAGCTGGTGCCTGTCGAAAATCCCGACGGAAGCTATCGCAAAGATCCTGACCGGGAAGGTTATTATCAGATGCGCAGCATAAAAAATGAATTGGGCGGAACGGTTTTACCCTCTGTCGGGGTAATTGTAGATTTTTAATCCACTTGCCGGATAGATTTTTCAGTGAGCGGATAAGTTGGTATAAGTTTTGTAACTTTAGATATCGAAAATAGGTATGATTGAAAAATGACAAGTATATGAAAAATGTGGTTTTTGATTTGGGTGGAGTTGTGGTCGATTGGAGTCCCGAACGTTTGATGGAAGAATATACCGGTGATCGTGCAATGCCGGTGAGTCTGTTTGAAAGGGGGTTTTTCCGGAAATTTTGGCCCGATTACGACCGGGGGACGATCGATCAGGTGAATATCGTTCGGGAAATGAGTGTTTTTTCGGGACGTCCTTATGCCGAATGTTGGGATTTTGTCGAATTTATCAAACATTCGTTGCGGGATATTCCCCAAACACAATGTCTGATTAAAGAGTTGGCCGGTAAAGGTTACCGTTTATTCTGCCTTTCCAATATGTCCCTGGAATTTTATGACTACCTGAAAGAACGGGAGGTCTTTCGGTATTTCGAGGGCCAGATCATCTCGGCTCACGAAAAACTGATTAAACCCGAAAAAGAGATTTATCGGATCCTGATCGACCGTTTTCAGGCATACCCCGAAGATACGCTCTTTATCGACGACCTGAAGGAAAATGTCGATGCGGCTCGTTCCATACCGTGCATTTTGCCGATAAGGAAAAAGGATACCGGGAAATCAATAAAATTCTTTGCTCTGAGTTTTAGTTTTTAGTTTCCAGTAGTACCTCCCGCAAAGCATGACTCCGGTCAGGGTAAGCCCTATCGGATAGCCGATCCAGATTCCTGTGATGCCCCACTCGAGTACAAAGCCGCAGATGTAGCATACGGGCATGGCGATCAGGAAGTAACCGATAAAGGAGATGACAGCCATGGAGATCACATCGCCGATACCGCGGAGGGAATTGGCATAGGTAATCTGAAGGGCATCCCCGAATTGGTAGGCCAGCAGGATATAGACCAGGGTGGATACGACCCGGATGACTTCTTCGGAGGTGGTGAATAGATATCCGATCAGTTCCCGGGAAAATAAGAACACAGTACAGGCACAGACAGCGAGACAAAGAATGAGATGGAAGCCTGCCATCGTCGTGCGGCGCACATGGAGCAGGTCCTGACGGCCGAAATAATTACTCACCCGTACAGATACCGCTGCTCCGACTCCGTAATAGATCATAAAACCTAAAGTCGAGATAGCCACCATCACCTGATGGGCGGCCAGGGCAATGCTTCCCAGCCAACCGATCATAATTCCCGTAATACTGAACAGGGCAGTTTCCAGTCCCATCTGTAAACCGACCATCCAGCCCATTTTATTGAGTGAGAGGATATCGGTGAAATTGTATTTACCCCGTTTGTAACCGACCAGATAGCGGCGGTAACGGAGGCTGCGGTAAAATAAGACGGCGAAAGCTGCAAACATGAGGATACGGGCCGTTAAGGTGGAAATGCCTGCTCCTACGACACCCAGGGCCGGTAGTCCGAATTTTCCGTAGATCAGTATATAATTTCCGGCAATATTCACCAGATTGGCGGAGATCATGATGTACATGGGCGTTTTGGTATCCGTAATACCGTCGGCGAATTGCTTGAAAGAATTGAATAACATGACGAATACCAGGGAAGCCAGCTGGAGAAGAAAATAAGGCCGGATCAACGGGAGTAATTCTTCAGGCTGTCCTAGCCGGTCGATATTGAACCATACCACTGTCATCGCCAGGGTCAGGAGCAAGCCGATGAAGAGATTTACCAACAGACTGTTGCGTAGCAGTTGACCGACATGATATTTGTCATGACGGCCGAAAAATTGTCCGACCAGGGGAGTAAGACCATAAGAAAAACCCAGACCGAAAAGAATGGGGATATTGAAGGCACTGTTGACAAATGAAGCTGCAGCCAGGTCGAGAGTGGCATATTGTCCTACCATCATATTATCGGCCAGGCCTACCACCACAATACCGATTTGTCCGATGACAATGGGGATACCCAGACGGATGAGGGCTTTGTAATGTTCTTTATAGGGTGTGAAATAGCTCATGTCGCTTAGCATTTATAAAGTTCATAAAGTCCGATGGCCTCAGGGACCCGATAGACTGAATTAAAATGGTAACGGATAACGATATACCTCTTCCATTTGCAATGATACTGTCCAGCAGCAGCCGTTCCCCGGTCAGCGTGTCGCTTACCGGAATATCTTTCACGGTTATGATCTCCCCGTTAAAGTAATTTACTTTTTTATGACATCCGCCTAAAAGAAACAGTAGGGATAACCCTCCTGCCAAAGCTTTTGTTTTCAAAGCCATAGCTGTTCTTATGGATATCTTCATAGACTGTTCCGGATTTGGATTATAAACTGTTTTGATAATTGTCGCAAAGCTAATCAATTTCTTGCCTGCCGGCAAATGGATTTCTTGCTTTTACGGATCGCTTTTTAGCATTTGTCTTTTACTTTTTGCATGCTACTTTTTTACTTTCTGCCTTTTTTTCGTACCTTGTCCCCGTTGAGATAAGTCCCGACTAAGGGTGGAGATTGGATGATGTTTTAAATTATTTGAATTATGAGAAAACTCTTAACTACTTTTGTTTGTGTATGGTTTACCCTGGCGGTATGGGCCGGAGATGGGATTTATGAAAAGTTGCAACAGATACCACAGATTAGTGAGATTCAGAAACTGGATGTAAAGCCTTTTCAGGAGTATTATCAATTCTGGTTCGAGCAGCCGGTCGATCATTCCGATCCCGCGAAAGGGACTTTCCGGCAACGGGTGTTGCTGGGGCATAAACAATCGGATGCTCCGGTAATCGTCGAGTTGGAAGGCTATAATATCTGGTCGTCGGAAGAAGGTGAATTGGCTAATATCCTGAAAGGGAATCAGCTGACGATAGAGCACCGTTTTTTCGATCAAAGTGTGCCGGAAGGAGGGATTCCCTGGGAAAACCTGACCATCAAGCAGGCTGCCGATGACCAGCACGAGATTATACAGGCTATCAGGCAGAAAATTTATCCGGCATCGAAATGGATCAGTACCGGAATCAGCAAAGGAGGACAGACGACGATATTTCACCGTTATTTTTACCCGGCCGATGTGGATATCAGTGTACCGTATGTGGCTCCCCTGAATCTGGAGTATGTAGATCCCCGTTTGGATAAATTCCTGAACCGGTTAGGGACGGCGAAGAGTGGGGTGAAAGCGCTTTTTAACTGGGAGGATCTGAATACCTGTCATTATACGATCCGTGATTTTCAGACCATGTGTTTCGAACATCTCGATACGCTGCTTCCTATGCTCGAGGAACTGGCTGCCGAAAAGAAATATACCTACCGGATGGTGGGAGGGACCAAACGGGCCTTGCAGCTGATGATTCTGGAATATCCTTTTGCGTTTTGGCAGTGGGGGAATAATTGTGCCGATATTCCCGATCAGGAAAGTGCCGATTGGGAGGAGATCTTCGAATACCTGGTGAAAGTGTCTTCCCCTGATTTTTTTGAAGATAAGTACATCGTCCGCATGCAACCGTTTTTTTATGCTGCTTTGACCGAGATCGGGATGTATGATTATAAAATAAAACCGTTCAAGAAATTCTTACCCGAAGACGATAAAGATATCGACTTTTCATTCACTATGCCTGAAGGTGTTGAAAAAAAGCCTTTTAATGACAAACAGATGAAGGCGATCAACGAATGGTTGCAGACGGATGCCGAGCGGATTTTGTTTGTATACGGCGGAAGTGATCCCTGGTATGCTACCGGCGTCGATTTGAAGAAAAACGGAAAATGCCGTAAATACGTAAGAGGGGATATGAGCCATGCTTGCCGGATTAAAGATTTCGATCCGGTGTCGAAAGAAGACTTGCTCGATACGCTGAACGAATGGATGCAAGAAAAATGAAAAGTGAAGGTTTGGCCGGCCTGACGACGGTAAGTGTCGATTGGGAAGAGCCGGCTGTAATTATTCTCGACCAGACGCAATTGCCCAATCGGGAAGCATATCTCCGCTTATATACTCCGGAGGAGATTTGGGAAGCCATTTATCACCTGAAGGTGAGGGGGGCCCCGGCGATCGGAGTTGCTGCTGCCTATGGCATGGCGGTTTGTGCACAACAATTCGGGGAACAGTCTTTTTCCGTTTTTTTTCAAAAATTTACGGAGGTAAAAAAATACCTGGCTTCTTCACGTCCTACTGCTGTAAATTTATTTATGGCTTTGGACCGGATGGAAAAATGTGTTTTGTCGTTGCAGGATCAGCAGGTTGATACAATAAAAATAAAATTGCAGCAGGAGGCGGAAGCTATCCGGGCAGAGGATGCGGCTGCTTGCCGGAGTATCGGGGAATGGGGATTAAGTGTTTTACAACCGGGAATGGGGCTGCTGACTCATTGTAATGCCGGACATCTCGCAGTTTCTGCATATGGTACGGCTTTGGCTCCTGTTTATTTGGGGCAGGAGCGTGGTTATCATTTTAAAGTGTATGCAGATGAAACCCGTCCATTGTTACAGGGGGCACGTTTGACTGCCTTTGAACTTCAGAAAGCAGGAGTCGATGTCACTTTGATCTGTGATAATATGGCTTCCTGTGTGATGGGACAGGGAAAGGTGCAGGCTGTTTTGGTAGGATGCGACCGGATAGCGGCTAATGGAGATGTTGCTAATAAAATAGGTACTTCCGGAGTTGCTATTTTAGCTAAATATTATGGAATTCCTTTCTATGTGCTTGGACCGACTTCAACAATTGATTTAAAATGTCCGGATGGGGCACATATTCCCATTGAAGAACGGCAAGCCGGTGAAATCACAGAAAAATGGTATACCCGACGGATGGCACCTCCGGAAATAAAGGTGTATAATCCTGCTTTCGATGTGACCCGTCATGAATTGATTACGGCAATCATTACCGAAAAAGGGATTTTATATCCTCCTTTTGATCGTGTCCTCTCTAAATTGTAGTGCTTAGTGCTTCACTGATTACTGCTGTCGCACCCAGTTGGCTGTTCACATATTCCAATGCCTTTTGTCCGGCGGTTTCTGCAATTGCCGGATGCTGAATCAGGCTGTCCAGGATCTCCGAAAGTTCTGCCCCGTTGGAAATGCTGAAAGCTCCGCCTTCCCGGATCAGGCTGACCGCTTCGTTGAATTTTTGATATTTGGGTCCGAAAATTACCGGTATTCCATACACGGCAGCTTCAAGGGTATTGTGGATACCGACTCCGAAACCTCCGCCGATATAAGCGATCTTCCCATACCGGTAGATCGATGAAAGCAGACCGATACAATCGATAATCAATACCTCCTTATCGGCCAAATCGGTATTTTCCGAGGTGTAGCGGGCTACCTTCTTCCTGCATTTGTCCAGAATCGCTTTGATGTGATTTTCCCCGATTTCGTGAGGGACGATAATCCATTTATAACCGTCCGGATGGCAGTTGATATATTCCAGGAGAATTTCTTCATCGGGTGGCCAGGTGCTGCCGCAGACGATGGCGGGGCGGCCGTCACAGAATTGCTCTACTTTGACGATTTGTTTTGCATTTTCCGCGATCTGTTTTACCCGGTCGAAACGGGTATCTCCTGTCAGTCTGACATTTTTTATGCCGATGGATTTCAGTAATTCCACCGATTGCCCGTCCTGCACGAACAATTCTTTGAAGCATCCCAGCATCCGCCGGTGGAGTTTTCCCCAACTTTTAAAAAAAGGCTGGTTGGGACGGAAAATGGCTGAGATGAGATATACCGGGATGTTTCGTTTGTTCAGTTCGTTCAGGTAGTGGAACCAGAATTCATATTTGATAAAGACCGCTGCATCCGGACGGAATTTTTCAATCAGGCGGACCGCATTGCGTCGCGTATCTCCCGGCAGATAAAGGATGTAATCTGCACCGGTATAATTTTTGCGGATTTCATAACCTGAGGGCGAAAAAAAGGTAAGCAGGATTTGGGTTGCCGGTTCTGCGGCCTTCAAGGCTTCGATTACCGGGCGGCCTTGTTCGAATTCGCCCAAAGAAGCGGCATGAAACCACACCAAACGACCTTCTCCCCGTTGTATACCGGCTGCTTTTTTCCAGACTTCTTTTCTGCCTTTACGTAAAAGGGCTGCTTTTCCATTGAAAGGAGCTGCCAATTGTATAGCCAGATGATATGCCTGAATTCCAATATTATATAAGAATGCCATAACGATACTTTGAATATAGGCCGCAAAATTAATAATAAAACCCGAATGATGCGCTTTTCTTCTTTCTGCTTTTTTTTAACCTTTAACTTTTTACTTTTACCTTTTTCCTTCCTATCTTTGTCCCGTCATTGTGGAAAGATTTGGCTGATTGCAACCACAGAAAAAAATTGCTAAAATGCATATACTTCTGAATTCAACCATCCATTGCCTTTCCCGTAATATAATTAACCGATTGGATATTGATTGCGTATAGTACATTTTCAATTTTCAATTTTCAATTTTCAATTAAATTATGGGATATTTATTTACTTCAGAGTCTGTATCGGAAGGGCATCCTGATAAGGTTGCCGATCAGATTTCGGATGCAGTGCTCGACCGGATTCTGGCGTTCGACCCGGAAGCAAAAGTAGCCTGTGAAACTTTGGTGACAACCGGACAAACTGTCATTGCAGGCGAGATTAAAACAAAGACTTATGTAGATGTGCAGCAAGTGGCCCGTGAAGTGATCAATGAGATCGGCTACACCAAGAGTGAGTATATGTTCGACGGAAATAGTTGCGGGGTATTTTCTGCGATCCACGAACAATCGCCGGATATCAACCGGGGAGTGGTGCGTGAAGATCCGATGGAACAGGGAGCCGGTGATCAGGGGATGATGTTCGGTTATGCCTGTAACGAGACCGATAATTATATGCCGTTGTCCCTGGAATTAGCCCATCTTTTACTGAAAGAATTGGCTCAAATCCGGAAAGAGGGTCAGTTGATGCAATATCTGCGTCCCGATTCGAAATCACAGGTGACCATTGAATACGGTGATGAAGGGAAACCGGTCCGTATACATACGATTGTCATTTCTACCCAGCATGACGATTTCATCAAGCCGGCCAACGAAACGCCGGAAGCCCAGCTGAAAGCCGACGAGGCTATGGTGGAATGGATCAGAAAAGATATCGTCGATATTCTGCTGCCCCGGGTAAAGGCCCTGTTGCCAAAACGGGTACAGGCTTTATTCGATAAAAATGTCATTCTTTTTGTCAACCCGACCGGTAAATTTGTGATCGGAGGTCCTCATGGAGATACAGGGCTGACAGGGCGTAAGATTATCGTCGATACCTACGGGGGGAAAGGAGCCCACGGTGGGGGAGCTTTCTCCGGAAAAGACCCTTCGAAAGTCGATCGGTCTGCTGCCTATGCTGCCCGTCATATCGCTAAAAATATGGTAGCAGCGGGGATAGCCGACGAGATCCTGATCCAGATTTCCTATGCGATCGGCGTTGCCCGTCCTGTAGGAGTGTATGTGAATACTTACGGTACTTCGAAAGTCAGTTTAACGGATGCAGAGATTGCCGGGAAAGTCAGCGAGATTTTCGACCTTCGTCCGAGGGCTATCGAAGAACGCTTGAAATTATGTAATCCGATTTATCAGGAGACTGCCAGTTATGGGCACATGGGACGCAAACCCGAAATAGTGAAAAAAGTGTTCACTTCGAATTATTGGCCTACGGTTGAGAAAGAAGTGGAACTTTTTACCTGGGAAAAACTGGACTATGTCGATGAGATAAAGCGGGTATTCAAGGAATTTAAGAAACCACAGCCATAAGAGAAGGTGTCCCTGGACATTGAAGTTGTAATTTGAACTGTGTCAGCGAAGAAAAAGAATAAAGTATGGACTTTGCTGACACAGTTTTTCAAAAGAATTTGGAATATAAATTGGAAAATCTATTATTAATCCTTTATTTTGTTCGGTAAAACGACGGAAGACACTGTGAGCGAACAGAAAGATTTTTTGCAGCGCTTTAACTTGAAAGACGAACAAGCTTATCATAAACTCTTTCAGCAATTTTATAGTTACCTTGTCCTTTTTGCAGAACGCAGAGTGGAAAATCACAAGGTGGCTGAAGATATCGTGCAGGAAATCTTTATCAATATCTGGGAAAGTAAC
>ERZ780157.4418-NODE-4418-length-10689-cov-2.813052_pt1 | contig 10689 bp, 12 predicted proteins | sample MGYA00511169_ERZ780157 | MGnify/ENA primary metagenome ERZ780157 (study PRJEB29588, sample SAMEA1965149) | human gut metagenome | biome: human gut; feature: human-associated habitat; material: faeces | place: Denmark | collected 2008/2010 ...
AACTAAGTCGTTGCACAAGCGTATATCAACCGAAAACCTCGGAGCGACGGCGCACAAGAATGAGCGCGGTCTAAAACGACCTTGCTCGTCGCGGAGGGAGTGATCAGCACGTTTTTCGGTGATATACGCTTGTGCAAAGGCTATTATTGAAACGCCGACTTATCTTGCCAACATCTGTAAAAATTTGGAGTACAAATGAACGAAATTGATGTCGAACTCAACGAAATAGAGCAGTTTGCCCGCGAGCGGTACATACCCGTTATGTTGGACGACACCAAGGAATTGTTGTTTTCCGTAGTCAAAGCGGCAGAGCCGCGGCGAATTTTGGAAATAGGTACGGCGGTGGGGTACAGCGGTATCGTTATGCTGCTTGCGTCCCCCAATGCCAAACTCAACACAATGGAAATCAATGAATCCCTCGCCGAGCTTGCGCGCCAAAACTTTGCCAAAGCAGGCATGACGGACCGCGTCAACATTTTTCTCGGTGATGCGCGGGAACTTGTTTGTCAACTTACGGGCGAATACGACCTAATATTTATGGACGGTCCCAAGGGGCAATACGAGGCGTTTTTGCCATACCTTGTCGACCTACTCCCCGTCGGTGGCATCCTCGTTTGCGACAACGTACTGTACAAAGGATTGGTGGAGCACGTCCCCGAGGACAAGCGCCACAAGCATATCACCGTGGCACGCAACATGCACGCTTTCCTTGACGACATCACCTCGTCCGCACGTTTCCAAACCAAGCTTTACCGTATCGGCGACGGCGTGACGGTGTCCGTCAAACTCAACTGACGTGCAATCGGCAGTGCCTTTCGAGCGTGGTGGTTGCGACGAACGACCAATAAACAAATTGCCATAAAAATTAAAAAACTATAAAATTACTTCAAATTACGCCGTTTTATAGATTACTATGCGTGACATAGTGTATCAAAAAACGACGTTTTTGTTGCCAAAAGGTGTATCTAATGACCAAAACAATCGAGTTGCTTGCCCCTGCAGGTAGCATGGAAAAACTAAAAACGGCAATTCACTTCGGCGCAAACGCAGTGTACTTGGCTGGCAAAAAGTTCGGACTTCGTGCCTTTGCCGACAACTTTACCGACGAGCAAATTGCCGAGGCGGTGAGTTACGCACACGCGCACAACGTCAAGGTGTACGTGACCTTAAACATCTTTGCAAGCGAGGCGGACTTTGCCGAGTTGCCGTCCTATCTAGACGTGCTTGCGGCGGCAGGCGTGGATGCGGTGTTGGTTAGTGACCCCGGCGTGTTTTCCGTAGTGCGTGCGCACGGCAAGTTGCCGATACACATCAGTACGCAAGCCAACACAACAAACAAATACGCCGTTGACTTTTGGCGCAAGCAGGGCGCCGAGCGTGTGGTATTGGCGCGCGAAGTTCCGTTGAAAGAGGTTGCCAAAATACACGAGTTTTGTCCCGATACGGAAATAGAGTGCTTTGTGCACGGTGCAATGTGTATTAGCTACTCGGGCAGATGTTTGATGAGCAACTACCTTGTCAACCGCAACAGCAATCGCGGCGAGTGCGTACAGGCGTGCCGTTGGCAGTGGGAAGTGCGCGAGGTCAGTCGCGAGGACAGTTTGCCCGTGATGGAGGACGACCGAGGCACGTACATATTCAACAGCAAGGACATGAACATGCTGTCGCACATCCCCGAGCTTATCGAGGCAGGCGTTGTCAGCTTCAAGATCGAAGGGCGCATGAAGTCGGCGTTTTACGTTGCGACGGTGGTCAACGCTTACCGCAAGGCAATGGACGCTGTGTCGGAAGGACGTTTTACCGCCGAGCTTGCCTGCGATTTGCAAGCCGAGCTAAACAAGGCAAGCCACCGCGAATATACCACGGGGTTTTACTTCGACGAAGAGGAAACTAGACAATACTACGAGTCCAGTAAAGCCGTCGAAGAGTACAAGTTTATTGCTGTCGTGACGGAAGTCGGCAACGGCTACATCGTGGTCGAACAGCGCAACAAGTTTGTCGTCGGCGACACGTTGGAAACGCTCTCCGTCACCACCGACCACAACCGCAGTTTTGTTGTGCACGAGGCGTTTGACAAGGACGGACAACCGCTGTCAGTGATGAACAAGGTCAAGCAAATCGTGCGTATCGATTGCCCGTGCAACCTTGCCGTCGGCGATATTTTGCGTAAGCCGATGACGGACAAGTAGTGCGTTGCGCTTGTGGTGCAAGTCTATATTTACAGCGCAAGTCCGTGCTTACGGTTGCAATGCAAACGTGGCAAAAAAGCGTTAGGTGCGTTAGAGATAGCTAAATTAACATTAGTTGTCGCTTCTGTTTTCTGCAACAATTTGCTCGGCAACGTCCACTGCGCCGCTTGCAAAAACTTGCACGTTTTCCGCGCGGTGGGTAATTGTCACGCTTTCGCCATTTCCGCCAAACACAATTTCATGCGTGCCGAAGTTTGTTCCGCTACGCAACGAGTGTATCGTCACCTTGCCAAACGACCCTTTTGCGGTCGCAAGCTCGGCGGCGATTTTTTTTGCCGTTCCGCTAGGACAATCGATTTTGCCACGGCGGTGCGTTTCTACTATGTCGCAGTCCCACGTGGGTTTTGCGTGTGCAATCATTTTGCAAAGCTCCGTCACAAGAGCAATACCTGCGGAAAAATTACTGCGTTGCACAACTTTCACTCGATGCGAAAGGTTGTCTATTTCCGCCTGTTGTTCGGCGGTTTGTCCCGTCACGCCGCTAACCAACGGGCAGTGGTGTTTAGCACAATATGCAACTACTTCATGTGTGGCTTGCGGCAAGGAAAAGTCTATCACAATGTCGGGGCAAAGGTCCTCGCTCGGCTTTACGGCAATATCGGCGCACTCGACAACGTGTCTGCGCTCCCGACAAATGCGTACAACCTCACTGCCTACCCGTCCGTTGCTTCCGTATACCGTTACGTTCATTGTTTGCGCTCCTTTGTTTGAGGTTGCGTGGCGGCAAGCACGTCGGCAAACTCCTCCAAAAACTTGTCGATTGCGTTGCGTGTTTGCTTGTTGGCGGCGGTCAGTGGCAGTCGCACGTCGCACGAGGTAAAAATTCCTGTCTTGTACAGCAAGTACTTGACTGCAATGGGGCTTACTTCCTGCATGCACAGTTTGGCAAGGGTTTCAAACGCAATGTCGATGTTTTCGCCATTCGCATTGTCTGTTTGCGCAATATCGGTTGTGCATTGTTTCGTTTCGCCGTTGGTGGTTGTCGACGACATGTGTCGCAACATGTATTGTTTTGTAAGTGTCGGGAATGCATTTCCGCAAACGGAAATCACTCCCTTTGCGCCCCTACGTAGGTGGACGGCAAGGTTTTCGTCGCTTCCCGACAGCGTAAATACGCCGTCGATGCCTACAAGGTTGCCGTTTGCCGAAGCGTCCTTTACCAAATTCACGCCCCTTTCAGCAAGCGTGTGTACAATGGACGGAGTAATCTCGTATGCGGCGCGCGACGGAACGTTGTACAGTATCAGCGGAATATCGCATGCGTCGGCAATGCGCAGTATGTGCTTGACGTAGCCGTTTGGTGTGCATTTGCAAAAGGACGGCGGTGGTACAAGAAGTGCGTTTGCGCCCAAACTTTCCGCTCGGCGTGCTTGCAGTACGGCTTGGTCGGTGGCGTTGGCGCACAACCCTACTACGGTGGGCAGTGCGGAGTGCAACTTGACGGTGGCAACTACCTGTTCCCGTTCCGCTTGGCTAAGTAGCGACGGCTCGCCGGTTGTACCAAGTGCGACAATGCCGTCGGCGTATTTGTTTTGCAATTCCACAAGTCGCACAAGGCTGTCGAAGTGTACTTTGCCGTGGCGGTAGGGCGTTGCCAATGCCGTCAGCAACAACGGTTCGTTGCTAAACAACAGCTCGTCAAACGGGTGGTGTTTGTCGTGAAAAAACATATACGTTACCTCTTTTTATTGACACTTGCGGCTTTGTTTGTCTAGCAAAAGAGTCAGTATTTCGTATGCGTTGTACGCCGCCCCACGCAACAAATTGTCCGATACCACAAACAAGTTTACGGCGTTTGCCGTGCTGTCCTTTACAATGCGCCCAACGCCAACGTACTTGGTATTGCGCGTCATCTTGGGCGTAGGCTCTATCCCGTCGAAGGTCAGTATGTCGGGTGCGTTTGACAACAATGCTTTTACTCGTGCAACGTCGACTTCCTCGGCAAACGTGATATTGACAAAACTGCTGTGTCCTACGGTTACGGGTACGCGTGCGCAAAAACAGTTTACTGCAAGTTGCGGCGAGGCAAGTATTTTGCAACACTCGTTTTGCAATTTGTGTTCCTCGGTGGTGTAGCCGTCGGGGGTTACGCTACCCACAACGGGCAGTATGTTGTCGTAAAGCTGTAATGGGAAACATTTTGTGTGAGGAGGTTTTCGTTTTAATGTCAAATCGAGTAGCCCCTCTCGTCCGCCGCCGCTTGCCGATTGGTAGGTGGCAACCACAATTTTTGTCGGGCACAACGTCGCAAGCGCATGCAAAACCATTGCGACGGGTATCGTCACGCAGTTAGGGTTGGCAATGATGTGGGCGTTGCTTATCGCACTTTGGTTTACCGTCGGCACGACAAGCGGCACGTCCTCACGCAACCGAAACGCCGAGGAGTTGTCTATGCACACCGTCCCTTTTTCGGAAAGTTGCGGTATGTATTTTAGCGACGTTTCCTCGTCGGCGACAAATACGGCGTAGTCCAGTTTGCCCTCGACGACTTGCAACGTATCCTCTACGACAATCCACTTGGTGCCAAACAGCCTACGTTTGCCAACGGTGCTCCGTCCGAACAACCGCAACAACACCTTGCCCGACAGCTCGTTGTTGACTAGCGAAAACAGCTTTTCGCCTACAAGTCCGCTTTCCCCTACAATGCCGACAGTTACCACGCAAAACTCCTTTGTTTCTATATTTTATTTGTAGAAACTTGTCGTGATTACACAAATTGCGCCGCTAGCGGACGGAAATTTGCCAAATTTGAGATTTTTGCGGTGTGGACAATGTCAAAAATTCAAAAATAGATCAAAAGCGATTGTAAAAATGAGCGTTTTATAGTATAATAATAAATATTTAGAAACATTTTTGCCAATGGAAACCCTAGGGTTTTTGTGCCGTCACGCGTAAAAGCAATTAGCGATGCCGATTGAACCCCAAGGCGGCGCAAAGTTTGCGTTGTCGCACGAGTGTTTCGAAGGATGTACTTTATGGATTACAGCAAAATTACACTTGCCAACGAGCGTAACGAACACGTTACCAAACGCCTCAACCGCCTCAGCACGTGGGGTTTCTTCAAGGTTTTGTACCGTGACAACATGTTCCGCTTGTTCGGCTTTAGCATGCTTATGGTATTGTTGGTGGTGCCCATCATCTTTATGATGTTTCGTGGTGCGTCTACTACGGGTACCATGCAACAAACACTGCCTATCCTCAACGAACTAGGCTTTTCCACAGGCGCTTGGAGCGGCGTAAGCGACGTTTACCAACAAAACGTGCGCAGTATCAACGACGAAACGGTTTTGTTTTGTTGCTTGTGCGGCTTGGCGCTGTCCATCATGTTTAGCGGCGGTTTCGCCGTCATCCGCGACGCGTTTTGGACGGGTAAACTGTCGGAAGTAGGCGTGTTCCGTAGCCTTTGGTTGGGTATCAAATCGGGCTTTTTGTACGCATTGCTTACAAGCGCAGTGGCAGGCGGCATTGTGTGCGGTTTGTATTTCTTCTATATGTGGAGCGTTACGGTGATGCCTTTGTGGCTTGCTATCGTATTGTTGGTGTTGCTGTCCTTGGTGGGACTGTTGGTGCTTACCTACTTCTTCATCCTTTGTTCGGTGGCGGTCACCTACAAACAATCGGTTGGCAAAACATTCGACGACGCTTGGCGTTTGTTGTGGCTCAACATTTTGCCCAACGTAATTCATTTGGTGATTGCATTGTTGCCTATCCCTCTGTACTTTATGTTTAGCGGATTGGCAAGCATTTTGCTGAGCATCTACATGGTGTTGTTGCTGATGTTCGGCGGAATGTTCTTCCCCCTTGTTTGGCAAACGCACATGATGAAGACTTTTGCGTTGTTCCACCCCGTCGAAGCACGCAAGAAAAACGGCAAAGGCGGCGCAAAACAACCTACTCAACCTGCACCCGCAACGGTAGAGTAACAAGTATATTGCAAGGACGTATCTAAGCAAACGACACGGTTGCTTTTCATGCGTCCTTGTTGTTTATTCGGAGAAAGATGAAAAGCAGTTACAAAGTAATAGCGCATTACTACGACAAACTGAGCGGTAACGATTGCGACTACGACCGTTGGTTTGCCTACATAAAGGAAATTGCCAAACGTCACGGCGTGCGTGAAGCGGTGGACTTGGCTTGCGGCACCGGCAAGATTACGGCAAAGTTGGCGGCGGCCGGGTACAAAACCGTAGGCGTGGACAATAGTGAGGAAATGCTTGTTGAGGCTCGCCAAAAGTGTTGCACATTGTTTGTCAAGGGCGACATGACGACCTTTGTTTTGCCGCACAAAACCGACATGGCGGTGTGCGTAAACGACGGAGTAAACTATGTGAAACAAGCCGATTTGCAAAAGTTTTTCCTTCGTGTTTGGGACAATTTGAAGGTTGGCGCGCCATTTGTTTTTGACATTTCGTCGGATTACAAACTGCGCCGAGTGATTGGCGACAACGTGTTTTACGTGGACGAGGACATGTACACCTTGCTGTGGACAAACGATGTTGACAAGGATACGTTGCGGATGAATTTGACCTTGTTTACGCTAGGCGACGACGACAAATACACCCGTGATGACGAAACGCACGTGCAGTATATACATCGTCGCGAAGACGTGGAACAAGCACTTGCCGACAGCGGATTTGACGTGGCGGAAGTCACTGCCGACTACGGTTTGCCCCTTACCGACACGGCGCAACGCATTACTTTTTACTGTGTAAAGCGGTAGGACGATGAGTGAGTATGGATGACGATAATGTCGTTAAAAAGTGCATACGTATAAGGAATTTTGTGACAATATGAAGATAGAAATAGGAAGAGTATTGAAAGCACAAGGCATACGCGGCGAGTTGAAACTTGGTTGCTCGGTGGACAGTGCCGACATGCTGACCAAGGTCAAGACCATGTACATCGACGGGCGCACTTACGAGGTTTCTCGTTTTCGCGGAAACGGCAGTTTTTGCTTTGTAACCTTGGATGGAGTGGCAACACGCAACGATGCCGAGGAACTGCGCAACAAAGTCGTCTACGCCGATAAGGAGCAAGTTAAGCTTGCGCCCGACAGATATTTTGTCGAAGATCTTGTCGGTTGCGAGGTTTTGACGAACGGTAAAATCGTCGGCAAAGTGAGCGATTTGTTGCAGTACGGCGCCGCCGACGTGTTTGTGTGCGACGGTGCGGACGGCAAAGGTTTCAGCTTTCCCTTTTTGAAAGACGTTGTATCGGCGGTGGACATTGTCGGCAAACAAATTACCGTGGACGAAAAACGTTTTGCCGAGGTGGTCGTTTATGAAGATTGACGTATTGACGTTGTTTCCTGAAATGTTCAGTCCGCTCAATTCTTCGTTGACAGGCAAGGCAATGGAAAAGGGCTTGTACAGTCTTACTTGCCACAACATCCGCGACTACTCGGCGGACAAACACAAGCGATGCGACGACGCACCCTTTGGCGGCGGTGCAGGCATGGTGATGACCCCTCAACCGATACACGATTGCATTGACGCAGTCGACCCCAACCACGAGGCGCACCGTATATATATGTCGCCGCGCGGCAAAACCCTTACCCAAGCCAAAGTCAAGGAACTGTCCGAAAAACCGCGTTTGCTGATACTGTGCGGACACTACGAGGGGGTCGACCAACGTGTGCTGGACCTCGACATCGACGAGGAAGTCAGCATCGGCGACTACGTACTCAGCGGCGGCGAAATCCCTGCGTTGGTGCTTATCGACAGTGTGTTGCGTTACGTACCTGATGTGCTAGGCAACAGCCAATCCACCGACGAGGAGTCTTTCTCCGACGGGTTGTTGGAGTATCCGCAGTACACCCGACCGCAGGAGTTTTGCGGACTGACCGTGCCGGAAGTACTTGTCGGCGGCAATCACAAATTGGTACGGGAGTGGCGTAGGGCGCAATCCATCGAGTTGACAAGACATGTGCGACCCGATTTGTTGCCAGATGGAGCCAACCCGACTCGACCCGACCAAGGCAAAGGAGAGTAACATGTACATACAGTGGTTTCCGGGGCATATGACCAAGGCAATGCGCATGATGGAAGAAAACGTCAATCTTGTCGACGCGATAGGCTACGTGTTGGACGCACGCGCACCGCAAAGTTGTTTCAACCCGAGTTTTACCAAAATTGTCGGCAACAAACCATGCGTGTTTATCCTAAACAAATGCGACCTTGCCGATCCTGCCAAGGTGGACAAATGGTACGCCTACTTTGTCGCGCAAGGACACAAATGCGTGCGTGTGACGGCGACTGCCTCCAAGGAAGCAAACAAAATAGTGCAAGCTTTCGGCGAAGTGACTGCGCCTATTGCGGCGAAAAACAAGGCGAAGGGCGTGTTCAAACCTATTAGGTGTATGATTATCGGCGTGCCGAACTGCGGCAAATCGACAATCATCAACTGTTTGTCGGGGCGTAAAGCTGTTATTACGGGTGATAAACCCGGCGTAACAAAGGGCAAACAATGGGTAAGGCTGACAAACGGCTTGGAACTATTGGATACTCCGGGGACATTGTGGAGCAAGTTCGAGGACGAAGTGGTTGCACGCAGGCTGTGCTTTGTCGGTAGCGTCAAGGACGACGTGGTGGACATCGAGGAAGTTGCGTTTGCACTCATCTGCGAGCTAGCCGAACAGTATCCTAATTTGCTTATCGCTCGCTACGGGATCGCCGTTGACGGTAAACAACCTGCCGAAGTTTTTGCGGAAATTGCCGAAAAACGCGGCTTTTTGTTGCGTGGCGGCGAACCCGACTACGAGCGTTGCGCCAAGGCAGTGTTAGACGACTTCCGCAAGGGCAAGACGGGCAGAGTTACTTTTGACTTGCCGCCAAACGCCTAGTTGCGCCGGGCAAAATTCGAGTGTAAACAATCGTTTGCGCCGTGGCCCAATACAAATCGATAAGGCAAAAATGTCGGCAAATTTTGCATACGTATTACGAATTTTGTGACATTTATCTACAAATTAAGGTGAAATATGCTGTTGGAATACGAAAATCAATTGCTTGAAGCGGGCAACAAGCTTATCGGCGGAATAGACGAGGCAGGACGAGGACCTCTTGCCGGACCCGTTGTGGTTGCAGGCGTAATAATGCCGCTTGGAGAAAGTGACCTAATCGACGGCGTAAACGACAGCAAAAAGTTGTCGGCGAAAAAACGTGACAAATTGTACGACGAGATTTTGGCAAAGGCTATCGACGTGCAAGTCGCCGTAGTGGACAATAAAACAATAGACGAAATAAACATACTCAACGCTACCAAACAAGGTATGTTGCAGTGTATCGAGGGGTTTTCCGAGGTTGATTGCGTGCTTATCGATGCAGTCAAGTTGGATACGTCGGTGCGTACGCTGTCCATTGTACACGGCGACGCGCTAAGTTACAGCATTGCCGCGGCAAGTATCGTTGCCAAGGTCACTCGTGACCGCATGATGGAAGAGTTTGACAAAAGCTATCCGCAATACGGCTTTGCCAAGCACAAAGGCTACGGCACTGCGGCGCACATTGCCGCGCTAAAACAGTACGGACCTTGCCCGATACATAGGCGCAGTTTTATCGGACATTTTGTCGATTTGAGCAAAGTCTGACGGCTTGATTGCAAACGCACCAAAACCGAATTGTAACAGAATTTTCAATACGTATCTAATTTTTCGTGTATTTATTTGTACTTGAGGAGGAAAAATGAATACTCGCAGTGTGGGTAACAAGGGCGAAGACATTGCCGCCACTTACCTAAAAAAACACGGTTATATAATCGTCGAGCGCAACTACAATTGCCGCTTCGGGGAAATAGACATCATTGCCAAACAAAACTCCTACATTGTTTTTGTCGAGGTCAAGGCTCGTTCCTCCACGGCGTTCGGCATGCCGCGCGAAGCGGTGGATTGGCGCAAACAACAAACAATCGTGCAGTGTTCCAAACTGTGGCTCACCCAAAACAAGCTTTTCGGTAGTGCGGTAAGGTACGATGTGGTGGAAGTGCTAAACGGCGAAGTGACAATAATCGCCGACGCATTTAGAGTGCCCGAGCATATTGCTAAGCGACGTTAGTAAGTATCGGAGTGTTGCCGACGCATTGCCTAACGCCTAGTCTACTAATCGCTTGCCGATTGTACCTTTTGCGGTTACGTTGACAATTTGCTTTACAAAATTTTCGGCATTACCTTGCAAAAAACGCTTTACTTGTGGTCAAAGTTGTGCTACAATACCTAGGCAAGCTTATGGAGAAGTACCCAAGAGGCCGAAGGGGCTCCCCTGCTAAGGGAGTAGTACGAGCGAATCGTAGCCGGGGTTCAAATCCCCGCTTCTCCGCCATTAGTGAATAATACGAACCCTGACGATAAGTTAGAGTTCGTATTGTTCTTTTCTAACGAATATTTCGGCATAAAAGTCGATTTAGACGTCAAAAAGAAGAATCAGCCGGGCGAATAACGCTCGGCTTT
>ERZ780157.4422-NODE-4422-length-10678-cov-2.499765_pt1 | contig 10678 bp, 7 predicted proteins | sample MGYA00511169_ERZ780157 | MGnify/ENA primary metagenome ERZ780157 (study PRJEB29588, sample SAMEA1965149) | human gut metagenome | biome: human gut; feature: human-associated habitat; material: faeces | place: Denmark | collected 2008/2010 ...
CGAGCCAAGCACACAAGCCGATTGTAATCGAGATGTACCACCACCGTGGCACGCTTGTAACGGTCGGCGACAAGACTGCCCCACATGCCGTCGATAAGCCAACGGTCGGGTGCAATAAATTTGTCGTGTATCGATTTGCGCTCCTCTTCGCTTGGCAACGTCCAATCGGGCTTCCACAGCTCCCTGTCCAAATGGACGGGTTGCATACCGAGTAGCTCCCCAAGCTTTAGCGACAATGTCGTTTTGCCGCTACCTGGACTGCCGACAATTGCCACGCGTGCAAAATCCGTCCCGACGAAATCAAAACATGTTGCCTTGCTCATCTGTTGCGATCCTTGTATGCCGCAACGGCGCGTTCGGTTTCACGCTTGATGTCGCTTTCTCGTATGCTTTGCTTTTTGTCGTAGTTTTGCTTACCTTTGACAAGCGCAACTTCCACCTTGACAAGGCTGCCCTTGAAGTACATCCCCAGCGGAACAATGCTGTAGCCCTTTTCCTTAACTTTGCCGAGCATGCGCATTATTTCCTTTTTGTGGGCAAGCAAACGCCTGTCGCGACGGCTTTCCACATTGCTGTAACTGCCCTTGTCGTAGTTTTTGATGTGGCACCCCACAAGATACAATGTGCCGTTGTTGATTTTGCAGTAACTGTCGGTGAGGTTTACCTCGCCTTTGCGTAGCGACTTTACCTCGCACCCGACAAGGTTGATACCGCACTCCAACGTTTCCACTACAAAGTAGTCGTGACGTGCTTTTTTGTTTGTGCAAATTGTTTTCATGGTTATATTATACAATAGTTTTTGCGTATTTGCAACATAGATTTTTTGTTTAGCGAGTACAACTAGTAAACGCTTGTCGAAAAAGCGCACAGTAAACAGCCTTTAGAGTTATCGTGTTGCAATACTACTCTTCGTCGCCTTCCGCACAGTCGGCAAGGCTCATTTCGATACGCACCGTTTGCTTGTTTACGCCGTCCACGGTAACGAAAACTTTGTCGCCGAGGGCGTAACGCATTGCGTCGTTGTACAAGCAAAAGTGTTCCTTGTTGTAGGCGAAGTAACCGCCGAGTTTGTCCACCGACACAAACCCCTCGACGGTGTTGGGCAGACTGCAAAAAATGCCGTTTTCCGTCACGCCGCTGATGATTGCAGGGAATGTTTGCCCGATTATTGTTTCGGCGTATTGGCACTTTTTGATGTCGTCGGCTTTGCGTTCGGCGTCGTCGGCGACCTTTTCCCTAATGCTGCTTTGACGGGCGCAGTCGTCCGCCATTACGGCATAGGCACGCAAGGCTTTTTCAGTCATTTTGCCTGCAATTGCCGTTTTTAGTATGCGATGGACAATCAAATCGGGGTAGCGGCGGATGGGCGAGGTGAAGTGACAGTAACGTCTGCTTGCCAAGCCGAAGTGACCGCTGTTTACCGTGCTGTACTTGGCTTTTTGCATTGTGCGCAACATCACGTCGTTTATCAGGTTGAAGTACGGCGTGTTTTCCGCTTGGCGGAGTGCGTCTTGCAACACACTACTGCACATTTCTTTACTATGCTTGACGGTAATGCCCACGCCGCCCATCAGTGCCAACAGCGTGTTCATTTTTTCTTCGTCGGGTTTGTCGTGCACGCGGTAGACAAAAGGCAAGCCGAGTTCCGTTGCGTAGTCGGCGACCGACTCGTTGGCGGCAATCATAAACTCTTCGATTAGTTGGTGGGCAAAGGTATGTTCGTAGGGCTTTACATCCACAACAAAGCCGTGATCGTCGTAGACAAAGTACACTTCCTTGGTGGCAAAGTCGATATTTCCGCGCCAATCACGCTTTTTTGCAAGGATTTTTGCAAGCGATTGCATTGTGCGTAGGTCGGGGATGATGTCGGCGTACTTGTCGCAAGTAGCTTTGTCGCCGTCGAATATGGCTTGTACCGCTGTGTAGGTCATGCGGTGGCAACTGCGTATCACCGACGGGTAGATGTCGTAGCCGACAATTTTGCCGCGGTTGTTGATGGTCATTTCGCAAGTTAAAGTGAGCCTGTCCACGCCCTCGTACAGCGAACAAACGCCGTTGGACAGCGCAACGGGCAACATAGGAAAAACCGTTTGCGGAAAATACACGCTCGTGCCACGCAAAAACGCTTCCTTGTCTATGTCGCCGCCCGGTTGCACGTAGTTGCTGACGTCGGCAATGTGCACGCCTAGCATGTAGGTGCCGTCGCTGTTTTTTGCGACGGACACTGCGTCGTCGAGGTCCTTTGCGTCCTTGCTGTCAATGGTAAATATGGTTTGGTTGCGTAGGTCGCGTCGCCCGACAATGTCGCTTTCCGTCACTTCCGTTGGCAGTTTTGCCGCGCGTGCCGTGACGTTTTCGGGGAAGTCGCAACGTATGCCGAAGCTGTAAGCTACGCTTAGCATTTCCACGTCTTTGTCGTCGGGGTAACCGAGTATTTGCGTGATTTCGCCCGTCGGGTTGTCGCGGTTGTCCTCGGGGTAGTCGGTGATGTGCACGACCACTTTTTGTCCGTGGCGTGCGCGCATATCCTGCTTGTGCGGCACAAAAATGTCGCTGATAAACCGCTTTTCGTCGGGGATTACAAACACGGCGTTGCCCGATTTGTCCACAGTGCCGACAACGTCCGTCATGCCGCGGCTGACAATGTCGTATATCTCCGCCTCGTCACGTGTGCCGAGCACTCGGTGGTACTTGACAGTGTCCATATGGAAAGCGCCGTTTGTTTTTGCGGCAGGCACAAACAGGTCGGGTTGCCCGTCCATAAGCAAGAAGCCAAAACCTTTGGCGTTGGCTTGAAACACAGCCGTGCCAAATTCGCCATCCTCGGGCAAACGAAACCGCTTGTTAGGCTCGTCGTACACAAGTTGCGCTTGCTCGGTCAAGTTTTCCAACGCCGACTGCACTATTTTGCGGTCATGCGAGGAGTTGCACCCGACAAGAGCATAAATTTGCTTAAGCGACAAGTACTTGCCTTTGCAATTTTGTATAAGTTGTAGTATTTTTTCGTTTATGTTCATTGTATATATTCTGTACTATTTTTGAGTTAATCAGTCCGTTTTGCAAGCATTTCGATACAAGAGAAGAACAATTGTAAAACCACGACAGTGCTGTTATCAATTGTGCGTTGTTATGTAAAAAATAAGTAAACTAGCAATGCACACTACACAACGGAAATTGAGCCTAAGTTTGTCCGCCATACTTGTTTACGTTAGGTTGTGACAACGTTAGGTCGCCTCGATGTAAGGTTGCTTCGACGTTAGCTTGCGTCAAGTTGTTGATTTTGGAAACTCTATCTTGTTTTATATTTATCCTTAGTTGTTTTACCCTACTCGTCAATGTCAGGTTGCAGCAAGTTGTTGATTTTGTAAACTCTATCTTGTTTTATATTTATCCTTAGTTGTTTTACCCTACTCGTCGACGTTAGGTCGCGTCAACGTTAGGTTGCGTTAGGTCGGAAAAGCAAAAAGGCGATTGAATATCAATCGCCTTTTACTAACTAAAAACAATCTTTACGCAACAAACGTAGCCAAGATGATCATAACGATACAGCTGACAGCAAGTACACCTGCGCAAATGTATGTCCACATCTTGAGTTTGGCTTCACTGCGAGCGCCTGCGTTTTTGCCGTAGTAAGTTTCCGATTCGTCGGAAGACTTGGAAGAACCCATCATGGCTTCCATTCCGTCGGTATTACCGGATTGCTTCATTACTACAAAAATAATGAAACCTGCGGAAATAAGGCAAAGAACCGCAAGAACAATTCTAACAACCAACACTACATACGCACTCGTAGAAGCAGCGGCTGCTGCCAAAGAAATCAAATTAAGCACGTTGAAACCTCCGTTGTAATAGCCCGTCGGGGCGTAAAACATCCCTTTCGACTGATAATGCTTGTTTAGTATAGCACACACTTGCATATTTTGCAACTTATTTTTGCAAAAAACAGCGTGTACTTTACATAATTTTTGCTTTATTGGCTGTTTGGGTGTCACAAACCGCCGCAAAGCAAGGGTTTTGTCGTTTTTGACGAGCTTTTTTTCACGCCCACATCAAGCGACGTTTTGCGCCTATTGCTCGCTCTGACACGGCAAACAAAGCCGCCGCAAACATATACAATGTAGCATACAGCGCAACTCGGAAGCCGTCTTAGGCAAGCTTCCGAGTGCACCGCCATGTACAAATTATTGCTCGTCGATGAGCGGTTTGCCCGTCATTTCGGCAGGGATTTCCATACCCATGGAGTAAAGCATTGTGGGCGCAATGTCGCACAACGCACCATGATGCAATGTCACCTTGCCGCGAGCCGCCTCGTCCACCATGATGAAGGGAACAGGGTTTGTGGTATGCGCGGTAAAGGGTTTGCCGTCGTCGTCAAGCATTTTTTCCGCATTGCCGTGGTCGGCGGTAACAAACACTCTGCCGCCGTTTTGCAAAATAGTTTCCACCACCTTGCGCACACGTTGCAACGGCTTTTTCCGCCGCAGGGATAACGCCCGTATGTCCTACCATGTCGCAGTTGGCGTAGTTGAGTATCATTACGTCGTACTTGCACTTTTCGATTTCGGCAACGGCACGGTCGCACACTTCGTATGCGGACATTTCCGGTTGCAGGTCGTAGGTGGCAACCTTGGGCGAAGGCACCAACACACGAGTTTCGCCTTCGTTGGGGGCTTCCACACCGCCGTTGAAGAAGAACGTTACGTGCGCATATTTTTCCGTTTCGGCAATACGAAGTTGAGTTTTGCCACACTTAGCAAGGTATTCGCCAAGGGTGTTTTCCAACTTTTCGGGTTTGTAGGCGATGTCCACGCCGACAAATTTTTCGTCGTATTGCGTCATGCACACCCAGTACACTTTGCGTGCCTTGCCGCGAAGGTCAAAGCCGTCAAAGCCGGGTTGAGTGAAAGCACGGGTAATTTCGCGAGCGCGATCGGGACGGAAATTGAAGAAGATTACCGCATCGCCGTTTTCGATGGTCGCAACGGGTTTGCCGTTTTCCGTAATGACGGTAGGCAACACAAATTCGTCGGTCACGCCTGCCTCGTAGCTGGCTTTGAGTGCCGCAACGGGGTCCTCGGCGGAGTTTACGCCCTTGCCGAGAGCCAACATATCGTAGGCTTTTTCCTCGCGATCCCAACGGTTGTCGCGGTCCATTGCGTAGTAACGTCCGCAAACGGAAGCCACCTTGCCGAATTCGATTTCCTTCATCTTGGCTTGCAACTCCTCGATGAAGCCTGCGCCGCTTGTCGGGGAAACGTCACGTCCGTCCATGTAGCAATGTACGTAAACGTTACTCAAACCTTGTTGTTTGGCAAAGTCCAACAGTGCTTTGCAGTGATTGATGTGGGAGTGCACGCCGCCGTTGCTCATAAGACCCATTACGTGCAATTTGCCGCCCGACTTTTTGACATAGTTGACTGCGTTCAAAAATGCGGGGTTGGTGAAGAAATCGCCGTCGGAAATGCTCTTTGTAATGCGCGTCAACTCTTGGTAAACAACACGTCCTGCACCCATGTTTAGGTGTCCGACTTCGCTGTTGCCCATTTGTCCCTCGGGCAAACCTACCGCCATGCCGCTTGCGTCAAGCGTTGTTGTGGGGTAGTTTGTCATCAAGTAATGTACGTAAGGGCTGCACTCTACTCCTACCGCGTTACCTTTTGCTTGCTTGGACAAGCCGTAGCCGTCCATGATTACCAATGCTGTGATTTTTTTGTCCATACTGTCCTCTTGGTTGTTGAGATTGCTCGCTGACAAAACCGCAAACAATCACACATTTGGTGCAAATCGATTGCCGGGTTGCCCTCGACAACCCGTACGATTTGCAAATTATGTCACAAAATTTTACATACGCAGGGTTTCCATTCGCCATCACTAACCACCTTGGAGATGCCCTTTTCCGTTCTTTCGCGTGGAAGTTCACTTTGTGTACCGCAAGTACACTTCAGCTCGCTCCCACACAAAATTTACGAAAAATTTCAATCTCCAAGGCGCGAAGCGTTTTTGCGTGCGTGACGGCGAGGTAATTAAAGGCAAACGTCCGAACTCGTACTGGATGTACGTGGATGGGCGTTTAACGCCTAATTAGCCGTCGTCACACGCGCAAAAATGATTAGTGATGACAATGGAAACCCTAAGGAAATGACAAAGTAATTGTCCTTGTGTCCCAAACAAAGCGGTGCGGCGTAATGTCGTGCCGTTTTGTTTTTACAAATTATCACCAAAAACTTTGCTCAAAACACTGTTAATCTGCAACGATTTGTGTTACAATAAATACATGGGTAGAGTAATGGCATTGGACGTCGGCGACGTCCGCATAGGAGTAGCGGTCTCCGACCTTATGGGTATCATTGCAAATCCGCTGGAAACTTACACACGCAAGGGCGACATCACTCGCGACGTAAACTACATTGTACAGCTTGCCAAAGCGCACGAAGTGTCGTTGTTTGTGTCGGGCTTGCCGCTTGGGCTAAACGGTTTGGAAAACGAACAAACGCGCAAAACACGTGAGTTTGTTGACGCACTGACCGCCGCAACAGACATCCCCGTCAAGTTTATGGACGAGCGTTTTACCACTCTGTCCGCCGAGCGCGTGTTGATAGAAGGCAACGTTCGCCGCGAAAACCGCAAAAAGGTAATCGACAAGGTTGCCGCAACGATAATATTGCAAAACTATTTGGACAGTAAAAGATAATTACGGAGGTAACAAACATGTCTGAAGAAAAGAACATTCACGAACACGACTGTGACTGCGACTGCGGTTGCGAAGACGATCACGACTGCGATTGCGGTTGCGAAGACGATGTAATCATGTTGCAAGACGAAAACGGTAACGACGTTGCTTTCCACTTCGTAACCACGATGGAACACGAAGGCAAAAACTACGTTTACCTGCAAACAGCCGATGAAGACGAGGACGACCTTGTCATCGAAATCTTCGAGTTGGAATCCGTCGAAGAAGACGGCGAAGCTTACGACCGTTTGTATCCCGTCGAAGACGACCTGTACGAAGTGTTGTACAACAAGCTTTTGGAAGAAGTGCAAAAGCAAGCGGAATTGGAAGACGACGACGCCGAGTAATCGACGTCGAGTAGTTGAGTAACAATCCAACACTAATCAATCAAAAAAAAGCGAAGTTCCTTTCGGAGCTTCGCTTTTTTGTTGCGTTTATTTGTTTTCGTACGAGCGCAAGTTTTGTTACGTCACATTTGTTTGCGCCGTCTATTACTTTATTGCGTTTGTAAGGGTGGTGTACAAGCTTTCGCTAAACGGGTTGTCCAGACCTGCTGCTTTCAAAGCTTCGGTGAAGGTTATTTCGTCTTGGCTTGTGTATGTAAACAGTTTCAAGTATGCCGTCTTTGCCGCATTGAGATCGGTTGTGGCTTTTGCGTAAATTTCCACTGCGGGCAATGCGCTCATAGCGTAGCTGATGTAGTAGCCTGCATTGTCAAACACAACTCCCGACCAGTAATCGTTGTAACCGCTTATGTTTGCGCCGTAGCTGTTGAGAATCGTTTCAAAGAGTTGTTGATACTTGTTTGTCGCAATCCCGTCCTTAAATTCGCCCGTGCCGTAAGTGTTGCTGTAAGCGGCTTGCTCGAATTCGTCCACTGCCGTAGATACGATAATGGTGGACAACATTGTTTCCAACTGAGCGTACTTTGTGGCAAGGTATCCGTCGCTGATTCCGCTTGCTTTGTTTTGGTTGAGCCAAGCAAGCAAAAGCATTTCGTTACCTTGACTTTGTGTTTCGCAATGGTCGAAACTAAGGTTGCGTTCCCCGTTGTGGCAGTTTTCGTAGTAGTGGCCGAATTCGTGTACAAACGTGAATGTCGTGGCGTAGTTGGGATCGTTGAAGTACAGTACTGCCTTTTTGTAGCTGTCAAACCAATAGGTGTATGCGCCGATGCCCGTGCCTGTAAAGTAATTGCCTGTCTTAAACAAGTCTTCCACGCTGTTTACAAACTTGATGTTGTTGTTGCCGTTGTCGAGGAATTGGAAATACTTGTAGATGTATTCTATTGCGATCTTGGCTTCCTTAAAACCTTTGGTGGCAGTAGCGTCGGTAAACAAGGAATAGTAATTGAGCGCATTGTAAAAATCTACATCGGCATCTTTTGACAGGCTGGTATATTTTTTGTTTTCCGTTGCTATTTTGTTGTACAGAGGCGCGATGTACTGCTTGACGTAGTTGCGCATTGTTGCAACTTGGTCGGGCGTGTACTCGCGGTAGTAGACGTTTTCGTAAGCGTAGCTCATGTAGTCGTCGTAACCGAAGGACTTTGCCAACGTGTTGTTTAGCGACACGAGTTGCGCATACAGTTTGCTTACGTCGTTGGTGTAAGTTGCGCTGTCGTAGTCGAGTTGGCTGTATTGGTCGATGATGTTGTCTATTTTGTCCTGCGTTTCGTTGTTGCCGCTGTTGACTTGTGCGTCTTGTAGCAGTTGGTCGATTTCCTCTTGCGACAATTCCTGTCCGTAGTTGTAGTAGGTGTAAAACTCCCTTTTGAAGGTGCTATCCTTGGATTGGTTTACCGCCACGACAATTCCGTAGTAATTTGAAAACATCAAGTTGTATTGCTTGCTGACGGTGTTGAAGTTGTTTTGCGCGGTAGTGGTGCCGTCTACGTCCATCAATACGCTGGCAATTTGGTATTGCGTGCCTACGTAGTCGAGTCCTTCGGTGTATTTGGTAAAGTTGTCAAGGAAAGAATTGCTGTCAACGGTGGTGCCTTTTAGCGCCTTACTCATGGTTTCGTAAAGGTTGTTGTAGTTGTTGATTTGAGCCGTTGTCAGCGTGTACTTGAATTCGTTGCGGAATTTTGCGTCGACGGGATTACGTCCGATTACGTTGCAACCGTCTTGGGTGCATTTGCCGTACACAAAGTAACTGTCGTATGTGTGGGTATGTCCGTCGGGTGTTGGGTCGGGTGTCGGATCAGGCGTTTGTTCGCTGTTTACCGAAATTATTTCGGGATCGATGACTTTTCCGTTGTCTTCCTCAACGCTACACATACCTACAAGTTCGTAGGTGGTGGTGCCTACCTTTTCTTCGTCGTGATACAAGTAACCGTATGCTACGACAAAGTCACCTTGTTTGAGGTTGGGGAATTTTTCGAGAGAAAAGCCGTAAATGTCGAATACTTGACTTTCGTTTGGAATGACGTCCACAAGGTACGCCAAGTTGTATGTACCGCCAGAGGTATACTCGCCTGTTTCGAGCTCGCCTTCTATGTATCCTTTGATATAAACGGGCGTATCCGATACGCCACCGGCATTCAATTTCCGTGCGACTTCAATTGCTTCGGCAATGGTGTAGGCTTTTTCCGCCGTTGTGCCGTCGTGTTCGGGTGTGGGTTCGGGATCGGGTGTAGGATCGGGATCAGGATCGGGTTTAGGATCAGGTGTGGGATCTGGTGTAGGATCAGGTTTAGGATCGGGGGTAGGATCGGGATCGGGTGTAGGGTTTGGATCCGGTGTATCGGTGTCGGAAATTGTCAAAACCTTTTCCACCGTCTTGCCGTCGACAAAACTAAACGTAAGTTTGCATATCGTTTGGTTTTGTTCGTTAGTGGCGTAGGTCACTGCAACGCCTGTTATGCTTATACCTGCGTTTTCGCTTTGCACTTCGGCGTACAACGTTTTCCACTCCTCCGAGGACATCGGCGTTTTGCCAAGTGCCTTGACCGTAGTCGAGTAGGTGCCGTACAGGTCTTGCGCATTGCTGCCCGTCGGCGTCAGCGAGCATGCGGTCAATGCCGCAACTACAAACGTCAACAACAGTAGTGCAACTAGTACTGCTTTGATTTGTTTGTTCATATGGTTCTCCTTATTGGATTTTCTTTCGTAAGTTGTGCTTTTCCCAAACTTCTTCGGGATTTTATATTATATCAAATTTCGCCTTGCTTTGCAAGGGATAGGCAAAATTTTTGTGGTATAGCAAATGGTATTTGACGATTGTCGTTTGCGTATTTTTCGTCGGTAACCGTGCTTACAAAAGCAATGGTGTGGCGACAATTCGTCGGTGAAACTTTCCGTTGCTTTTCGCCTTGTCGTTGTAAATAAAGTCCCTTTGCAAATGGCGATAAACATTTTATAAAATATACATTGAATAAACCTTGATTTACATTAAAGCATGGGTGCATCGGACGATCGAAACGGCGGTGGCGATTAGTTGTTTTGTTCGACTCTTTCGAGTATGCTACGGCTAACTTGCTTGCCGCAAATACGCCCGTCGTAAAACATTAGTTCTAATCGACTTTCGCCACTCTTTGTCAATAGTTAAACGCGAAATTTAATGCGTCTAATTTTGCGTTTAATATAACATACATGGCACAAAACACGGCTTTTCAAAAGTTTTTTTAATAAAATGGTTCAAAATGGTTGAAAATGGTTTTTCTTTGTGTTACAATACATCTACAAGAATCTAGAGGTATAGGCAAGAATGTTTTTGCTCGGCAATTACCAACACTCGTTGGATGACAAAAACAGAATACGACTTCCGTCGAAACACCGTGACCAAATGGGCAATAAATACATATTGATGCCCGGTCTAAACGGATGCATTGCCGTATATCCTGCCGACATCGGACAACAAAAGCTGTTGCAAGCCTTGCAAGACATGGACAGTTTCGACCCCGAGCAAGCCGAGTGGCTACGCAGTATTTCCGAGTATTCGGAC
>ERZ780157.4423-NODE-4423-length-10676-cov-3.839846_pt1 | contig 10676 bp, 6 predicted proteins | sample MGYA00511169_ERZ780157 | MGnify/ENA primary metagenome ERZ780157 (study PRJEB29588, sample SAMEA1965149) | human gut metagenome | biome: human gut; feature: human-associated habitat; material: faeces | place: Denmark | collected 2008/2010 ...
CCTGACGGGCGACGCCTCTTTCGAAACGGCGGGACGGCTCCGGCTCGACGGGAAAGAGTGCATCGCCACGGGCGACGCTTCGCCCCTCGACCCGCCCTGCGACCGGCTGCGGCTGACCGAAGAGACCCTGCGCGAACTACACGAAAAATACGGTTTAACAATAGCTGACGACCATGATTAAAGAGATTGCGAATCATCGTTCGATCCGAAAATACAAATCCTCCCCGATCGACGAGGAGGTACTCTCCGACATCCTGCATTCGGCCGCGCGCGCTTCGACCTGCGGCAACATGCAACTGTACAGTCTCGTCGTGACGCTCGACGCCCGCGTGAGGGCCGAACTGGCACCGTGCCACTTCAATCAGGCCATGGTCACCGAGGCCCCCTGCGTGGTGACGGTCTGCGCCGACGTCCACCGCTTCTCGAAGTGGTGCGAGCAGCGCGACGCCGAACCCGCCTACGACAACTTCGAATGGTTTCTCAACGCCGCCACCGATGCCCTGCTCGCCGCCGAGAATCTGGCGCTTGCCGCCGAAGCGCACGGGCTGGGCGTCTGCTTTCTCGGCACCACGCTCTACACGGCCCGCGACATCTGCCGCATCCTGCACCTGCCCAAAGGGGTGATCCCCCTGACGACGGTCGTCATCGGCCATCCGGCCGAGCAGCCGCCCCTGACCGACCGCCTTCCGCTCGACGCCGTAGTGCACTACGACCGCTACAAGGACTACACCGACGCCGAGATCGACGAACTGTGGGCCGAAAAGGAGGCTTCGCCCGAGACCGCCGCGCTGCTGGCGGAAAACGGACTGCCCAATCTGGCGCAGATCTTCACGCGCAACCGCTATCGCCGCGAGGACAACATAGCGATCTCCCGTGCCTATTTCGAACTGCTGCGGGAGCAGGGATTCTTCAACCAATAACCTCCGATGCGCCGTCTGTACCCCATCGCCGTCGCGGCGCTGTGCATCCTCTGCACGGCGTGCAGCGTCGTGCGCAAACTGCCCGAAGGGAGCTATCTGGTACAGAAGGTCACGATCGAGGACGACCGGAACGTCCCCAAAAAGGAGCGTATCACGGCTTCGGAACTCGACCGTTACGTGTGGCAAAGCCCCAACAAGCGCTTCCTGGGAACGAATTTCTACGTTTGGGTCTACAATCAGTCCAACCCCGACAAGGACAACTGGTGGAACCGCTTCAAACGCAAGATCGGCGAGAAACCGGTCGTCTACGATCCGGCGCTCACCCTGAAATCGGCCGAGAACCTCAAAGCCTACATGGAGTCGCACGGATTCTTCTCGTCGCGCGTCCGTTACCACGTCGACACGACCTCCCGGCGCAAACGGGCCATTATCACCTACCGCACCGAGCAGGGCCCTCCCTCGCGGTACGGAAAGATCAACTACGAATTCAACGACAAGTTCATCGAGAAGATCATCCTGCAAGATACGGCTTCCACGCTCATCCGCCCCGGCGGGATTTTCAACAGCGCGACGCTCGACGCCGAACGCGAACGCATCACCCGCTACCTGCGCGATCGGGGATATTACAACTTCTCGGTCAACAACATCTCCTACCGCTATCCCTACGACACGGTCGGCAGCCGCGTCGGCGACCTGACGATGGTCGTCAAACAATACCTCACGGGCTACAACGACCGCGGCGAACCCGTCATGGAGAACAACAAGGTCTACCGGATCAGCGAAATCAACATGCTGCCCGGATACGATCCCACGGTCCGCTTCACCGATCGGGAGGTTCGCTACGATACGGTGGCTTACCGCGGCCTGAACGTCGTCTACGACGGGAAGCACAACGTCCGCCCCCGTGTGCTGCGCCAGGCGATTCCGCTCTATCCCAACTACCTCTACAACGCGGAGCAGATCAACCGCACCTACAACAACATCATGTCGCTGGGCTACTTCAAGAGCACGCGCATCACCTTCGACGAACTGCCGGCGCCCGACAGCACGAACCTCGTCTCCTACATCGGCAACGCCGACGACTCGCTGGCCACGCAATATACGCAGGAAGGCTATCTGCGTTGCAACATCCTCGGCACGCCGCAGCTCAAACAGAGTTACAAGATCGACCTGGAAGGGACGACCACTTCGAGTTTCTACGGATTGAAGGCCTCGGTAGGCTATCAGAACCGGAACCTGTTCCGGGGGATGGAGTCGTTCGACATCGCATTCAGCATCGGCCACGAGTTCATGAAGTCGCGCGACAGCGGCAAACGCAACGCCAAGGAGTTCGGCGTCACGGCGGGGCTGGCTTTCCCGCGTTTCCTGCTGCCCTTCGAGCCGTTACCGGCCGTCGCTCGTGACGCCGCGCACGCGGCTCGAACTGTCGTTCAACTATCAGGATCGACCCTACTACCGCCGTACGCTGACCAGTATGACATGGACCTACTCATGGAGCAACGAGAAATACTCGTCGTTCGCCGTACGGCCCGTCGACCTGAATCTGGTCGACATGAGCTACATCAATCAGGACTTTTTCGAGAAATTGCAGAATCTCTACCTGCGCAACAGTTACACCTCGCAGCTCGTGGCCGGAATATCGGGAAGCTACACCTACAACAACCAGTTGAAGAATCCGGGACGCAACGCCACGCTCGTGCGGTTCAACTGGGAGACGGCGGGCAACCTCATCGGGGGGTTGGAACACCTCTTCTCGTCGCCGGCCAAAGGCAAGGACTACTACGAAATTTTCGGTATTCAATACTCCCAGTATTTCCGCGTCGATCTGAGCGCCAGCCGCAAGATCATGCTGGGCGAAAAAGCGGCCATCGCAGGGCGGCTCTACGCCGGTTGCGGACTGGCCTACGGCAACTCGACCTCGATCCCCTTCGACCGTCTCTTCTACTGCGGCGGCAGCAACGGGATGCGCGGCTGGATTCCCCGTATGCTCGGCCCCGGATCGGTGCCGGTCGACCCCGACAAGGTGACCTATCCGGTCCAGCTGGGAGACATGAAACTCGAAGCGAACCTCGAATTCCGCTTCCCGATCTGGGGAATCTTCCACGGCGCCACCTTCTTCGACGTGGGAAACATCTGGTTCATGGGAAACAGCGCCGAGGAGTATCCGCCCGAAGCGGTCTTCCACATCCGCGACTTCTACAAACAGCTGGGATTCAACACCGGCCTCGGCATCCGGCTCGACATCAAGTTCGCCGTGCTGCGCCTGGACTGGGGTATTCAGCTGCACAATCCCAACAATCCGGCCGGCAAGCGGTGGATCCACGACTTCAAGTGGAGCAACACGGCGCTCAACTTCGGCGTGGGATATCCGTTCTGACGAAGCGGTCGACAGACGGCAAACGCCTCCGATTTGTATTTCAGCCGAAATATGCTTATTATTGCAATGAAAATCAAAAACAATCCGCCTATGAAGAACTGACCCCATTCTAAACGCATCGTCACGATGTGAAAATCCGATCTTTCGGTGCCGTCACCGCACGAAAAGCGCCGGCACAAACATATAAAAAGCGTTAGCTTTGCATCTTTGCATATCGAAATCTGGTAAATGTTATTTTGTTTATATTTAGGTTATTGTATATCAATAAGATAATAATTACAACACCTTGCAAAAGAAACAGAATAGAAACAAGATCGGTATTTTAGGAGATTCTTCGGTTTTTACTTTTCACTTGATTTCATCCCTTGCACTTGGTTGCACACAAAGTGTTTCTCAAAGCAACTTTCCCCACTACTGACCTCTCTCATCAAGAATATCGTTTGGTGATCTATAGAGAATTTTGCAGCCAAAAGAGAAAATAGGCAAATATACATCCTAAGATTATATGCTCATTGAAACTTTTTACACTATGCAAAGGTAAGTACTTCTACCAAATCATAAACATATGGAAAGGCAAATATGCCTACCTAAATTTAGTTTACTTTGATTTAGCATATATATAGGCTAATGTACTAAACTAAACTGTATTTTCGTCTCTTTTTGCACTTTCTTCCTAACAATCGTTCAGCCCAAAAAAGAACACGGAACTGCATCGTATTTTCTCTTTTGGCTGCAATGCAACTTTTGGGCTAAATCATACTTCAGAAACCTATACGAATGGTTAGGAAACTCTTGGGCAACTAAGTTCGACATCAAAGAGATTAAGAACGATTAGAATATCATCCTGTTTTTATCTTTTTATTGCATTATATTTTATATCTTTGCAGGCAAATATCAAACGGATTAAACATGGATAAACCAAAGAACCGTATAAAAGAGGTGCTTGAAGAAAAAGGCATCAAGCAGATATGGTTGGCGGAAAAACTCGGAAAGAGTTTTTGTATCGTCAATTCTTATGTCTGTAACAGACGTCAGCCGAGTTTGGATGTGCTGTTCGAGATTGCAAATATCCTACATGTTGATCCGAAAGATTTAATCATCAGTAAATAAGCCCAAACATATGAAATTATACGAAATCCTCAAAGGCTCCGAATACAGTTTGGATATGTTCAGCCAAGAAGTCATTGCCGAGTTGGAGAACCGGATTATTGAACGGATCGACAAAAAAGGTAAAACCTATCCGGTTGTATCATGTCTTGTGCGTAATAAAGAAATAAAACTGACACCGGAAGAAATTGTCAGACAACTATATGCGGCTAAATTGATAAATGATTACGGTTATCCTAAAAGCCGGTTGGCTTTTGAATATCCGATTTATTTCGGACGTGAAACCAAGCGCGCAGATATCGTGATCCGGGATAATGACGATGCTAACGTCGCCTACATCATAGTTGAGCTGAAAAAACCGAAAGCCAAAGATGGCCGAGAACAGCTGAAATCTTACACCCATGCGACGGGTGCAAGTATGGCCGTATGGACTAACGGAACGACGATAGCCTATTATCAACGCCAGAATCCGAACTATTTCAAGGATATTCCTAATATTCCCAATGTGCACCAAACATTGGAGGATATCTTGCAAACTCCTTTTACTATGGACGATTTGGTCAAAAACGACAAACTGACCAAAACAGGCAAGTCGCTTAAAGACCTGATTCTCGAAATGGAGGATGAAGTTCTGGCAAATGCCGGCGTCGATGTATTCGAGGAGGTGTTCAAACTGATATTCGCCAAATTGTATGACGAACAAATCGGAGCTACGGAGAAAGATTACAATCTCGTATTCCGCAACTCCGGACAAAGCGATATTCAATTGAAAAATAAAATAGAGGACCTCTTCCGCAAGGCATGCAGCAAATGGACTGGCGTATTTGCTAAAGATGCAAAAATAGCTTTGACTTCCCCGCATTTGTCCATCTGCGTCTCCTCGCTCGAAGGCGTCAAATTGTTCAATTCCAATCTCGACGTAGTGGACGAGGCTTTCGAGTATCTGATGAGCAAAAGCAGCAAGGGTGAAAAAGGGCAATACTTCACACCCCGTTATGTTATCGATATGTGTGTCAAAATGCTCAATCCGCAGGTGGATGAAACGATGATCGATACGGCTGCAGGTAGCTCGGGATTCCCTGTTCACACGATATTTCATGTATGGAAACAGATGCAGATAGCAGCTAATAAACCGGTAAATCATCTGTTCACGGCAACGCCGAAAAGTCATGCAGAAATCGAATATGTACAAGATAATGTTTTTGCCATCGACTTCGATGAAAAAGCCGTTCGTGTAGCTCGAACCCTGAATTTGATTGCCGGCGATGGTCATACGAATGTTCTGCACCTGAATACGCTCGATTGGGCCCGCTGGAATACGGTTACAAAGGAAGAAACATGGGTAGATACCTACAATGATGGCTTCAAAAAGTTGAAACAGTTACGTGTCGGCAATGATTTCGGACAGTTCAACTTTGCTATTCTGATGGCTAATCCGCCGTTTGCCGGTGAGATTAAAGAGGGGCAGATTTTAAGTCGTTACGATTTGGGTATGAAGAATGGTAAGGCACAAAAAAGTGTCAGCCGTGATATTCTTTTCATAGAACGTAACCTCAATTTCTTGAAGCCGGGCGGTCGTATGGCAATCGTATTACCGCAAGGCAGATTCAACAACAGCAGCGACAAGGCCATCCGCGAATATATTGCAGAACGATGCCGTATTCTTGCTGTCGTGGGGCTACACGGAAACACCTTCAAACCGCATACCGGCACCAAGACGAGTGTATTGTTCGTTCAGAAATGGGATGACATACTGTGCCCGAAAGTCGATGATTATAACATCTTTTTCGCAACCCAACAGAAAGAGGGCAAAAACAACAGCGGCGATAAACTCTATTGGAAATCGGATAAAAGCGGTACGACGACCGATCCGAAACTCGCACTTTGCGACAAATATGGTCACCCTATCGTATATCATGATTTGCTCGCAACCGTAAATTACAACTGGAACAAAGAGAAAAAGTGCAATGAAATAGAGCAGATTACCCCCGACGGCATTGCCGAGGCGTTTGTCGAATTCGCAAAGAAAGAACAGCTATCTTTTTTCGCGGATGCCCCTTTGATAAAGTAAAATACGAGGCTTTATTGGAGGGGCTGGAGATAAAAGAAAAAAAGCTCTATGAAGTGAAGTATTAAGTAATAAGGATTTTCGAATAGATAGTTCTTTTTACACAAAAGAGCCAAAGAAAAATCCGGATCTTATTTATGCTAAAATCGGCGAACACCTTATTTCGTCGCAATACGGTATATCTATCGAGATGAATACGGATTCTGTTGGATATCCTATTTACCGCATGAACGAGATTCATGATATGTTATGCGATCTTGATGTCGATAAATGTGCTGATATTACACAAGCCGAATACGACAGATTCGCATTAAAAGATAGGGATGTGCTATTTAATCGAACCAACTCCTTTGAATGGGTAGGTCGAACGGGCATATATTATCAAAATGATGATATACAGCGGACGTTTGCTTCTTATCTGGTAAGGCTGAATCCTAAAGACAGCATATTACCGGAATATCTGTGTGCCTATTTGAATTGCAAATATGGAGAATGGGATGTAAAGCGCAGAGCAAGGCAATCAATTAATCAAACCAATGTAAATCCGGAAGAAGTCAAAGAAATTGAAATCCCGATTCTTGATATCGATTTGCAACAAAAAATCCAATGCTGTTTTACACAGGCAAATTCTTTAAGAATTTTATCGCAAAAGACTTATTCCGAAGCAGAATTAATATCGCATAACGAATTAGGAATTAACTCGATAGCAGTAACCGATGTGAATGTATCACAAAAACGGTTTTCCGATTTTATTAATAGCGGCCGATTGGATGCGGAATATTATCAACCTAAATACGATGAAATAATCGGAACGATTTCCCAATATCCATATGGGCATGACAAAATCGGAAACCTATATATTCTTCGTGATAAAAATTTCCTTCCCAATGACAATGCCCGATACAAATACATTGAACTATCAGACATCGGAGTAAACGGCGAAATATCAGGATGCACTTACGACTACGGTTCAAATCTTCCGAGCCGGGCAAGACGTATCGTTCATACCGGGGATATTATCATTTCTTCGATTGAAGGTTCTTTGCAAAGCTGTGCGATTATAACAGAAGAATACGATGGCGCATTATGCTCTACCGGTTTTTATGTTTTATCCCCACGAATAATAAATTCAGAAACATCATTGGTATTGTTTAAATCTTCAGCGATTCAGGCACTATTAAAACGCGCTTGCACTGGAACAATATTAACCGCAATGAATAAAGATGAATTTATGGCTATAAATCTACCTGTAATAAACAAGGATATTCAAAATAAAATTGCAGATATCATCCGGCAAAGCACAATATTACGTAGTGAAAGCAAACGATTATTAAACCTTGCCAAAACCGCAGTAGAAATAGCTATTGAACAAGGTGAAAATACGGCAATGAAATTACTAACTATTTAAATTAGATAATGATTATGAAGATTATAGATCTCGTAGCTATTTTAGGTGCATTGGCATGGCTTCCGCAAATCATATCTTGGATTTATCACTGGTTGCAAAAACCTATGATAAGTGTTTACCATGAAGAAGAGGCGGAGGTCGGTTTTATCAAATTCGGTAATGCATTCAATATCAGGCTCTCTTTTTTAGCTCGAAGAAAACACGCTTTAATCGACAACATCGAATTATGCATAACGGATAAAGATGGTGCCAATCATACGTTTAAGTGGATATGGTATAGTGAAACGTTATACGAACTTCAAGCCCCGACAGGCAATGCAACTATGGCTAAACAACAAAATGCCATAGCGATCAATGCCTATAAAGACGTATTAATAGAAAAGTTTATAGGTTTTCAATCGTCTTCATTTCTTGACAGAAGGAAACAACTTGCCTACAAATTAAATTCATTCATTGAAAATCAAAGAACTGTTGGCCAGATTGATGCAGATGCAATAAGGCGTTCCAATGAATATAATGAATTGTTGCGACTTTATAAAAATTCGATGATTTGGAAGACTGGGGATTATTCTGCCATATGTAAGATTCATATTGCAGATACCGATACTTATATGCAACATTCCTTTAAATTCAGATTGTCTGATATTGAAGTAGAAACGCTTAAAAAGAATATTGAATTTGCCCGGAAAATAATAGACGTGGAATTTATTAACCCACAACAACAAATAGAAGGTACTTGGTTATGGACGAAACCGAGTATAGATATATAATTTTCATACAATAATGACTAACTTCGACGAATACATACGCCAAGGCGAGCCGCAGAAGCGGGAGAAGGGTTACGCATGGCAGACCGCAATAGGGTTGCAGGCCATCGATGGCTTGAAGCCTTCCGACTACTTGATTGAGACCGCACGTAAAGATATCGAGGGAGAGATTACAATCGACGAAGCGGAACAACTTATTCGGAGCTACTATCAATCGAAAATAGCACATACACCCGAAGATGCAGAAATCCATGAAGCGGATATGGCATCGACCAACATCCGCCGACTTCTTACCGAGAAAACCTTTGCTTTTACACTTGTCGGGCTGACATCGATTCATCGGCGGATCTTCGACGGGATATTCAAATTTGCGGGACAGATTCGTGATTACAACATTACCAAAAAGGAATGGGTACTGCGCGGTGATACGGTGTTGTACGTTTCCGCGCCCGATCTCCGCAAAGCGATCGAATACGACTTGGAACAAGAACGCCAGTTCGACTATTCAAAAGTGGACAGGAATGGATTAGTGAGTCACATAGCCAAGTTCGTATCGGGATTATGGCAAATCCATCCGTTCGGCGAGGGAAATACCCGAACGACTGCCGTATTCACGATTCTCTATCTGCGTTCTATGGGCTTTGACGTAACAAACGACCTGTTCGCCAATCATTCGTGGTATTTCCGTAATGCGCTGGTACGTGCCAACTACCAAAACGTGCAAAAAGGCATCATGCGTAATTCCGAATATTTGGAGCGTTTTTTTTGCAATCTGTTATTGGGTGAAAACAATGAGTTGCGGAATAGGTATATGGTGGTTAATGCTCCGGAAGAGCTGACGGCAAAACAAGTCCAGCAAATCGACCGTACAAGTACCGAACAACCTGCCGTACAAGTGACCGAACAAGTTCGCGCTTTGTTGTTGGCTTTGTCAAACGAACAATTATCGTTAAAAGTATTGATGGAGAAAGTCGGTCTGAAACATCGTCCGACATTTTTGGAGAATTATATAAGTCCCGCTTCCGAAGACGGTTTTCTCAAGGTGCTATATCCCGACAAGCCCAATCACCCGAGACAAAAATACCTGCTTACGGCAAAAGGGCTGGCTCTATATAATGAAATAAAGAAAATGCAATAGTCTCGATAATTGCTTCCATTATGAACCTTTCCATCTTCATAGCGATATCCTTTTGTGACATTTTTATCGGATAGCTTTCGGCGGTTGGAGCTGTTTATTGCATTGGACGTTTGCCAAAGCTATTTTGATTCGGGCTTACCCGTTGTCCATTGAGATCTTTTCGGGGGAGCCTAATACCCCAAACGCCTTACGTCGTTTGGAGAGCTGCCACTCAATCCGCAAGCAGAGGTGATATTGTTGTCCGACATTGAACTGTTCGGATTCGATACAAAATGAAAAAACGAGATATTTATATGCAGAACAGCAATCATTCATCATACGACAAAAATTTGGACAAGAAAAGGGAACAGAAAAATGCTACGCAATCTTGAAAGCTATCCGCATAGAGGTGGAGTAAGCGAATAAACCCTACACGATCGCAGAACGCCCCTATTATAGCCGTCACATTGGGAGGTGGCATATTTCTACCGATGGTTGTAGATTCCAACAGATGTTCAAGATGAATAGGAAACTCTAAGGGATGCTTTCTTAAATGGGAATTACCCCAGAAATACATCCTACCACTTATACAAGCAACACATTTTACCTTTGGGGCTTCATATATTCAGCCCGCAAAAAGGTTTACTTTCTTTTTCTCCTATACGCCCCCATAGTAAAGTAAACCATTTTCCGAACCGCGCTCGATTGATTTCGTATCAGTCGAACAATCCATTCACGAGATTCACCGCCTCGTCCTTCTTGCGATTGACGATTTTGGCGTAAACTTGCGTCATCTTCACGTCTGTATGGCCGAGCAATTTCGAGGTCGTGTAAAGGTCGGCTCCCAGCGTCAGCATCATCGTGGCGAACGTGTGCCGCGCGGTGTGGAACGAAAACCGCTTGTCGATACCC
>ERZ780157.4425-NODE-4425-length-10674-cov-3.721160_pt1 | contig 10674 bp, 9 predicted proteins | sample MGYA00511169_ERZ780157 | MGnify/ENA primary metagenome ERZ780157 (study PRJEB29588, sample SAMEA1965149) | human gut metagenome | biome: human gut; feature: human-associated habitat; material: faeces | place: Denmark | collected 2008/2010 ...
AGATATCTAATCCATTTCGGAATAAATATCTTCTGCTTTTAAGTTAATGACATTGCTTAAATACTGGGTTTTTGGGATGTGCAATTTTGAGATTTTCCGATAAAATTCGAGTTTCATCTGCTTTCGTTTGTTCCTAATCATTTTCATTCGCCCTCTTCAAATATAGAGTCAATCTTTAAGTCGAAAAAGTCTGCACGAAAGTGCCGTATTCCAGAATTAAAATCGACTTCGATGTGACCTGCCTTATGGTAACCGCATTGCTCACCTTCTTCGGACTTGGAAGAATCGAAGGTCTTGGAATCGGAACGGTAGCAGCTGCTTTTACGATGGGAAAAGGTATTGTGCTGATGGGAAAACTGCTGGATAAAAAGTTTGCGTTTGTCTCCGTTTTATCACCGGAAAGACCGTAAAATGCAGGGCTGATATTTGATCGTAAAAAATTAGAAAAAAATGTAAAATCCTCTTGAAATCAAGGGGATTTTACTATATAATGAGCAGGACAAAAACAACTGCAGAGTAAGTTCATATGCGTAAAGTGCTCCCGGGATAGAGAGTAGCCAGGGAGACGAAAAGAGAAAATCTTGCGGTATATGAATTGCATCTCGCTGCAACAGAAGATAGAGACAAGAGATTATCTCCTATTGTAGTCAGATATCTGTAAAGGAGGTAATTTTTTATGCAGAAAAATGCAAATGAAACAGCAAAAGAAACAAAAAACATGTTTCTGCAGTCAGCAAAAGAGCTGAAAGCAGTCACAACCCTCGCAGCCTGTGCCATGTTCGCAGCGCTGGCGATGATTCTGAACCAGGTAGCATCGATTGATATCGGACCTTATGTCCGCATTGGATTTTCCGGAATCCCGAACCGCCTTGTCGATTACCTGTTCGGACCAGTGACAGGATGTCTTTTCTCCGGCATTCTTGATGTCGTAAAATATTTCCTGAAACCGAGCGGCCCGTTCTTCTTCGGATTCACCTTTAATGCGATGCTGGCATCTTTTATGTATGGATGCTTCTACTATCGCAAAAAACTGACCATCAAACGTGTGCTTGCAGCCAAGTTCATCGTTATGCTGACTGTCAACGTACTGCTGAACACCCTGTGGATCAGCATGCTGTATGGAAAAGGAATCATGGTGCTTCTTCCGGCACGTGCCTTAAAGAACCTGATTATGTGGCCGATCGATTCCATCATTTTCTATAGCCTGACGAAGTTGATCGAGCAGACCGGCGTCTTCCGCATGTTCCATGCAAGAACCGCTGCACAGGCACAGAGATAAAGAAAAATTCAGACACCATCAAAACGATACATTTACCAATCTGCAGAAAAGGTACTGTCCGCCAGAACAAAAAGGAAGCGGATGGGTTTTGTCGGAAAAGAAAAGCGAAAAAGAACTGCGGCAGGAAATTCCCCAAAAGGAAGCCTGCCGCAGTTCTTTTTGTATGAAAATCCCATCAGGCGGACAGCGATTTTACTGATATCCGTGATCTGACCAGTCATGGTTTTTGATCCGCTCGTAATCCTCCTCTGTAATCGGAAGAATCGTTCCATGCTTGTAGCCGTATGGGAACGAGAAGGAAGCATCAGAACGAACAAATTTTCCGGAAGCAAGGCTGTCTGCAACAAACGGCACATATCCCTGGCCGGCACCCGGAACGCCGTAGTAGTCAAGGAACAGACACCATCTGCTGTCATCAAGCTGTACTGCGGTCGGAGCCTCATAGAGACCGCTCTCTACATCTTTCATGCTCTCATCGAAGCTTTCCATCCGCACATACGGGCCGGCCGCATGGTCGGAGCGGAGCAGAATAATTTTCGCCGGATTGCTTTCACTCTTTACGAAAAGATAATAAACCCCATTCTCTTCATAGATCGCCGAATCAATCACGCCGCTGTCCTCTTTTTCGTACAGAACCTGCGGAGCTGAAAAATGAACAAAATCCTTCGTTGTGCTGTAATAGATTTTTTTGGGACCGTAATCGTTTGCTGCAGGGGAAGAAGACCAGTGCAGAACGTACTCACCGTTTTCTTTATCGTAAATCAGATCCGGTGCCCAGAGGCAGCCGAAGTCATCATCACCGATTTTTACAAGACGCTGGTCGCTCCAGTTTACGAGATCCTCTGATTCCCAGACGGAGAAATACTTGCTGCCGTTTCTGCCGATCTCATCCCAGGAATTGTGATACTGATTCCGCATACCGTAAGAAAGACTCAGGTCAGTGGCGAAAATATAATATTTCCCGGTTTCTATGCTGTGAGTGATAGTAAAGTCGCGTACACCCTTATCTCCATAATACGCCCAGAGAACAGGAGCGCCTTCGTTGACAGCTTCCCAGTGGAAACCATCGCGGCTGATGCCGAAATAAACCTGTTCGCCGTCCGGTGTTGTTTTTTCCCGAAAATGAACAAATAAATATGCCTGTGCCATAAAATAAAACTCCTTTATGCATATGTTTGGATGAAAAATTCAGATGTTCTGTTTTTCAGGCCATACCTTATACGGTTCCATTATTTTGTAAGACGGATCACATTCCAGCTGTGTTTTCCAAGAACGGTGTGCATTTTTCCATTCTCCAGTTTGGTGGCATCGGAATGGGTCGGAGTAACGTGGTTCGGATCTGCTTCGGTGTTGACCGCTTTCATATCGTCGTTTGTCAGCACGATGTGCTCAGCCAGACGGCATCCTTCGAACTGACGCAGATCGCAGGAAACCTCCATATCCTCATCCAGGCTCTTATTGACTGCAAAAATGGTCAGTGCATCGTTTTCCTCATCCCAGATGCAGACAGAATCGAGATACGGAGCTTCGCCGTACGTTTTGCTCTCGTAAACCGGTGTCAGAACCTGTGTATTTAAGACGGTTCCGCGGCCGTATACGCTTGCATGCATGTATGGATAGAAGATCGTCTGACGCCATGCACCGGTATCGGATGTCATGATCGGAGCGATAACGTTGACAAGCTGTGCGAGGCAGGCAATCTTGACACGGTCTGCGTGGCGCAGGAGTGTGATCAGCATGCTTCCGACGAGAAGTGCATCCTCAAAGTTGTAAACATCCTCAAGCTGATGCGGTGCGCGTACCCATTTCTCCAGCTTCTGATCCTGCTCATTGCTGTGATACCATACGTTCCACTCATCGAAGGAAAGGTTAATCTGCTTTTTGCCGTGTTTTTTCGCTTTGACTGCATCACAGATCGCAACTACACCGGAGATGAAATCATCCATGCCCTTGGAGCTTGCCAGGAAATCGACAGTATCATTTGCATAATTTCCGTAGTACTGGTGTAAAGAAAGGTAATCCACCTCATCATAGCATTCGTCCAGAACCGTATATTCCCAGGAACCGAAGGTTGGCATCGTAAGATTGGAGCTTCCGCAGGCAACAGTTTCGATCGTCGGATCCATGAATTTCATTAGACGGGAAGTCTCTGCTGCAATACGTCCGTACTCAGAAGCGGTCTTATGTCCCATCTGCCACGGTCCGTCCATCTCGTTGCCGAGGCACCAGAGTTTGATGTTGTGTGGATCTTTGTAACCGTGGGATTTTCTCAGATCACTGTAGTAGGTGCCGCCCTTGAAGTTGCAGTACTCCAGCACATTTTTTGCATCTTCCGGTCCGCGGGTTCCGAGATTGACGGCCATCATGATGTCACTGCCGGCTTTTTTCGACCAGTCCGCAAACTCATTCAGACCGAATTCGTTTGTCTCAATCACGCCCCAGGCAAGATCCGGTTTTGCAGGCCGTTTGTCTTTCGGACCTACGCTGTCTTCCCAGTGATAGCCCGAGACAAAGTTTCCGCCCGGGTAACGGACGATCGGTACCTGAAGCTCTTTGACAAGATCCAGGGTATCTTTTCGGAAGCCCTGCTCGTCGGAGAGAGCACTTCCTTCCTGATAGATGCCTTCGTAAACGGCGCGTCCCAGGTGCTCGATAAAGGAACCGAAGATTCGTTTGTCAACTTTTCCGGTAAGAAAATATTTGTCAATGATAATCTCTGCTTTTTTCATACTTAAAAATCCTCCTGTTAAAAGAAATGTTCGTTTTCAGACACGATCCAGAAAAACAAAGGATCACCGGCGTGTCTATGATTTTATTCCACCGTTTCGCTTTCGCTTTGGATAGTTTCAATTTTAGCAGGAAGATAGAAAAAAACCAGAGATTTTTGTCCGGCAAATTTGACTTTTTTTCCGGTTTTGCGGTAAAATAGGGAGAAGAAAAGAAAAGGGGAAACGAGAAGAATGGAATTTTCAGTTCATATTTGTGAATATAATAGATCCAACGCCGATTATGAGACGATATATCGGCCGGAGGGCAGCGGGGACTATCTGTTTCTGTTGTTTAAAACGCCGATGAAGGTGTATGACAGAACTGCGTTTTTCATTGCACAGGAAAATGCCTGCCTTTTTTACACGCCGGATCACGAGCAGCATTATCAGGCTGTTCAGAAGTTTCGCAACAGCTATGTCCATTTCTGGTGCGGTGAGAATCTGGGTGAAACGTATGGAATTCCGCAGAATACTGTTTTTTATCCGCAGAACACGGAAGCAATTGATGAGCTGATTCGCCTTTTGCAGAGGGAATACATTGTGAAAGATCCATACGCAGTGGAATATGAGGAAGCACTGGTTCGTCAGATGATGATTACGGCATCGCGTGGTATGCGGCTGTACAAGAAAGCGGCAGAGGAGCCGGCCGGACTGTATCAGGAATTCCAGGAGCTGCGCCTTAAGATGTTGAGCCATTATGAGAAAGACTGGACGACAGAAAAGCTTTGCCAGATGGCCAATATGGAAAAAAGCCAGTTTTATTCTTATTATAAACAGTTTTTCAGCAGCACCCCGCACAGCGATCTGATTGAAGTACGGCTCGACAAGGCGAAAAATCTTTTGACAAATCAGGCACTTTCCATCGGACAGACCGCGGAAATCTGCGGTTTTTCCAATCTGTCTCATTTCAGCCGCTATTTCAAACGCCACTGCGGATGTTCTCCGCGGGAATGGCAGCAGCAAGGCGGAAAAAGCATAAAATATAAAGTGAAGTTGCAGGAAGATGAGAAATGCTATAGCTTTTCCCAATAGCTTATGCTAAAATATTCAGAAGATGTTGGAGTCAAAAGGTACTTTGGCCATGATATCTTCAGAAAAAGTAAGAAAAAGGGAGAGCAGTATGAAAAAGAGAGAGTCATTTAACAGTCGGTGGGGATTTATCCTGGCCTGCATCGGTTCTGCAGTTGGAATGGGCAACATCTGGATGTTCCCTACCCGGGTTTCCTTGTACGGAGGAGGTTCCTTTCTGATTCCGTATTTCCTGTTCGTTGCACTGATCGGCTTTACCGGTGTGAGCGGGGAGATGAGTTTTGGCCGTGCCACAAGATCCGGTCCGGTTGATGCGTTCGGTTTTGCATGTGAAACGAAAGGAAAACGAAAAGCCGGAGAGGCGCTTGGTCTGATTCCGGTGCTGGGTTCCCTGGCAATGGCGATCGGTTATACGGTTGTCATGGGGTGGATTTTCAGGTATATGATCGGAACCTTTACCGGAAAGACACTGTCAGCTGTGAGCGTAGAGGATTTTGCCGGAGCGTTTGAATCCATGGCATCTGCGTTTGGAAACAATTTCTGGCAGATCGTAGCTCTTGTGGTTGCGATGGTCATTCTGGCATTTGGTGTTGGTAAGGGAATTGAGAAGGTCAATAAGGTGCTGATGCCTGTTTTCTTTCTCCTGTTTGTTGCACTTGGTATCTATGTTGCCTTTCAGCCCGGTGCAGCGGATGGATACCGTTATATTTTCCGTGTGGAACCAAAAGCACTTGCAGATCCGAAGACCTGGATTTTTGCACTTGGTCAGGCATTCTTTTCCCTGTCTGTAGCCGGAAACGGAACACTGATCTATGGTTCCTATTTGTCAGATGGAGAAAATATTCCGGCCGCCGCCGGAAGAGTAGCATTTTTTGATACGCTCGCTGCTATGCTTGCTGCGCTGGTTATTATCCCGGCGATGGCAACTACGGGAGCACAGTTAAATACAGGAGGACCTGGACTTCTGTTCATTTTCCTTCCGAATTTGATAAAGTCTATGCCGGGTGGCGCGCTGATCGCAATCGTTTTCTTTGTCGCTGTCTTTTTTGCCGGCCTTACCTCTCTGATTAACCTGTACGAAGCACCGATTGCAACGGTACAGGAAAAATTTCATCTCGGAAGAGTAGCAGCCTGCGGTGTGATCGGGGTTATCGGTGTGGTCGTATCTCTTCTGATCCAGGGCATTGTATCCCAGTGGATGGATGTTCTGTCGATCTACATCTGCCCGCTCGGCGCCGGCCTTGCCGGAGTCATGTTCTTCTGGATCTGCGGAAAGAAGTATGTGCAGTCCCAGGTAGACAAGGGAAGAAGCAGCAAATTCACGGATCTGTATTATCCGATCTGCAAATATATCTACGTGCCGATCTGTGTGCTGGTTCTGATTCTCGGAATCGTGCTGGGTGGAATCGGCTGAAACGATGTTGATAGAAAACGCGCCTGTCGTGCGGAAAAAAAATCCGGCGGCAGGTGCGTTTTTTGATAAAATTTTTCAAATATATAAATCCGATTGAAATACTCGGAAAAAAGGTCTACAATCGGAGGCGAAAACAGAGATTTTAACCTCGAAGCAAAATAAGGAGGATATCAATATGGGAAAAAATCTTTTAACAGTGAAAGATTTAACGGTAAATGTAGAAGAAAAAGAGATCCTGCACGGCGTAAATCTTACGATTGGAAAAGGGGAGACGCATGTGCTGCTTGGACCGAATGGTACCGGAAAGTCGACGCTTGGCAATACGCTGCTCGGCAATCCGAAATATAACGTGACACGCGGCGAAATCTGGTTCCAGGGAAAGAACATCACAGAAGAGCCGGTCAATGAACGCGCCAAAATGGGACTGTTTCTCTCGTTTCAGAATCCGCTTGAGGTGCCTGGCGTAACCTTAAGCTCTTTTATCCGCAGCGCCGTCGAGTTAAAAACCGGCAAACGGATGCGTCTGTTTGAGTTCCGGAAAGAACTGGAAAAAGCAATGGAAGTTCTGCAGATGGATCCGTCGTATGCAGACCGTGATCTGAATGTCGGATTTTCCGGCGGTGAGAAAAAGAAAGCCGAGATCTTGCAGCTTCTGATGCTCGAGCCGTCCCTTACCATTCTCGATGAGACCGACTCCGGCCTGGATGTCGATGCGGTCCGCACCGTTTCTGCCGGAATTGAGGCATACCGCAGAAAATGCGGAGGAAGTCTTCTGATCATCACGCACAGCACGAAGATTCTGGAATCACTGATGGTGGATCAGACCCACATCATGGTGGAAGGTGAAATCGTCAAAACCGGCGATGCATCTCTTGTAGAGGAGATCAACCGGGACGGATTTGGAAAATACGAAAAGTCACTGGCGTAAAACCGAAGGTACAGAAAGGATGAAAACGCTGTGAGAGAAAAAAGTTATGTAGAGGATATTGACCGAAGCATCTATGATTTCAAAGACGATGAAAAGGATGCCTATAAAGTAAAAGCCGGCCTGACGCCGGAAATTGTACAGAAAATTTCGGATGAGAAGAAAGACCCTGCCTGGATGCAGCTGTTCCGTCTGCGTTCTTTACAGATCTACAACCAGATGCCGATTCCGGATTGGGGTCCGTCGATTGAGGGTCTGAACATGGATGACATCGTAACGTATGTCCGCCCGAATACGAAAATGAAAGCAAAGTGGTCCGATGTGCCGGATGACATCAAAAATACGTTTGAGCGTCTTGGCATCCCGCAGGCAGAGCGGAAATCACTCGCCGGCGTGGGCGCACAGTATGATTCGGAGCTGGTCTATCACAACGTCCGCGCGGAAGTTGCGGCGCAGGGTGTTGTCTATACCGATATGGAGAGTGCGCTGCATGGTGAGTACGCGGATATGGTGCGGAAACACTTTATGAAACTGGTGAAACCGACCGACCACAAATTTGCCGCACTGCACGGAGCCGTCTGGTCCGGCGGTTCGTTTGTCTATGTGCCGAAGGGGGTTTCCGTGGAAATCCCGCTGCAGTCGTATTTCCGCCTGAATGCGCCGGGCGCAGGCCAGTTCGAGCATACGCTGATTATTGTCGATGAGGACGCGGACCTTCACTTTATCGAGGGCTGTTCCGCACCGAAATACAATGTGGCCAACCTCCATGCCGGATGTGTGGAGCTGTTTGTCGGAAAGAATGCAAGACTCCGTTATTCTACGATTGAAAACTGGTCGAAGAATATGTACAACCTGAACACGAAGCGCGCGCAGGTCGAGGAGGGCGGAAAAATCGAGTGGGTTTCCGGTTCATTCGGCTCCCACGTTTCCTACCTGTACCCGATGAGCGTGCTGAAAGGAAGAGGCGCAAAGATGGAATTTACCGGCATCACGTTTGCCGGTAAGGGCCAGAATCTCGATACCGGAGCGAAGGTTGTCCACAGCGCGCCGGATACGAGTTCCTATATTAACACGAAATCGATCTCGAAGGACGGCGGCATCAGCACCTTCCGTTCGTCAGTCTCTGTAACAAAAGCGGCAAAGAACACGAAATCAGCCGTTTCCTGCCAGTCTCTGATGCTCGATGATATCTCCCGGTCGGACACGATTCCGGCGATGGATATCCGTACAAAAGATGCGAACATCGGCCATGAAGCACAGATCGGAAGCATCAGCGATGAAGCCGTCTTTTATCTGATGTCGCGCGGCATGACGGAAGAGGATGCGAGAGCGTGCATCGTCAGCGGATTCGCGGATGATGTTTCAAAAGAACTGCCGCTGGAGTACGCGGTGGAGATGAACAATCTGATCCGCCTCGAGATGAAGGGCAGCATTGGATAAGGAGGCCAGACACATGGAAGAACAGAACAGCATGAAAATCAACCAGCTTCCATCGAAAACATGGTACTGGCTGGGATTAAATGATACAAAAGTAAAATGGGCGGCGGGTGCGCCGTGTGAAATCTGCGCGGAAGAGCCGTCTGCGGATGATGAGATAACGGGTTTTCCGGAAGCTATGAATACCGGGGCAGGAAAAGAGACGGATGTCCTTTTTGCACCGGAGCAGACGAAAAACTGGAATGTCTCTGCAAAGGAGGGGCAGACGAAACAGGTCACGCTTTCCATCGGACAGGGAAAAGAGACGGTTTCATCCGGAAAGATCCGCGCGGTGGCAGAAGAGGGAGCTTCCCTTACCGTTTTCGAGGTATTTGAACCGGCACAGGCAGCGGGACAGCTCGCGGTGCGGACAGAACTTTACGCGAAAAAAGACAGCCGCATCCGGCTCGTGCAGGTGATGATGCGCGGTGAGGGACAGGAGCTTTTAAATGATGTCGGATGCATCTGCGAGGAAAATGGTGCACTGGATCTTTTACAGGTCGTTGTCGGAAAAGGCGATGTCTATGACGGTATCTGGACCGAACTGCAGAAGGATCACGCATCACTGCAGGCAGAAATCGGCTATCTTCTGCAGAATCAGCAGAAATTTGATGTCAATCTGAATGTGCGCCACTTCGGAAAAGTAACCGAGAGCACGATCCAGGCAGACGGAACGCTGATGGATGCGGCGGAAAAGATCTTCCGCGGCACAATCGACTTTGTGCGCGGTTCGGCAGATTCCGTCGGAGCAGAGACAGAACAGGTATTGCTGCTCGGCGATGATGTAGTCAACAAGACGATTCCTGTGATCCTCTGTGCAGAGGAAAACGTACAGGGAAGCCACGGCGCGGCAATCGGAGAACTCGATGAAGAGACACTGTTTTACTTCGGTGCGCGCGGCATGGACCGTACACAGGCAGAAAATACGATGGCGCGGGCGAAACTGGAAGCAAAAATCCAGAAGATCGGCGATGCGGACATCGAACAGAAAGTAAAAACACAGCTTGCGGAGGTGCTTGACCGTGACAACAGATAACATCAGAAAAAATTTCCCGCTTCTGCAGCAAATGGACACGATCTATCTGGACAACGCGGCGACGGCACAGCGCCCGTCATGCGTTCTTGTTGCAGTACAGGAATTTTACGAACAGAAAAATGCAAATCCTCTGCGAGGATTCTATCCTTTAAGCCTGGAGGCGACGGAGAGCTATCAGGAGGCAAGAAAGACCGTACAGGAGTTTATTCATGCAGAAGAGCCGGAGGAGATTATTTTTACCCGGAATACAACGGAAAGCCTGAACCTTGTGGCATACAGCTATGGCCTGAACTTTTTAAAGGAAGGCGACGAGATCGCTGTAACAATCATGGAGCATCACAGCAATCTGCTTCCGTGGCAGATGGTGTCGCGTATGACTGGGGCAAAGCTCCATTATCTGGAATGTACCAGTGAGGGCGAGCTGACCGATGAGGAGCTCCAAAAGGGCATTAATGAGAGAACACGTCTTGTGGCTGTTGCGCAGGTATCGAATGTGCTCGGCTGCGTGAATCCGATCCAGAAAATCACGGAGATGGCGCACCGCGTGGGAGCCGTTGTCGTTGTGGACGGCGCCCAGAGCGTTCCGCATATGCCGGTCGACGTACAGGCGCTGGATGCAGATTTTCTCGCCTTTTCCGGCCATAAGCTGATGGGCCCGATGGGAATCGGCTGTCTGTATGGAAAACGGGAACTGCTGGAAAAAATGCCGCCGTTTTTAACCGGAGGCGAGATGATCGATTCCGTTTA
>ERZ780157.4428-NODE-4428-length-10673-cov-2.833867_pt1 | contig 10673 bp, 4 predicted proteins | sample MGYA00511169_ERZ780157 | MGnify/ENA primary metagenome ERZ780157 (study PRJEB29588, sample SAMEA1965149) | human gut metagenome | biome: human gut; feature: human-associated habitat; material: faeces | place: Denmark | collected 2008/2010 ...
AAAAAAGACTTAAAGCCGGCTGGCGGATTCAAGTATTTCGAAGAAATCTGCCAAGTGCCACGCCCTTCAAAGAAGGAAGAGAAAATGATTGCCTACCTGAAGGCATTCGGAGCAAAACATAACCTGGAAACTAAGGTGGACGAAGCCGGCAACGTATTGATTAAAAAACCCGCTACTCCGGGAAAAGAAAATCTTCAAACCGTCGTATTGCAATCACATATCGACATGGTGTGCGAAAAGAACAATGACGTTCAACATGACTTCCTCACCGATCCCATCGAAACGGAAATTGACGGTGAATGGCTGAAAGCCAAAGGCACTACCCTCGGAGCCGACAACGGTATCGGTGTAGCTACCGAACTGGCTATTCTGGCTGACGACAGCATTGAACATGGTCCGTTGGAATGTCTGTTTACAGTAGACGAAGAAACGGGGCTTACCGGAGCTTTCGCCCTGCAGGAAGGCTTTATGAGCGGTGATATTCTTCTGAACCTCGATTCGGAAGATGAAGGGGAAATCTTTATCGGCTGTGCCGGAGGCATTGACTCCGTTGCAGAATTTACATATAAAGAGGTGGAAATTCCTGCCGGATATTTCTTCTTCAAAGTGGAAGTGAAAGGTTTGAAAGGTGGTCACTCCGGTGGTGATATTCATTTGGGACGGGGAAATGCCAACAAAATACTGAACCGTTTCCTTTCCCGCATGGCTGCCAGACACGATCTGTACCTCTGTGAAATCAACGGTGGTAATCTGCGCAACGCTATTCCCCGCGAGGCATACACTATCTGTGCTGTTCCCGAAGATGCCAAACATGATGTCCGCACCGAACTGAATATCTTCACCAGCGAAATGGAAGACGAATTATCCGTTGTAGAGCCCGACTTAAAGTTGGTTCTCGAATCGGAAACTCCCCGCAAGACGGCTATCGACCAGGATACCACTACCCGTTTATTAAAAGCTCTGTATGCAGCTCCTCACGGTGTATACGCCATGAGCCAGGATATTCCCGGACTGGTGGAAACTTCTACCAACCTGGCATCTGTCAAGATGAAGCCGAATCATGTCATCCGCATTGAAACTAGTCAGCGGAGCTCGATACTATCCGCACGCAACGATATGGCGAACACGGTTCGTGCTGTATTCCAACTGGCGGGAGCCAATGTTACGTTTGGCGAGGGTTATCCGGGATGGAAACCGAATCCCCACTCGGCTATCCTCGAAGTGGCTGTTGAATCTTACAAGCGTCTGTTTGGTGTAGACGCGAAAGTTAAAGCCATCCATGCAGGATTGGAATGTGGTCTGTTCCTTGATAAATATCCAACGCTGGATATGATTTCTTTCGGACCGACACTGACAGGTGTTCACTCTCCTGACGAACGAATGCTTATTCCTACCGTTGAGAAATTCTGGAAACATCTATTGGATATCTTGGCACATGTTCCTGCCAAGAAATAACAGACAGATAAGTCAACATAAAGAAGAGTATGGTAACAGTGAAAAGAGAGTAGCTGTTGCCATGCTCTTTTTTGCAATGAATTTAATAGCTGTAAGTTTCTTTGCTCCTTCTTATGCTATCGCACAAGATTCTCACGAAGGACAAGGCTATCACGACACACAAGTCCCCTCTCAACAAGAAAGAATCCCTTTCCGCGTTGTAAGTTGGAACATAGAAAACCAGTTTGATACACACCACGACAGTTTGAAGAACGATCATGAATTTCTTCCCGACGCGATGCGTCATTGGAATTATAGCAGATATAAAAAAAAGCTGGTTGACGTTGCCCGTGTAATTACTGCTATTGGCGAATGGAGTCCGCCTGCATTAGTCGGATTATGTGAAGTAGAAAATGATACAGTGCTTCGTGACCTGACCCGCCGTTCTCCTTTAAAAGAGCTTAGTTATCGTTATGTAATGACCAACTCCCCTGATTTAAGAGGAATTGACGTAGCCTTGCTTTATCAACGGGATTTATTCAAACTATTATCTTCCCGTTCCATTTCCATCCCTCCGTTGAAGCAATACCGCCCGACAAGAGATTTGCTACACGTCAGCGGACTTCTACTGACGGGAGATACCCTCGACGTATTTGTCTGCCACCTCCCCAGCCGTTCGGGTGGAGCCAAAGAATCGGAATCCTATCGCTTATATGCAGCTCATATTCTGCGTATGGAAGTTGATAGCATTATGAGCATTCGTTCTCTTCCGCAAGTCATTATTATGGGGGATTTCAACGATTACCCGACGAATCAATCTATTCAGAAAATACTGGAAGCCGAAGCACCTCCTGTTACTACCAATAACCTAGCCTCAACAACCGGCTCCACCAACTTCTCAACAGTTGCCCCCTCCTCATTAAAACTATATCACCTACTCGCCCGGAAAGCTAAATCAAAAGACTTCGGTTCTTACAAATATCGTGGTGAATGGGGATTACTCGATCACTTGATTGTATCAGGCACTCTATTAAATCAATCAAATCACTTTTTCACCAGCGAAGAAAAAGCAAATGTATGCCTTCTCCCCTTTTTACTGAAAGATGACGAAAAATATGGTGATAAAGAACCTTTCCGCACTTATAAGGGGATGAAGTATCAAGGCGGTGTCAGCGACCATTTACCTATTTATGCAGACTTCGAGCTGATTTTATATTAATAAAGTACCGTCTCGTTAGTTCTTTCTATAATAATGAATGAACAACAAATATATCTTGGAAAATAATTATGATATTTCTCATACGATAGAAACTTCTTCCCAGTCTTCTACTGTCCGTGTGACAGATGAGAAGTTCACTCCGATGCAAATCACTTTTCGTTTGTCTGCCAAATAAGGCTTGGCGTAGCCAGTCTTCTCTATTTGTTCCAGAGCTTCCTGTGCTGTTCCATCCATTTTGAATTCAAAGATATAGACGTAATCCTCCATCTCCAGCGTACAATCCACCCGTCCGTAGCTTTGGCGGTCCTCGCAATGGATGGCGGTGCAATATACGCCTATCAGTCGAAGCAATAGATAAAAAGTGTATTGAAAATGCTTTTCTGTTATATCTATATCTTTCAACGAGCCGTGGGAGTCATAGGGAATACTTGCCAAAAAAGAGGTGAGGGAACGGCGGAACGCATCTGTATCACCGCGTTCAAGGTCCATCACGGCATCTGTTATCCAACTCGTCACTTCTTTACTCTTCGGCTTCATATAATTGGCTGCTAATACAGACAAGAATCCCTTCCGTACTTCGTTGTTTGGGAAATCGAGCAGATAGGTTCCCATTTTTTTATTATATTCCTTGATTGTGAGGTATCCGCTTTGAAAAATCATTGGTAGGGGCTGTTCCACATCCGCTTTGTAGTCTATAAACATAGTTGGGTCGTAGAATTTTCCTGTTAGTTCATTCATCTGTTCGCGACTGTGTTGTAGCAGACGTATCAAATAAGTCGGGGTACCGGTGGCGAACCAGTAGTCACGGATTTCATTCATATCAAAGGCATTAAGTATGCTAAACGGATTATAGATGGCGGCCATGTTCGTACTAAAATGATAGCCATCGTACTGCCGTTTCAACCAGTCCTTCATTTCCTCCACCGTACATTCGTATTTAGTTGCCAATCGCGAGATGGGTTCTGCGAAGTATTTCTCCAATTCTTCCTGAGTGATTCCGCATAGTGATTCGTAGCGTTCATCCATACTAATGTCTTTTGGTTGGTTGAAGCCACTGAACACACTTACTTGCGAAAATTTCGTAACTCCCGTCAACAGTACGAATTTCAAGTATTCGTCAGCTCCTTTGAAGGTGGAATAAAAAGATTTCAGAATTTCCCTGTGATGGTCTTCAAGCAAAAGTTTCTCTCCTACATGGTTGCAGGTGTAAGTTCCGGTATCCAACACATCGAGAATTGGTTTGTCATATTCATCAATCAGTACTACCGCACGCTGCCCTGTCCGTTCATAAGCACGGCGGAGCAGTTCCTTGAAGCGGTCACCTGTGGTAGTATAGTTCAGATTTTTGCCATAGATGTCTTCCCAATTGCCTAAATACCCTTCGATAGTTGCTTCGAGCACTCCCGGTTGGGTGTATGGCCCACCGTTAAAGTCAATGCGGAAAATAGGATATTGCAACCAGTCTTTTTCAAGGTCAGCAATTGCCAGTCCGTCGAAAAGTTCTTTCCGCCCCTGAAAATAACAGGCAAGTGTACTCACCAACAGACTCTTCCCAAAACGACGGGGACGACTCAAGAAATAGATTGAACCCGTTTGCACAAGGTTGTAAACTAAGGCAGTCTTGTCTACATAAACAAAACCGTCTTCACGAAGGCGGTCAAAGCTCTGTATTCCAATAGGATATTTCATCTTTTTATCGGCTTTTTATGAATCACTAGACGAAGATACGTGAAAACAGGCATAAATACAAACGATTCCGGACATTATAAAACGAATTTTGTTATATTAATCCGAATACTGATAAACCTTCAAGTCAAACTTGGGAACCATTGCCAGCAAATGGTCGAAGATGTCCGACTGGATACGTTCGTATTCTTTCCAAACTTTGTTTCGGGAGAAGAAGTAAACTTGAATAGGTACTCCATACATCGTGGCTTCTTTCTGGCTGATAATCAAGTCCAAATCTTGATTCACCACAGGCAAGCTGCACAAATAACGCTCGATATATACACGATAAACCTGGGAATTGGTAGGTACTACACCTTCTTCAGGCTGATAATCCGCCATCAAAGGGATTTCCTTCCGATAACGGTCGAGCATTTCGGGCGTACAGAATTGGAGCGTAGTCAAATCCAGGGTTATATTCTTCATTACCCTTCGTCCTCCTGATTGCACCATTCCCCGCCAGTTCTGGAAAGGGCTGCTGACCAAGGTATAAGGGGGAACGGTAGAAATCGTATTATCGAAATTCTGAATCTTGACTGTATTCAGAGTAATCTCCTGCACTGTGCCATTGGCAGCACCGGAAGGAAGCGTTATCCAGTCGCCCGGACGAACCATATCATTGGCGGAAAGCTGGATCCCCGCCACAAATCCTAGTATGGAATCCTTGAATACCAGCATCAGTATGGCGGCCGAAGCCCCTAATCCCGCAAACAAACTGGCTGGGGACTTATTCACAATAATGGCAATGATAATGATTCCACCGACAAAGAACAGAAGCACCTGCAACACCTGAATGAATCCTTTCATCGGACGGTTCTTCATTGACTCCTTCCCGTCGTAGATATCCATTATCATCAATAGAATCCCATTAATGGCCAACAGCAAAGAAAAGATTATGTAAACGGCACAAGCTTTCTGGGAAATAAGCAATAAGTCCTTGCCACGAATAAAAGCCATTGGCAGTAAAGAATAAACCAGAAAAGCCGGAACCGTATGAATCAGGTTGTGAAACACTTTGCGCTTCATCAGCAACGTATTCCAAAGGTGCGGTTTCCGACGGGTGTACCGCTTCATTCCTCCTATAAGAATCGCCTGGCAGAGATAATTCAGACCGATAGCAATTGCTATCATCAGCACAGCAATAATAGTCTCATCAAAACGGTCGGCAACTGTCGGGTCTATTCCCCAATCTATCAGGATTTTGTTCATCCACTTTCCTAAATCTACTACTAGCATAACTTCTGTCTTTTTTAATTAATAACAGTAAAAGGTTCATTTGGTTTAATAAAAAAAAGACTGGCGTCTGATTCACGAGAAATCAAGACCGCCAGTCCTCACTGCTACTCTCTAAGCATATCTTTCAATGATGACAACTCCGTCAGGGGGTTATCTTCACTCCTATTTCATTCATTTCCACTTTTGCGGTTGTTGCGGTAGGCGTAGTAGCCTCCAACTTAATATAGCGTGCCTGCACTTTCTGACCGAAAGCAACGGTCTGCGGCAACGGGTTATGCATAATATTACTGAACTCACCGTTGGTAGGAACTTCCTTCCAGTTCTTGCCGTCCGCACTCACAAAGAATTTATAACGGAAAGCCATTGTAGGTTTTGCTTCCGCTTTCAATGGAGCATAGGTAAAACTGGTCAATGTCACCGACTTGCCCAAGTCAATCGTCAACGGCGAAGCAGCGACCTGTTTCCAACCGGTACGGGGCAGGTTGTTCCAATCTTCACCCTGAACGGTTGCCTGCAAAGGAGGCGCATAATAAGCAGCCACTTGATTAATGTGAGCAGTCAGACGACATTCATCAATCTTCACCCGCAGCCTGCCGGCTTTTACCGCCGGAAAACGCAGCATACGCTTATATCCGATTGTCGTGCCTTTACCAACTTCTTTCCAACCGTTATCCGTCAGAGCCTCAACGGTAAAAGCCTCTACCCTCTGCCCTTTCGTTATATCTTCCTGAAGCATTACAACATTGATTTCCGACTTCGGCTTCAAGGAATAAACAGCTTCACTACCCGAAGTGGCATTCCAGTAGTTTCTTCCTTTTTTCACCCGGTTGTCAGCAAATATCTGTTGGCGGTAAGCTGCAAATTCTTTCAGACGATTCACATCCGCCTCACTTATCAAGCCTTTACGATCGGGAGGAATATTCAACAAGAGCACGGAATTATAGCCTACCGACCGGAAATAGATATCCGACAGATGTTTCAAAGACTTTACTTTGCTATCTTCCGCCTCATGATAGAACCACCCCGGACGGATAGACACATCCACTTCCGACGGATACCAGAACAGCTCCGTGGCCTTCTCCAACATCTTACGGCTTCCTAAGTCCGCCGCTTTACTAAAGACACCCAGGCGCTTGTTGTTTTCCGCCGAACGGGCATAAATTCCCGGAGTGAGCACAGTGGCATTCCATTCTGTTTCACGTCCCAGTCCTTTCTCATTTCCTACCCAACGCACATCATCGCCCATAATTGCCATAACAGCTTTGGGTTGCAGGCGTTGAATCGTTTTATAGAAAGCGTCCCAGTCATATACTTGTTTCTTTCCGTTCGGTCCTTCTCCATTCGCACCGTCGAACCAGACTTCGTGCACTTCACCGTAATTGGTCAGCAGTTCCGTCAACTGGCGGATAAAAAACTCATTATATCGGGGAGAATCTCCATAACATTCCGCGTTTCTGTCCCACGGAGAGAGATAGACTCCGAACTTCATTCCATACTTATCGCAGGCTTTCCGGAGTTCTTTCACAACGTCTCCTTGTCCGTTCTTCCAAGGAGAAGAGGCTACGGAATGTTTGGTGGTGGTCGTAGGCCAAAGGCAGAATCCATCGTGGTGTTTCGCCGTCAGAAGCACCATTTTAAATCCGGCATCTTTAAGGCTGCGCACCCATTGTTCGGCATCCAGTTCCGAAGGGTTGAAAAGTGCAGGATCTTCTTTTCCGTCTCCCCATTCGCGTCCGGTAAAAGTGTTGATACCGAAATGGAGAAAAGCGGTCAGTTCCATTTGTTGCCAGGATAACTGTTGGGGAGTAGGTATCAGGCGCGCCGCCATATCTACTTTCTGTTCAAGAGTCGCGTTCGGGGGAAATTCAACGTGCTTCACATAATATTCTTCTGCCTTTTGTGCCTGAACACTCAATGTTATGACAGAGGATAATAATACTGCGGTCAGTAGTTTGTTCATGATATAAAATTTAATTAATACTGATAGTGCAAAGATAACGTAAAGGTGTGAATTTCACTACTTTCATAGAACATTTCTGACAATATTCAGAAAAGCCAGTAAAATCCACACCTATTATATATAATCTAATAACCTATTGGTTCAACACTTATTTTACCGGATAAAGGGTAAATTCAAAGTGCTGTTTCTTCAACGGAACCAAATATTGCGGCAATACACCGGGACCACAAGTAGCTGTTCCTACGCCAGCCTGCTCTGCATCCAAGTGCACGGTCAACATTCCATCACGTTTCAGGTCATTGATATGACGGGCTTTCTCTAATAACACATCCGAGAAAGGAATGATACTAAACTGGAAAGCACGGTTTGACTCGACAAAGATACCTGCACCGGAGTGATCCGTAAACTTCGCCCATCGTACATCAGTACGATTACCCGTGGATTGCGGAGTGACATAATAGTGGAACATACGTTCGGGGGTTGTCTGATACAGTCCGATTCTACCAGATTGGTTACGGTCGGCATACGTTTCATTGTCACCACGTCCCAAATAGGAAACTTGGTCATACATATCAGCCACGCGGAACGTTACCCCCAAGCGAGCTATTGATTTCACAAGTGCTGTATCCGGTTCGAAAGTAGTGCTCACTTTCAATGCGCCATTCTTATCCAGTGCATAGATGAAGTCAGCCGTACCAACTTTCTGCCCTTTCGCGTTGAGTATTTCAACACGGGCAGTTGTTGAGGATTTGCCTTCTTTCAGTGATAGGGCTTTCTGGGTAATATTATCCAGTCCTGCTTTACGCCACAGACGTGCTCCGTTTCTATCACGGTTATCATTATCCGTAGCCGGACGAAAAAGACTTAATGTCAATGGAGTAGATAACAGCTCTTTGCCGTTCAGACTCAACGAAGTCAGAGCTCCTGTTTTTTTATCAACGGTAAATGTTGTTTCACCTGCTTTTTGCGGACGATGAGCCGTAGAATTCTTATTGCCGGAAAGTACAAACTGGTCATAAGCCACTTCCCAGTCTTTATCTATCATCGGGGAATCCTCTTTGCGGGTCCAGCTAACGTTCAGATAAGCCTCACGGTCCTTTTTCGAAAGAGTCACATTACCCAACTGTATATCTATGGTAGCGTGCGGTTCACAATCCAGCACTTTAGTCCCTTCTGCCAGTTTCTCTCCACTATCGGTTGTTACATTCCAATGGAATATATATTCATTCAGATTAGAGAAATCGTACCAGTTCTTGATACGAAGTTTCATGTTCTTCCGGTCAAGTAAAGTGGTCTTTATATTCTGATACACTTTCTTCACTTCGAGCAGATGCGGATGTGGTTCACGGTCGGCACCGACCAAGCCGTTACAACAGAAATTACCGAAACTGGGAATTCCTTGCGGACCATAATCACCACCGTAAGTCCAGTACCATTTCCCGCTCTTGTCTATTTCGCGGAAAGATTGGTCTACCCAGTCCCATACGTTACCGCCTTGTGCCATAGGCTCGCTTTCGAAGACATCCCAATATTCCTTCAGGCCGCCGCAACTGTTACCCATTGCATGCAGGTATTCACAAAGGATGAAAGGACGGTAAATGTCTTTCTTCGCTACATACGCTTTTATTTCGTCTACGCTACGGTACATACGGCAGTAAATATCCGTATTATAATTCAGTTCGGCACGTTCATACTGCACGGGGCGGGTCTTTTCTACAGATTTCAGCCAATCATAAGTACGTTCGAAGTTAATACCGTTGCCAGCTTCATTTCCTAACGACCAGATAACTATGGCCGGATGATTCTTGGAACGTTCGTACATCCGGTGTGTACGGTCCATGTGGGCTGTCAGCCAAGTACTGTCTTTGGCAAGGGAGGCGGGACCGTAGCCCATACCGTGAGATTCAATATTGACTTCATCAATCATATACAATCCGTAACGGTCGCAAAGCTGATACCAGTAAGGATGGGTAGGATAATGTGAGTTCCGAACAAGGTTGATGTTATGTTGTTTCATCAGTTTGATATCCAGTTCCATTAGTTCCTTACTTACCGTACGTCCGAGTAGCGAATGTTCGTGGCGGTTGGTTCCCTTTACCAATACCGGAACGCCGTTGATACAGAAACGTCCGTCCTTGATTTCCGAGGTACGGAAACCAACTTCACATCCGGTCAGTTCAGTGACTTTACCTTGGTCGTCTTTCAGTTCGAGCACGAGTGTATAAAGGTGGGGATGTTCCGCATCCCAGGCTTTCACATTTGGAATCTTCTTTTCATCAAATGCTATGAAATTACTTAATCCGCGGGATTTAATTTGAATAGCGTCCTGCAAGACAGCTTTACCCGAATCATCTTTCAATGTATACGCAATAGAACCGGTAGTAGAGGAAGGTCCTTCCACAGTTACTTCCAGTCCGAAGATACCGTCTTTGTATTTATCTTTATCCAAAGAAGCATTCAATTTATAGTCGGCAATGTACTGTTTGGGAGTACTGTACAAGTAAACATCACGTTCGATACCACTCAAACGCCACATATCCTGGCATTCGAGATAAGCACCCGCACTCCAACGGTATACCTCCAAAGCCACTACATTCTCTCCATCGTTCAAGACATCCGTGATATCCCATTCGGCATTCGTTTTCGAGCCTTGGTTATATCCGAGCAGTTTCCCGTTCACCCATACGTAATAGAAAGAGATAACACCTTCACAGCAAAGTACTACCCGACGTCCTTTCCAGTCGGCAGGCACTTTAAATGTGCGGCGGTATGAGCCGACTTCATTTTCTGCATAAGGGACCAACGGCGGATTCTTCTTAAAGTTGAACATTTTGTCGTCAAACTCATACGTTTCGTTGACGTAGATAGCTGTACCATACCCTTGACGTTCCCAATTGCCGGGAACATTGATATCCGCCCAACCTCCGGTATAATAAGAAGGCTGATAAAAGTCCTTCGGACGGTTATCGGGATTCTTCACCCAATGGAATTTCCATTTTCCGTTCAGGGTCATATAAAAAGGAGACTGTTCGTATCCGCCCGGTTTTTCAATATCGGAAGCGTCGGCGTAAGGCCATACATAGGTATGAGGAGCGAGTT
>ERZ780157.4429-NODE-4429-length-10666-cov-3.560550_pt1 | contig 10666 bp, 9 predicted proteins | sample MGYA00511169_ERZ780157 | MGnify/ENA primary metagenome ERZ780157 (study PRJEB29588, sample SAMEA1965149) | human gut metagenome | biome: human gut; feature: human-associated habitat; material: faeces | place: Denmark | collected 2008/2010 ...
GTGAAGCTTCTAAGGAGCAGCTGAAGCATAAGACCGGCGAGGAAATCGTGGATGCTGATATCGCACAGCAGATGGAGACGAAGTGATGAATATCCTGTATATAGCTTATTCATGTAACCCTTTTGCTGGAAGTGAAGATAAAATCGGTTGGTGCGTTCCTTATGAAAGTTCAAAAACAAATAAAGTTTATGTAATTACAAAAGAAGAACAACGTGAACCAGTCGAAAAATATTTGCAGAGTCACCCACTTGAAAATATAAAGTTTTATTATGTTGACATCCCTAATTTTTACAAAAAAATCTTCAAGGGATTTATGTATTCTGGAAGACTTAATGTGTGGAATAGACGGGTACTTCCTCTCGCAAAAAAAATCTGTGCGGATCAAAAAATTGACGTTATTCATCAGATTACGCCAATTGAATTCCGTGCAATTGGAGACTATGGAAAGATAGCAAATATCAAATTCGTCTGCGGACCACTTGGCGGAGGAGAGTCTTTGCCTAATGGATTAAAAGATTACGCAAAGGGGCATGAAATCATTGAAGTCGTTCGCTCAGGGATAAATCGCTGGTATCGTTTTAAACTGAGAATCACTGGCAAACTAAATCGCTGCGACTATATTATGTTTGCAAATAAAGAGACTCAAGAATTCCTCATAGAGGGGGGCAGAACTAAACTGTCCGTATGAATTAGTCTTTGATAACGGATTAAGACCGGACGAATTGGTGAGCTGGACAGAAAAGGAAAAAGTGAATGAAGAATTACAATGTAAGTGATGAGCCAGTGACTGAGGTTGCGGTAGATATAAATGATATTAAAGATACACGCAAAGAAAAGGGCAGAAATGAAGAATGTGTCTTTCTAGTTGCTGGAAGAATGATATATCGAAAGGGCTTGGATTTTCTTTTTGATGCATTGATGAGAATTCCACAGGGAACTAGATATCAGGTTAGGGTTGTAGGTGATGGCCCGGAGCTTGAGCATCTGCGTAAACGTTGTAAGGATGACCTGAACTTGTCTGAGCATGTGCACTGCATGGGCTCCATCCCCTATATGGAAATGGAAAAGGAATATGCAGATGCGGATGTATTTATTATGCCGAGCATTCGAGAGACGACAGGTACGGTCTTATTGGAGGCAATGTCAAAAGGTATTCCAGTTATCACCATTAATAAGTTTGGCGGAGCAACTCTTTTTGATAAGGACACGGGTTGGCTTTATGAAGGAAACTCGAAAGAGGAATACATTGAGAACTTGAAAAAGGCAATTCTTGAATGCATTGCTAATCCTGGTGAAGTAACAAGACGTGGGAAAAACGCGCGAAAGAAAGCAGAAAAGTATACTTGGCAGGAAAAAAATAGGAAGTATCAGGCAATTTATTCTGATTTGCTAAAATCAGAGTAAAATAAAATATGCGAAGTTGGTAGGAACGTTTAGCAGGAGGAGAAAACGCTTAATGAGAGGAAACGGCTTTTTTAATTTGTTTTCTAGAATATATAATTGGTATTTGAAGAAAACTGATCCAATAAAATATGCTCAAAAGATAGGCGTTTCTCTTGGGGAACACTGTAGATTGAATGGTTCGCCAGAATGGGGAAGTGAGCCGTGGTTGATTCGGTTAGGTAATCATACGGAAATCTCTTTTGACTGTGCATTTATTACACACGATGGATCAACATGGGTCTTTAGAGAGGAACAGAGATATAGTAAAGTACTTAGATTTGGAAAAATCGTCATTGGAAATAATTGTTTTATTGGAGCAAGGAGCACGATTTTGCCGGGCGTTGTAATCGGAGATAATTGTATTATCGGTGCGGGAAGCTTGGTCACAAAAAATATTCCGGCTGGAGAAATATGGGGGGGGGTACCCGCTCACTATATCGGGACAACAGCAGATTTTGCGGAAAAGTGCCTGAAAGAAACCCCACTGTATGATGAGAGACAGCTTAAAATTAATCGCAGACAAGAAATAGAAATGTTTTTGAATACAGATTGTGGCGAAGAAAAGAATTGCTAAAAGGTGAACAAATGAAAAAAAAGGTTTTTTTTGTTACGAACGGACTACCCGGTGGTGGAGCAGAAAGGGTTATGTCAGTTGTAGCCAATTATTTAGATAGCAGAGAATATGATGTTTCTTTTATTATGCTCCGAAAAGTTGAGGAAGCGTATGAATTGAATACCGGGATTAAACGCTATTATAGAGATAAAAAACGTAGTGGTGACTTCCTCGGTGAAATAAAATATATACACGAATTTGAGAAGAAAAACCCTGGTGCAGTTTTTGTTTCCTTTTTTACATATCAGAGTTTGTATACAATTCTTGCATCAATTGGAACAAAAGTACGGGTAATTGTATCTGAGCGAAATGACCCGGAGAAAACAGTATCAGGCAAGAAAATGAAAGTCATCCGAGATTTGCTATACGGGTGTGCAAAATGCAATGCGGTAGTTTTTCAGACAGAAGGGGCAAAAAGCTATTTCAATAATAAGATTCAATCAAAAGGTTCTATTATCCTAAACCCAATTAGAAAGAATTTGCCAGAACACAGTAAGGAAAAGGATAGCAAAAGAATTGTTTCCGTAGGAAGATTGAATTCACAAAAAAATTATACGCTGCTTCTAGAGGCATTTGCGTTATTCTGTCAGAAATATAATGACTATAAGCTTGAAATTTATGGAAAAGGTGAACAAGAAGAAACATTAAAAAAATTGGCTAAAACATTAGGAATTGAAGATAGAGTCATTTTTGAAGGCTTTAGAAATGACGTTCATGAAAAAATTGCTGACGCCACAATGTTTGTGATGTCTTCGGACTATGAAGGGCTTTCAAATGCGCTGCTGGAAGCCATGGCGATGGGGTTACCTTGTATTAGTACAGATTCGCCTCCGGGTGGCGCGAGAATGGTAATTAAAAACGGTCAAAATGGATTACTTGTCCCAGTAGGAAATAAAGAAAAACTTATGGAAGCAATGGACTCGATTGCAGCTAATGCGGAAATGGCTGAAAAAATGGGAAGAAATGCTGCTGAGATGAGAGATTTGCTAAGTGAAGAAAGAATCTGTAGTCAATGGGAAAAATTGATTAAAGTGGTGAGTGTAGGTTTAGATGAAGGATGAGAAAGAGAGGACAAACTTGTGAACTTTTTAGAGACTCATCAGAATTGGAGATATATCAGCGTAAGAAAAATACTTCAGCTTTGTTTTTTGTATCTTATGGCAATGATGACCGGAACGTATTATTATAATACATACCCTTTGAATGTTAAATATATTGTACTTCTGTTAGCAGGAGGATGCGTTCTTTTACGATATGTGAAAATCTCAAACCAAACAAAGCTGGCACTAATTTGTTTAATTGCATCTATACTGATGTCACGTATGCTTTCGGGAGGAATTGGACTGGCAGCTCTACTTGATTTCGTTTGTCCGCTACTGCTAATTGAGTGTGCATATAAAGTAGATGAGGAAAACTTTGCAACAAGATATGTGAAATTTACAGTTATTTTTGCGACGGCTTCAATAGTGTTTTTTTGCTTGGCTCTTGCAAATTATAATGTTTTTAGCACGATAATGTCACTTATTAGTAGAAAATACCAATATGCAAATGGAATGACCTGCTATGAATCATTCTTTTATGGGTATCTACCAGAAAACTGGTTTTTTAATCAGCGGAATGATTCGATTTTTTCTGAATCCGCACAGTACTCTATAATGCTAAATTCGACTTTGTGGATTTTGTTGTTTTCAAAAGATTCGTTGAAAATGAGCGAAAAAGAGAAGAAGCGGGCATTGACAATCGTATTAATAGCTTTGGTGACATGCATGTCAACAACAGGCTATATATGTACTCTTGTTATGTTTGCGTGCGTTCTGCTTCAAAAACATAATGATATAAAGCATAAAATTTTTTTATATGCTGGATTGATTGGAATCGGAATTGCGGCGGATTATTTTGCACGAGGTACTGATAGTATTCTGCAGAAGATTGTATTGGATAAAATGTTTTCGACTTCTGGCACGATGGATTTAACTGCAAGTACAGGTATGTATAGAGTGTCAACGATAACAGCGTGTCTTGAGATTTTTATGAGAAAGCCATTTGGTGCTGGATATGATGTAGTTAACTCATACGTGAGTCGTTATAGTTTGACAGGTGAAGCGTCTGCAGGTGGTGGATTTGCTAGAGCGCTGGCAGTTTATGGAATTGTTACTATTTCAATATTGATTGTTTGGATGATTTATAACAGTAAAAAGAATATGCACGGTGTGCTTCCCATGATTGCATTTTGGTTTTTTTATATTTGGACATCGTTTGCTCAAGCAAGTGTGGCTTATCCGATGATTTTTGTACCTCTCTATGTAGTTGGTCTTGATAAGTTTACAGATAGTTTTGATTATGAAGATAGGGGTGATATGATTTGATATGCTTGCGTGTAAAAGGAAGAATGGGAAACCAATTGTTTCAACTTGCTTTTGCAAAACATATGGAATCTATTACAGGAGATTCCATTGTCATTGATTGGTCAGAAGTAAAGCTGCGACATAAAGAAGCAGGAGATGGCTGGGAAAATAGCTTTTTGGATAGTTGCATTGAAGCTATACCAGAAAGTTTAACAGAACAGGTTTGTTCGCCAATTCAAGAAAAAGTTCTTGCAGTCTGTAAGTATATTACATATCATCGCTATCTAAAATGTTTGCTGCCTTTGGGGAAATTTATTGCACAGTTTTTTGGTGTTTATTGTTGCCTTGATAATCGTTACTTTAGATATACATATTTTGGTAGCAGAAACAAACTGATTTATGGGTACTTTGAATCAGATCGCTATTTTTCATCAATAGAAAACGAATTGAAGAAAATGTATCAAAAGAATGATGATACGAGCAATCCGAATTTATATAATAAAATCTGCAATTCTGAGTCCGTATGTGTAACCGTGCGCCGTGGAGATTTTTACACGAAGGAGAATCAAGGAAATTTAGGTGTATGTAACGAAGAGTATTTTCAGCGTGGAATTCAATATATAAAAAGTATACATAAGGATGCAACGATATTCTTCTTTTCGGACGATATAGAGTGGGTGAAAAGGAATATCGAGGTTGATGGGCCTGCGTATTATGAATCTGGAAGAGATACACTTTGGGAGAAAATGCTATTAATGAGTAGTTGTAAGCATTTTGTGATTTCGAACAGTACATTTAGCTGGTGGGCACAGTATTTGTCACAAAACAATGACAAGATTGTCGTAGCGCCAGCACGGTGGCGCGCTGATGATAACCATTATGAGATCCAACAAAAGAATTGGATAATTTTATGACACAGTGGAGAAAGCAATGAAGCAAGCAAGAAGCAGAACAGATAATGTTATAAAAAGTGGAGCGTGGAGTAGTGTCGCCTATTTGCTAAATGTCATTATGGGAATGTACTGCCAAAGAGTATTTATTCTCGAAATGGGATATGATTTGTATGGGTTGAATGCAATGTTTACTACGATTGTTTCAACCTTGGCAGTTTCCGAACTTGGAATAGGTACGGCAATTGTATTCTCACTGTATCGGCCGTTAGCTGTACATGATGAAAAAAAAATAGGAGCACTTGTTTCGCTTTATCGTAATGTCTATATGATAGTTGGAGGAATCGTCGCAATTGGAAGTTGTATAATGATTCCTGTTATTCCTTCACTTACCGGGTTTAAAGTGGAACAATTCATTGGGGCATATTTATTATTTGTTCTGAATGTTTGCTTGACGTATTTTTTTACATTTAATCAAACAATCCTTAATGCAGATCAAAAGACATATATTGTTTCAATAATAACATGTGGCTCAAAAACACTCTACAACATATTACAAATTATTGTATTGTATGCGACACATGATTTCATGCTATATACAGCGACAAATTTAATTTGTACACTGGGTGGAAATATTGCTTTAAATGGCTATGTAAAAAAACATTATCCGTATATCAGAAAATACAAGAATGAATCAATTACAGTTCAGGAAAAAAAGTTAATCAAGTCAAAGGTGTTTGCTTTGATATATCATAAGATTGGCGGATATTTAGTAAATGGTGGAGATAATTTTATCTTGTCAGGTTTTTTGGGAGTTGCGACTGTAGGATATTATTCGAATTATACATTTATCACCAATACGTTAAAAAGCTTAATCGCAAGTGTCTTTGCAGGTTTTATGTCTGGCTTTGGAAATCTAAATGCAACAGAGGACTCTGACCGATCCGAAGTTGTATTTAAACGTGCAAGGATGGTTTATTTTACATTATATGCAGTAACGTCTGCAGGATTATATTGTAGTGCAGAGTCTTTCTTACGCTTTTTATATACAGATCAAACAGTTTTACCACATTATGTTCTCCTACTTATTGTTTTAAACTATTTCATTTATGGATATTCAGCTTGTTATGGAGATTACCGTGCTGCTGCAGGTGTTTTTGAGCCGGATCGCTATTTAAGTCTGATAGTTCCCATTCTTAATGTGATTGTGTCTATTCTTCTGGTTAAACCGTTAGGAATTGCTGGCGTTTTACTAGGAACATTTATTTGTTATGCTGTTAAAGAATGTACCGCAGTTCCGATCATTTGCTGTAAGTACATTTTCAAATGCAAGACTAGTAAACATTTAATTCGTCTGTGGATCGATGTTGCGGTTATGCTCGGAATTTGCATACTTAGCGATAAAATATGTGGGTTGTTGGTAATTGATAATTTGATTTTGCAATTTTTGGTAAGAGGCTTTCTAAGCGTTGTGATTGCAAGTATTTGCTTGTTAATCGTATATGGTAGAACAAAGGAATTTAAATATGTTAAGGGAGTAATTTTTCAAAAAATCATACAGCGAGGGAAAAATTAATGAAATTGTTGTCAATTATAGTGCCAGTATATAATGTGAAATCATATTTAAAGAAATGTGTAGAATCAATCATAAACCAAACATACACGAATCTTCAGATTATTCTTGTGGATGATGGTTCAACGGATGGTAGTCAGGATATTTGTGATGAGTTTGCTCAAAGAGATTCTCGTATTGTTGTCATTCATAAGGAAAATGGTGGGCAGTCTACAGCAAGAAATGTGGGAATGGACAGAGCCAAGGGAGTTTATATAGCTTTTGTTGATTCGGATGACTGGCTTGAACCTAATATGTATGAGGCATTGATCAGTCAGCTGGAAAAACATGAAGCTGATATAGTGGCTTGTTCGTTTTATGAATGTAAAGGCGATGAAAAAAAAGCAGTTGGAGACAGTAAAAATATTAGAGTCATAGATACAGAAGAGATTTTTATTAATAAAAATCAACTGCGCTTTTTGGTGTGGAATAAAGTATTTAGAAGATCTTTTGTTGAAGAAATGCGTTTTGTACCGGGACAGGTATATGAGGATTTCCATTTTTGCAGACAAGTATTTTTAAAGACTAAGAAGCTTGTATATCTTGATGTGCCGTTTTATAATTACCGAATTTCAAGGCCAGGGAATACAAATAGCAGCTTTAAACCGGGAAGAATGTGCATATTTGGAGAATTCGATGCATTGATTAATGATCTTGCGGAGCTTCACTACGATAAAGCAAGAGTGGCCATGATTATCTATGCGTTGGAGTTTTACAGAAGGCTTTATAAAGAAGCTTACGAACTGAATGGTGGTGAGAACGCCAAGGCGATAATTCGAAAGAATTTTGTGAATTACTATAACATTTGCAGAAAAGAAAAAGTAAAGCTTGCAAAAGGAATGTATTTGTTCTATTTCTTCCCTGATATTGATGCAAAAAGAACGATTGCTAGGCAAAAAAGAAATTTATAAAAATGGAAAGGCTATACAAATGGAAAAAATGACGTATGGCATGTTAAGTAAATATAGGACAGAGCTAATGGGTATTGCAGCGGTTAGCGTTCTAATTACGCATGCTTCAGATACTATTGTAGTGAGTGACATGCCGTTTTTTTTCAGATGTTGTCGAAAATTGGAACATTGGTTGGCTCTCAAATGTATATGTTCTTCTTTTTATCAGGAATGGGCTCGTGGTTTTCTTATGAGAAAAACAAGGACGCAGTTATATACTGGAAAAACAGAGCAAAAAGAACAGTTGTTCCATATCTGTTATTGTCCGTTGTTGCCTATGTGATATTGGATTTATGGCTTCACCATGATTTCATTGGTTTTATTCTAGACCTGATTTGTGTATCTTTCTATACAAAGCATGTAGGAGCTTGGTATGTGGCGGCGATATTGATGCTTTATATGTTATACCCGTTATTACACGCACTGTCCCAAATAAATCAAAAAGCCCCGCTGATAGTAGCAATAGGAATAGGTGTGGCTTATTATGTGTTGACTAGTGATACTCCTTTTTCGGGTAATAAGGCTTATTCTCTTGAAAGCCACTGGGGGGGGTTAGCCGCAGGCAGCATTGCCTTTTTGATTGGGCAGTATTGCGCTCCAAAGATAAAGAGTAATCAAAAATATAATATGAAGAGCCTTCTTATATTATTCATGATGTGGATTTTTCGAAAGCTTCTGTGGAAAACGGCTCCGACAAAATTAGATGTGCTATACTATATGATTTTGGGAATTATAGGTGTCTTTATCTGGCCTATAATTTTTGAAAAGATTAGATCAAGAAGATGTATGAACTTACTTAAAAGAATGGGTGGAATATCACTAGAACTATATTTGACTAATATCTATATTAATTCATTGTTTGGACAAATTGGATCACCGCTTAACTGGCTTGGTATAACTGATTCAACTAATACTGGACGTTATTGTTTTGTTTTGTTTTTTGGCATTTTGATAAGTGTTTTTATTACGAAATATAGAGTGAAAAGAGGCGAGCCGTAAGATGAAAATTCTGTATGCTGGTGCAATTGGACAGAAAGATACAGCAACAGCGGTGCATGTATTACGCAATGCACGCCTGTTAGAAAAAATGGGAAATGTCGTTTCATTTTGCTGTGAATATCCGGTTCAGGGAGAAATACTTCAGGACAAAAGCTTCAAAGTGGACTATTCCAAAGCGTATCGAGGAAGTAAAAAGAGAAGAAGTGCCCAATGGATGGTGGAACAAATTTTCGGATTTCGAATGTGGCAGAGAGTGAAGAAAAGTTTGTCGGAAATTCATCCGGATGTTTTGATATATTATGATCCGGCATCTATATTTTTGTACTGGAGAATTCTGAAACTATGCAAGAAAATGCATATAGGTTTTGCAGTAGAAGTTACAGAGTGGGCAGAAAGCAAAGATTATACAGGCATTGGAAAGCTAATTTGTTGGCAAAGAGATATGAGAAAAAAATATCTTGATGCAAAGTGTGGAAATATCATAGCAATTAGTCCATTACTGGAAAGACATTATACCAGTCAAGGGGCAAATGTTCTTAGACTGCCACCAATTTATCAAAATGACGATTTTAGAACAGAGCCTATGCAGATAAGTGAAAAGCCATTGAAGCTTGTTTTTGCAGGGACACTTGCCCAAAAAGATTTCCTATTACCAATGATTAAGGCTGTAAATGAGATTAACTCAGAATCAATTAAAATCGAATTTACAATTATTGGTGTAGATAAACAGTCATTTAAAGAACATAATTCTTTTGAATTTGAGAAAGGCGTAAAGTTCCTAGGTAGAATAGATCATGAAAAAGTACTCCAATATGTGGCGAATGCTCACATGTCGGTGCTTTTGCGTGAAGATAAGCGCTATGCAAAAGCAGGTGTTTCAACTAAATTTACGGAAGCTATGTGCGTTGGTACTCCAAGCATTTGCACTAAAGTGGGTGGGACAGATGTTTATGTTAAAGATGGTATCAATGGCATTCTAGTGGATAACAACGATATTAACACTTTGGTTGCAGCACTTGGACGCATTCTTCAGATGTCTACTGACCAAATGATCGCAATGAAAAAAGAAGCTTTAAAAACGGCAAATGAATATTTTTATGATGAAAACTACAAAGAAGCATTTGCAACGTTTTTAAATAAATGTTAAAAGGAGTATAATAATATGTCTGCATTTGATAATGCAACCCTTATGATCACTGGTGGTACTGGTTCTTTTGGTTCTACCGTTCTGAAGCACTTCCTGGATTCTGACCTGAAGGAGATTCGTATCTTCTCCCGTGACGAGAAGAAGCAGGACGATATGCGCCATGAGCTTCAGGCCAAGCATCCTGACACTGCCAAGAAAGTCAAGTTCTACATCGGTGATGTCCGCAACCCCCAGTCCATCCGTGACGCTATGCCTGGTGTTGACTACATCTTCCACGCTGCCGCTCTGAAGCAGGTTCCCTCCTGCGAGTTCTTCCCCATGCAGGCCGTCCAGACCAACATCATCGGTACTGACAACGTTCTGCACGCTGCCATCGACGCAGGCGTTAAGCGTGTTGTCTGCCTGTCCACTGACAAGGCGGCTTATCCCATCAACGCAATGGGCATCTCCAAGGCTATGATGGAGCATGTCATCTACGCCAACGCCCGTGTGGCTGCTGAACGTGGCGGCACCACCATCTGCTGCACCCGTTACGGAAACGTCATGTGCAGCCGTGGCTCCGTCATTCCGCTGTTCATTGACCAGATCAAGGCTGGCAACCCCATCACCATTACCGACCCCAACATGACCCGCTTCCTGATGAACCTGGACGAGGCTGTGGATCTGG
>ERZ780157.4431-NODE-4431-length-10660-cov-3.786610_pt1 | contig 10660 bp, 10 predicted proteins | sample MGYA00511169_ERZ780157 | MGnify/ENA primary metagenome ERZ780157 (study PRJEB29588, sample SAMEA1965149) | human gut metagenome | biome: human gut; feature: human-associated habitat; material: faeces | place: Denmark | collected 2008/2010 ...
TCGTGGCTGGGCTTGTACTTGGAAGCATTGCGGCGCTGACGCGTAATCACTGGCCGGACCGGCTGATCGTATTTTTTACAACACTTGGTACGGCGATGCCGTCCTTCGTGCTTGCAACACTGCTTCTTCTGGTGTTCTGCTTAAAGCTCGGCTGGTTCCCGGTATGGTCGTCCACGAGTCCGAATTATGTACTGCCGATCATCGCGCTGAGTGTTTATCCGATGGCGTATATCACACGTCTGACAAAGACCAGTATGCTGGATTCCCTGAACCAGGATTACATCCGTACCGCGAGAGCGAAGGGTGTTCCGGGCTGGAAAGTCATTTTCAAACATGCACTGCGCAATGCGCTGATTCCGGTAATCACTTACGTGGGACCGATGGTTGCATACATTTTGACAGGTTCCATGGTTGTTGAGAATATTTTTACTATCGGAGGACTGGGATCGTCTTTCGTAACAAGTATTACCAACCGTGACTATACGATGATTATGGCAACGACAATTTTCCTCGCAATTCTGATGGTTGTGGCAAACCTGCTGACCGATATTGCATATAAGTTCGTCGATCCAAGAATCACATTTGAGTAAAGTACGAAAGGACGGATAGAAGTAATGGAGTTGAAACATAGACAGATTCTGTCGGCACAGGTAGATCTGAGCAAATTCAATAAGGCAAATTTCGAGAAGGCGACAGATGAGGAAAAGAAGCAGCAGGATGTCATGGGTGAGTCTACCACATTCTTCAAGGATGGTATGAGACGCCTGCGCAAGAATCCGCTTGCCATGGGAAGTATCATCGTACTGGTGCTGATTCTTCTGACCATCATCATCGCACCGCATGTATGTCCTTACAAGTATTCCGAGATTATCTCGGTCAACGGTGTGCGTGACAAATCCGCAGCGAACCTTGGACCGTTTGAATATTCCAAGCTTGAGACAAAGTATATGAATGAGACCGGCGAGAAGCTGTTCCCGCATATCTTCGGAACAGACAGCTTAAGCCGTGACTACTTTATCCGTGTGATCTACGGAACGAGAGTCAGCCTGTCGGTCGGTGTTGTGGCATCGATCATGGTATTGATCATCGGTCTGCTTTACGGTTCCATTGCAGGATATTTTGGTGGAAAAGTCGACCTCATCATGATGCGTATTGTGGATATTATTTATTCCCTGCCGGACATGCTGATCATCATTCTGCTGTCGGTAGTGTTTAATGAGACGTTAAAACCGCTCATTACCGGAACGGTGCTGGAAAAGCTGGGAACGAACATGATCTCCATGTTTATCGTATTCGGACTTCTGTACTGGGTAAGTATGGCGCGTCTGATCCGAGGCCAGATCCTTTCCATTAAGAACAACGAGTACGTTCTGGCAGCAAGATGTATCGGTACAAAGAATGCCAGAATCCTGCGCAGACATATTCTGCCGAACTGTCTGTCGGTTATCATTATTACGACAGCGCTTCAGGTACCGAGTGCAATTTTTACCGAAAGTTATCTGAGTTTCCTTGGTCTTGGTGTATCTGCACCGCTTACTTCCCTCGGAAGTCTGGCGAACGATGCCAGAGCCGGCATGCAGTCCTACCCACTTAGATTGGTCATTCCTGCAATCGCCATCTGCCTGATCGTGCTGGCATTGAACTTACTGGGTGATGGTCTTCGTGATGCTTTCGACTCGAAATTGAATTAAGGAGATAAGGATATGAGCGAAGAAAATAAATATATATTAGAAGTAAAAGACCTTCATACCAGTTTCTTTACAGATGCAGGTGAGGTAAAGGCTGTCAATGGTATTTCCTTTAACTTAGAGCCGGGAAAGACCCTTGGAATCGTAGGCGAGTCCGGGTCCGGTAAATCCGTTACCGCATATTCCATCATGCAGATTCTGGCGGAGACCGGTAAGATCACCGGCGGCGAGGTAAGATTCCACGGTGAGGATATTACCAAATGGAACAGCAAGCAGATGCAGAAGTTCCGCGGAGAAAAATGTTCCATCATTTTCCAGGATCCGATGACCAGCTTAAATCCGGTATTTACCGTTGGAAGCCAGCTGATCGAGGCAATATTATTACACACGGATAAGAATAAAAAAGAGGCGTGGGCGCGCGCGGTGGAGATGTTGACACTGGTCGGTGTCAATGAGCCGGAAAGCCGTATGAAGCAGTATCCGCATGAGCTGTCCGGTGGTATGCGTCAGCGTGTCATGATCGCCATGGCACTTGTCTGTGAACCGGATATCCTGATTGCAGATGAGCCGACAACGGCACTTGATGTGACAATTCAGGCACAGATTCTGGAACTGATGCAGGACCTGCAGAAAAAGCTTGGAATGGCGATTATCATGGTAACCCATGATCTCGGTGTCATTGCAAGTATGTGTGATGAGATTCTTGTCATGTACGGTGGACGTGTCTGCGAGCGCGGTACAGCGGATGATATTTTCTATCGTCCGGCACATGAGTATACCAAGGGACTGCTTCGTTCCATCCCAAAGGCAGACAATATGAACGAAAAGCTGGTGCCGATCGGCGGTACACCGATCAACCTGCTGCAGATGCCGGCTGGCTGTGCATTCTGCCCACGGTGTGATGCGGCGATGAAGATCTGTCTTTCCGAGAAACCGGAAGAACTTCGCATCAGCGATACCCATCTGGCAAGCTGTTGGATGAACATCAAAGAGTTATATGAGGCACAGGAGGAGGCAGAGTAATGAGTGAGGAAAAGAACCTTCTTGAGGTAAGTCATTTAAAACAGTATTTTCCTGTGCATCAGGGATTTAAGACGATTCCGTTAAAAGCGGTGGACGATATTTCATTTGCAATCAAGCCGGGCGAGACACTTGGTCTGGTAGGAGAGTCGGGATGTGGCAAGACGACCGTCGGCAGAACGCTGCTTCGTCTGTATCAGCCGACTGCCGGACGTATTGTGTTCGACGGTAAGGTGCTTTTTGACAGCGGCGAGCAGTATGATGAGAATGGCAGGCTGATCGTAGATGCAAACGGCAGGCCGGTGCTGGGCAAGAGAGTGGATGTGGACATGCTTCCTTACCGCAGACAGATGCAGATGGTATTCCAGGATCCATATTCATCCTTGAACCCGCGTATGACGGTAGAGGACATTATCGGAGAGCCTCTGGATGTTCATAAATTATATGCAAATAAAAAAGAGCGCCGTGAGAAAATCTTAAACCTCATGGAACTGGTTGGACTGAATGCCGAGCATGCCATGCGTTATGCACATGAGTTTTCAGGCGGACAGAGACAGCGTATCGGTATTGCAAGAGCACTCGCGGTAAACCCGAAGTTTATCGTCTGTGACGAGCCGGTTTCTGCATTGGATGTGTCCATTCAGGCGCAGGTGGTAAATATGTTCGAGGAACTGCAGGACAAGCTGGGCGTGGCGTATCTGTTTATCGCTCATGATCTGCTGGTCGTTCACCATATTTCCGACCGTATTGCAGTTATGTATCTTGGAAAAATGATGGAGATTGCCGATGCCGATGAGTTAAACGGCAATCCGATGCATCCGTATACATTGAGCTTACTGTCAGCGGTTCCGATTCCGGATCCGGAGACAGCCAGACACAGCAAGCGTATCGTGTTGGAGGGAGATGTACCGAGCCCTCTGAAGATGCCGACCGGATGTCCGTTCCGCACCAGATGCAAATACGCAACAGAGCAGTGCGCAAAAGAGATGCCGCCGCTTTCCGACAGGGGCAGCGGACACTTCGTTGCATGCTGGAATAAGTAAGGTTTCAACGTTACCGAAAAGGTACGTGGAACATAGATCATTTTATAGGAGGAAAATCCTCTGCTCTTGTTGTGACAGTCGCATTTTCCTTCGGAAAACAAGGAGGATTCATTATGAAGAAATTAGTAGCATCATTACTGGTTGCTTCTATGGCACTTGGTCTTACGGCGGATCATCTGATTCCACAGCAAGTACAGGCGAGTCCACAGGAACCGCTGCTGCTGGCACAGAGGCTGCAGCAACTGCAGAAGCAACAACCACAAACGCTGAGACAAATGTGCTCAACATCAACCTGGCAAGTGAGCCGGATTACCTTGATCCTGCATTAAACAGCTCCGTAGACGGCGGCTGCCTTGCAGTAAACTCTTTCGCAGGTCTTTATACCTATGATAAGGATGGTAATCTTATCCCGGCACTCGCAACCGATATGCCGGAAGTATCTGAGGACGGAACTGAGTACACCGTTCACATGATTGAGTCCAAGTGGAGCAACGGAGATGACTTAAAGGCATCTGACTTCGTATACAGCTGGAATCGTGTCATCGATGAGAAGACAGCAGCAGACTATGCTTACCTGTTCGACGTAATCGACCGCAACGATGACGGTACACTGGCAGTTGAGACACCGGATGATTACACACTCGTGATCAAGCTTGTCAGCCCGTGCCCGTACTTTAACGACTTACTGGCATTCCCGACATTCTATCCGGTACATCAGGCATCCGTAGAGGCTGCTGATACGGACGGCACTGTTCCTGGCAAGTGGGCACAGGAAGCTGGTTTTGTATGCAACGGTGCTTACACACTGGAGTCCTGGAACCACAACGAGAGCATGGTTTATGTAAAGAACCCGAACTTCTATGATGCGGCAAACGTAACCATGGACGAGCTTCACTTCATGTTAAGCGCTGATGATACAGCAATCTATGCTGCATACAACAGCGGTGACCTTGACTACATCGATACCGTACCGAACGATGAGATTCCTTCCTTAAACGGCGTCAATCCAGAGTTTGGTATCCTTGACAACCTGGGAACCTATTACATCGGCTTCAACGTAAACGACCCGGTCTTCGATGGCAAGACAGAGGAAGAGGCTGCTAAGATGCGTGAGGCAATCAGCTTACTGGTTGACCGTCAGTTCATCGTTGAGAACGTAGGCCAGACAGGTCAGATCCCGGCTGATTCTTTCGTACCGGAAGGTATGGCAGACGGTAACGGCGGCGTATTCAAGACAGCAGATACTTCTTACTATGATGCAACAGCTACCGGTGCCGGCGAGCTTGAGACAGCAAAGGGCTTACTGGAAGAGGCTGGATATACATTTACAGACAACGGTGACGGTACATACGCAGTAGATCCGGCAATCTCCATGACATACTTAACAAACGACGGTACAGCACACATTGCGGTTGCTGAGTCCGTACAGCAGGATGTTGCATTACTTGGTATCAACCTTGAGATCAAGTCTGAGGACTGGAATGTATTCCTTGAGGATCGTAAGAGCGGTAACTTCACCATCGCGCGTGAGGGATGGCTTGCAGATTACAACGACCCGGTTAACATGTTAGAGATCTTTACCTCTGATTCCGGTAACAACGATATGCAGTTAGGAAAGGGTACTCCGGTATCTTCTTCTCCGGACTGGACAGCATATGATGAGCTGATCAATCAGATCCGCACCACAACAGATTTTGCAGCGCGTGTTGACTTAATGCATCAGGCAGAGGATATGCTGATGGATACATGGGCAGTAGTTCCGATCTACTACTACAATGATATTTACATGCAGAAGTCTAACGTAACCGGTATCTACGCAACGATATTCGGTATGAAGTACTTCATGTACGCAACAAAGACAGCATAACATCATAAGAACTGACCGGTATGTATGACTGCAGGTGATGCATACTTATACAGGAAAGAGAAATCCCGGAACGGAGAGTAAAATCCGTTCCGGGATTTTTTGCGTGGAAAAACATGGAAAAAGAAAACTGCATATTTAGTCATGAAAAAATTGGGATCAAAAAATGAAAAATGACAGAAAAACAGCACAGAATAGAAGAAAAAGTAGAAAAAACAAATAAAACATAGTGTAAAAATATGCATAGAACCAAATGAGATTGTAAAAACATGCGAAACGAGGCAGAATGTGCCAGCGGGAAAAGTATTGACAAAACCAGTTTCCTATGTATAATAAAAAAAGTGTTGTGCGTGTGCAACATACAAGTGTATTTTGTGAAGTGTTCAGTGGACAAAGAGGTTCATTGTCACTTTTTTTTGTTACACAAAAATATTTTAGCACAATAACGCGGTAATTTTGCACTATGCTGCATGACAGACAGAGAGCAATGAGGCGGAAGCGGCGATGATCAAGAACCCTTATCAAAAGGATTATCAAAATGAATTAAAGCAGAACCGGCATGGTCTTCTGGTGACAAGAACGTCCTATCAGGGAGATTTTTATGTGCTTCCGTTTGATGAGCAGCAGAAGCGGCGGACAGGCATTTTAAATGTCATCTGGACAATCGCGCTGTGGGTGATTGAGCTTGGAATGGGACTTTTAAACCCGGATTCGTCCCGCACGGCATGGATTGTATTTCCGTATCTGTTTGTGATACTTCCGCTTGGATACATGCTTTATGGTGCGGTCAGCTATATCGGAGCACCGCTCCGAATGCACCGGGCACATTATGAGACTGGGCTGCTTCGTATGAAGCGTTCCTGCATCGGGGCAATGGTATTGACGGGAATCGGAGCGGTTCTGGATCTTGTATACATGGTGCTGCACCGTGGTGGGATCCGTATGGGGATCGAATGTATCTATCTGATAGGGCATTTCCTGTTTCTGGCGGTTGCATTTTTCTTCGGAAAGTATTATGACCGCAATTACAGCGGCATTCTGATTGTGAATGCCACAATGGAGTAGGTTTTTTCCTTTTATAAGGTTAAAACATAGATAATATTTTTATAAGGAGGAGTATAAAATGGATAAAGCTAAAGTATATTTTACAAAGGAAATTACACCAGAAAGTGTAATTAAAATGTATGAAACATTAGGTAAAGAATTACCCGGAAAAGTTGCTGTAAAATTACATTCGGGAGAACAAGGAAATCAAAATTATATAAGACCTGAGTTTGTAAAAGCAATAGTAGAAAGAGTAAATGGAACTGTTGTAGAATGTAATGCAGCCTATGAAGGAGCAAGAAATAGTACAGAAAAACATAAAAAATTAATTGAATACCATGGTTGGACAAAATATTTCGATGTTGACATTATGGATGCTGATGGAGATGATCTAGTCTTAGATATTCCTAATGGAAAAGTTTTAAAACAAAACTTTATAGGAAAAAATATGAAAAATTATGATTCTATGTTAGTTTTATCACATTTTAAAGGACATCCAATGGGAGGATATGGTGGAGCATTAAAACAATTATCAATAGGCTGTGCTTCATCAGAAGGAAAGTCTTGGATACATTCAGCAGGAAAAACTAAAGATCAAACAATAGTATGGAATAATTTACCAGAGCAAAATCTTTTCTTAGAATCAATGGCAGATGCAGCATCTTCTGTAGTAAATTATTTTAAAGATAATATTTTATTTATTAATGTTATGTGTAATTTATCTGTAGATTGTGATTGTTGTGCAGTTGCAGAAGACCCATGTATGAAAGATATAGGAATTTTAGCAAGTACAGATCCGATAGCAATAGATAAAGCTTGTATAGATTTAGTATATAATTCAAAGGATCCAGGAAGAGATCATTTTGTAGCAAGAGTAGAAAGGCAAAACGGAACACATACAATAGATGCTGCAAATGAACTTGGATTTGGAACAAAAGAATATGAATTAATTAATGTAGATTAGGGAAATTTTTGTTAGAATAATTATAAGTAAAAAATAAGGCATTGGTGAAGAAGACCAGTGCCTTAAAATTTTAGTAGTATAACTATGAAAGTAAAATATATTCTTGTAAAATAAAAAATAGTATAGTATAAATAGATTATAAATTTATGTAAAAATTATAGAAGAAGCGTATAAATTGGAAAAAAATATATATAAGTAAGGGATAGATGATATGGCTAAAATATTAATAGTTGAAGATGACAAAAAATTAAGAGAAGAATTAAAAATATTTTTAGAAAAGCATGGATATGAAGTAATTGTATTAGAAAAATTTGATGATACAATTAATGATATTCTAGTAAGTAAAGCGAATCTAGTATTATTAGATATAACATTACCATATATGGATGGAGAATATGTTTGCAAAGAAATAAGGAAGGTTTCTAATGTACCAATAATCATAGTAACTAGTAGAGCAAACGAATTAGATGAACTTCTTAGTATTAATAATGGTGCTGATCAATATATTACAAAACCATTCAATATTCAAATATTACTTGCTAAAATAGAAAGACTACTACAAAGAAGTAATACAAGTCAAGTAAATCAAGACAAAATAAATTGTGGGAAATTTATTTTAAATATATCCAAAAGTATCATAGAAAAAGATGATAGATCAATAGAATTAACAAAAAACGAATTAAAAATATTACATTATCTAATTTTAAATAGAGAAAAAATTGTTTCTAGAAATGATATAATGGATTACTTATGGGATAGTGAAAGTTTTGTAGATGACAATACACTTACAGTTAATATTAAGAGATTAAGAAATAAATTAGAAGAAATAGGCTTATATGATTTAATAGAAACCAAAAGAGGATTGGGGTATATTTTAAAATGAAATTTAAAGATTATCTAAAAGATAAAATAATATATATTAGTTTACTTGTATTTGCAATTATAACAATCGAGATTTTATTAATTCCATATGATATACATGTATTTATAAGAATATATACAGCATTAATTATAATTATTGCATTTTTAATAGGTTTTTTATTAGAGTATTATTCAAAGAAAAAATTTTACGAAACGATAAAGAGTAGAATTGAAGAGTTAGAAGAAAAATATTTAGTGATGGAAGTATTACCTAAAACAAATTTTACAGAAGCAACAATATTAGAAAATATTATTAAAGATACAGGAAAATCTATGATAGAAAATGTAAATAAATACAAATATATGCAGGAAGATTATAAAGACTTTATAGAATTATGGATTCATGAAATAAAAATTCCAATTGCTACAAGTAAAATGATTATTGAAAATAATAAAAATGAGATTACAGAAAGCATAAATGAAGAAATGGATAAAATAGATAATTATACTGAACAAGCTCTGTTTTATGCAAGAAGTAATACTGTTGAAAAAGATTATATTATAAGAAAAAATGCATTAAAAGAAATTGTAAATGCAAGTATTTTAAAAAATAAGAATCAATTAATACAAAATAATATATCAATTAATATTAAAACTTTAAATCAGATAGTGTATACAGATAGCAAATGGTGTATATTTATAATAAGCCAAATTATTCAAAATTCTATAAAATATACTAAAAATGAAAATAAACAAGTAGAAATATTTGGTGAAGAAAAAAAGGAAAACATTATTTTACATATACGAGACAATGGAATTGGAATAAAAGAAAGTGAAATCTCACGAGTATTTGAAAAAGGATTTACAGGGGAAAATGGAAGAATCACTGGGAAAAAATCAACTGGAATAGGTTTATATCTATGCAAGAAACTATGTGAAAAATTGTGTATTGGTATAGAACTAAATTCAGAAAAAAATATAGGAACAGAAGTAAGGTTAATATTTCCTAAAAATAGCTTTACTAACATTACAGACTGATTGACATAAAATGTGAAAAGATATATAATTTAATTGTTAACCGTAGAAAATGATTCCAAAGAATGGAGGAATGAAGATGAACGAAGTAGAATTACTAGCGTTGGAAAAAAAGTATCAACAAGACAGGGGAAAACTTGCAGATGCCATAGATGAGCTTAATCGGTATTTAAGACGATTGAGTTATGAAATGGCATTAAAACAATCATCACCTACATTACTTACTCTGTTACAAGCAGAGTTTGAACTAAGTGATGAAGATGAGCTGAAATTCTACAAAGAATTCAAAGAGATTCCGGAAGGACAAGTATTTTTTGAATTCTTAACTTGGTGGGATGCCCTAAAATTTGCATTGGGACATACAGACCCACCAGCATCAAAAGAGATGCAAAATAAGCTTGAAGAATACATAAGCAACTTTAACGTTGCCTGTGCAGGAATGGGCTTAACGGACTAAGACAAGGAGCTATGTGATAGTATCACATAGCTCCTTTACAAATTGCAATAAATGTAATATAATGGAAAAATCTAAAAGCTGAAGAAAGAAGGGAGATTATGTCAAAAATTGTATCCTTCACTGAAGAAAGTATGCGGTTAAAATGCAATAAGTCAATCTGTTTAGGAGGATTTTCAATATTTGCTGATGGTAATAGCATTGAAGAAGCACAAATTTATGTTAGTGTAGATAATGACTACATTAATAGAAATTTATATGATTTGATAAATGCATTATTGAATCAACTATTCAAGAGAAATAATCAATTTAAAGAAGTAATTGAAGAAAAAAGGAAAGTTGATATCAACAAAATCTTGAATACAGAAATTTCTTTCTATGTTTATGAATATAGAAATGAGAGATTTATTGAATATTTTCCTAAGGTAGGAGATGTGCTAATAACTGTTCTACTTTCGTACACTAAGCAAAGATTTTAGAAAAAACAAGCTGGTATAATATCTATAATAGATATGTACTGGCTTGTTTTAGGTTACAAAAATGTAAGATTAATGTAAGTAAAATAAATTGTATAAACAACAAAAAAATATATAATATAATTATTTCATTAACTAAAGCTGTAAATGAGCTTTCTATGGGCTACTATACACCAATAAAAAGTCCAATGCTATATAATAAGTTATCTTC
>ERZ780157.4439-NODE-4439-length-10648-cov-4.254602_pt1 | contig 10648 bp, 9 predicted proteins | sample MGYA00511169_ERZ780157 | MGnify/ENA primary metagenome ERZ780157 (study PRJEB29588, sample SAMEA1965149) | human gut metagenome | biome: human gut; feature: human-associated habitat; material: faeces | place: Denmark | collected 2008/2010 ...
TTTACGCAATTCTTCTTCAGGAATACCGATAGCAGCTTTCAATGCACCACCGTATTTGTTGATAGTTTCAACTTCTTCTTCAGGAACAGATGAAGATCCGTGAAGAACGATAGGGAATCCTGGGAGTTTTTCCATTACAGCATCCAATACATTGAAAGCCAATGGAGGAGGCACCATCTTGCCAGTCTTAGGATCAATATGGCACTGTTCCGGAGTAAACTTGTATGCACCGTGAGAAGTACCGATAGAGATAGCCAAAGAATCACAACCTGTACGGTGAGCGAAATCGATAACTTCTTCAGGATCGGTATAAGTGTGGTGGTCAGAAGAAACTTCATCTTCAACACCTGCCAATACCCCTAATTCACCTTCTACAGTTACATCAAACTGATGAGCATAATCAACAACTTTCTTAGTCAGGGCAACGTTTTCTTCATAAGGAAGATGAGAACCGTCGATCATAACAGAAGAGAATCCTGAATCGATACAGCTTTTGCAAGTTTCAAACGTATCACCGTGATCCAAGTGCAGAACGATCTGAGGATTCGGACAGCCTAACTCCTTAGCATATTCAACAGCTCCCTGAGCCATGTAGCGCAACAGAGTAGCATTTGCATATTGGCGAGCACCTTTAGATACCTGCAGGATTACCGGAGACTTTGTTTCAACAGCAGCCTTGATAATGGCCTGCATCTGTTCCATGTTGTTAAAGTTGAAAGCCGGAATTGCGTATCCGCCTTTGATGGCTTTTGCGAACATTTCTCTTGTGTTCACCAAACCTAAATCTTTGTAATTTACCATTGTTGTATATGTTATTACGTTAATGATTAAAAATCTTCCACAAAGATAATAACTATCCGAGAACATTATGCTTTTAAGCATATAAAATAATACAAAAGTAGGTCTGATTGAAAAAATAATCCAAAATTCTTTGTTTGTTCAACTCTAATCCATACCTTTGCAACCCAAAATACCGGTTACCAAACTCAAGTATAAGAGAATATAAATTAAAAAATAAGATAACAAAGCAATGAAAAAAGGAATTCATCCTGACAACTATCGTCCTGTAGTATTCAAGGACATGTCAAACGAGGACGTATTTATCACTCGTTCAACTATCAATGCAAAAGAAACAATTGAGATTGACGGTGTTACTTATCCGTTGGTAAAGATCGAAATCTCAAGCTCTTCTCACCCGTTCTATACAGGTAAGGCCAAATTGGTCGATACTGCCGGACGTGTTGATAAGTTCATGAGTCGCTATGGTAACCGTAACAAGAAATAAAACCAATTGATAATTGGTTTTATAATAAATAGAGAAAGGCTGTTCTGAAAAGGACGGTCTTTCTTTTTTATCAGGAGACTCCCATTAAAGAAAGCAACTTCCTTTTTTATTTACAAAAGATATTCTTATTTTTGTGCGTAACTGATAATTGGAGTGAATCTATACCCTTATTTCATTGTCAATTGTCAATTATCAATTATATCAATTAAATAATGCCATGGCAAAAACGAAAGAACAATTACTAAACATCCTGGACCAGTTCCAGCTCACAGAAAAAGTAGTTTCCGCCGAACCATTCGGAAACGGACACATTAACGATACGCTGAAAGTAACAAACGAAAAAGGCGAAATCAAATACGTGCTGCAACGCATCAACCACCTGATCTTCACAAACGTGGATATGTTGCAGAACAATATCCAGGTTGTTACTTCGCATATCCGTAAGAAACTGGAAGAAAAAGGTGAAAATGACATTGACCGCAAAGTCTTGACTTTCCTTCCGACAAAAGATAACAAACTGTATTATTTCGACGGAGACAACTATTGGCGTGTTTGCCTGTTCATCCCAAACAGCAAAAGCTACGAAGAAGTCACCCCGGAACTGTCTTACGAAGCAGGCAAGGCTTTCGGCGACTTCCAATCCATGCTGGCCGACATTCCGGAAGGCACACTGGGTGAAACCATCCCGAACTTCCATAATATGGAATTTCGTCTGGAGCAGTTCCACGATGCAGTAAAGAGCAATGCAGCCGGCCGTCTGGACGAAGTGAAAGACTTGATCGAGGAAATCGAAAAACGCGCCGAAGCTATGTGTATCCAAGAACGTCTTTATCGCGAAGGCAAACTAAAAAAACGCACGAACCATTGCGACACAAAGGTCAACAATATGATGTTCGATGCCAAAACCGACAAGGTCTTGTGCGTGATCGACCTCGACACGGTCATGCCGGGCTTCGTCCTTTCTGATATCGGCGACTTCATTCGCACAGGAGCCAATACCGGTGCCGAAGATGACGAAAACCTGGACAATGTCAATGTCAACATGGATATCTTTAAAGCTTACACACGCGGCTATATGGAGAAAGCCAAATCTTTCCTGACTCCAATGGAAATCAAACTGCTCCCGTACGGCGGCCGCTTGCTGACTTACATGCAGACAGTCCGTTTCCTAACCGATTACATCAACGGTGACACATACTACAAGATACACAGTCCGAAGCACAACCTGATCCGCACGAAGGCTCAGTTCAAATTGCTCCAAAGCCTCGAAGCACATGCAGACGAGATGGATGCATTCATGAGCGAATGGCTGTAAGAACAGTGTAATAACTCTATTGGCGGTTGGCAACCAGGTAGTAAAATAATTACTGCGCGGTTGCCAACTGTCTTTTACCAGTTTTGCGTATCTTTGTGATTGACAGACAATGCCAAAGTAACATTATGACAAATATATTAAATAAAATAAACTCTTTGTTTCCTATCTCCGACGATACCGTTCAAGTATTGAAAGAGAACGTGACTTGCTGCCGCTTCCCTAAAAAGTATCAGCTGATAAAAGCAGACACATATTGCAAATCCGCCTTTTTCATCGAGAAGGGAATAACACGTTCCTTCTGGCTAGTAGACGGAGAGGAGGTTACGACATCGTTTGCCGGAGAAGGAAGCATTGTGTTCAGTATGGATGAACTGTATTACGGAAAGATAAGTGAAGAATACGTTGAAACGCTGGAAGAGGTGGAAGCCTACCAGATATCGCTGGCTACTCTGACGCATCTTTTCGAAACTAACATCGAACTGTGCAACTGGGGAAGAATCATTCATCAAAACGAATACAGACGTTTGCATCGCAGCCACAAAGACCATTTGACCTTGTCGGCAAGGGAGCGATACGAAGCGTTCAAGGAACAATTTCCGGACGCATATCGGCGAGTAAACTTAGGATATATCGCTTCCTACCTGGGTATCAGACTTTCTACACTCAGCAGGCTCCGGGCAAACGGATAATCGAATTTGACATAGGACAAATTTTTTATCCCCCAAAACGAATACTTTTGCCACATATTACAAATATCTAATTCAATATCAATGTCAGACACAACAATCTCTTCAGCCGCATTTGCGGATACCAAACCCCATTACGAACTTCTTGACGGACTGCGAGGGGTGGCAGCCTTACTAGTTGTCTTTTATCACATTTTCGAAGGTCTTTCGTTTGCTGCCGGAGGAACACCTATCACAACGATCAATCACGGCTACCTGGCCGTCGATTTTTTCTTCATCCTTTCAGGTTTCGTGATCGGTTACGCCTATGACGACCGTTTGGGAAAGACCATGACTACCAGTAACTTTTTCAAACGCCGCCTAATCCGTCTTCATCCGATGATTATCATGGGAGTGATATTGGGAGCGATCGCTTTCTTCATACAAGGCAGTGTTCAATGGGATGGCAAACATGTGGCAATCTCGGCAGTGATGCTATCCACGCTCTGTGCGATGTTTTTCATTCCCGCCCTACCCGGTGCGAGATATGAAGTACGCGGCAATGGCGAAATGTTCCCGCTCAACGGTCCAAGCTGGTCGCTCTTTTTCGAATATATCGGCAACATCCTTTACGCGGTTTTCATTCACCGCCTTTCCACTAAAGCCTTGACCGTACTCGTCGTTCTTTTGGGGACAGGGCTTGCCGGATTCACTCTATTCGATGTTTCGGGATATGACATGATCGGTGTAGGCTGGACGCTTGACGGCGTGAATTTCCTCGGAGGTTCTCTGCGTATGCTCTTTCCTTTCTCGTTAGGAATGTTATTATCCCGCAACTTTAAACCGTTCCAAATGAAAGGTGCTTTCTGGATTTGCTCGATCGTTCTACTGATCCTCTTCTGTGTGCCTTACATAAAAGCAGACACTGCTCCTATCAGCCTCAACGGACTATTCGAGGCAGCTTGTATCATCCTCATTTTCCCCGTCCTTGTCTGGCTTGGAGCCTCCGGCAAAACTACGGACAAACGTTCGACGCAAATATGTAAATTCTTAGGTGATATATCCTATCCACTCTACGCCGTCCACTACCCGATCATGTACCTATTCTATGCTTGGCTAATCGACAACGAACTCTATACCTTCGCAGAAATCTGGCCTATGGCAATAGTGGTCTACGCCGGCAGTATCGCCTTGGCTTACCTCTGCCTGAAACTTTACGACGAACCGGTAAGAAAGTGGTTAGGCAAAAAGTTCTTGAGAAAAAAATAAATTCCCTGAGGGTGTCAAATATCGGTATTCTGCGTCATCCGCGTCCGGTAATGTCAATTTGACACATCTTCCAAAACGTCAAACCGATGTCTCCGGTTATAATTACAGGACAAAAAAAAGCCGATAAACTCCATCCATTAAGTAACATGCATGGAGTTTTATATGCACTGGCATGCATTTGCGAATAGACTGGCATGAAATTAAAAATGGACTGGCATGAAAAAGAAGTCGGATAACTGCCAGACAGATGGTTCATGCGAAAGAATGTTTCATTGAATACCGACACCTTCACACACTGAGGCGATAGAAGGCCATATAATGCTCTTTCACCACTGCCGAAAACAGCATTTTAGCACTCGCTAAATATTCTTTTCCTTATTAACATATATAATGCATTCTGCTTAGGAAATGACTTGCGGGCATAGGTTGAATCATAACCCATACCTCTTGTTCTTTTCCGTATTATACAAATCCCATCCCTCCGTATTTTCTCCATTATTTTTAGGAAACGGTTTCTAAAATACCACAATTACAATCAAAAGACAAAACGTTTTATTCCTGCCTCTTGTTACTTCTCAAACTATAAGAATAGTGGACAATCGCCAGAACATATCTAATGTGACTGACGAACTTTGTCACATATAAACCGAAATTTGTTATATGATATACCTATTGATTCTATTGGTCTTCACGATCTCTGCCCTGATGTCGATGATCATTATTCCGAGGATTTTGGTCGTCGCGCTGAAAAAGCGGCTTTTCGACATTCCGGACAGTCGGAAGGTACATAAAGAAGCTATTCCAAGGCTGGGAGGATTGTCTTTCGCCCCGTCAATCCTGTTCTCCCTCTCATTTGTTTCCGCACTCTATTGCGCGGAATACATGCACGGACAGCAAATACCGCTATGGTTACTCACACATACTCTTTCAGAATTCTACCTGTTGGTCTGCGGGGTGATCTTGCTCTACCTCGCCGGGCTGAAAGACGATCTAGTGGGAATGCGTTATACAAAGAAGTTCATGATACAGCTTGTAGCAGCCTTGCTCCTGCCATTGTCGGGACTATGGATCAACAATCTCTACGGGTTATTCGGAATACACGAACTGGCATCATGGATCGGTATTCCGCTTACTATCCTCGTAATTGTATTTATCACCAATGCCATCAACCTGATCGACGGAATCGACGGATTGGCTTCAGGGCTGACTGGCTCGGCATTACTCGTGCTTGGCAGCCTATTCTTGATTAACGGAATGTGGATATACGCTCTGCTGTCGTTCGCGACTCTTGGAGTGCTGGTGCCTTTCTTCTATTACAACGTCTTCGGACAGGCTGATCACGGGAGGAAAATATTCATGGGTGACACGGGGAGCTTGACATTGGGCTATATTCTGGTATTCCTCGCCATCCGCTATGCGTCTTACAATCCGGATGTTGCACACTATTCCACCGGTGCCATCGTGGTCGCCTTCTCGACACTGATCGTACCAATGTTCGACGTTGTGCGTGTGATGATCGTACGGGCACGCAGCCATCGGTCACTATTCAAACCAGACCGTAATCACATCCACCATAAGTTCCTCGATATGGGGATGAGCGCACACAAGGCGATGATCAGTATCGTTGTAATCGCCAGTCTATTCAGTAGCCTCAATATCTTGCTCGTGTCGTTCGTGAATATCAATATCGTATTTGCCGGCGACATCGTGATCTGGGTGGTATTAAGCATTTGGTTTGAAAAGGCCAGAAACAAAAAAGAATTTTTAAACGGAAAAGAATGGGTCAAACGAATTTAGAAAAAATACAAATAATGAAAGCATGTTTTATGGGATTGGGCTATATCGGCCTGCCTACAGCTATTATCGCAGCCGGAAGCGGCATTCAAGTTATCGGGGTCGACGTAAATCCGAAAGTAGTGGAAATGACAAACCGAGGTATTATCCATATTGTGGAACCTGGATTACAGGAGTTGTGTTCGAAAGTCGTGGAATCCGGTAAGCTGAAAGCATCGGAAGTTCCGGAAGAAAGTGATGTATACCTGATCGTCGTACCAACTCCGTTCAAAGGAAATCATGAACCGGACATTTCATATGTCGAAGCCGCTACACGTATGGTCGCACCTTTTCTTAAGAAAGGGGACCTTTTCGTCATTGAATCGACTTCACCTGTCGGGACCACCGAAAAGATGGCAAATCTGCTCTACGCTTTGCGTCCGGAACTGGAAGGAAAAATATATATCGCTTATTGTCCGGAGCGCGTTTTACCAGGCAATGTCATCTACGAACTGATGCAGAACGACCGGGTCATCGGAGGAATCAACTCCGAATCAACTGAAAAGGCGATACAATTCTATCGCCACTTCGTCAGAGGGACACTCCACCGGACAAACGCTCGGACAGCGGAGATGTGCAAACTGACGGAAAATTCGTCACGTGACGTCCAAATAGCTTTTGCCAACGAACTGTCGCTGATCTGCGACAAGGCAGGTATCAACGTTTGGGAATTGATCGAACTCGCCAACAAACATCCGCGTGTCAACATTCTGCAACCAGGTTCGGGCGTGGGAGGACATTGCATCGCCGTAGATCCTTATTTCCTGACATCCGAATTTCCCTACGAGTCGCAACTTATCTCGAAAGCACGCGAAATCAATAATTACAAAGCATTCTGGTGCGCCGAAAAAATCGAAAACGCCATCCTCCGCTTCTTCCTTGAGCATCATCGTAAACCGGTAGTAGCTCTGATGGGCCTTTCTTTTAAGCCTGATATCGACGACTTGCGCGAATCACCAGCCAAATACATCACCTCGAAAGTTCTCCAACGTTCAGCCGATACCGACATCCTGATCGTCGAACCCAACGTTCACGAACATGCAGTCTTCAAACTGACCGACTACAAATCCGCCTACACCCGCGCCGACATCGTCGCCTTCCTCGTCTCCCACAAAGAATTCAAAACATTACCTCACAACGAAGAAAAAGTGATATTGGATTTTTGCGGGGTGTTTAAGAAATTATAGAATAAAAAGTATGTCTCACAATACGAACAAACGGATAGCTCAAAATACATTATTCTTATATTTCAGGACACTAGTCATCCTATTAGTATCACTTTACACATCCAGAGTCGTTTTAAATGTCTTGGGAATAGATGATTATGGCATATACAACGTAGTAGGTGGCATTGTATTAATGTTCCAGTTTCTAAATGTGGGAATGATTGATGTTTCTCAACGGTTTCTCACCTACGAATTAGGGAAAAATGATGGACAACAACTACAAAAAGTTTTTTCCACATCTCTTATCATTCACCTGATTATTATTTTTTTCCTACTTATATTAGCAGAAACAGTAGGTCTATGGTTTCTTAATCATAAAATGAATATACCAACTTCAAGAATAATTGCTGCAAATTGGGTGTTCCAATTCTCAATCCTGACATTCATTATTAAAATATTCAGCGTTCCCTATAATGCCAGTATAGTAGCCCACGAACATATGAAAGTATATGCCTATGTAAGTATACTTGAAGTTATATTACAATTAGCGATTGTTTTTTTGTTGAAGGGCTCAGCGTCAGATAAACTAATTTTATATGCAATCTTAATGTCTTTCGTCACTTTATTGGTAAGCATCATGTATACTTTATATTGCAAAAAGTATTTTAAAGAATGTAAGTTTCGAAATGACATAGATAAACAATTACTACATAAAATGTTAAGCTTTGCCGGATGGAGCTTTTTAGGTAACATCGGATATTCACTCAAAATGCAAGGAATAAATATACTAATCAATCTATTTTTCGGACCTGCAGTAAACGCTGCACGTGGTGTAGCCTATCAAGTAAATGCCGGAATTTATAATTTTGTATCAAACTTCCAAATTGCAATGAAACCGCAAATAACTAAACGATATGCAATGGGAGATACAAATTCAATGATGGTATTAGTACATAATAGTTCCCGTTATTCATTTTTCCTCTTACTATATTTAACATTACCTGTACTTATCAAAACTCCTTATATATTACATCTTTGGCTAGGTATTGTACCTGAATATACTGTCATGTTTTTACGATTGGTATTGATTGTAACTTTAATAAACAGTATAACTGGACCTGTAGCCACTGCTATACAAGCAAAAGGAAAAATAAAACTATTTCAAACCATAATTTTAGTGATTACATTGCTGGATATACCAATATCCTATATTGTATTAAAATCCGGATATCCACCTTATACAGTCATGTATATATCTATCCTGACAGAACTCATTGCTTTAATAGCACGAATATGGATACTTAATGCATTAATACCTATGCATATTTCCAACTTCATCATAGAAGTGATTGGTCGAAGTCTCTTAGTCTTCATACTTGCAGCTATTATTCCGACAGGGCTGTCCCAATATATTCCTGACACATTCACTGGATTTATACTTATATGTATTATTACTGTAAGTTCAACCACCATCGTACTACTGACAGTCGGACTAAAGACGGCTGAGCGTTCTCTTATTTACAAAAAAGTAATTCGTACCATTCAAACTACAAAATCATAACAATGTGTTCAAAGGCCTTATTTTTACGTAAAAAGTCGACAGGACTTAACAGTATAGAAGAACTGGCATATTCGCTTGCATCCCGAATATCAGGATTAAAAGTTATTACTTTGCCTGAACACGGAAATACCTGGAAAGGAATCATTCGAAATATTAGGTTCGCTCAAAAACACCAAGGAGATATCAATCACATTTTTTCACCTGAAATAGCTTATCTCTCTCTATTTTTAAAAGGTAATGTAATTCTCACTTGGCATGATACAGGAACTCTATTACAATCATCATCTTTCCTAAAGCGATTTATTAGAAAATGGTTCTGGTTCATTCTGCCTAATCATTTTGCCAAACATATCACCTGTATTTCCCAATATACAGCGAATGAAATCAAACAGATAACTCCAAGAGTAAAAAATAAAATCAGCATTGTCTATAATCCCTATAATGAAGTTATTCATTTTCACCCAAAAGAATTCCGAAAAGAAAATCCTCATATCCTCCATATTGGAACAGGCATGCGCAAAAATCTGCTACGCACAATAAAAGCATTACGCAATATACCCTGTACACTAATCATTGTAGGGATTTTAAAACAAGAACATATAGAGCAATTAAAAAAGAATCATATCCAATATAAAAATTATTTGGATATTCCCTTTCAAAATATCATTAGATTATACCAAGAATGTGACATCGTCAGTTTTCCTTCTTTATATGAAGGTTTTGGAATGCCTATAATAGAGGCCAATGCTACTGGAAGAGTTTTACTAACCAGTAAAATAACTTCTATCCCAGAAATAGCAGCAAATACAGCTCACTATATCAATCCTTATGATGTAAGCTCCATTAGAAAAGGATTTCAAAAACTTATCTCAGATGATAAATATAGGGAAAAATTAATTTTACGAGGCATTGCAAATGCCAAGAGGTTTACATTAAACACATAACGGAAGAATATGAAAACATTTACAATAGCTAAGCCTATCTCCATAAGCATAGACAACTTCTATATACAAGTACTTCCTTTTATATTATTTTTCATAAAATTCTTCACCTTTAAGAATATGTTGGATTTTTTAGAAAAAATTATGCAAAAAAATAAGATAGCATTTAGTGCTACCTCATTTTCAAATTGCAATAAACTATGCAATACCATATTTCTTTTTAAATCTATCTGCTCTACCACCAGTTGTCTCTCTCTTTAAGTTACCTGTCCAATATGGATGACATTTTGAACAAACATCAACTTTCATATCTTGTTTTGTTGAACCAACTTTCATAACATTTCCACATGCACAAGTAATTGTTGTTTCTGTATAATTTGGATGTAATCCTTCTTTCATTTTGTATTCACCTCTCCCTTAACATAATAAAAAACACTGTATATTATCATAACACATATTTTTTCATTTTTCAAGCTTTATTTTAATATACTGAAATTTTTTCATTTCCTAGTATATTAAAGTACTACAATTGCTATCTTCTTTGAGATTTTTTCCTTTTAGTGAAGAACTCAAATCAGCAAGAACAAAGAGCAACTCCAAGCCACTTTGCTCA
>ERZ780157.4447-NODE-4447-length-10616-cov-3.592558_pt1 | contig 10616 bp, 20 predicted proteins | sample MGYA00511169_ERZ780157 | MGnify/ENA primary metagenome ERZ780157 (study PRJEB29588, sample SAMEA1965149) | human gut metagenome | biome: human gut; feature: human-associated habitat; material: faeces | place: Denmark | collected 2008/2010 ...
ATCACGATGGCAGGGTCGCTCACCTCCTTGTAGTTCTGACCCGCCTCAAAGTTGGACAGAGGCGTCGTCAGCGCGGTGCTGAACGGCATCACGCGGTAGCCGCGGTAGACCAGGCCCTTCTCCCAGAGGGACTTGAACACCCACCAGCACGACTCCATGTACCAGGGCTCCATGGTGCGGTAGCCGTTCTTGAAGTCGATCCAGCGGCCCAGACGGTTCACGATCGTCTCCCACTCCTTCGTGTACCTGGAAACAATGCCGCGGCACTCCGCGTTATACCTACGCGATTACGGATCTCCCGACTCTCCCACTTGGCAATGCCGATCTTGTCCACGTCCTGCGAGCACGTGATGCCGAGCTTCTTGTCGATTTCGCACTCCACGGGCAAACCGTGGGTATCCCATCCGAAACGGCGAACCACGTGGTGGCCCGTCTGGTGGGCATAACGCGTGACAGTGTCCTTGATGGTGCCAGCGAGAATGTGGCCGTAGTGAGGAAGACCGGTGGCGAATGGAGGGCCATCGTAGAAGGTGAATTCGGGTCTTCCCTCGGACAGTTTTAGAGAAGTATGGAACGCATCGATGCTGTTCCAGAACTGAAGCACCTCTTCTTCAGCCTTGGGGAAGCTTATATTGTCCGGAACAGACTGCAACTCAAATTCTTTCGATTCCATGAACAGTTGAGACGATTACTGTCGCTCACTTCACCAGCCAACAGGAGAAGAAAAAGGGAACGTTCTTGTGGATGGCGGGAATGGAGGGTATTTCGGGTTGGGGGTGGGAGGAAAATCGCCCCGATTTGTGGATATCGTTGGTTTGGGATGGGGAGTCGGTAAGGGAGTGGTGGTGAGACGGGGTTAGGTGTGGTCATGGTGAGAAGGGAGTGATGGGATCTGATGACAAACAACAGTATATATATCGTTTGATTCTATCACCTGTACGCCCGATGTACTTATGACAATGGGAACACCAATGTGTTCTTCATGATGAGTCTACCCAAAACCACTTACACCTTTACACACCGTAAAAGGACATACAAGACTATAAGGTAAATGAAAAGCGGAGGGAGAGGGAGAAGCGCACAGGCGGTCAACGAACAATCGTTAAACAATAGCGTTAGCACTGCCGCTATATAAAAGGCAGCAGGAATGAGAGCACTGCTTGTAATCCAGTGTAACAATACAAACGATAGGATTGTAACACACGCCGATAGTTCTGTTGTCTCGCGCTTGCGACATTGCGGACAATTAACATGGGTGGGACTACTCATAAAGAGCATGCGCCATCAACACAAAACTCTCAATACGATGTAATCCTTTTGTGTTGTAGCATGTGTATTCACGGGAACAACAACAGACTTGGAATCGTCCTGCTGTGAAGCAGTAATAACAGGAATCATCCCATTACTGAGTTGTTCATAACGCGCAGTTAGTCTCTCAATGGTACTGGCAATTTCTTTCAGCTCAGCCGCCACTTGTGCCTGTGATTCCGACTAGAGAGTGATTCTCGACGAGGAAGGGTACCTGCACTAATGCAGCATTATATGCGTCCATCTTGCGGTATGAACTGGGAAGAATAGTGTGTTCCTATGAGAAGGAAGGAGTTTCATTTGATCCGTTTCTCTTTTACTGAGAGTCGGTTGGTGAAAGAAAGCCAGCACAAGTATTACCACCGAATCGTATCGCCCGTGTTCCCAACGACTGAATGGCACCGCGAACAACGGTGCGTTCTACTCCCTTATTACACACACCATGATTTACACGACTGGCCGCTTCTTCAAGCTGTGCATGAGCATAAACAGAATCATAAGAATGGCGACGAGCACAGCAACATAGAAGAAGACCATACTAACAAAGGCAGCAAGGAATGCGCATATTGTCACGCAAACAACCCCAACAGATATCACTCTATTGGTAATGAACAGTCTCCGCCCGTACAACAACAACCACAAGAAGTTATACACAGTGGTCACCACCTCGTGGTGGCAATGAGGGCAGACAACAGGGGTAGGACTATTCGTTATAGAACACTACGTCTATTGCTATAATCCAAGCACTTCGTGATCCATCAGAATCTTATCCGTTGATAACCGCCCAGATACTTGGATAATAACGGGAGTGGGCTCGTTTTGCTGATCCACAGGAGTAGTGGCTGCTACATGTAGAATTGGGTAGTATCAATCACTGTTACGAGGATTGGCATTGTAAGACGGTTCGCTTTGTGAGCGATTCGGTTGCGGGTATGATTCTGACTAGGGAGTGATTACGGCTATCGGAAGGGACTTGGATAGGAAGAGTAGTTGAGGAACCCATCCTTCGATGTGAAATGAGAAATGCGTTTCAGCGAAAAGAGAGTGTTTCATCCATGATGCGTTTCCCCTTTCAAATGTGTATGAAAGCTAACACAAGAAAGGAAACAGCATTACCACCGAATCGTATCGCCAGTCTTTCCGATGATGGCCTTGCACTGAGGACACTTGTGAACACTACACAGTCACTCCATACCCACTCACGCACACTCTCTCCTGTTTCTTCACCATGCAATACACGATCATCGCGATACCAACGAAGCCAACGGGGAAGAGGATTAACGAATAGAACCCACTTCCGAAAACTGCAACAAGCACGTTTGATACAGATAGAACGAGGAGACCAAGCAATACACTATACGTGGTTAACGACATCAAATCCTACAAAATGGGCCATCGAATCGCTGGAACGACTGTATTCACCTGCTGGTGGCAACGAGGACACGTAACCCGGGTGGGACTACTCCTAAAGGATTCCAATGACAAGCACCCCATCTTCAATACTGCAGAAGTCTCCTGAATCGGTTGTACTGTCACCTGAGTGGGTATTGGAACAGCAGTTGTCGTAACTTGATCTTTCTGCGGCTCGGGAATGGATATTGGATTTGTGTTAACAGATTGAGTGACGGGAGGAGGATTTGAAGCAACGGTAGCAGGCATTTCGGTTTGAACGGGATACTGATACCCTGTGTTGTAGAACGGTTCTTGTTTCCAGTATTCATATTGTGGTTGAGATACCGGCTAAGAAGTCATTCTCGCTGAGGAGGGTTACCTGAAGTGATGGAATGTTATACGTATTCATATTATGTCAGCAACAAATGGATAGAATGAATTCCGAAGAGAGATAGGGAATGAATGATCTCATGGATATGGGTCATATGCACAGGGACAGCATTCAACTCCACGAACAAAGAGGAACACCGTGGCAACAAGAAACCGAAATGGCTGAGTCCATCCATTCCTCCCACTTGCTGCTTCCATGCAGTGCATTTCACACTCCTCCTTCCATTTCTCACTCCAAATGGAAGAAAGCCAATTCCCCGCTTTCACAAGAACGCATCTTTTATGAACCAGGGCGATGTTTTTGAGACGGAGTCTTTGCACTAGTGCAAGACGCCTTTCACCCTTCGTGATTCCCCAACTGTCGCGCGGTTTTGGCGTCATGAAGGGGAAGAGGGATTTCATCACATCGGATGGCGTGGATCGAGAGCAACTGACTCCTGCATTGCAGCAGTACTTCAAATTCAAAGAACAGTACAAGGGTGCGAATCGGAGGATGGAATGACGTGCAGACTATGTGCTGTTCTTCCGCATGGGCGATTTCTATGAATTCTTCTTTGAAGACGCCATCAAGATCTCGCAGATCCTCGGAATTGCTCTCACAACGCGGGGCAAGTACAAGGGTAGTCATTGGTATCACTAGTCACATCGAAAGATAAGGATATTCCTCTCTGCGGAATCCCCTATTTCACAATCGACAATTACTTGAAGAAGGTCATTCGGCGGGGTCTGAAAGTGGCCGTATGCGATCAAGTGGAAGTAGGAATGGATTGGGCAGCTGATAGGAAGACTCCCGCCGAGGCAAAGAAGCGGGGAAAGAAGCGGAAGAGCCCTGTGCTGGACCGCGCCGTCGTGCGGCTGATTTCCGCTGGAACCCTCGTCGAAGAAGCCTTCCTGTCTCCGCGGCAGAGCAATTTCCTCTGCTCCCTTTCGTCCTCCCCCGACAACAGTCATTTCGGCTTCTCCGTCATTGATATAAGCACTGGAGAGGTGGCCGTCCACAACATTGAAGAATCGCATCTCTCCAGTCTTCTCGCCCGCTACGACCCCCACGAGATCCTCATATCTTCCTATCTCCAAGACCATCTCCCAGCGTCCCTGCGCAGCTATCTCGGGACGAACAGTCAGGTGACGCTCGATTCGCAAGATATCATATCCGACTCCACCACTATGGGTTGCAGTCTCACCATCGTGGACGCCTTCTACGGGGCCGACTCCAACCTGCCCGCCCTCGTGGCCAGTCGCGAAGAGCTCGAAGTGCTCCAAACCCCGATCACTCACCACGACTACTCCGCTATGGAGCAACAGTCGCTCAGCGCACTCCTCGCCTACATCAACACCATGCAGATGGGACGCTACCCCAGTCTCTTCTTCACCGACACGGAGCAGGGCAACGCCCTCGAGCTGGACAAGAACACGCGCGACTCGCTCAACCTTACCCGCGGTTATCGCAACACGGCTGTGGGAAGCGTTCTCCACGTACTCACCTCGCCTCATACTCACCCCACAGACACTCGACCGCACCGCCACCGTCATGGGCAGTCGCTGCCTCCACAACCGCCTCTCGTCGCCACTCATCGACGTCGGGGAGATCAACAACCGTCTCGACGTCGTGGTGTTGTGCGTTGATCACCTTTAGATCCTCTCCTTCTTCATCGCGCACGGAGCGCTTACGGCGGCTGTGGTTCCGCTGCTGAAGACGCTCAACGACTCCGAACGGTCCTTCCAGCGCCTGCTCCTGCAGCGAGGGGGACCCCAAGATTTGGGGGTCATCCGAAACATGATGAAGACCTGCGTTCAGTTGAGCGAGGCGATGCGCGGCGCCGTGGCGTCCTCCCACAACGCGTACCTCCAAACGGGGTTAGGGTTGTTGGAGTCGGTGCAGGCTTCGCCTCTCCTCGCGTCTCTCTCGCACGCGCTCTGCGAAGTGCTTCCGCGTACTGACCGTGATCTCTAGTCGTTGCCCTTGTCGTTAGCGGACGGGGGTTTCATCAAGTCAGGCTATTCGGTGGAGCTGGACAAGTGGCGTTCCCTCGCGCAGAACAGCACGGAGCTGATCGCGTCCCTCCAAGCCAAGTACGTCGCCTCCACACACAACGCTCGACTGAAGGTCAAGTGGTCAGACAGTCTCGGGTACTTCATCGAAGTGCCATCGTCTTCGCCCGTGTCCGACGCGTCCTTCCTGACGTGTCAGATCCTCAAGGGGCACGTGCGCTACAAGACGAGCGAGCTGAGCGAGCTGGACCAGATGAGATACCGTGCGACGGAGCAGGTGCGGAAACTCGAGGTATGTGAGGGGTGGAGTGTGAAGGGTAGAACAGTGTGTTCGACGCGCTGAAGGCGGAGGTGGCGAGTGAGGGCTATTTGATTCGGCAGTGTAACGCCTTTCTGGCGGCGCTCGACGTGAGTTGTGCGTTGAGCACAGTGTGCAGCGAGTATGGGTATGTGCGTCCAGTGGTCGACTACTGTGTGTGATGATCATGGCTGTGATGAATAGCGTCGTCTCTGGTGATTGAAGGGATGAGACACCCTGTGATTGAGGATCTGATGATGAAGAATAACCGCGGGAAAACCTTCATTCCGAATGACATTTGCATGGGTGGGTGTGGGAGTGAGTGTGAGGAGAAAGAGAAGGAGGAGTGTGGGAAGGAGAAAGAGGAGGAGGAGTGTGAGAAGAGAGAGAAGGAGGAGTGTGAGAAGAGAGAGAAGGAGGAGGAGTGTGAGGAGAAAGAGGAAAAGAAAACGAACACAGAAAGCAAAGGAAACAACACAAGCACTCGCTCGTACATCCTCACAGGGCCCAACATGGGTGGGAAAACCACCTATCTTCGCTCCGTCGCACTGTGTGTGATCCTTGCGCAGATGGGCTGCTACGTGCCGGCGACGCGCGCGACCATCGGCGTGGTGGACAAGGTGTTCAGTCGTGTGGGCAGCGCGGACGACATCGTGAACGACCGAAGCACCTTCTTCAGCGAGATCACGGAGACAGCGACGATTCTGAAGAACGGTGCGTGTGGCGCGAGCGTGTAACCCATAGCGACGCGTCGGTCGCTGATTCTCATCGACGAACTGGGTCGCGGGACCAGCGTGGACGAGGGCGTGGCGATCGCGACGAGCGTGCTCCAGTACCTCCACCACGACATCCACTGCAAGACGCTGTTCGCCACGCACTACCACTCGATCACGGAGCTGGCGGCGGTGGGCGTTCGGGGTGTGGGTGACGCGTAGAAGAACGTGGGCATGAAGAACTACCGCATGTGCGCCATCCCGACGAAGGACTCGCTGTTGCTGTCGTATCGGTTGGAACCTGGCGTGAGTGAGCAGTCGTACGGGCTGTTCATCGCTCGGATGGCAGGCATGCCGGAGAAGGTGATGGTGGCGGCGGAGCGGGAGATGAAGAGGAGGCGAGAGAAGCAGGGGTGGTTGGAGAGCTACGTGGCGAAGCTGGATGTCAACGCAATGACGCCAGTTCAGTCTCTGGTATGCTTAAACGAGTTGAAAGAAAGGGTTGAGTCCGAAAGGAAGTGATGTGTTTGTTGACAAACAGGTTAGGAGTCCCACCTAATGATTTTGCCTGTGAATCCAATGAGGGAATGGCACCGAGGGCACCTGTGGGATCTATAGGATGAGTTCAGGCACAGATTCTCACCTGTGTTTGAGTTCACAATCTTGCACACAGCTCAATACTGCACAGACGAGCGGTACTATATATACGAGCATAACGATGTAGGATGTGAATAAGTGGAGTTGATTATATATACCTATTGGAAGGCAGACAACCATGAATACCACATAAGCCATAAGGCATATATAGAATAGGTCCATCATACTACAACTAACTGACAGTATCATTTCGTACCTTTCCTTCCCGAAAGGAGTTGGAACAGCCGTCATGACTATACAGTCACAATGAGGACACTTAACTGAAACAGACCTATTCGTTAATGTATCTCACAGAAATCACTCAGTTCCCAATATTACTGAGTTCTCTTGAATGGATCGTATTCTCTCATGAGTGGATGTTGAGCGGGAACGTGGAGTGGGTTCTTTTTCTTGGGATAGAGGACTGGATGTTGAGGTACTCGTATCATCTGAATTATCCACAGCAGGGATATCCCAAGTGAGAGGCTGTGGAGCGATGGTTATGGCGATCTCTCCTTGTAGAGGATGTTGGTGATCGGTGCTTTGATTGGGAATAACGTAGAATGGATTATTCTGTGTAGGATTGAGTTGTGTTTGAGAATCAGACTAGAGAATCAGTTTCAGTTAAGAGGGGTACTAGTGATACTGGAACGCTATATATATCCATCCTGTGGTTAGAGAAATGGAGCTGAATGGAAGGCGTTTCAAGAGATACGTTTCGCCGCTTTCCTCATGACAAGACAGATTTGAGAAGAACGAAACACTGAACACACTCACTTAACAAATATACTACCATCTAACAACATCACCCGTGCGTCCAATGACAGCTAAGCACTGAGGGCACTTGTGGGTACTACGCATTATATCCGCACACAACCACCTACACCTTCTTTTGTCTGGACATCATACAAATCATGAATAACGCAAGAGCAAAGAAACCAACGGGGAAGACCACGGCAATATAGCCAGGATTACCACTAATCCCAATAAACACAACCAGACCGAAGAAGGCAAAGAACAAGAGTGGGAAGCTATGAATAAGCAACAACACCTACTCCCACAAAAGAATCCACTTGGGAACCGGAACCACCGTCTTCACCTGAGAATGACAGTTGGGACACGTAACAAAGGTAGGGCTATTCGTCACGGCCTCTAACGATCCGCACTTCACTCGCAACACTGCAGAATTCTCCCGAATCGCTTGCGTCGTCGCTTGAGCAGGAACTGGGACAGCAACAGGAATGGCTTGATCCTGTGGGACCACAGGGATTGCCACTGGAGTGTTATACGCATAAGTGGTGGACATGGGAGGATTGGTGTAAGTGGGAGGATTCGGAGCAACGGTCACAGCGATTTCGGGCTGCACGGGCTGCTGGGAATAGTTATACTGGTAGTCAACATTGTAGAGGGGCTCCTTTTGCATGGGATTGGGCTGCGATTGCGATGCTGGCTAGAGAGTTATTCGCGGTAAAGAGGAATACCTGCATCAACGGCATGTTGTACGTATTCATCTTATGACATCAACAAGGAAAAGAAATGTGTTTCAACAAAAGAGAAGGCGTTTCATTGGATTCGTCGGAAGAAGCAATCCAAAACAAGAAGAAGTACATCAACCGATTCCAGTAACGACAAGACGGAACAAACACACGAAAGTGAAAGGTACAATAGAATGACAAATGCGTGGTTACAACTCGACTTCCATCTCGTCCACATTCCTTCCGTCAGGGAGGTAGCAGAGATCCTTCGTCTTTCCCCACTCTCCCGTCTCCGTGCACAACCGACCGATATAGCCGTCATAGGCGCCAGGACACTGGATATACGCGTACTGCCCAGCCAGCGTCTCCTTCCAGGTGCCGTCGCCTTTGCATTCTACGATGACAGCGAATACGAATCAACCCACTGCACATGTTGACGAGACGACTCCAGGCGGCCACAGGACCGCTCGGTGTTTTCTTGTATAGGCAGATGCGGCGATAGTACCCTTCTCCGTTGCAATACCGCACAGCGCTCTCTCCGACGTCCCTCCGTGGCCACACATACCCATCCACCTCCTCTTCTGGACAGGACAGATGAGGAAGAACGTAACAGCTAACGGCGAATGCCAATACAAGGAACAGGGGTATTCTCATAGGTGGCACCGAATCAACCGACCCAAATCCAGGGGATTCCTGAAATGATGCCGTTCCAAACTTTTGCACACGCGAAACTGATTTCGCTTTTGGCGAAGGCGATCCTCATCCCGAAGGCACTCTTTTTCTGCTCTATGTTTGTCCCTGTATTGTTTGCTGTATTGTTCGTTAGTGCTCGCGTTTGCAAAGCGAATCCGGAGGTGGATGTGGATCATCTTCTCCAGCTGTGGCACTTTACCTCGCTCACGCACTGCTCCCAGGAAGTCCTCACCGTATCGAATCCGTGACGGTGATTCTCTGTAGAACATGAGCTGTGTGGAGTGTCGTCGATTCAAGGACGTGTTGTCGGAGGCTACGGTGGTGAGCATCCCCCACCTCGATCTCTCTGGTTACGTTGCCGTGCTCAAACACAAAGACAGTATCGTGAATCGCTCCTCTTCACCCTAGTCCTCATATCCTTCCGCGCAACGGACACCCTCCTCAACTGGGTGGAGAACCTCGTGTCTCCGTTCTTTGCCGACTTTCTTGTTTGTCCCCACTGCAAGGGCTCTTTTGTGTACCTCAACATGTACAAGCAGATTCGACCCCAAGTAGCCCTTCTCGTGCAATACCATTCTGTAGCTGTTGGGTGTGATCATTCCTCTCCTCGAACGCTATCCAAACGCCACCGTCACAGCGACGGGGCACTCTATGGGAGGCGTGTTCGCCACGTACGCCGCCGTCGACCTGCTATCGAACGTGAACTACTACAACTACCAACAGTACCTGTCGCACCCCGACCACTATCCCATCATGTCCTCCGACAAGGACGTGAAGCTGCGATACCAACGCGGGTACGTCCCCTTCACACGCAAGTGTCATGCGTGGAACCACCACATTCGCGTCCACGAGGTCGTTACGTTTGGCATGCCGCGCATTGGCAACCGCTACCTCGCTGATCACATCGCCAAACTCATTCGTAAGGACTGGGTTGATTGTTCACCACAAGCCGCTTACTACCGTGTCACACACTACCGAGATCTCATTCCTCGACTGCCGCCTTCCTTCACCGACTATCATCACACGGGGAATGAGGTAGGCACACCCGTTTTCTTTTAAGTTTAGTACTGGTTCAACTTGGACAGCACCGAATACAAGGTGTGCTCCTACCCCGAGAAGAAGGAGTGCATCAACTCCGTCGTGTTCCTGAACACGGACGACCACGCTGTGTACATGGGGCTCCACAGCGGGGCATGTGAACTGTGCTCTATTTGTTACTCACACTGGGAGTATACACAATGAGGCAGCCATCGCGATCACGAACACTGCGTTGTTTCTCACAAAATGACTTTTCTACCATGAACGAGTAGAGAAATCCCATTCGAAGGCTCTTTCCAAGAGTATTGGAGACGATGACCGAAAACCACGCATTTCCAACCCATCACTCGCAGTGACGACAGATCACATATCAAGCCACACATCGAAAGCGGAAAGAGGGACAACACTATCGTTAAGCAGCACTGCACATTCCACCTCTGCCTCACCCTCCGCCTCCACCAACATCGTAATTCGACCCACCCTTTGCGAAATCGAAAGACAACAGTTCGGCGAGGAGAGCGGCGTTATGTCCGAATTCCCGCGAGAATGGAAGGAAGCCGAGAACCATTCATACATTTATTGATTTCGATAGAATGGACGCGAAGGACCTCAAGATTTGTGTTGTGGGTTTGGGTTATGTGGGTATGCCTATGGCTGTTGCTTTTGCCGAGAAGGGAGTGA
>ERZ780157.4448-NODE-4448-length-10615-cov-3.266667_pt1 | contig 10615 bp, 21 predicted proteins | sample MGYA00511169_ERZ780157 | MGnify/ENA primary metagenome ERZ780157 (study PRJEB29588, sample SAMEA1965149) | human gut metagenome | biome: human gut; feature: human-associated habitat; material: faeces | place: Denmark | collected 2008/2010 ...
GGCACTTCACCAAATCGAGAGGGCAGATGGCCGTGTGCGTGGTACCGCAGGAGATCACGCCACCAACCATGCAGAGAGAATAGAACTTGGCGTCGTGCTTGGGAGCGTCCGTCGCCTTGATGGCACTAAGAGACTGGCTGCTGAGCATAAACTAAAGGAACAAAAAAGAAAGGTGAGGCGCCATTGATCGAGAACGGGCATCCGCGGTTATCCCATCCGTTTCCCGCATGGACACAGCCAATCGGATTCGCTCCCTTTTATCATGTGCTGTGAAACAGCGCTCTTTGGCGAACGCAACTGTCGCATTGTGCTTCCACACCACGACGCCCCATGATAAGGAGAAAAGGGTCAAAGAAACAAAGCAGAAAGGATTACAATTCAGACTCGTCGTTTTCCTGCTCCCTCATCTCTACGCGTCACAGCCACGCCCGAGGCAAACCGTCCATCTTGTCGTTCAAGAACTCAAGAATGGCGTCCTTGGTGTGAGCAATCTGCACTTCTTCGGGAGTCTACGCGTGACACCGCGAGGAGACCGCAACGTCCACGTCCGCTCCCTTGGCGAACCACTTCAGGGAGGGATTCTTGTGGTGGTTGTAGCGCTTCTAGCCGTAACACACACGCAGGGAGAATACAGCAATGTAGTTGTACTTGTCTCCGTCGAGCGTGGCGAACACGACGCCGGGAACACCGCGATTCGCCGCTTCGAGGTGGCGTGAAGGAAGCCCTCTAATCGCACGCGAAGGATATGTATTCCTTGCTGAACGCCTCGCAGTTCTCGCAGTCCTTCTTGAAGAACTCGCACAGCACATTCCGCTTGCCATTCACGATCTTGTCAAAGTTGTCGCCGTTCAGCGCGACCACGCCAGAGAAGTCGTACTTCAAGAAGGAGTTGAGGATGTTCAGATACGCCTTCGAAATGGGATACCTTTGCTCATCGCTCTCCATCACACCTACTTCTTCGCGAACACGCCCATCTCATGAATCATCTTGAGGCGACGACTGCGCTCCTTCCGCAAGAAGTCCTTGCCCTCGCTCAGCACCTTCTTCATCGTGTGCAGGTACAGCTTCGCGTTCTTGTACTCCTTCATGTGCTCCTTCACGTTCTCCATCACCGCGTTCTTCATCGCCAGGTCGCCCTGCGCTCAACCCCACCACCCATCTCTACGTTCATAAAGCGGTCCAGCTGGCGCGTGATGTTGCGTTCCATGCCGTAGCGGTCCGAAATGCGTCCGTCGATCTCGCGGCTGCTGCCGATCAACCCGTTGAAGTAGTCCAGCATCGCCGTGTCGCCCTGCACCGTCGGCTGCACGTCCGTGTACGTCTTGCCGTCCGTGAAGTGCATGAAGTGGGGGAGGGTGGTGATGTTCCACTGCGCGCAGAAGCGGCGGTACTTGTCGCTGTCGATCTTGCCGAACTGGACGGGCTCGGACTAGGCGTGAGGAAATGAGACAGGCATGACTTTGAAAGCGACCATAATGCGCTCGAGATCGTTGTACTGGTTCTGGCAGGAAATGCAGCGCGGAGCGTAGACTTCGATGATCGACGACTTCTTGGGGTGGTTCACGAACTTGAAGAAGGTGGTGTCCGTCAGCTCGGTCCAGTGCGAGGGCTTCATCTTCACCTTCAACTCCTTTGCCACCCAGTCCAACTACGCATCAGCCAAAGAGAGTAGCCGCACGTTAAACACTCTGTCGGGACTCTCAAGGCAAACGCCCGTGCCCGCCTTGTACAAACGGAATTCCGGGGTCTCGGCCTCGAAGTTGATGTCGCAGTCTCCCAGATTGTCCTTCACGTCCGAAAGGTCGGCAGTCGCCACGACGATCTACCCTGAAGGGAATGAAAGGGAACTACATCGATGCCTCTGAAGGCGTGGAGTGCCTGGACGAGAGGGTAGTAGTAGTCCTGGCATCGCTTGCACGAGGGCGTCACAATGCCAACGAGCAAGTGTCTATGCGAGTCTTCCGAGGACAGCGTCTTGAATTCATCGGGAGTCAAGTTGCCGAGAGAGCTAGCCATGAGCAATCTCCCTCTTCTCCCACTCGACGTAGAATTCGGCAGACACCAGAACGGAAAGCAGAAGAAATGTGCAAAGAGCGATCATTCAGTGTGCGAATCGAAAGAGAATAATCGAAATGCATTCCGCTCCGGAAATAGCCCCGATTCTGCGCATCCTTCAAACTCGCACTCCTCGATTCATCAGCAAAAAGAATTACAGCGCGCAATTGTGTTGATCCCTGTGGTGCGAATGACAAGTAGAGAGGAACAGCCTTTTGAACCATGGCAGACACTGTACCTCCGCTTCGTACACACGTTCCTCTCCACCCCATTCTCTATTTCTTCAACATCGTGCTGAACCTGCTCATGTCCGTGGTGTATCTCTTGATTCTCCTCTTCTATTGCCACTTCGATATTCACAAACGAGCCATCCTGTGGATTTTTGTAGGGATTGGTCGACGGCCTCCATCGTAGGTCCGTGTCGTTATCGGCTTTCTCCATTTCACCGTGCTGCACCTCTTCATCTCCTACTTCTTCCTGTGGAAGAAAACAAAGAGGTCGTCGCGTCTCGCCCCTCTCACCCGTAGATACGGACGGTGCTGCACGACGTTCTTCAGCATCGTCTACATCATGGTCATCTCGGTGGAATTCGCGTGGGTGGCCATGGGATCGGTCTTCTATCACAAGTACATTCCGGAGGTCCACCTGCGCAACTTCCCGCTCATCTGCCTGACCTATATCATCTGCTCTTGGGTGGAGATCGTCTTTCTTCCGAGTCTGTTCCTGTTCTGTACATGTCTTCCTCCTCTCTCACTCTAGTGCTCATCGTCCAGGTCCGACGCTATCGTCGTCACCACCGCGCCATGCCGGATGGGACACAGCCCGCCGAAGGGATCGACGTGACGGCGCCGTTTGCGACCGGAGGCTGCTGCTCGTGCTGCGTGGGCGATGACGACGATCGCTGCTGCTGCTGCTACTGTGCGTGCTGCGAGCCTAAGGGAATCCAGGCCTCCTACATCCTCGGCGACGAGCTTCCCCCGCAAGGACAAGCGAATGATGACTTGAGCGACTTTGACGTGGAGGAGGGGCGCTGCTGCCACGACGACAACGGCAGCGAGAGTGACTCACACTGCCACTGTTGCTGCAATCGAAAGGAGAGCGAGATTGAAATGACAGCTTCGCCAGTAGAAGAAGCACAGGAAACACACGTAGAAGAGGTGAGCACAACACAACAGCCACAGAATCCTCCTCCTGAGGCTCCTCGGGAAAACGCGCCCACGGTCTATCTTTCCTCGTCGATTCAACTCCCTACTGGCGAGACGCCTGTTCTGCACGACGTCCGCCTTGTGCGCGCTGTGGCCGACGATGGAAGCGGAAAGACGGTTTTGATTGCTCTTCCCTTTCCTGTTTGTTGTTGCACGCGTGCTGGCGAAAGGGGCGGATTGAATGTGTTTTCGGGAAAGGATACAGTTGCACTCGCTCGCGTGAACACTTTTCTTTTCTTCAAAATGTTTTGTTCTCCTTGCAATATCCTGTACTGTCTCTCGGGCGTCTTCTGCGGATTATGGGGAAACCGCGGAAAGAAAATGACCAACTACAACTACTTCACCATCTACGTGGTCGCGCTGATCATTGCGGTGGTGATCGAATACCTCCCCTCTGACGTGCCCGTATCGCGCATTGCTGCTGCGTGAGGCGTAGATCATCGACTCGAACCTGGACAAGATCTTCGGACGTCACGGCATCGAGATCGTGTACCGAATCTCGTATGCGATGACCTTCTCCTTCCTGTTCATGTTCCTGTGCACGCTGTGCTGGCCCTTCTTGCACCACATGTTCTTGCTCGTGTTCCTCCTCTTCGTCGGCATCTTCTCCTACGTGTTCGTCTGGGGAATCAAGTCCAACGCGTTCATCAGCGGCTACCGCTCTGTCGCGCGCATCGCGTCCTTCTTGTATCTCGTCCTCCAGGCCATGTCGCTCGTGGATATGGCGTTTAGCTTCCACGAATGGCTCCTCAGCAAGATTGAAGAGACTGACGTTTCTCTGCTTCCTTCTGGTTACGCGTAGAAGCGCTACAGCTACACGGACAAGACGTGCTGCTGCGCGAATCAGTACAAGTCCTTCTACATCACGCTGTGCTTCCTCTTTAGTGTTGGCGCGCTCGCCGCGTGTATTGCCTTGTAGTCTCTCTCGTTCTCTTTCACTCTAGCTATTTCGTCTTCCATGTGTCCGGATCGACCTGCTGGTCGAACATTCTTCTGATTACGCTCACGATCATCCTCGGCGTTGTGTACCTCTTGTCGTTTGGCTTCACCCTAGCTGCTGCCTTCTCTGCGTGTCCGACAAGATCAATCGCGGACTCCTCCCTCCCGCCTTCTTCTTCCTCATCATCACCTTCTACCTGCTGCGCTCTCTCCTCGCGAAGCCCAACGCTGCCTGCAACCCCTTCGTCTCCCACTCCACCTACTTCGTGAGCATCATCGACGTAGCCCTCGTCATCATCAGCGGCTACTGGATGTGTCACCGTGTGCGGTCCGAAGCCACGAGCAAGGACGCCGAAGCGGCCGATGTGGATCCCGAAACGGGAGATAAGAAAGTGGAGGTGAAGGTGCCGGAGGAGGGTGAGTGTTTCCTTCATGTGTGACGGGTAGAGGGGTACGAGCCTGCGCTGTTCCATCTCTCCATGGTGCTGACCTCGCTGTACATGGCGATGCTCGCTTCTGCTTGGTACACTGGAGACTACACCATCCGGCCTTCCTCCGTGGCCAACGTCACCAGCAGCTTCACGTCGTGGGTCTTCACGCTGAGTATTTGGGTGGCCGGCGCCGTTTTCTTGTATGTGATTCTCGTTCCTTTCATCAACACTTCCCGTTCTTATTAATGTGCTATGGTGTGTTTGTTGAGTTATTCTCACCGCTCTTCGAGCGCGCGTATACGAGAGGAAAGGAGAAATGGGGACGACCCAAATCGAAAACCCCGATCCCATCATGAATAAAGAATACAGACAGTTGGCGTCTTCTTTTTGAAAGAATGGGAGAGGAGGAAGACAAGGATTGCTACAGAGTATTCCATAAGTTGCTGGATTGTATTCGGGTGGAGAGCAAAGGCTTTGACATTCGTTCCTCCTGCGAGTACTTCAGAAATCAAAATCAGTACGCCACGCGCATATCGGACGGCATTCGGCACTTTGTCCTTGTAGTCCTCACGCTGAAGGCGCTGGTGCACAGCAAGCTGCTTACCTCCATATCCCCTATCTATGTTCGCAGTTTGATTTCGTATATCGAGACAACTCAAATTGAAAAGAACTGGTGCCTTGTTAAGGAGAGTCCTTTCTATCTTCCTGTTTCGCGGTACTATATGGAGACGATCAAGTATGAGCTGGTGCAGTACAACACCCACGATTGCATGTATGTCCTCATTCTCCGGTGCATGACATTTCACGAGACGGAGGTCACGAAGGCGCTTTCGATTATCCGCCATTTCATGGCGGGGTGTATTGACCGAACGGTGAGCGTCGTCCCTCAAGTCAAGTGGAAGTTCTTCGGCAATCCCTACATGAGCATTGTGTGGATCGTCGGCATACCGAAGTATGCGATGGATACGTTTAGTGGCTACAGGCGGAAGTTGGTGAACGAATTCTGGAACGACGTGTATGGCGGTCCCGATTGGAGACTATCCCAATCCAAGAAGAAGAGCTTGATGGACTACATGAAGACGCTCTCCAATTACAAAGGGAGGAACCCCTTTAAGCGTCTTGTTTCAAAGAAGGGGTCGCCCTTTGAGCCTGACGATGTTGTTTTTGCAAAGTTCTCAGAGGATAAAGACGTGTACATCAGAAGAGGATTGTTCTCTTTCTCTGCTCTTCTACTCGTTGCTCTCATTGTATTTGGTATTTGGTTCTTTTACAGAAGGTTGTTCTCTAGTTGAAGTGTGTTTGTTGCGAAACAGTCCATATCTTTTGTCGCTTACTCTCTTCGGAGGGCTCCGCTTTTCTCTTCCGATTGCGTTGGAGAGGTGTTTGATTGTGTTGGAGAGGTGTCTGATTGCATTCAAGAGATGTCTTCTGATCGCGTTCATGACTTGTCTCTTCACCCTCTCTTTCCTCAACTGTCTCTTTGCTTTCCTTTTCACGAAACACCTTCTCATAGAACGCCGATTCCTCCTCAGTCAGCTTCCGCACTTGCAATGCCCTTTTCGGCATCATGTACTGATTGTGCTTCTCCAGAAGATAGATGCAACGCTCTCCACCGAGCCGTGTTTGAAAACGGACGATGCACGAGGTCTCGTCAACGAGGGGGTGGTGTCTCTCTTTCTTCCCGTTCCATAGCTCTATATACACCACGGGACCCATCATTGTCAGGAGGTTGCGTAATTGCTTCGATGTCGTATCCTTCGGCACATTCGACAGAAGCAAATAGGGAGACGCCTCTGGAGACGGGCGTTTCACTGTGTGCGCTTGTTGCATGTCCCGCTTCCTCTACCCATCACTTCATCACCCCACGCTTACCCTCATCCACTCCACCTTGGACATTACGGTTAGCTCGCTGATCCAAGTCGGTTCACTGTGTCCGTTCAGCTTCAAGGCATTGCGAGCGTCATTTGCTAGCCATAACCACTCCAGATGACGCCTACCCGTTGCAAACTCGACGAAACCGAATCCACGGAACAGCTTCGTCTTCTTATCGCGGGGAAGACTCACATGAAGAACCTCGCCAAACGGAGAAAAGAGATTTCGCACCCTATCGTGGTCCCAGCGTGGCGACAGCTTTTCGACGTACACAAAGTGATCTAGGGCTCACTCCCCAACGCAATCAGCTACCAGGAGGGATTTCTCTTTCTGTGTACTCTGTTTTCCTCTTCACGCTGGATTTATCTTCGTTGAGTAGTAGAACACGGGATGTTTCCAGGACCTTCTGGATCTCGTGGATATCTGTGGTGATCGCTTTGATTCTATGCGTCAGCTGAGGCCGCGAGAACGACTTGTTAAACGACAGGAACAGCGACAATGGAATCCACCCCTCCTCGTTTTCCGCCATTTTGCTTCTCAGAAACGAATCCTTCGCAAGATTGCTGTCGCTGAAGTAGAACTCCATCTGTCGCAGCAATGACTCCTCCATAGTTGGCTCCAACGGACGGGTAGTGGATATCTATACGCTTCAACGGAGGAATGAAAGCGGATGAAATGGACTTTGAAAACAAGAAAGAGACCGAAAACGGCGCCTTTTCGTCACTATTCCCTGCTCGATAATGCGCAATGGCCTCGTTTTCTAACGGTCTTTCAAGGTTGGCGAGACTGAACTACTTTAAGTACTCTCCTGACTTGGTTGTTGTTGGAGGTCGGTGTCTCCATTTGCTCTCACTCGCAGGAAACGGGTTCATCGGGAGTTCAATATGTCGAATTGCTGCCGAGTGCGGTCTCACTCCGGTCAGCATTTCGATTAATCCCGTTCCTCCGGTCTATAGCGCAGACGACACCCAGAACAACTCGTGGGTCTCTCGAGTAGTCCATTGCAAATCGTCTGACGGGTAGGTTCAGTGGAGGCAGGGAAATGCCACAGATCCGAAGACATGGGATCCGCATGTGGTGGAAGCCGGCTGCACGGTACGAGCGTTTCGTTTGCTGTGATCGTAGGCCATGGTCTACACGACAAAGCCCTTCAATCACAACGAGAGAAACCTCTGGGACTGCAACTATCTCGGCGCACTCGAGAGCATTGAAATGGCCAGAGTCGTTTCCGTCCTCTCGCGTGACTCGTAGAAGATGAAGGCGAATCGCTTCGTGTACATCAGCAGCAACTTCCTCCCCCCTCTGACGTCGCAGAGCGAACGCGAAACGAAGAAACGGGCGGAAGACGCCTTGATGGAGTATAGTCGTGTTCCTGCTTCCGGTCGGTGTGAGAGTGTAGCTGTCGCTTGACACGGATTCTCCCATTGCGCTTAGCATCCTAAAACCGGGATGGGTTTACGGAGAAGGACGCATCGTGTCAACGGTCGTCGGAGCTCCCCTCCACCTTCTGAATTCCCACTTTCACCTGAACAGAACATCGCGCAACTTCAGTTCCATCAGTGTGGACACATTGGCAATGGCGGCGGCGTGCCAGGCGTTTGACCCCGAATTGGAGTAGCGTGAGGGAGGGACAGTTCATAGAGTAGAACTGTGGTAAAACTGTACAATAAGGACATGCAGGCATATGGCGACCCGTCCGCCCGGGAGAAGCTTATCCGCCACAACCTGCGCCTCGTGGCCCACATCGCCAAAAAATACTACGCTCTCCCCGGTGAGCAGGACGATTTGATCTCCATCGGCACCATCGGCCTGATCAAAGCCGTGGACAGTTACAAATCCGGCAAAGGTGTCCGCCTTGCAACCTACGCCTCACGCTGTATCGACAATGCGATACAACGCCTTGGCTGAATTATATGTACCTCGAAAAGTCATCATCCCTGAATGGCATGAAGTCCGCCGAAACTCCGATACTTGGAAACAATTGCAAACAAAAGATATTGATCGTTCCAAAATGTCAGGACGGCTTAAATATCATCGTATTATAAACGGATACAGCGCCTGGGATGTGGACAAGTATCTAGGATTCAGCAAAGGAACTTACAGCCGGGAGTTTGAAAATCCATATCACGAAACCAGTGATCTTAATAAGCTAAAATCTATCTGCAATTTTTTGAAAGTAGATTATAACGAAATTTTTGACGACTATATGTCCTTTATTAACTCAAATTTCCCAGAGATCTTTCTTGATTTCAGGAAAAAATCTGGATATAGTCAAAAAACATTTGCTAAGCTTATAGGTGTAGACAGAAGCGTCTATCGTGAATGGGAAAAAGGAAGAAAGAAACCAAATCGTACAAGTTTTCATAAAATTCAAGCTTTTATGAAAAACAAAGCAAATACTTCCTAATGTTGGGTAAATTATTGATTGACAAGTATTATCATTGCCGCTACAATTAAATTATCAAATGAAAACAAAACGATGATTATAAGGTTGGAAACGCATAAAATACTACAGAAGTATTCTTAATGGATGAATATTTACAGATGTCTTGTATATGACTTCCATAAAATTTGAAAGGAGTGAGGGAAATGTCAACATTGGAAAAAACAATCAATCTTTTGAATGATTTACCCGAAAACGAAATCGAAATCATATATAGTTACGTAAGATTTGTAAGTTCTCAACGTGAAGAAAGAAAAAAGACGCAAGAACCAATTGAAGACATTTTTGACAAAATTGTTGGTGTTTTGCCAGATACAGGGAAAACAGCGGAACAATATCATGACGAAAGGATAAGAGAAAAATATGACCTTGTTAATTGACACTAATATTTTGCTGGATATTGTTTTCAAGCGTGCAAATTGTGAAAAAGCAAAGAATCTTTTTTCTCTAGCACGTAAAAAAGACATTGCTGCTGTTATAACTGCATCTTCGGTTACAGATTTGTTCTATATTATAAGAAAATCAACACATGATATTGGTAACACATATGATATTATGGAAAATATTTTCAAATTAGTAAATGTTCTATCTGTAACGGATAAGGATATTCAAAGTGCATTTTCGAGAAAATGGAAAGACTTTGAAGATTGCGTTCAATACACTACAGCAAAACATAATGACGTAGATTATTTGATAACAGCAAATGCACCTGATTTTGAGGACAAAGAATTGCCAATCATTTCTGTAGAAGAAGGTATTGCGCTCTTAGAAAATTAATAGCATTTTCTTAAACCATGACCACCGGTTCAGCCGGTGGTTTTTTTACTAAACACAAAAAGAAATCATCCAAAATGTATTGCATTTTGCATTACAACGTGGTACATTATTATTGAAAGGTGGTGCTTATTATGGCAACAAAAACAGCAAATGTAACAGCAAGAATTCAACCGGATATCAAAGAATCAGCAGAATCCATTTTAGAAAAGTTAGGAATACCTGTTTCTGTCTTTATTGACATGACCTATAGACAAGTAATTGCAAACAACGGAATTCCTTTCGCTTTAAATCTTCCTAAAACAATTGAAACAAGAGATGAATTATCAGACGCTCAATTTGATTCAATGATGGAAAAGGGACTTTTACAGGCAAAAGCGAATGAATCAAAACCTGCCAAAGAAGTATTTGCAAATTTAAGAAAGAAGATTTAAGATGTCACAACCTTATGAAGTAAGCGTTACAAAGCAAGCTCAAGATCAAATGAGTGAAATATTTGATTATATATGTGAAGAATTGTTCGCACGAGATGCTCCAATTGCTCTTTTAAACAAAATGGAAAAGCAAATTTTAGCATTGGAAGAATCACCTAAGCGTTATCCTCTAGTCGATAAAGTCCCTTTTCGAACCGAAAGTATTCGCAAAGTAATTGTCAACAAGTTTCTTGTATACTTCTGGATTGATGAAGTAAACCAAGTAGTTCAAGTAACCGCGGTAATATACGAAAAGAGAGATCAAGTCAAACAATTGAAAAAAATGAAGCTTGAAAATTAACCACTCTCATTGAATAACCACATCGTCATTTGCCATTCCTGTAATCATATACTATCTCTATGAAGGGCGTTCTTCAAGCGTCCACTCGCAAAGGAACATAGTAACATAGAAAAAATATTGCA
>ERZ780157.4449-NODE-4449-length-10612-cov-7.303116_pt1 | contig 10612 bp, 1 predicted proteins | sample MGYA00511169_ERZ780157 | MGnify/ENA primary metagenome ERZ780157 (study PRJEB29588, sample SAMEA1965149) | human gut metagenome | biome: human gut; feature: human-associated habitat; material: faeces | place: Denmark | collected 2008/2010 ...
CACTTACGCCTGAACCAAATGCCATAGCTTCCCATGGAGAAGAAAGTTTCCAAATTGCTGGTACTGGTCTGTTCCAAACACCTTCGTTGAACTTAGCCCAACCTGCATTTCTTGTAAGCATAGATGCACTAGGTTCTGTAATATCTCCTACATTTGATGCAAGTGAAATATTAGATGCCTTGATGTCCTTAGCCATCATATAAGCTACCATTGATGCACCATATTCATTAAGGTGAGTATTATCTATAACAAGACCCTGGTCAGTTGCGTGGAATGCTGCTGAACCTGTTGGAGCTACTGTTTCACTATCACCGTTTTCAGCATCCTTAGGAGCTGTACCTACACCTACTGTATCATAAAGACTCTTAGTGTTGTTAAGTGAATCAATAACTGTAATACCAAGCTCTGAGCCTAAATCTCTAACAGCCTGAGCATAGTCACCACCATTAGCAACATGAAGGTCATTATTACCCCAAGTGCCTGATGCTGTTCTTCTTACGATTGGAGTACAAAGAACTGGTGTAGCACCTGCATCCTGAGCAATCTTGATGTAATTTTCGTAAAGTGAGTTCTTGAAAGAACCTGCTGTATCCTTATCGCCGTTAGGGTCTGTAAATCTGTAAGAGTCAGTCTTTTCGTCATTATGACCCCAAGCAATAATAAGTGTGTCCCCAGCCTTAATATTTTCTTTAAGCTGAGTATAGTTTGCTACTGCTGAATCATCAACAGCACCATTTTCATTAATACCTGTTGCAAAACTCTTTGAGCTTCTGCCTGAAAGTGCAAGGTTTACAACCTGAGCACCTGTTAAGTAGTTCTGGAGCTTATCGCCAAAACCTACTCTCTTATAGTAGAAGTTTACATCATCAGTATCGCCATAGTGGCAAGCTGTTGAGTCACCTACTACATAAACCTTAGGTTCATTACCAGATGGTTCAGCATTAGTAGTTGTTTCTGTTGTACCATCAGTTGTAACTTCTGTTGCTGTTTCAGTAGTAGTTTCTGTTGTATCCTCACTACCACCCTTTTCAAATGGGAACTTAAAGCTATTGTCAAGAGATTTCTGGAGAATTAATGCTGCATCGTAAGCATTAATTACGCCGTCTACTGTACCGTCACTTACATTAGCTACTGTTGAATCAAAGCCAGTAACCTGTTCAGGTCTTAATGTATACTGTAAAGTTAAAGCAGCATCGTTAGCATCAACTGTACCGTTGCCGTCAACGTCACCCCAAACCTTACCAGCATCAATCTGAATTGGGTTCCAACCGTCAGTACCCTGAGTATAAGTATATGGTACAAGTTCAGTACCGTCAGCAAGCTTAGGTTCTGTTAATACAGTTGACCAAGCAACTCTGCTTGCAGAGTTATCAACGCCTGCTAATTCCTTAGTATTGTATTCATAGCAGTTAGCCTCGCCACCTAAAGAAGCTGACCAACCAACTGGAGTAACAAGAGATGTACCATCACTAGCTACACCTACTGTAGTGTTTACAAATGCAACTTCAGAAGTAGTTGCCTGCCATGGTCTACCGAAGTAACCAGGCTTACTTACGTATTCAGATGCTGTATCAACACCAGGAGTAGTAGAAACTACGTTACAATCATACATTAAGTAACCTCTACCAGATGCCTGCTGAGCAGCAGTAAGATAAGATACATCATTTTTATCTTCAGAAGTGTTCATCATAATGTCAGATTTGTAGAATGTTGCAACCATACCACCGAAGATAAAGTCAGTACCACCCATAGCAGTACACTTGTTAAATGCAGCTCTAATATTAGATGCACCGTAAAGTGTATCCTGTCTACCTACGAACTTACAGTTGTTGAAGTATGCCTTATCACCAAGAATAGCAATAGCAGCAGCTCTTTCAACAAATGACTTGTTCTGAACAGAAGTATCGCCGGCAGTTGTAGGTCTAGTACCCTTACCACCAACTGTCCATTCCTGAACAACATCGTTAGCTTCCTTAGTTGAAATGTACTGGTTAGCAGAATTTTCGAAGATAATACCATCAGCCTCGAAACCTGTACCTCTTACAGTAACTGTTGCATTCCAGTAAGAGTTCTTTGTAGTACCAGAACCTGGGTTTTCAAATGAAAGATAACCATTTTCTTTGTTTGTCTTTAATACTTCTTCATCATACTTACAATCGTCAGTCATTGAGAAGTAATTATAACCATGGATATAGTAAGATGTTACTCTTACACCGTTTTCAGTAATGTTTACACCCTTGTTAATAAGAGCAGTATCAGGGTTAGCTGCTGTATTCTTTAATGTTACATTATCAACATCAATTACAAGCATTTCCTGATAATCGCCAGGGTCAACATTGATTGTTACTCTTTCGCTATTTGGTCTATCCATTAAACGAACAGCTGCAAGAGCATCATTAATTGTCTTGTATTCCTTATCAGCACCAACATAAATGTTTTCAGCATAAGGAACCTTTGTACCTACTGTAATACCAGTAAAGTAAGTTAAAGTATTAACTGTAATAGTTAATGTACCGTCAGCATTAGCTGTAAAGTCACTAGATTCAAACTTGCTTGTTGAACCAGAGTTAGAAGTAACTGTCTGACCATTTACAGTAAAGTCTGCCTGATAGTAGTAACCTACGTTTACATTCTGACCTGCCTTAACAGGTACTTCGATTGTTGTTCCAGCTGGAGCAACAAGATGAGCCTTACCTGATTCAGTCTTAACAGAACCTGTAAATACAAGACCGTTGTAAGCTGATTCATTTGTAAGAGTATCATTTGAAGCAGAACCGAAGCTCCACTTATTTGCATTGTTAAGAGTAATATCCTTTGTAGCTTCTGCACCGTCAGTAACTGTTAAGTTAGAGATAAGACCAGGAGCAACTGGATACTTGTTATAGCCTGATAATGCTACAGTATATGTACCGGCTCTTAATGACATTTCATCATTTAAGCCAAATGTATATACATAGCCTTCTTCATTAAGGTTAGTAAATGTAACCTTAGTGTTAGCCTTTAATTCATCAATATTAGATATAGAAGCACCTTCGCCAACAAGATTAATCTTTACTGGGTTAAGAGTCTTCTGAGCAAATGCTACATCCTTTGTAGAATCAGCATCTGCTGAAATTGTGTTCATGCCGATTGAGTAATCGTTTACACCGTTAGCTGTTAAAGCATAGCTTACGCCCTTTTCAAGCTTAACTGTGTAAGTACCAGCTTCTGCGTTAATAGCGAACTTAGGCTGATAAATCTTACCTTCCGGAACTGTTGCAACGATTGCAAGTTTTGCAATGTTAGCTGCATCAAGACCTGTAATAGAACCTGTTACTGTTACAAGGTCAACAGCATTGATTGTTACATTTTCAGTCTTAGTTTCTTCGCCGTCAGCAACTGTAATAGTAGCTGGAGTTGCTACAACATATTCATCAGCACCCTTAAGGCTTAATGAATAAGTGTAACCTGTAGGAAGTTTAGCTGATACAGTAGCACCTGTTACAGCTACATCAAAATTCTTACCTGTTGTTGTGTTAGTTAATACAAGAGAAGCATCAGTTGGGAAACCGGCTGGAGTTGCTACATTAATTGTTGTGTCACAATACTTAGCATCCTGTCTTACAATTCTGTAATAACTTGGCTTACCAGTCTTGCCGTAAATCTTGTATGTGCCATCCTGTTCTGCAACGAAAGTAGCAGTAACACCAGTAGATGGATTATCAACTGTTACAGACTGAGCAGTTGGGTCATCAGCTCTTTCGAAAGTAAGAGAGCCACCTGCCTGAGAGTTTGCATATACAGTTACAATATCGTCAGCCTTTAAAGCAATAGAGAAGCATCTTGAAGAATCATCAGCCTTGTTGATGTATAATCTACCAGTTGCACCCTCTAATGTAGAAGTACCTACCTGAGTATCGTATCTTGTAATAGCTTCGTTAGAAGTTCTGATTCTATCGTTGATACCACCAACCCAGCTTAAGTTACCTGCACTAAAGCTAGATGGAGCAACATTACCACTTGAACCAGCAGCAATAGAAGAACCATAGAAACTATTAATAATATCAGCAGTTAATCTGTTGTTATAAATATTTGAATCAAGTTCAGCACCACCGAAATCCCAAACATCAATCTTGCCGTTTGAATCTTCAGCCTGCTTTTCGTTCTGAATTGTTAAGCCATGTAAGTAGCTTAAACCTGCTGTACCAGCAAGTGTAGCTGTAATTACACCGGCATTACCCTTGTAAGAGAATGTCTGTGAACCACAAGCACCGGCACCATTGTTTGTAAATGAGCAAGAACCTAAGCTGTTGCCTTCTGCATCAGTAAAGTTCATTACTGCATCTGCCTGTGAATACTGGCAAGTAGCGAAAGTAATAATTGCATTACCAGCTACCTTAAATGAAATACTATCGCCTACACCAAGGTTAGCACCATGAGAACCATCATGGAAAGCAAATGTTTCTGTAGGAGAAGTAACTGTTACAATACCGTCATCAGTTGAGAATGTAGAATACTTAACTGATGTATCCTGAGGAAGTACATTCTTATCAGTAAACTGATAGTTGAACATATCACCTGGCTGTGGGTCAACTGTTGCATCTGTATCTGCTACATTGATTGTATAAGTATAAGGCTTAGCCTCTGGCTTATCAAATGTAAGAACAATGCTACCGTCAACAACCTTTGCTGAACAACCAGTAGCTTCTGTAAGCATAGCATCACTAAGTGTCTGCTTACCTAAAGAAATCTTTACCTTTGCACTTTCAGCACCAGCATTTACAACTTCGCCGTTACTTACTGTAACTGTAGCGTTGTCTGTAATTGTAGCACCTGTAACAACTGTAAGAGTAGTTCCGTTTACATTTACTGTTGCTGTCTTCTGTTCGTAAGGAACAACATCAATGTTGTAACGAGCAGGAACAACTGTAATATTAGGAACATACATCTTGCCACCAGTAACTGCAATAGTTACTGTACCAGCACCACCAACATATGTAATGTCAGCTGTTGTGCCGTCCTGATGATAACAAGCTGAAGTCTGACCCTTAACTGGGTTTTCAACAAACTTGCCATTTGCATCAGATGCTGTTGCTGTAAATGAACCGGCTGAATACTGGCAACCACCGAACTTAAAGATTGTATTACCACTTACAGGGAAAGTGAAAGTATTACCATCTTTAAATTCAACACCGTGCTGTGCACCATTGAAGTTAGCAGCAAGTGAGTCTTCATTAATAGTCATAAAGCCGTATGTACCGGCTGCTGTCATTGTATCCTTTGTAAAATCAAATTTATAAATTCTGCTTACTTCAGGAGTTGTAACTTCTGACCCGTCCTGAGAAGCAAAAACATTGATTACAGGAACATAAGTAGTAGCTGAGAAATTGATTGTAAGTACAGATGCACCACCTGTATATGCAAAATCAATTGTGCTATCATCACCATGTCCTAAACAGTTAGCAGTAGCAGCAGCTCTTGTTTCGCTGTATGTACCGTCACCGTTTGTAACTGTAATATCACCCTTTGAATACTGGCAACCACCAATAGACAATGTAACAGGACCTGCAACTTCAATAGCTATTGTGTTGCCTGCCTTGAAAATTGAACCATGGTCTGCACCATTGTATCCAAAGCCATTCTGAGTACCTGGCTGAATGTCCAAGATACCATACTTTATCTCTGCATTACCATTGTAAGATGTGTCAGCAGGAACAATACTACCATCTCTAAAGTCAAATGTGTAATCCACACCGACTTCAGCAGTTTCTGGAGCATTTACTGCTGTATTAGCAGTAGTTTCCTCTGTTACATCTTCCACTACAGTAGTTTCTTCTGTAGCTTCGTCGCCATTACCAACAGATACACCACCTGGAGTAACAACGGAGTCAGCAACTTCTTCAACTGCTGCAGGAGCAGTATCTAACGCTGGGTCAGCAATTACGTTAGAAAACATTGCACCAACTACTAAAGCTGAGGCAACAATTCTGCTCAAAACAACTTTCGTGTGTTTTTTCATTTAAAAACCTCCTTTTTATTTGTGCCTTTCAGCACATAATTGTGTAATTATAAATAGGCTTTCCTCACCTAAATTACACCATCTAGTAATATTATACCATAACCAATTTTAAAATCAATAATTTATTGTAGATTTTAGACAATCGCAAAAATTTATACAACCCTTCCAATTTCTTAACAATTAATTAAGGCATATTTTGTTAAATATTATTATTACAGTTCAATTTTTATTGATTATTTAATAATTATTATTTTTCGTAAAATATATGTAAACCACAGATTTTTTTTACTTGAGACTGTTTTAGATACTATTATTACAGGTACAAAAAAAGACGTTGACAAAAGTCAACGCCTTTTTTGTATATACATCAATTACTCTGCAACTGTAGTAGTTTCAGTAGTAGTTTCTGCAGTTGTTGTTTCAGTTGTAGAAGCTGATTCATCTACTGTAGTTTCTTCAGTAGTTGTAGTAGCTGCATCCTTTACAAGGCCATCAACATAATCCTTAACAAATTCGTAATCCTTGTACATCATAACAGCCATTTCAGCTCTATTAATGTTCTTCTTAGGTTCAACATTACCGTTTGAGCTACCAGTTACGATACCTTCCTGAGTAAGGAATGCAAGGTAAGGAGCTGACCACCAAGCTACATCTGCAACATCATTGTACTTGTTGTTTACAGAAGTTGGAGTGCTTGTTACATCTACGCCTAAGTATTCAAGAGTCTTAGCTACGAGAACGAACATTTCATCTCTGTTACAATACTTTTCAGGCTTGTAAGTATTGTCACCATAACCACTTAAAATACCAGCTGTGTAGCCCATTCTTACATCGTTATAGTAGTACTTACCTTCTTCGTTATCGCTGAAGTTCTTAGTTGGAGTTACCTGTAAACCAAGAGTTCTGTTAATGAGGATAGCGAAGTCGCCTCTCTTGCAACCAAGTTCTGGAGAGTAGATACCGTCTTCAGTACCAGTTACAATACCAAGTTCAGCTAACTTGTTGATGTAATCCTTAGCCCAACCATAGTTACCTAAGTCAGAGAAGTCTACATCACTATTTACAACATCCTTAGGTACATTAACCTTAACTTCTGTACCGTCTGGAGTTACGATATTGATATTACCATCGTTGTCAACAACAATCTTGTTAGTAGTAGCTTCTGTACTACCTTCAACAACCTTAGAAGTTGTAGCTTCAGTTGTTTCTTCTGTTACTTCAGTAGTAGCTGCAGTTGTCTTCTTTACAGAAGCGCCGCCGCCGCCACCGCCGCCGCCACCACCAGAAGATGACTTCTTAGTAGTAGTTTCAGAGCTAGCTTCAGTTGTAGTTGTTGTTGTTGGAGCAGTTGTAGTTTCTGTAGTAGGAACTACTGGAGCTGCTGTAGTTGTTTCTGTAGTAGAAACTGTAGTTGTTTCTGTAGTAGATTCAGATGTAGAAATTGTAGTTGTTTCTGAAGTAGATTCAGATGTAGAAACTGTAGTTGTTTCTGTTGTAGATTCTGTAGAAACTGTTGTAGTTTCTGTAGTAGATTCTGTAGTAGATTCTGTAGAACCACCAGCTACAATAATGTTAGCATTTAAGCCAACTGTAGCAAGCTTACCATCAACTGTGTAAGCAACGCTACCATCTGATTCAGTTGAAACGAACTGAACAGGAATTACATCGCCAGCGTTTACATTCTTAAGAGTGAACTTAACGCTTGCAAGTGTAGCATCAGGAGTACCGATTGAAGAAATTGCAGAACCATCGCTGTAGATGTAAGCAACCTTCATCTTACCAAGCTGAGCTGTAGTTAATGTGCCGTTAGCACCAGGATAATCTGGGTTAGAAGCACTTGGAGCATATGCAATCTGTTCGTTAATCATATTAACGATACCAGTGTTATTACCTTCAGCAGAAACCATTTCTACCTTGCTTGCATCGTAAACGATGAAACCAGTGAAAGCACTCATAGCTGTGTTGATGCTCTTAGCACCAAAGTCAAGAGTAACTTCTGCGTCACTAGCCTTAACTGTCTTATCAGCAAGGAAACCAAGACCACCGTCAGCACCTAAAGTAGTTGTTTCAGTAGTTTCAGTTGTAGTTGTTGTTTCTGTAGTAGTTTCAGTAGTAGTTGTTACTTCTGTAGTAGTTGTTGTATCATCAGAACCTGAACCACCTGCGATGTTAAGGTCGATAGTACAAATATTTAAGCTAGAACCCTTACCTGGCTGAACTACAACGTACTCACCAGCTTCAGGAACGCTAAGTGTACAAACTGAGAATAAGTTTGCTGTTGTTGCATCTCTATCAATGTTAGAGATAGAAACAACCTTCTTAGTAGTTGTGTTAACGAGGTAAACAGGAACTGACATTGCATCTGAAGAACCTAAACCAGCGTGGATTGTAACTGTACCACTGCCACCTAACTTCATAGAGATACCCTTTTCTACATCAGCTGTTACATCAGAACCAACTGTAAGGTCTGCAGGGATAAGTTCGTTACCCTTACCAACCTGGAACTTCTTGAATTCTGCGTCAAATGACTGACCATCAGTAAAGTTAGTAACATTTGGCTTGAATGTGAATGCAGAAGCACCTGCTGCTAACTTAATCTGAACGTAGTTCTTACCACCATCATCAAGAAGTGAGTCGCCATTCTTAAGAGATGTTACGCCAGAAGCGTTAATAGCGTTAGAATCAATAGTAGCCTGACCCTTGAAACCGTCTACTGGAGTTGGAGTTGAACCTTCTTCAACCTTAACTGCAGCGTCAACTGTTTCTACAGTAGCTGTCTTTGCAATAGTTGCATCGCTAGATACTGTTGAGAGCTGGTTACCTACGAATGTAACCTTGATGTTAGCATCGCCAGCCTTGAGAGCCTTGAATGAAATACCAAAGAGGTTACCGTCTGTGTTAAATTCCTGTAATGCTGTACCATTTACAAGCTGTGCTGGAACAACATAAGCATACTTAACCTTACCTAACTGAGCCTGTGTCTTAACACCGTCAGCACCAGTAAAGTCTGTGTTACCTGTAGCTGGAACGTTTGCGAACTGACCCTTAAGAGCAGCTGCATCAGATGCTGTATATGTAACACCTGCAACTTCCTTAGTGATTGTACCTTCAATTGCATCAACTGGTTCAACAATTGTTGGGTCGAATTCTACGAAAGCTGTGTAGTTATTGAAACCCTTGTTACCAACAAGAGCTACGTTAGCGTTTACTGTTTCGCCAACCTTAACTGTTGCCTTATCTACAACAACCTTAGCTGTTACAGCTTCTGTAGAAACTTCAGTAGTAGTTTCTGTTGTAGTAGTTGGAGCTACAGTTGTAGTTTCTGTAGTTGTTTCAGTAGTAGTTGGAGCTACTGTAGTAGTTTCTGTAGTTTGAGCAGAACCACCGTTTAAGTCAAGTTCTACTACTGCAAGGTTTATACTTGAAACCTTACCGTTCTGAACGAGGTAGTAAGTACCTGCTGCAGGAACTGTAAATGTAGGAGTGTTATAAACCTTTGACTTAGCATCACCTGTGTTAATAAGTGACTGTGCATCAACAACCTTGCTTGTTGCTGCATCAACGAGGCACATAGGAGCTTCCATAACGCCAGAAGAACCTAAACCTGCATAAATTTTAATTGTACCTGCCTTAGCAGCTTCAATCTTGAGACCCTTTTCAACAACGCCACCAAGGTCATCGCCAGCCTTAAGTGTCTGGCTTAACTTTTCGTTACCGTTACCAATCTGGAATTCAGTTGAGTAAGCTGAACCATCAGTAAACTTTAAGTTGTTAGCCTTGTAAGTGAAAGCTGAACCGCCATTAACAATAGAAACGCCTGAACCAAGTTCATTACCATCAGTTAAGCCTGATGCGAAAAGCGTTTTAACTGTTTCAGCATTGATAGTAGCCTTACCTGAAAAAGCCTCAGCTGCCGTAACAGGTGCAACATTGACAACCATTACGCTTGTAAGAGTCATACTCGCTGCAAGTACAGCACTTACAATTTTCTTGAAAGATTTTTTCAATTTTTATTCCTCCTTTATAAATTTTGAAAATACCCCATGTAGAGAATGTGCATATCTTCTCCTATAAAGTATCTATTCAAGTAGAATTATACTTGCTTTTAATATAAAAGTCAATTTTATTTTAAAAATTCTTTCATTCTTTTTGCACAAAAAATGTAAATTTTTTTAGGAAACTTGTTTTGCTACATAATTATTTTGAAAATTTTTATTCATTTATCACAACAAAACCCGTATAATAAGGCTATTATTTCAACATTTTTATATATTTTCCACAAAATATCCAACTAAATGAGATAATTTCTATATTTAGTACCAGCCACCCTGTATCTAGTTTATTTACTGATTTTCTGTAATATAAATGTAACACTACTCACTCTATAATCTCCCGAAAACCCCTATTTACTTGTAAAAATACACAAAAAACAAAGTGTAATAAACTGTACTTAAATTTAACTCTAAAAACAGATATTAACTCTATGTTAGAAATGTATAAATTTTATTTACAAAAACGAGTTTCTTCCTATTGTATATGATTTGATAATAGGAAGCCTCTTTTTTCATTCAGAACAAATTAACTTTGTTAATTTGTGGCTTGACAAGCAAGCCA
>ERZ780157.4456-NODE-4456-length-10599-cov-2.680102_pt1 | contig 10599 bp, 7 predicted proteins | sample MGYA00511169_ERZ780157 | MGnify/ENA primary metagenome ERZ780157 (study PRJEB29588, sample SAMEA1965149) | human gut metagenome | biome: human gut; feature: human-associated habitat; material: faeces | place: Denmark | collected 2008/2010 ...
CCCTTGCAGGACACCCTCTTCTGAAGACAATCCGATACAGATAACCGGTCCGGCCCCATAAGGACGAACCATTCCGGAAACCCGTATACGCGGCAAACCGTGGAACCGTGCACCCGTGGACACGGGAAGCCGGAAACCCGAATGAAAGGAACAATCCCAATGACCACGAACACGAAAACGGTGGCCTTCGTCAACCTCAAGGGCGGGGTCGGCAAGACCACCAGCGCCATCGGCACCGCCGAAGCACTCGCCCGACTGGGCCATACCGTGACGGTGCGCGACGCCGACCCGTCCGGCGCGGCGACCCTGTGGGCGCACAAGGCCCTATCGGCCGGCCGCCCACTGCCCTTCGGGGTGGAGGGCGTCAACCGGTTCACCGTCGCCGCGCCCGCCGAGGAGGAATGGGTGCTGATCGACACGCCTCCCTTGCAGACCGATCTGGTGGAGGCGGCGGTGGACGCGGCCGACCTCGTGCTGCTCGTCACCACCACCGGCCCCATCGACCTGGAACGCATGCTGGAGACCATCCGGCAGATCAACAAGCCCTCCTCGGTGCTGCTGACCCAGACCCGCTACGGCACGCGCAGCCTCAGGCACGCCGAGGAGTTCCTGGCCGAGAACGGACTGGCCCATTGCAGGGAGACCATCCCGTACAAGGAGGCCATGCGCCTCGCATCGGACGAGGGCCGGTTCCCGTCCGCCTCGGGCTACGGGCTTATCGCCAAGGAACTCAGCGACGCATTCAACGCCTGACACCCGCAGAACCGGAAACCCGGAAACCCGTGTCCACGCAAACCCGTGGACACGGGGACACGGAAAGGAACAACATCATGGAGATCAACAAGCCGATGACCACGAGGAACATGCTGGCATCGACGCTCACGGACTACAAGAAACCGGTCAAGCTGCCCAAGATCACGGTGGAGCTCGACCCCATGCTCAAGAAACGGTTCAAGGCCGAGGCCGTGCGACGCGGCACCACCATCCGCGACATGCTCACGGCATGGATCGAACATGACTGCCCTCCCCTCGACGCGGCGGACGCAAGGGCCGAGACGAAGCAAGACGGAAGAAGGAGTGGATGATGACGGATGACATCGAGGAGCGGGCCGCACTGGCCCGTCGCGGGATCATGGACCATTCGGATTGCGAGGACTGCGTGGAGGACTGGACGTTCCTGATGCGTCAGGGACGACGGGAGTTCCCGTTGGGATTGCGCACGGTGCTCGCGTGCCTCGCGTTCGCCGAACGCGAGGGCGCGGTGCCCGAGCTGCCGGCGGATTGGTGGGTTAGAATCAACAGGAGGTATCGATGACGACGATGCGCGGCGAGGGGAGCTGGCTATGGATGTGTTCAAGGCATGGCCGGGAAGGGCGGAAAGCATCGTGATCAGCCAGGAGTCATACATGGGGTGCACCGGCGGCGTGGCCCCGTGGCGTCGTGACGGCGACAAGGGGCCGTCCTACTACGCGGTGTGCCCGCTGTGCGACAATCCCATCCAGATTGTCGGCCTGTTCCGTCGGCAGGAGGAAAGCCGTGCGCGCCGGCCCTACGGGCGGCACCACCGGGGCGACGTGCCGGGCCTGTGCCGCTACGACGAGGACGCCTACCTGCACTGCCCGTATGCGGATCCGAACCATCGGACGGACACCCGAGCGAGACGTCATCCGAAGGATCCGACAGGTCGGGCCCTGTATGGTCTCATGCGCGGCGAGTTCGACCGGGTGACGCTGGCGTGGGAACGGTTCTCCGGCATCCATCTGGGGCCGGGGGCCGCCCGTGACATGCTTCGCAGATGGCGGGACGACCAGGGATGGCGCTACTACGACGCGACCTACGGCAATCTGCCGCAGATGCTGTTCTTCGCGGCCGGCGGACAGAACCTGGTCAAACGCTACATCGTGCCGGACAGCCCGTTGCACGAACGGCTGAAAGGCGTGCCGCGGGGGAGATTCACGCCGACGCGCTCCCGGTACGTGCAGGTGGACAAGGCCGGGCCGGGGTTCCTTACTCTGGATTTCCTGCTGTACGCCCGGCGCATCGAATGGGACGGACAGCACATGAACGAGACGTTCAGGCTACGCGGTCTGCTGGGCCGCGATGACGGGCAACAGGCCTTCGATGACCTGACCCTCGACGTCGATCAGGACTGGCTCTCCCACACAGCGGACGCCCAACCCGGCCGTGACGGGCGGCTGCTCGACATCGCGCGGGAGACGCTGCGATGAGAGACGAAATTGAGACGACAATCAAAACAAGGAGAACGACAATGAACCCCGAGAACGAGATCGACAAGACGGAAGCCCTCGAACCCGTCGAAACCGCTGCCGCAAACGTTGCGGAGGCCCGTGGCGGCGTGGACGGAAGGAAGCGGCCGAAGTGGCTGCTGCCCCTGATCGCCGTCGTCTGCGCGGTCGTGCTGGTCGTGGCGGGAGTCGTCGGCTGGAACATGTACCGTGGCGCGAAGCCCGCGGAAGCGAAGGAGGCGTGCGCCACCGCCGCCGACGGCGTGCGCAGCCAGGCCAACGAGTATAACGCGCTGCTCAACGGGGATGCGGCCGATGCCGCCGCCGTCAAGGCCGAACAGGTCAAGGACGCGAAGACCGTCGAATCATTGGGCAAGGAGCTCAAGGCCTCGGCACCCGAATACGAGGGCTGCGTGGCCGAGGACGCGAAGGGCTTGGATGCCGCCACCGTGAAGCTGGGCGAACAGGCCGACTGGTACAAGACCCACGAACAGAGCCTGTCGAAGGCGGTGAGGGCCGTCATCGAATCCAAGGCCGCGAAGACCCTGGAGACCGCGAAAACGAATCTGACGGCGAAGCTGGACGAGGCGTCGAGGCTGCTCGCGGATTCGGACGGCAAGGTCGCGGACAACGCCACCCGCGACGCATTGTCGAACGCCATCGACGCGGCGAACGGGCTGAAGGACGGGAACGATCCGGCGAAGATCGACGGGGCGCGCAAGACGGTGGAGGATGCCATCAATGGCGTGAACGCGAGCGTCCAGGCAAAGACGGACGCGGATGCGCAAGCCGCCGCAGCGGCCGCCCAGGCTCAGGCGCAGGCCCAATCCGCCTACAACGGCGGCTCCTCCTACTCCGGCGGCGCGTACAGGCGCACGGGAGGCTCCGCTTCCGGCTCCAACACATACCGTGGCACCACATCGGGCGGCTCCGGCCCGGCCGCCGCCTCCGCCCCAAAGCCGAACCTCAACGGCGCATACGGCTGCACTGAGGACTGCTATGTTCCGCCGAACAATCTTATTCAGCACTGATTGATGATTGGCTGTTTGTGGCCCGCACTGGGGAATCGGTGCGGGCCTTTTTTCATGGATTTTGTGAGGAAGGGACATGTTCCCGCGAACCTGTATTCCCTTATTCCCGTGTACCCGTATTGCCGGGAAATACTTCCGGATTTTTTGTAGACGCCATGCTCCGTGGTTCGGCGTGTCGTCTGTGAGGCTTGTTGGTGGCTGCCGGGGCAACCGGTGGCTACCTCCCGTTATTCCTGCGGTCGGAAGCCCCGCCACCCTTTGAAAAAAGAGGCGGCGGGGCCATGATCGGAACGATTGAGGGAGGGGATGAACAGACAAGGTTAACGGAGGTTCATTTACATGAACTTTGGCAGGAAGATGATGAAGGCCGGTGTCGCGGCGGTGGCTGCGATCGCCACGCTTGGTGCCGGCGGCGTCGTCGCATCGACCGCGTTCGCGGGCGGTGGCGGCGGCAACCAGCCCGGCACGGGCGGCAACCTGGACGCGGTGCAATTCTGGCAGTACAAGGACGACGCTTCGGGCGCATGGGGCCCGGCCACGAGTCTTGATTCGGTGCGCGCCGCCATGAACAATGCCGGCGTGACGTTGGAGGGCGATGGCGTCACGAAGGCGCAGGCCGCATTGGACCAGGCCCGCACGGAATGCGAGACCGGTTTCCAGCGGCGTCACCCCGGCGAGGGCAACGGCGACTGCCGAGTGGTCGCGGTCGGCGCGGTGCCAGCCGTCATCGGCGGCAACTACATCTACAACGGGTCCGGCGTGGCTTCGCCGACCGGGACCGGTGGCTGGTACGACAACTGGAACACCTACGTCGCACCGAACACCTATAAATATGCAGGCACTCAGGATTACCACACATCCGATGGCTTCTCGGATGATCCGTCGAACAGCGTGGATGCGATCATGCGTCGTAATGTGGAGGCTTCCAGCAAGCCGTCGATCGTGGTGATCGTGCTGGACAAGTACCAGCCGGCACCACCGACCTATCACTTGAGCGTGAGCACGCAGGCTGCGGAGATGTCGGGCCAGGCGGGCGACACCAAGGATGCTTCGGACACGATCAGCCTGTCCACCGACGGGTCGAAGACCGAGAACGTGAACGGCACCGCGACCCTGCACTGGCGCGGCATCGACGGCACCGAGAAGACGGTGACGAAGCAGTTCACCGCGTCCAACAAGGGCAGCGCCACCGTGAGCGCGTCCTTCAAGGACATGGACGCCTCGTGGGAGTCGTGGCCTGCGGGCAAACGCTGGTGGGACGTTGACGTGGCGAAGCAGGGCGGCATGGCCGAGGCGGTCTCCCACAAGGGAGAGAACGACGGCAAGGAGTCCGGCGAGAAGACCACCACCCCGCCCGAGAAATGGCTGACCAACGGGGCCGGCGACACGGTGCGGGACGGCAACGACTCCATCGCCTCCGGCTCGCTGTACACGGCTCACATCAAGGCGCATTCCAACGCCTCCGGCAAGTTCTGGATCTACGACACGATCGACACCAGGGACGTGGTGATCGGCGGCACCGAGCAGGACGACGTGAGCAAGGTGACCGTGACCGACGCGAACGGCAACATCGTGCCGGCGGACATTTCCATCGACGATTCCATCGATGGCAAGCGCGTGGTCAAGGCGCACGCCACCGCCCCGCATTCCGGCCTCTACACGCTGAACGTGCCACAGTCGGCCAAGCCCACCGGCGGCGACTACGAGATCAACGACGGTTCCGTGGCGTGCTGGAACGGAGACAACGGCACCGGCAGCCTGGCCGACTGCCAGACCGGCAACAGCGACAGCGTGGGCAAGGTCACGCCGACCCCGGACAAGGTGTGGGTGCTGGACGAGTCCGGCGCTCTCGTGGCCGAGGACAAGCAATGGACCAACCAGCAGGGCGTCGATCAGAAGACGTTCCTCGTGGGCGACCAGGTGGGCGTGGTCGTCAACGGCAGCATCCCCGCGCACCTGCTCAACCCGCTGGCATCCTATTCCATCACCGATGATCTGACCGGTTCGAACCAGTGGATCGACTGGAAGTCCGGCAAGGTGTTCGTCGACGGCAAGGACGAGACCGCGAACTTCACCATCGCGATCGACCGGAAGGCCGGGACCGCGACCGCCACCGCGAAGTCCGCCTACATCGCGAAGACGATGTTCAGGAACAGCGCGAGCAAGGTCAGGTTCTACCTGACGGGCACCATCAAAAAGGGTGCCACCGAGGGCAAGAAGATCCAACTGACCAACAAGGCGTACGAGAAGTGGAACAACGAGACCCGACCGACCAACGAGCCCCCGGTGTTCGTGTGGACCCCGAACCCGAACAAGGCGTGGGCCATGAAGGCTGACGGCAAGTGGCAGCTGACCGTCGATCCGGCCAAGAGCGACAAGGTGGGAGGCGACGACAAGTACTACCGTCTCGGCGACGAGGTGGCGGCGGTCATCTCCGGCACCCTGCCCACAGGATTGGGCCGCGTGCCCGAGATCGCGTGGACCGACGACTTCGCCAACGTCGATAGCATCCTCGACCTGAAGGACACATCCAACATCAAGGTCTACGAGCAGGACACCACCGACGAGGCCAACGCCAGCGTCAACGACCTGAACAAGACCGGCAAGGACGTGACCGACCAGTTCGACATCACCGCCGAGGGCACCAAGGTCACGGTCAGCGCGAAGGACTCCTACGAGGCCGCGCAGAAGGACCTGAAGACCGCGAAGCAGATCAGCGTCGTGATCCCGTTCGACGTGAACTTCGACACCGTGAAGCTGCTCGAATCCTACGGCAAGGCGGAGGGCGACGAGCTCAACACGTGCGTTGACCCGAAGGGCGACGACCTCGACAACAAGGGCGGCCAGACGGTCGGCGGCAGCACGGTGGACACCAACACGCCGAAGATCTGCGTGACCGTTCCCCCGATCCACAAGCAGGTCATCGCCGAATCCTCCCAGGGCGGCGACCAGTCCAGCATCGACACCAAGACCGTGTTCCCCGGCCAGACCGTGGAATACACCGTGCGCGTGGACCCGCAGATCCCTGCGGACCAGGCATATTCGGTGACCGCCATCAAGCTGAGCGACACCTATTCCGAGTACACCACCGCGAACAAGCAGACCCTGGAGATCACCGACCTCGGCACCGGCGGCATCATCCCGAAGAGCGCCTACAAGGTGCAGTGGGACGAAGCCAACCACTCGTTCGAGGCCACGTTCGCCAAGGACTGGGTTGCCGCCAACTGGAAGGCCGGCTCCAACCCGCGCGTGCTGCTGCGCTTCGAGGCCAAGGTGAACGAGGACGCGCCCACCGACAAGACCGTTGACAACAAGGCCGCGCTGACCGTCAACAACGGCGTCACCCCGTCCAACAAGGTCGAGAACGAGCCGCCGGTCATCAAGCCCTCCAAGCAGGACACGCAGAAGGACCCGACCATCAACATCGACGGCAAGACCGCTCTGCTCGGCGACAAGGTGTACTACCGCGTCAACATCGACGCCTCCAGGCTCACCGACACCGCCTACAAGGTATGGCGCTTGGGCATGACGGACGACTACGACCAGGAGTACCTGACCCTCGACGCGAAGCACGTGGAGATCCTTGACGAGACCGGCAGGGACCGCACCGGCGAGTTCAACATCCAGGACAAGGACGGGGTGCTCTACGCCTTCGCCAAAACCGTGGACACCCAGATCCCCGCGACCGGCGAGACCGTGCCCGGCGACCCGCAACCCGACGACCTGAAGGCCTACAGCGAGAAAACCGACAAGGATTACGACCCGCTGAAGGACCCGAGCATCGACCAGTCGCTGCTGGGCCACACCTACCAGGTGGTCATGCCGATGACCGTCACCAAGGTCAAGGACGGCCACACGGTGGAGAACACCGCCACGCAGGTCACGAACGACAAGCGCGACAAGACCAACACCGTCACCAACCCGCTGAAGGAGATCAACCCGACCAAGGACGTGACCGTGCAGGTCGGCGGCGACAGCATCGACGGCAAGAGCGTGTATCTGAATCACACGTTCCTCTACCGACTGGATTCCAGCATCCTGCCCCCGGGCCGCGCCTACCAGACCGTCACGGACTGGGGCGGCACGGACCAGCTGGCCACCGAGTACGACCAGTACCTGGGCAACTGGGCCGTCTACGCCTCGCGTGATTTGTACAGGGACGGCCAGGTGCTCGCAGCCAAGGGCGAGAAGATCGCGGGCAGCGGCTTCGACTCCTCGAAGTTCGGCGGCAACCTGTTCACCGTGGACGCCGACGACAACGGCAAGGTCACGGCCGACGCGACCCAGACCTACCTCGACCTCGTGAGCGCCGACAACGAGCACGAGGCCGGCTGGGTGCTCTACCTCCAGTGCAAGCGCATCGCCGTGGCCGACGAGGTGCCCAACACGTGGACCGAGACCATCAACGGCCAGCCGCGCGAATCCAACAAGGTCGTCACCAAGACCCCGGACATGACCCCGAGCATCCACCTGGAGAAGGTCGATACCCCGACCCTCAAGCAGGACGGCCAGGAGCAGGCGGACCGCGACGACCCGAAGCAGGCGCTGAAGATGGACGCCGACAACATCGGCATCACGTTCATCATCACCAACACCTCCAAGACCGACCCGGCCACCGGCGACGGCGCATGGTACAAGGCAAGCGACCTGAACCTCGACGACTCCACCATCGTCGGCGACGCGCACGTGGACATGGATTCGCTCACCTACCCCGACAACTGGGACACCCTGGTGCTCAAGCCGGGCGAATCGGTCAGCGTGACCGGCACGCTCAAGGGCGTCAAGGAAGGCGAGACCCACACGGACCGCGCCATCGTCACCGGAACCCCGCTCGTGGAATGCGCGCCGTCCAACGGCGACCCGTTCAACGACAAGACCGACGGCGGCGAAGACACCGATCCGGAATACTCCACCGGCGACGTGACCGAGATCGACGGCAAGCAGCTGTGCGCCGACACCCAGACCACCAGCAACACCGACGACTGGAACGGATACCGTGCCAAGCCGTTGGCCTCCACCGGCACGGCCGTGCTCGGCCTTGCCGGCGGCGCTCTGGCGGTGCTGCTCGCCGGCGGCTCCCTGCTCGTGTTCCGCAAGCGCCACTACGCACAGGGTTCCGGCCGCCACACGGCCGTGAACGCGGGCAAGTGACCCCGTGGCGCTCCGGCCTCGTCGTCCGATGACGGCCGGAACGCCCTCCATTGACTTCACATGCCGGAAAGGGGCATAAAGCTTTCCGAATCCCGTGCCCCGGACGGCGTGTGAACCCCCAGGCCCTTCGCCAGCCTCTCCCCCGGCGAAGGGCCTTTTCCATGCCCGGAACCCGTGAACCCGTGGAACCGTGGAGCCGCAGACCCGTGGAACCGTGCTCCCGATGGGGCCTGTAGACGGTGCGCCCCGCAGCGGACCGCGACCCGACGCATCATCGACTCTGACATTGTTCGCACCATCATCATTCCTCTGGAGGTTGCACATGGCTGACAGGCAAACCGCATTGGCCGTATTCGATTTTCTCGACTCGCTGCGCGCCGGACAATACCGCATCGGCGCGGACGCGGAAAAAGACCACGCCACGGCGGGACTGCTGGCATCGCTGTCCGGCGACACGGGGCTGCGCGACGCCGTGTGCGCCAAGCTGATATCGCCGGGCATGGAACGCGCCCGTTTCCTCATGGTCGCCGAGCATGATCCGCGCGCCTTGCCCCTGTTCGCCTCGGGCCAGGTCAAACCGTGGTACCAGGCCGACTACAACGTGCGCGAGATCGCCAACAGCGAGTTCCACCAGGACATACCCGCACTGCTGTGGCGGCTGTCCAACACCATCCCGGATTCCGCGCGAAGGGAGGGCGCGCTTGAGGCCGCCGCGTACATGAGCTTCATGCAGGGCGATCCCGAGGCCGCGTTCACCGGCCATCTGGGCCGGCTCGCGGCGGTTTCGCCCGAGGGCGAGGTCACGCGCTGCCTCATGGACGCGCACGAACACGGCCAGCATCCCGCATGGGTCATGGAACAGCGGCAGCTGCGCGAACGGCAGGCCGACGCCGCCGACGGCATGACCGCCACCGCACCGGACCGCCCGAGCCTCCGCCAGCGCCTCTTCCCGAACCGATGAACACCTCCGGCACGGACCCATGGGAGATCGGCCCCATAATCGCCGCCGGCACCGCCGTCGCCATCGAACCGGCACGAGAACCGGAACCGGAACGCCGGCCACCGGCCGAACCCGAACCCGAGCCCGGGCCCGGGCTGGAGCCGGATGCGCGATGCGTGGACGACGCCGGAAGCGAAGACCGGGCGAACCCGGCCGTCGATCCGTGGGAGATCGGCCCGCTGCCATCGGCCTCGAATCCGGTGGGGAATGATATCCCGGCCGATGCCCCGGCATCGGAACCGCAGCACGTTGGCGGTGCCGTGGAGCCGGCCGATCTCGCCGACACGATCGACCTCACGCCGGTCGGCGACCGGGATGCCGCCATGCCCGTGCGCGAATGGAGGCGCATAGCCACGACCGCGGGCGGCATCCTGCTCGCGGCCTGCGTCACGGTCGCCGGCATGTCCGCGTGGAGATCGCATGAATCCGCCACGGCCGCACGCGAGCTGGAACAGGCGACGGCGGACTGCGCCACCGCCCACGCTGCGGCGAAGAAAGCCGAACGGAAGCTGGTCGAATATCTCGACGGCGACCGGCTCGCACAGGCGAAAGCGGTCACGGCCGACAAGCTCGCCGACCCGGAAACCCTGGAAACCCTCGACAAGCTGGCCGAACAATATTCCGAGGGCGAGCGAATCCCCGCATGTGCCGCCACGGACACGGAAACGGCCAACGCCACCACATCCAAGCTGCAAGCCATCGAAAAGAAGCACACGGGAAATCTCTCGCGGCTGAAGAAGGCGGCGGGCGCGGTGTTCTCCTCACGGCTGGCCCATACCGTCGAACAGGGCGAACGATTGTATTCCTCCTCCGAAGGCAAGGTGCAGGACGAATATTCTCGCGCCCTGCTGCGCGCCTCCATCGACAAGCGCGACGAGAAGGCCATCACCGACGCCATGGACAAGGTGAACGCCTCCATCGACGCGAAGACCAAGGCCGACGAGGAAAGGAAAGCGCAGGAGGAGGCCGCAACGGCTGCGGCGGCGCAGGCGCAGAGCACGCCGGCACCGCAACAGTACTCGTACACGCCCTCCGGCTCCGCTTCGGGCCCGGGTTCCGGCCCGACGGGCGGCGGATACCATTCCTCCGGCGGTTCCGCCGGCTCGACCGGCGGTTCCGCGTCTCCGGGCTGGTCGGTGCCCGCGAACCCGGACCCCTCGCAACTGCCCGG
>ERZ780157.4457-NODE-4457-length-10598-cov-3.985203_pt1 | contig 10598 bp, 12 predicted proteins | sample MGYA00511169_ERZ780157 | MGnify/ENA primary metagenome ERZ780157 (study PRJEB29588, sample SAMEA1965149) | human gut metagenome | biome: human gut; feature: human-associated habitat; material: faeces | place: Denmark | collected 2008/2010 ...
CCGACCGTCCCGCCTACTCCCACCCCTTCCCCCACCCCCACTGCTGAGCCCTGGTTCCCCATCTACGATCCTTTCATTTACGGCGATAACAGCAACTACGACAACGAGAACACGTGCTACGACGACGTGATTACCGCCGATTCTGTGACCAGACTCTACCTGGCTGTGCGTGATGCCTACCGCGCCAAGGCTCTCGCTCACACGCGCGTGCTTGCTCTCATGGGTTTGGACGAGGGTTCTTCGAGCCTGTGGTTGGAGTCGCTCTCTAGACAGAGACTGAACGAGGCTCCCATCGACGTGTACTTCTACTCGGATCGTGTGAACAGACACATGCTGAACGACGCTCTGGTTCCTCAGCTGATGGAGTTTACGCAGTACACTCGTCCTTCGCGTCTGGTGTTCGGTCTCGGTCAGATCAAGAGAGAGGGTTTCAAGACGATGCTGGATTGGATGGTGGCGAACGCGAACAAGGGCTACTTCAAGAACCTCAAGCACTTCCAGGTGACGGATCAGCAGATTGCCCAGTGCAGTGATAGTGGGTGTGGAAGCACCTCTGAATACGTGACTGCTCTGAACACGATTTGCAACGACAAGACGAACTTCCCCCTGCTGATGACCATCAACCTCGACAACAACAAGTACGAGAAGTACGATGCGGAGTATTTTGCCTCTGAGCTTGCTGGTGCTTGCGGAGCGGCGACTGGCGTAACAGTTTCTGCGAACACCGACCAGACAAAGGAGGTGGTTTATCCGGATATGTGCAGTGCTGAATATGGTCAGGGTTATCTTTACTACGATACTACTGATGAGACTGAGATCGCACAGTGCCGTTTCAATTGGAACTGGGAGGTGAAGGCTTACAAGAGCCAGTACAGCAACGGTCCGTTCCCGAACGATAACTCTCCCATGGAGTGTTAATCTGGTGCTCTCTAACTAATCCTGTTATTGTGTTTGTTGAATACTCTCCCGTACGGAGTGAGATCAGCAATGCGTGTCACTTTCCATGCGTTGTTGGTTGAAATGGTTATGTAGTGGCATTTCTGAGGTGGTGGAATGTTTTACTTGAATGGTTTGTGTTTTCAATGGGTGTTCTCCATTTCCAGGATTCTAGTGCTTCATTCGGATGTAAAGAGTGATGTTCATAGAAATGGATGGTGAATAGTGAAAGTAGCGCTGATGAAGGAGTGCGGCGATGCAAAATGGAGCAACCACGAGAGATAGATAAGGTGACTCCATTGTGCATGAAAAGACACCAAATGCGATATAGGTAAACATCAAGTGGTGATTGCGCCTCCACCAATCACAATAATGGAAGTGATAATGACAGTGGATTGTGTTTCCTTGAATGATTTCTCCTAAGGTATTCTGGTATTCATTTCTTGGTTTGTGTTTCAGTGCATTTCCAGGGAAATCAAACCTACAGAAGTGTTTTGGAATCATTAGGATGTGGCTGGAGAAGAGCAATGGACCTCTTTGAGAGCACAGTGAAGACGGCTTGACATCGTTCTCTTGCAAAGAGAGTGATTTGCTTCATATGACTCCAGCAACAGCATAAGTCATTCCTGGATGTGTTATGAGGCATATCACCACAATGCACCGAAGTCTGTTCTAGTAAACACATCCAGCAGTGTTCTTCTTCACTGAAACTCAACTCACACCCCCCGTTGCCACACGAGAGCAGCATCCTGATTCCACCACTGCCATTTCCATTTGCTCCATCCAGATGATACCACTCAAAACACACAGGGAATCAAATTCGACTCGATTGCTGTCATTTCAGAGAAGGGAGTGGTGATCACCATGCTGCCAAAAGAATCCATAAACTGAGACAGTATTCTTTTCCACCATGAGCGATTCCCCTTATGACCTGAATGCGTTGTACAACTACTGGATCGCGAGGGAGAACGCCTATTACGACTATCTCATGTACTGGCAGATGGAGGAGCAGAGACAGGACATCCAGCCGAAGAGAGAAAACACACAGCCAAGCCCTCCAGCGGCTCCTGTAACCCCTGTGAAGAAGCGAAAGCTGCCACCCGCCGCGAAGAGCGACATGTACAAGACGCGGATGTGTCGCAACTACATGGAGACTGGGAGGTGCAAGTATGGGAGAGTGTGTCAGTTTGCTCACGGAATGAAGGAGTTGAGGAAGTACTCGTCGTGTGTTTGTTTGGATCATGTCGAACAAAGACAACAATGCACGCTTTTCCTTTTCCGAGGACATCTGATAATCGTTCTGTTGACGGGAATGACCGCCCTGACAGAGGATGAGGACATCTCGGAAGCGATCATGCTGAAGCCACTTCCTTTGGTGGTGAGAAGAGCGTCGCAATCAGCCAACACAAACACATCCAACAACGCCCCCTTCACCTTACCGACCGATATCTTGGAGTTCGTGGTGTGTCCTCGTGCGTACTTGGAGGATGCGACAATCCGATAGTCTGGATGGAGATGTCTCTTCAAGTAGGCGATCGCCCTGTCCGAATCGCTCGGAACACCACCACATCCTTGGGCTTGTCCGTGAGTCTTTCTCGCAGAGCTTCGATGCGATGGGGAACCGTTTCCAGCGTCTTCCTATCGATCATGGAAGTGCTTTCACAGTCATTCGCCAACAGTCCTCCTGTCCGAATGTGAACGCCGATGGAGAAGAGGCGCTGGTGGACGACGCTGTTCCTCTCTCGGATGGCGTTTCGCACCTCCTTGCTGGGTCTGAGAAGAGTTCTGAAGATCATGCGTCGATACTCCTCCCATGTTTCGTTGGCAGTCATGATTCCGCTCTCGATGAGGAGTCTGCGATTGTGCTCGTTGTACACAAAGCGCGAAGCCAGTCGAGCATCTCTCATGACGGAATCTTCATTGAGACTGCTTTCGATGTCGATGGTGTTATTAACGATGGGGAAGCACGCGCCAGTGTTGTTGCATAATCTCATGGAAGTGACAGCTAGTAATAGCGTGTAAGGATGAGTTGTTACATTTCTTGAACTCTCGTCGCTTAAAGCAGGTGTCTGTGACATTGAGAATGCCAGGAGGCGTTAGGACTAGAAGTGACTTCCATCACTGACACTCACAATAGAGTCTCTTTCTGGCGATGAGCGCATAGGTGACTTCCAATCCAGTGGATCGATACTTGTGTCCCAGTCCTCCTCCCACTCCATTCACCACTACGAATGTCTCCGATTTGTTTCCAGTGACGCTCAACAGTCTCTCACACATCCTCCTTTCATCTATTCTATTAAACAAGGAGAGAGAACGAACCCTCTCTCTCACTCATCTCGACGAAGTGAAATCGGTTGTCATCCCCTCTCTTATAGTGTAACACATAGATCACAACGAATAGCATCACTGGAAGGTAATAACTCGTCTTCATAGGAAAAGACTAAATGACTGCTACACAATTCCGATGAGATACCCTAACCCATCCACTTCAGTATCAGCGCTTCTCCAGAACACTCATTCATGTTACAACGACACGATGTGTAGTGTTCAGCAGAAGCATCAAACAGGGGCGCACTCGATTGGAGATCGGGCATATCGGCCTGTGTTTGCTTCCAATAGTATCCTGTGTGTCATGCGTAACTCCTTCATGTCGCGCGTGCGCCACTGTCTAGTGCGCGTGTTGAACACTACACTTCGTGTCGTTGTAACATGAATGGGTATTCTGGAGAAGCTGATACTGAAGTGGGTGGGTTATAATCTTTCCCGTTAACCATTGATGGATCCAACCCTTCCATACTTTACGGAAAAAACCCTCATTGACCCAGTATTCTCTTTATCTCTTGAGAGTACCCATGATTGGTATATGATTTGATAGAGGCAGGATGTGATTGTGTTCCATCCCTTCCAAAAGAGTCTCGACAGCCATCCAATCAAAAGAGGAGGCGTTGAAAAGAATAGTGACGATTCTATCCAACTATCCTTGTGTAATAGTGGCAGTACCTCGTCATCCACTCTTGATAATGTGTTACAGCATTGTTTCTTAACAAATAAAAATGAAATGAACACTCAAATAACAATGGGCAAAGAGATTGCCCAGATTTGGGCAGCTCAAGCGCAGCCATGGGCTTTAATGGGCCATCCTTTATCTCTCGGTCGGGTTATAACACGATAATCTTCCGCTGTGTACTGGATCCCACTCAAACTATGGATGCGATTTGTTATATGAATACTGTAGGTGTCTTGAATCTTTAGGAGCAGGTTGTTGAGAATGATTGTGGTTAGAGTCTCATTGTTGTTTTTGTCCTGCCAAAGGGCGGGATGGTACACAAAGGAAGGAGACCCAGAACAAGGGATACCAAGGGCAGCGATCATTACAGTGAGCACGGATTGATCTTGCCGGTGGTTCCCCATGTCAGATCCTACTGGTGTTATGCACTTTTGAGTATAGGCGCATTTGTAATACGGGATGATGAACGATTCAAGAAGAGTTGTGTTTGCGTAATCCATAATGAGTAATCCCCCCGACACCATCGGAAAATCTCCAGACACTTCATGTGGAATGATGTGATTATTAACCAAGAATTCCTGTGTCTTTGGATAGACCCACCTCGATACAGTATGCCGTGACCGTGGAGAATACAAGCCATAGTGTCTTGCCATAGTCACTTCTCTACTGATCCCTTCCCGAATCACACAGCCTGCATCGATCCAGTAGACAATCGCTTTCCACTCAAGGAATACATCCACCAATGGAATCACTTTCCACGAATAACCCCCTCTTTGTCTACGGTTCTTGGATATTGAAAACCACTCCGGAAAATGATCCCAATCCAGTCGTCTGTATCCTATGATCCCCGTCGACTTCATCTTCCCTTGGATTTGAAGAATAGTCTCAAAATGAGAATACAACTTGTTCAGTAGCTCGTCCGTTATTCCCAAATCCAAATACACATAGGATGCATAGGGGTCGGCAAGTACCATCGAGTAAAGACAATTGAAAGAGGAAAACACATGATTTGAAGAGGCTCCAGTCATCAGGAGAACATCGGATGTATGGTAGGAAAACTGAGGAATCACGCCTGTTATTACCTTCGGCGGGAGTCCAACAAACGGCTGACCGAAGTTTATATAGCGAAGGGATTCATTATGATAGAGTTGGTTGAAGGGAATAGGGTACTTGATTTCGGGATAGTCGTACTCTACTGCTCAATAGAAGGGATAGAATACACGATTGACATTGTAAAGGCCTAGTTCTGATAGGGGTTTAGGTTGTTTTCCTGAATAGCGGACGTTTACTGTCTTGGTTTGTATTACTGAGGCTTTGTCTCTGGGCCAAAGAAGGAGCAATATCGCATTCACAGCGATAGTGAGCTGCAGAAAGAACGCATCCATTGTGGGAGGGCACAATTTAGTGTTTTTTCTGGCTACCATTCAAATACAGGCTTCGTTTTCGTGATTATCCAGAAATACCTATCACTATTCAAGTACAAGACCTCTAAATCCTTCTATAGCAGCCTCTCGGTTTCTCCAATGCAATAGGAGTAACCACTACATGAGACGCAGTGGTGGGATGTAGTCTAACCCGCCCATTTCAGTCTATGCACTTCTCCGAAACACCAATACATGTGGTAACTACACGATGAGTAGTGTTCAACAAAAGCATCAGACAGGGGCGCACTCGATGATTGGAGATCGTTCATATCGGCCTGTGTTAGTTTCCTATCTGTTCCTACGTGTCATCCATAACTCCTTCATATGGCGAGTGCACCCCTCTCTGATGCTCTTGTTGAACACTACTCATCGTGTAGTTACCACATGTATTGGTGTTTCGGAGAAGCGCATAGACTGAAATAGGTAGGTCAGGGAGTATACCGTTGTCAGTTCAATTCCCTGTTGGTAATGCCAAAAGGTTCAATTGTTTTCTGCTATAATAAACACTCCGTTTTCCATTGTATCCCATAACGGAATCATTCCATAGGAAATACCCTCAGTTAAGTGTACCATTCGATCTCTGTGACTCCATTTCCTTGAGAAATGAGTGAACCACGTCGTTGATCACAAAAGGTGCAGCATCTGTCGTTAGATTGTACTCCCTTAAATCCTTATTCCTTTTGAAATGAACCAGAACCATGTCCTTCTCGAAGTCAACAGGGGTGTTGACTCCGTGATCAGTATAATGTATTTGTATTATCGGAGAACGCAGTGGATTTGCAATGCTCTTCATCCTTAGTCTTGGAAGAACCTCCTTCAGTCGCTTGTCACAAATCTTCATGATGTCGTACGTCTCGTACCCTCGTTTACTGAGATCGCCACAGCCATGAAAACTATGAAACACCTAGGCAATCAAGAAGATTCGAAGCGTTTACTCGAAATGCATCCGCTGTTGGATAGAGCGTGTCATAGAGGTGAACGACATCAATGATCCTCCATTTTGGATTCATGGGGACAAAAAACTCATCCACATCATTGTAGATCACAAACTTGCTTGTGTTGCGATACCGCAGGTTGCAGGACTCGAGCGCCGCTTCTTGGTCACGAAACCGTTCATGATATTTGTATTCAAAGTCTATCAAATCCACCAGCCCTGTTGACTGAAAGTCATGGAGTTCTCTCTTCCAATACTCCTGATTTCGATTCAGGTAAAGGGTGAAGTGCTCCACACCACTTGCATAGTAATAATAGATCCACGCTCTCACGAGCAACGGGCTCACATCGGCGATGGAAGTACACACGGAGAGATAGTATCTTGTCGTCTTCTCGTAATGGATGTGCACGGGCGTGATTCGGTAGGTGTTGTTGATGGTATCGCAGGTGATCGCAATTCCTCTGTTCTGGGAGGAGCACATTCCGGGGAAGCGAAATGCACTGACGATCACGCGCGATAATGGATCATCCACCATCGTATCGTTCGCAACCACTCCATCCAACTGCGCTGTGCACTTAGAGAAGCGATAGGGTTTTCTGTATTTGCTATTCTCCCCGAGATAGAAGAGGTTAATCACCGAGTTGAACAGCAAGTCCTCTTCTTGACAGTAGGTGAACGCTTCCATCAGAACAGGAATATGGGCTTCCGTTGGGAAGGCGATGTCATCGAAGGCCTTTCTAGGAAGCATCTTGAACGACGGTAAGGCCTTTCGGTGTTCCACGAGCTTCTCCTTCAACTCACGAAGCGAAACTGGAATTGGGGGTCTTTGTCGAAGCATATCCACGTCAGAAGTGTTCATCTCTTTGGTAACTCTTTGAACTGGCGGCTGTTCTGTTGCAGCACTCCTCACAACGTCACTCTCATTGGTACTGAAAATCACAACTCTTTTATTATCTGTCTGGGATGAATACGAAAAGCCACCCAGGAGAGAAAGGAGATCGGCGAGCAAGAGAAGCACAAACACGAAGACTATATTCATGATAGAAAACTGATAATCTATTATTCCAAACCCTCCATTCTTGATTATGAAAGGGGTGTTTTTCCTTGTTGTTCCGATCTTTCTGCTTTTGATCATCCAAACCACCTGGAAAGACATTCAGTCTCATTCTCCTTCCTTCTTCCAAGTAGAACAGACAAGTGAAGCCAATAGCGACGATTGTGCGAAATAAGGATTATACTGACGCGTAGATGATGAAATGGCGTGCTCCAATGCACTGCACATCACCAGTAATACATCGGAATCCATGATTGTTGTGAACGCCATTGGAGGGGGTCTTGGTCACAAGTACATTTCTACCAGTATGGCGGTAACATACGCTCTTATCGCGAAGAAACGTCTCTACTGTAGTCTTCTTTGCCATCTTCAATGCGTAGTCAAAACACCCTTTGTCATTTTCAACGCAACAGACTCTTGCTTTAAAGACAGAGAGTACGTGGGAGGTGGGTTGAAGAATCGATTGTCATCATAGTACTGCCTCCTCACCAATGCCGGGGTCCATTCTCCTGCTTCAACGTCACAAACAACACAGTGAGCATCGCCGATGCACTACGAGAGGATTCCACGCTGCAAGATGCTCGTCTTCCCTCACAGTACGTTTACAACGATCAAAACAGAGATGTGCTGATAGAAAACGGGGTCATGAGGGAGGATCAATCATGGAGTGACTTCAAACGTATTGTGTACCAACTCCTCCTGCGCCCCAAGAAGGAGGTGAGGGATGAGATCAAGAGAGTGAGAAATGAAATCCATCAGCGACGTGTTTCAATTGGTGTGCATATCCGAACGGGGGGCTTGCTAGCGAATGATTGCGAGCGGGTGTCCATGGTCGATCAGGAGGCATTGGAGAAGATCCCGGGTCGAATTGAAGACATACGATCCGCGCTCACTAACACATCACAGGAAGTGTCTATCTATTTGTCAAGTGATTCAGACAGAGCAATCTCCTTTCTCCATCACAATCTCAACCCCGATTACCTAATTGTGACCGCTTCGAAGCACACAAGAGGGCGAACAACGGGAAATCGAGTGACAGAGGAGAAAGTGAACGGTGCCTTATTGGATCTGTTTGTTCTTGCGGATTGTGATGCTCTCCTAACAACACAAGGAAGTGGTTTTAGTGCCATCGCTGGAGAGTTGTCAAAAACAAGCCGGAAATACACCATTCCGGTGAAGAGAGGAGAAGTGAAATGCCACTAGGAAACACTATTTTCATGTGTTTGTTGCTGAAACAGTATTCTATTTCATATGCACAATGATCATCCAGAAGTGCCTTCTCTTCGCCATCATCACTGTGCTTGTATGGCTTGAAAAGCCATTCTTCCCGCTGAAGGCAGAGTTGTTAGTGCTCTCTAGCAGAATACAAACTGATTATCACTCATTTGAAACCATGCGTGGTGATGCCGATAATGGAACAAGGAGAGTGGTGTACCGACAAATGCCTGGTGGACTTTGCAACAGCATCCTCGGTGTCGTTTCTAGCATGATTGCTGCCATCGTCCTGAACACTCCCTTGTTCTGTATGATCAAATAATGGTGGCTCATGAATAGTTGAAGAGGATTACGCTTTCGATGGTTTCTTCTCTGTGGTAAACATGAAAGGACACCGGATACGTAAGAGAAGTAATGGAACCGAAACGAGATCACATATAGATCATCTCATTCATGTGGATGTGAATGACTCATCTGTATGTTACGGACTTACAATGAATCCAGCATGTAACACAATTGTCATCGCTACAAGAATGCCTCTTGCTGAGCGATATGTTGGTGAACAGTGGGTATTTGACACGCTCCGTTCATTGGGTTTCTTCAACTCTACTGATGGCACAAGGAGTGCGAACAGTCTCGGCTTTCAGCTGATATCCACACTACTGCAAAACAACTTTCAGTTTAATGACTCCATTGTGCAGGAGTCGCGTCAATTGCTCCAAGAGGCAAAGAGCAACTATCGTGTCGGCATTCATATTCGATTGAGTAACGGTGCTTCGGACTTTCGTGAGTATGCCAATTTCATCTTCCCCAGCGACATTCCGCGCTTTGCCAATTGTACTTTTATCGATTTCGCGAAGCATCCCGCCTTTTTCGTTGCTTCCGATTCCTCCTATGCGAAGCAAGTGATTAGTAGCTCTGTGAATGCTACTGTGATTACCCAAGCGAGAAAGGCTGTTCATTCCAAAGGTGAAATCCTGTCGGGGAAGGCATCAATGGGGGTGTACAGCGCTCTAGTTGATATTGTGACGCTTTCCAGGTGCAATATCATCATTGGAACGAGAGGGAGCTCTCTTACGTATGTGGCAGCGGCGTTGGGTGGTGTCATACCATACTATGTGGATAAGAATACCGATTGTTACTATCCCAAGGAAGTGACAACGATTCGGTCGTATTTGCCTTTGTTATACACATTTATTGGATTGTTTTTTCTATCCCAATGAAGGATGGTTGTAGTGGATAAAGTGATTTGGGAGAATGCTCTAACTTGCCCATTTCATCGTAATCCAAGATTGTAACAATACACGCGACAACTACACGATGTGTAGGGTTCAACAGGAGCATTAAGCAGGGTGCACTCACGATTTGAAGGAATTACAGATGACGCACAAGATATTATAGGAAGCAAATACAGGCCAATATATCCGATCTCCAATCATCGAGCGCGCCCCTGTCTGATACTCTTGTTGAACACTACACATCGTGTGACTGTCGCGTGTATTATTACAATTGAGGAATTCGATAGATGAAATGGGCGAGTTAGGGTGTATTCCGTTCTCTCCACATGGTGGAAAATAACTGAGCGAGGCAGTCAACCATTTCGGTTGTCCACACTCGTCCGCAGCAACCACGTCTTCTGTAGTTGTTAGTATTGTTGTTCGAGCTCATTAGTAAGTGTCAAGTTAAAGGAAATAGTGAAGGCGATTTGTTTGGTTACAGCATACCACAGCTGATGGCAATAGTATTCTGTCACAAAGAAAGGGGTACTTCTGTTGAAGAAGATAATCATTTGGTCACTGTTGGCATAGTGAAGTAATCAAAGACTATTTTGGTGTTGGCATCACCAATTCCCAAGTTGCAGTTTTTTTTTACACTCTTGGACTTAACGAATATCTCTCTGGGATGATAAGCCGCTATATATTGTTTGGGAACTACTCTAACTCCGGTTTTGACCGATCGTCCTTTTTGAAAACGGACAATTCCAATGAATTCAGCTCATCGTGTACTACAAGAATAGTACCCATATTG
>ERZ780157.4461-NODE-4461-length-10590-cov-2.328999_pt1 | contig 10590 bp, 9 predicted proteins | sample MGYA00511169_ERZ780157 | MGnify/ENA primary metagenome ERZ780157 (study PRJEB29588, sample SAMEA1965149) | human gut metagenome | biome: human gut; feature: human-associated habitat; material: faeces | place: Denmark | collected 2008/2010 ...
CCTCGTCCACTCCCACCAATTCGACCCGGCAGGACAGTCCGCACGCCTCCAACCGCCCTTTGATAAAGGCCAGATCCGATGCCAAATCCCGTTCTTCGGAGATATAAATACTGACAGCCGCTCTTGTCCGATCGCTGTTCAGGATTTTTTCATCAATCAGTTCTCCGTAGACGGTCATGAGATTTTCTTCAATATCGCTGTAGTCTTCAATCATCAGGCCACTGTCGATCACACTCAAAATTGCCGAAACAGTGTCCAGTTCTCCGGTGGCGCAACGCACCCGTACTTGAGTCCACTTCATGCTCTTTTCCTGTTCTCTTTTTCTTTTTAAGGTCTTTTTCCTCATGGTCTCTCCGAACAATCCAAAGTATGTTCGGCGGCGAACGATTCCGTCAAAAAACGAGATGCGAAAACCGAAGAACGCTTTGTGTGCTTCCGGTTTTTGCAACGAAGTTCTGTGGCAAAACCGTCCTTGCCGGACAGGCGAAATTTTCAGAGGTGACCTTCCTTTTTTACTTGTTGAAGAAGCGCTTCAGAAAGGACTGCTTCTTCTGGTAGTTTTTGTTCATCGGCTTATTGGAACTGGGCTTGCTCTTTTTCTGTAGCAGATCTTTCGGATTGGAAAGAGTCATACCCTCCGGTAAGATAACGGTACAGCCGCATAAGGTGTTGATGTCGTTATAGATTTGTTCGTCTTCGACGCTATCTTTATTCCAGGTGAGGAATGATTTCTTCATGTGGTTGGCGGTCAGAACGATCAGTGCTCTTTTTTGTTCCGGATCTTCCAGCTCTTTGATTTTGTCGATGAGTTTTTCAACTAATTTGCCGTAGTGCTTGTATTTGATGTGATTCGAACTGTAAGGCAGTCTTTCCGGTTTCTCCTGTAGTTTGGAGAGAGAAGGGAGAGGATAGGGAGTATCTATATCCAATTTAAATTCAGACATGATGGCCAGATGATCCCAAAGTTTATGCCGGAAATCGGGAACGTCCCGTAAGTGAGGATAAAGATTTCCCATCACGTCGATTACTGTCTTTGCGGCTCTGGTTCTTTCTTCCCGGTCTTCAATGGTCAATAGGTAATCTACCATTTTTTGTATGTTACGTCCATATTCAGGAAGTAATAATTTTTTCTTTTGGGTATTATATTCCATAAAAATACTATGTGTTTCTTAATCGCAGTACGTTGTTTTTACCAGATATAAAGAAAATATTTATTTATTTGCAGACTTTAACCGGATTTCTCCGGGTTGAAGGCAATCCGAAAATCGTTATTCTGTAAAATAACAATTTCAAGGTATCTCTTTCAGATTATGAGGCAAATATACGCTTTTTAGTGTTCTGACGGAAGTTTTTAGTCTGCTTGAATGTATAATTTTGCAAATTTTAACAAAAGAGTCCGGCTTCCCCCTTCACGGAAGACCACTTTTGCCTTTTTTTGTACGCCTAAACCTTCCAGGTTGATCACTTTTCCGGCTCCGAAGGTAGGATGAAAAATGATCATACCGGGAACGACCTGATTGGAGTCGATCGGTTTGAGTTTCGATCGGTCGATGGCCGGAATATCTATTGTTGCGGGTTTATTCAAAGTGATCGCCGGCTTATGTAAACCGGACATAGCTGTCGTAGTTTTTAATTTGAAACCTGAGGGTTCTTCCCGCATCGCGATATATCCTTCGAGGAATTCCTGATCGATCTCACCGATAAAACGGGAAGGCCGCGAGGATACCACTTGGCCGTTTTTGTAACGGGAAGTGGCGAACGACATGAAAGCCCGTTTTTCTGCCCGGGTGAGAGCGACATAGAAAAGCCGCCGTTCTTCTTCCAGGGCGGCAGGAGTGGTCACACATTGCTGGGCCGGGAAAAGTTCTTCTTCCAGACCGGTGATAAATACATTGCTGAATTCCAGTCCTTTCGATGCATGGATGGTCATGAGGGTCACTTTGTTTTGATCCCCTTCTTTATCTCCGTCCTGATCTGTCAACAACGCTACTCCTTCGAGGAAGGCCGGTAATTTATCGTCTTTCCCCTCTTTATAGGCGGTTTCACTGAAATCTTTGATACCGTTCAGGAGCTCCTGGATATTTTCTTTCCGGGATACGCCCTCCGGTGTTTCGTCATTGGAAAGGTCGTCGATGATACCGGAAGAACGGGCGATGATAACAGCTGCGTCATACGCATTTTCATTCGCTATCTGTTCCCGGAAACGTTCGATCAGACTACCGAATTTCTGTAATTTGGAAAGGGTACCGCTGTTGAAAGCGCCGGCCACCTTATCGAGGTTACAGAGTACGGTCCACAGGCTGACATGATATTTTCCGGCGATTTCCCGGATTTTATCTACGGTCGAATCTCCGATTCCCCGACGGGGATAGTTGATGATCCGTTTGAAAGCTTCTTCATCGTTCTGATTCACGGTCAGCCGGAAATAAGCCAGCAAATCCTTGATTTCTTTCCGTTGGTAGAAAGATTGGCCGCCGTAAATTTTATAAGGAATATTCCGTTTACGGAGGGCTTCTTCTAAGATACGCGACTGGGCATTCGTACGGTAGAGAATAGCAAAATCGCTGTATTCCTGCTGCTCGTAATTGGCTAGCCGGAAGATTTCATTCGTGACCTGGAAACCTTCTTCCTTATCGGATAAGGCCCGCAATACCTTGATCTTTTCACCTTCTTCGTTTTGAGAAAAGGTCTTTTTGGGAATTTGTTCTTTGTTCTTACTGATCACACAATTCGCTGCATCTACGATCGTGGTCGTCGACCGGTAATTTTGCTCCAGTTTGTATAGCTTGTATTCCGGATAATCGTTTTTAAAATTAAGGATGTTCTCGATCCGGGCTCCCCGGAAAGAATAAATACTTTGTGCATCATCCCCGACTACACAGATGTTATGATGCCGGTCCGAAAGTTTTTTTACGATCAGGTATTGGGCGTAATTGGTATCCTGATATTCGTCGACCAGGATATAATTGAATTTCTGTTGATATTTGGCCAGAATGTCCGGGAAATCACGGAACAGGATATTGGTTTGCAACAAAAGATCGTCGAAATCCATAGTATCCGATTGTTTGCAACGCTGCTGGTATTGTTTGTAGATTTCTCCCAATAACGGGCGTTTGCCGGCTGTATCTTCGGATAAAATGCGGGAAGATTGGGCATAACTCTGAGCGACGATCAGGTTGTTTTTCGCCATCGAAATCCGTCCGAGGATTGTGCTCGGTTTGTAAATCTTATCGTCCAGTTTCATGTCTTTGACGATGGCCTTGATCATATTTTTAGAATCCTGGGTATCGTAGATGGTATAGCTCGATGTATAGCCTAATTTCTCGGCTTCGAATCGCAGGATTTTTGAAAAAATCGAGTGGAAAGTTCCCATCCACAGGTTGGCAGCGATTTCCTGGCCCACTAACTCTGCAATTCGTTTTTGCATTTCACGGGCAGCTTTATTGGTAAAGGTCAGGGCCAGAATTTTATAGGCCGGCACTCCCTGGCTGAGCAATTGGGCTATCCGGTAGGTCAATACACGTGTTTTGCCTGAACCGGCACCTGCAATGACCAATGAAGGACCTTCTGTGTTGATGACCGCCTCCTGCTGACTGCTGTTTAATTCATTGATAAAATTCACCCTGAATAAATTTTTGATCGACGATAATGATTGATTATTTCCCGTAGCAAAATTAAAAATTAATCTCCAGCCTCACAAAATACCGGGGATTTTTAGTAATATTGCAAGGATAATCGTCAAAGTGTGTGGAGATGTAAGTATTGTAAAACTTTTCTGTATGTTATCCGTCAGACCCAGGGCGGAGCGGTTCCGGAAGGGCAGGTGAGTTTTGTGCCGGGAGGAGATCATTGGGAATTCGGCTGGACTTACGAGGGTTCCCCTCAGGCCGTTGCTCCGTATGAGGATTCTACCCGCTTGACCGTCCCTTTGCTGGGAAACGGACTCTATACTTTTACTGCCCGAAAGGACGGGGTGAATACGGTTCAGGAACGGTTTTATGTGTTTTATGATTTTATGGATTTTAAAATTACCTTGACCGATGTACTGGATTGTGAATATATTACGATTCATATCGATTATCTTTATATTCCCGATTTTGCCGGTTTTCCCGGTGGAGAGAATGTGGATTACTGGGTCGATTGGGATGGCAAAGAACGGCAATTGTCTTCTATGAATGACTATCGGTATGAAGATCTAAGTCAGGCTGTCGCCGGCTGTGCCGAAGATGTGTCTTGCCGCATTAGGATCAAGGATCGTTTCGGATTCGTATGGGAAAGTAACGAAGTGACTTACGAATCGATGATCCCGGAGGCTGTCCCTGAACTGACTCTGGGAAATACGGTGGATGTGGTCGGGGAAGTCGGCGATGAAATGGGACAGGCGCCTTTAGAAGTAGAATTCGATGCTTTCGGTTCTAAAAATGCTTCTTCTTATGAATGGTATTTGTATAAAGATACGACCGATTTGGTCGGAATGGTCTTATCGCCCGAGGATAGCCTGATTGGAAATCAGATCCGGACGCCGGAAGATTTTGTTTATACTTACGAGCATTCCGGACGGTATAAGGTAATGCTCGTAGCCATCCATGGAAAAGGAAATTTTTGCCGGGATACTTCGGATATACAATATGTAAATGTCGTCGAATCTTTGCTGGATGTCCCGAATGTCTTTACACCCAATGGAGACGGTAAGAATGATATTTTTAAGGTGAAAGCCTTGTCCCTGGAATCTTTCCAAGGGGTGATTCTGAACCGTTGGGGACGTAAAATCTACGAATGGAACGATCCTTCGGAAGGCTGGGACGGACGTATCGGGGGTAAATATGCAAGCCCGGGAACTTATTTTTATGTGATTACTGCCAAAGGAAGAGAGAAGGTGAATCCTCCGAAATATGTTAAAAAAGGAGCTTTGTTGTTAGTCCGTTAAGGGAAATATTTTTGCAACTAAGTTTTTAGTTGAAACGTTTGTTTTATCGTTGAAATCTTTTTTTATTTGTGATGGAATATCAAAACTATTGAAATAAAGATATATTTCGTTCTTGGAATCCTGTTTTGTATTATAGGAAATTATGCTCAGGACATCGGTCGGCAAATTTTAGAAAGAGAGTTGGACCGGAATCATTACGATGAGGTTTTAAGAGGTGTCGATTCTTTATACCGGATAGAAGGTGAATCTTCCGATTTGCTTTTTTTGAAGGTAAAGCCAATGAAGGGATGTTGCGTTATAAGGCAACTTTCCGCTGTTATTCGGAGTGGTTGGAGCGGGATTCTTCCGATTGGGATACCCGGCTTGCTTTGGCGCGGGTAGCAGCCTTGGCGGGGCGGACGATGAAAGCGGTCGATATCTATGAACAATTGGCCGGAGAAGATTCTCTGGATTTTTTTGTCAATTATCAGCTGGCCCGTTTGTATCAGCAGATAGGTAAAACTGTTCGGGCGATCGGAATCTATGATCGTTTATATCAGACAGACACGACAAATGTCATTTTATTAAAACGGATCGGAGATTGTTACAACCGGATAGGCTGGAGTATGAATGCCGTAGATCATTATTTACGTGCTGTCTGTTTGGACCCGGAAGATGGAGAGACTGTCGTGAAGGCTGTCAATCTGATGATGGCGAATACAGTTTTGTTTCAGGCTTATAAAAAACTGACCGGGAAACAGCAGCAAGAGGTGATGGCTGCCATTCGGGATACCAACAGGGTGGCTGATTTATGCGAGAACAATTCCGGTCTGAAAGCTGTCTGCTTGAAGAAGTTCCCGGCAGCCTTCCAGCAGCCTTTGAAGAATCTGTTTGTTTATTTATGGGAAAATGCATTGCGTTCCCCAAAATTTAATGATCATTTTTCGACCGGGTTGGAAGATTTTATTGATAAATTTATTGCTGAAAATAAAAGTATTGAAGTATGTCCGTTTTGTGCTTTGGAAAGTTTTTATGATTTGCAGGGGCAATCCAGACGAGAAATAGGTCATTGGTTGTGTAAAGAACAATATCCCTATCTTGTGGTTAATTTTGATAATCTTGTACCGATTGGGCATGCTTGTACTCTGGTTAAACATCGATGTGTTTATTATCCTGAATATAGGTTACATTTAACTTTTAAACGAACCGGCACTAACAAATGATATTAAAAAAGGGGATTAGGAGTTAGTGATATAAACCCAATGGTCCCAAAGATGATGATTTAGTGGAAAGTTGGAAAAAACTTTTTAATATTCAACAAAGGTATGAGTCTGCAATTAATGATAAGGTATTCTGATGGCGACGGGGGGGACATCATCATGGACGGATTTACCGCTTCCATCGGAAATGATGCGGAAAGGGCATACGCTTTTGGGTTTTTTATGGGCGGGATACTGCTCCTTTTTTGGGGGTACATTGCAGTATTATATCCGTAAGGAGCAGAAGCCTGTGCCCTTGTTCCTGGGGTATAGCTTGTTGTTGGTGTCGGTTGTAGGGTATATTCTATTGCCTTTGTCGAGTTTCTGGCTGTTGATTCCGCAGGCATTGATTATGATCGGGGGTACTTCGATGGGGGTAAAAGGCTATTAGCCCCCGAGGACGTGTCTTGCGGGCTATTTCCTTTTTGGCATGCGGAATGGAATTAACTTAAAGGGGGGAGGAAGCACTAAGTTGGTGCCATGAGAAAAATAGAAGAGGGAATCGTGCAAGTGTTGACAGAGACGGGAACCGCTTTTATTTGTTTAGCGGACGTGACGGAGTTAGCGCCGGAGTAGAACAGGGTATGCCCCGGGTATAACAGGTACTTTTTCATTGCGGATATAAGCGGGATAAAAATGACGTCCACGATGTGTGCTTGCTGTGCGGACATTCCGGTATTCCTGTGCCGGAGGAATACAGGGAATCGCAGGGGGGGAGAGTACCGGGTAAGCGTCCGTTTGTGATAGGGTTCCCTCCGGATTGCCCGAAATACACATCACTGCGGGCTATCCGGAGATTAGCAATTTTGGAAAAGTGATTGTGCTCGGTTTGGTATAATTTTGTCCGCAGAGATGAAAAAGAAATTGACAACAGAAGAAGATTACAGGTTGCGGGTGGACCGGGTGTGTATGTATATCCGGGAGCACCTCGACAAGGAGATTGATATGCGTCGTCTTGCCGTCTTGTCGGCATTCTCGCCGTTTCATTTTCACCGCATTATGCGCGCTTATCTGAAAGAACCGATCGGAGCGTTCATTATACGCACAAGGGTGGAAACGGCGGCGAAGCTGTTGCGTTATACTGATCTTCCCGTCGCGGATATTGCCTACCGGGTGGGGTACGACACCCCGTCATCGCTGACCAAATCTTTCTGTAAACTTTTCGGTATCTCTCCTAAAATGTATCGTTTAACCAAAAATTATCAGATGATGACAACACAGGAACCGAAGGCCGAAGTGAAGCTCAGCCGTGCCAAAGTCGTGGAACAGGAACCTAAGACGGTTCTGTACATCAGTGCCACGGGAGATTATAAAAAGGTGGATTACAGTGCGATGTATATGCGGATGTGGGAGGAGATCAAGCGGCAGGGACTTTTCTCGGCAGGTATTGAACATTTGGCTTTATACCACGATAATCCCGAAATCACGGCCGAAGAAAACCTGAAATGCGATGTATGTATCCGCATTTGCAAACCTGCCGGACCCAACGGGGATATCGGCGTAAAAACCATCGGCGGCGGACGTTTCGTCGCGTTTACGTATATTGGTGAGTACTGTAAAATAGGGGCGGCCTATGATAAAATTTACGGGGAGTTACTGGCAAAAGGAGGTTTCGAGGCCCGGGGCAACTACTGTTTTGAAAAATATGTGAGCGATCCCCGCCGCACGGTTCCGGAAAAGCTGAAAACGGAGATTTATATTCCGATAGAATAAATTTGCAGGAACACGTCCGGGGAAGGGGTATAACATTATGGCAGGTATTCTCTTCTTAACTTATGCGCCGGGTATATAAGTCAAAATTAACCTGCCATTCACCGTTGTCGTTTACCGTAATATCCTGCCACTGCAAACTGTCGGTTTCGATTTTGGCAAAGATCCAATTTTTTCCTTTCGTCGGTGATGTTTGTCAAGGCTATTGGGTTGCCTTGCTTTCTTGCGTCAAACTGCATGATTTTTCTGTATAACACCAGGCAATATCCCAGGTACACGTACCGGGATTATAAGCCGGGTGGGTGTGACCGGGGATTGGCGGGAGGCTTGAGGCTATTCTATTGCAGGTATTCAATGGGCTATTGCCGGGTTTTATCCAGGGGAAACGATTGGTATCGGACTGTGTTGAAATCGATATTTTTCAGGTCGATGCAGCGGATGGTTGAGTTGTAGGTTGTTTTGTAATATATTTTGCGGTTTGTGAGGTCGATGGCCGAGGTCCACTGGGTGGCACTTGGAATGTCGGGGGATTTACCAACGGGATGTTCTATGCCGATGGGAATATCGGAATTATTGAGGATGTGGAAGCATTGGAGGACAGTTTCAAAGCCTGTAGGCTGTTGCTTTGTAAAAAACGATCCGGACAAAACGGGAAGGCGGAGTGACGTCTCCGGGCAGACCTAAAAATCCCGATCCTGCCCCAAAAGCAGTCAGCGTGAGGTTGCCTAGGGCGTGGGGGCTACTCCTCCCGAAAAAAGGTTTATGTAATTGTTTCGGTTGGTGAGCTGCCATCCGAATCCGGGGGAATTGGTCAATATTCCTACGGGGTTATCGTAAAAATGGGGGATGCCGTCTACAATTTCCAGTACTGCCTGTCTGTCGCTGGAGTCGCTTATGTGCCAGTGGACGGTGGAAGTGGAACCGGGCTTGTCCAGACCGATAATCCGGATGGAAGGAAGGGCTGTTTTAACTTCGTCGACAGAAGAAAATAGTGCAAGCACAGCTTACCAGTTGCAGATTGTTGACAGTGCGGTTGTTTTCTGTCAGGTCGTAGGCGGAGTAGGTTCCGTTCCGGGGGAAATAGAAAAGGCCCGCAGAAAGCCCTGCTTCATTGAGTCCTTCGGCTATGAATCCTTTTTTGTATGATGGCCTGGTCAGTCCGGCCACACCGTATTTCGTTTGGAAGGTAGCTCCGTTGAGTCCTGTCGGCGTATAAGTTTTAATTTGTCTGCCTCTGGGGATAAACACCGGCGCCCCGTACTTTATGGCAATTGGAAAAATGGCTGGAGAAAAAAGGAACCACAGGAAAAGGTACAATTGTACACTAAAAACAAAGGGTTCATAAAGGGTTTACACAACGAAGGCCGCCCTTTCGGACAGCCTTCCGTTTGATAACATTCATACCTGTTCGTTCCAACATCATCCGTTTATCATCCCACCTTGCTCCGTACCCTCCGGATCAGCAGCACCCCTTCCATCACCGTCACGCTCACATACGAATCCTCCACAATCCCGGCTTCCCTCATCCATTTCCCTTTCAACTGTAAAAAAGGAACTTCCTTTCTTCCTTCCTCAAGTAAACTTTGACCTTTAGGTCATGTACCTCCGGTGTCTCCGTCCTGATCTCCACGGCCACCTCGGCCACTGCCGGGCTGATCACCTTCCTCAATACATTTCTCCTTTCCGGCATTTCTGCCCTGTTTTCCCTTATATCAATCTTTGCCATAACTTTCTGTTTTTAGGGGGTGAATAACTAAGCCACTGCGTTTTTAGCCTTTATCATCATAATTTCCTCCAGCTCGCTGCTTATCTGCTCATAATAGTACAGCTTTTCCGAAATCAAATGGCCAAAACGATCCGATTTTTGCCGCCATTACCGTCCATTTTCCGATAGCCCAGCCAACCCGTTCTTTCTCCTCCTGGCTGCACCCGCCATGAATGATATAATAATGACAAGCCCTTTGAATTTCCGCCAGTCCGTCCACGAACATTCCAGCGTCCCCAACAGCGTTTCCATCATTCCCGTATCATCTTGCATAAAATCCAGCACATCCCTGTAATTTGAATAATTTTTTTTGCTCGCCAAAGCATGTTTCCCGGTTATTTTAAACAGCCTTGCCAATCGCTTCTGACTTTTCGTCAGTCGTTGCGGCCCCCTTGTTTTTCTCTGGTGTTAAAGCAACGGTACTCATAATTTTTGATATTTGGAGTGAGGGCGGAAATAAAAAGACGGTTCCGCCTTTCCCGTTGCTTAACAATCAGTAATAAAGACAGGATTAAGCAATTAGTAGAAACAATTTGTGCAGAACGTATTGATATCACAGTAAATTATGGAGATTGGTTTGCGATAGGTTGTATATTGGCAGGGATGTTTGAAGAGGAGGAAAAAAATTGTTTCATGCAATCGGACAATTTTATCCGGATTATAAGAGAGAGGAAAGCAATAATGAATATTTCAAATGTATGAAATATGGGCGTGATTATATTACTATAAGACGGAGAAGATATTTGATATAGCGAGAAAATATGGATTGGATTTCTGAATTATTAGGGAGATATAGCCTCATCCCCAGACTTCTTTGGAGTATGGCTAATTTATTGAATCCTTCAGTTTGCATGCAAATTGCATGTGTAAGAAAAAAGAAAAGCAGTTACAAGAAATTGTAACTGCTTGATTTTTAATGTGGTCCCACTTGGGCTTGAACCAAGGACTCC
>ERZ780157.4468-NODE-4468-length-10581-cov-2.507885_pt1 | contig 10581 bp, 6 predicted proteins | sample MGYA00511169_ERZ780157 | MGnify/ENA primary metagenome ERZ780157 (study PRJEB29588, sample SAMEA1965149) | human gut metagenome | biome: human gut; feature: human-associated habitat; material: faeces | place: Denmark | collected 2008/2010 ...
GTAATTAAAATTATAATAATACCTATTATTATAAATACTAACCTTTTCTTATTCATTATTTACTCCTACCACCTACTACTCAGCTTATAATTTCTCGCTAACTATTTAATCTCAAATTCAGTTGAATAAATATCAGTTTTTTTACCATTTCCCAAAAAAACAGTCTTTATAACTCTATAAGTTCCTTTTTCTAATTCTCCATAAGTATTTTCTAGGTTCAATTTTTTTGTTGTTTGGCTATTTGCTTTGATTATATAAGCTATATCATTCCAACTCGTATTTGGTAAATAGTCTAAATATTTCCATTCTCCATTTATATTTTTTTGAATTTTATACTCTTCTCCATATCCTATTTCATTGTCATTATTATTTATAATTATTATTGAAACACTGGTAGGTTTTATCGTAGTACTATCAACTTTCATTATAACATTTTCTGAATCACTATTATTTTCTTCATTCGTTGATAAATTCTCTTCAAATTTCTTTTCATACGCCTTTATTTCTTCTTCAAAATCATTATAATCCATAAACCATGTTCCAATTTTTATATCATCAAATCCTGCTATTGTGTGGAAGTCTATTACTTTATAACCTAAACCAAAATATTCTATTGTACCGCCGTCCATTATTCCTCCAGCTGGACTTTTTATACAAAAAATAGGCTTCTTCTGATTTTTTACTCTATTATAATCTACTGTAAATGTTACAATTAGAATTCCAATACATAATATGACTACCAGTCTAGCAATTATTTTTTGTTTTCTAGTTAAATTTTTCATATTTAACCTCCTTTAGGTCAATATTTAATTTTTAAATCATCCATTATACTTATATCATAAAAAACAACATCTATCAATATACAAAACATCTTTACTTTTACTAAAATTTCATATACAAATGAAATGAATTCATTATAAAATATATCTAATATGTATATCTAGCTAGAAAAACAAAAAGGAGAAATAAATGGAAGACCTTATAAAAAAAGCCAAAAGCGGTGATAAATTAGCTTTTACAGAACTCATGTTGCAAATGCAAGATGAATTATATAAAATTGCAAAAATTAGGTTAAAAAATGATGATGACGTTTTTGATGTAATCCAAGACACTATGTTATCTGCATATAAATCATTAAAAAAGCTAAAACATAATGAATATTTTAAAACTTGGATTATAAAAATTTTAATTAATGAATGTAATAAAATTTATAAAATGAAAAAATATAAGATACTAGCTTTAGCGATATTCGCTTGCGTCACCTTGAACGGCTGGGCACAAAGTGAAGATAATGTAACCGGAAGAGTTCTTGATGAAAAAGGGAAGCCGGTAGCGGGAGCCTTGGTTTCGGTTGAAGAGAACCCATTGGTGCGGGTGGCTACAGATAAAAATGGACGTTTTGAAATCACTGCTGTGAAAGGAAGCCGTTTGAAAGTACAGACTGGTGATGATGCAATGAAGGTGGTGAAAATAGAAAACGGTTCGGAATTGACGGTTGTCATGGATTACTCTTCAGAGAAAGTAAATTACGGATTTGGATTGCAGCAAACGAATGCGGAGTCTACTGGTGCCGTATCTACTGTATATGCAGAGAATATAGATAAAAGCTCGGCTTTTTCAATCGGAAATTCATTATATGGCAATGTGCTGGGACTGACTACCATGCAAAGTACCGGTGTGGTATGGGAGCAGATGCCGTCGATGTATATTCGCGGCCTGAAGACACTGAATGGTAATAATGGCATCTTGTTGGTCGTGGACGGACTTGAACGGGATAATAACTGGCAGGCTTTAAAATATATTACTCCGGAAGAAGTGGAATCTGTTAGTGTACTTCGTGATGCGGCCGCGTTGGCTCTCTATGGCTATAGGGGAGTGAATGGCGTAGTCAATATTGTGACAAAACGTGGTAAATACGATACTCGTGAGATTAATTTTTCTTATGACCATGCTTTCAATTATATGACGCGCAAGCCGGAATTGGCGGATGCCTATACGTATGCTTCTGCCTTAAATGAAGCATTGACAAATGATGGCAAGCAGGTGCGATATTCGCAAAATGAATTGAATGCGTTTAAGAATGGCACTTCTCCTTATCTTTATCCGAATGTAAACTGGTGGGAAGAAGTTTTTCGTGATCGTGGGGCGTCAGATATCGCAACATTAAGTTTTCGCGGCGGATCTACTAAGATGCGTTATTATACAATGATGAATTTGCAGAATAACCGTGGATTTATCAAAAACTTTGATACGAATGCTGACTATTCCACTCAGGAAAAGTATTCAAAAGCTAACTTCCGTACCAATCTGGATATTGATTTGTCACCGAAAACAAAGATGCAGGCCAATATCATGGGGATTTTGAATGAATTCAGTCGTCCGGGTATGGGCAGCGATAATTTGATAAGCAAACTGTATCAATTACCTTCAGCGGCTTTCCCTATCCGTACGGAAAGTGGTTTGTGGGGAGGAAATACTACTTGGGGTGAGAACTGGAATCCGGTAGCGTTGACTGAAGGGCGCGCATACTCAAAAGGACATACTCGTGGATTATATGCTGATATGTCTTTACGGCAGGATTTGTCTTCTTTAACCAAGGGGTTAGGAGCTTCTGTCCGTATAGGATATGACAATCTCGCTTCTTACTGGGAGAATCACACAAAAGGATATAAATATGGTATGGCATCGGTCGCTTCCTGGGAAAACGGATTGCCGATAGCTGGTGAGGAAATAACGGGAGGAAAAGATACGGAAATGTCGGGTGACAGCAAACTTGACTGGCAATATCGCGCCTTTAACTTCCAAATGAATGTCGATTGGCAACGTCAGTTTGGTGTACACAGTCTGTATTCCATGTTACTTTATACCTATAAATATGATAATGCTAAAGGGATCAATAATACGTTCTACCGTCAGAATGCGGGTTGGTATACTCATTATGGCTTTAAGAACCGTTATTTTGCAGATTTTACATTGATGGCTTCTGCCTCCAACTTATTGGCGCCCGATCATCGCTGGAATGTATCTCCTACAGTTGGGCTGGCATGGCTTATTTCTAATGAGAAGTTTATGCAAAGCCAGAATGTGGTGGATTTCCTGAAACTGCGGGCTTCCTTCGGTATGTTGAATACGGATAATATTCCCGGTAACGGCTATTGGAATGAGACGGTAGGTGGCGGTAATGGCTATCCGATAAATAATAATTTCGGTGGTGACGGAGGCTGGCATGAAGGTCGTCTGGCATCTGTTAACGGAACCACAGAAAAAGCTTATAAGTATAATGCGGGTGTGGATGCTACCTTGTTCAAGGGATTGACTTTGACAGTGGATGGCTTTTATGAAAGACGTTCTGATATTTGGGTCAGTTCAGACGGACAGAACTCGGCGGTGTTGGGTGCATCCGGTTCTTATGTAAATGCGGGTATCGTAGATAGTTGGGGCACGGAAATCGGCGCCAATTACTATAAGAAGATGGGTAATGTGGAATTAAATTTGGGAGGAACGTTCACTTACAATCGAAGTAAAATTATAGAAATGCTAGAAGAACCGGCAGCTTACGACTATACGCGCTCTACGGGCAATCCGGTAGGACAAATCTTTGGATTGCAGGCTATTGGATATTTTGTAGATCAGGCAGATATAGATAATAGCTTGCCACAGCAGTTTGGACCGGTAAAGGCCGGAGATATTAAATACAAGGACATGAATGGTGATAAAGTAATTAATTCGGATGATAGAGTAGCTATGGGATACAATAGTACATGTCCTGAAATTTATTATTCGTTCAGTCTTGGTTTGGAATGGAAGGGATTAGGTTTTAGTGCACAATTCCAAGGAGTGGGAAATTATACGGCAATCTTGTCGGGAACTTACTATCGTCCATTGGTGGATAATACGACAATTTCTAATTATGTTTACCGGAATCGTTGGACACCGGAAACTCCGAACGCTCGTTTCCCAAGGTTGACGACGGAAACTGTTGACAACAATCTGCAGACAAGCTCTTTATGGTTGGCAGATCGTTCTTTTTTGAAGTTGCGTAATTGTGAGGTGTACTACAAGCTTCCTTCATCCTGGTTGAACAGTTTTTGGGTAAAGAATGCGAAAGTATATGTAAGAGGGGTTGATTTACTTTGCTTCGATAGTATTGACCAATTGGATCCGGAAGCGATGAATAACTCTTATCCTGCTACCCGATCTATTCATGTTGGTTTGTCAGTAGGATTTTAACGTTTAACGCTATAAAAAGAAAGAAACTATGAAATTGAAAAATATATGCCTAGGAATAGCTTGTATAGCGGTGGTGTCAGCTTGCAACGATAAGATGGATTATCATGAATACACGTCATACGACAAGGATTATGTCTTTTCGGATTTTTCCCGTACGGCAGGATTTGTGAATAATATCTATAGTTATCTGGATTCCGACTTGCCAAGCTATCAGTCATTGGCTTCCGCTTGTGATGAAGCAGAAATGGCTGTTACTTATTCATCTGTTCTCGACTATACAAATGGTGCTTGGAGTGCATTGAACCCTAAATCTCTGTGGGGGTATTATTCGGGTATTCGTGCCGCTAATTACTTTCTGGAAGAAAGTAAAGACCTTGATTTTTATGATTTACGCTATGCGCAGGATTATGAGGCTCAGATGAACCGGTTTAATCGTTATCAGTATGAAGTTCGTCTGCTACGTGCGTATTACTATTTCTTGTTGGTGCGTGCGTATGGGGATGTGCCTTTTACGGTGAATGTGTTGACAGAGAAAGAAGCTAATTCTCTTTCACGTACTCCGGCGTCGGAAGTCTTTGATTTTATTATTAGTGAATGTGAGGAAGTGGCGCCTGAGTTACCCGTTTCTTATTCCGCTTTGGATAATGATGCTGCAGGTGGTTCCAACCCGGAGGCCGGTCGTGTCACGCAGGGAACGGCTTTGGCATTAAAAGCCCGTGCCGCATTATATAGAGCAAGCAAACTGTTCAGTGGTGGTGAAGACCGGAATTTATGGCGTGAAGCTGCTGTGGCCAATAAAGCTGTTATTGATTATTGTACGGCTAACGGTATCCGGCTTGGAAAATATACGGATATTTGGGGTACGGATAATTATCAAGCTTCTGAAATGATTTTCGTTCGTCGTATTGGAGATACAAGTAGTCCGGAATATACTAATTTCCCGGTTGGTATGGAGAATGCCAGTTCCGGTAATTGCCCGACACAAACATTGGTGGATGCTTACGAATCTAAGGATAATGGAGATAAAGATCCGCGTTTCGGCATGACTATCGCATGTAATGGTGACAAATGGCCGAATACGAATCCGAATCCGTTAGAAACATTTATTGGCGGTAAGAATGGTCTGCCTCTTCCTTATGCAACACCGACCGGTTATTATTTGAAGAAGTATTTGGATGCGTCTACCGACATCAGTGCGGAAAGTGGCAGTGGAGGCAAACGGCATAACTGGGTTATTTTCCGTCTGGGAGAATTTTATCTGAATTATGCAGAGGCAATCTACCGTTATTTGGGAGCGGCCGGTGCTACGGACAACGAATTCAGGATGTCTGCTTGTGCCGCAATCAATAAGGTGCGTCAGCGTTCGGATGTACAAATGCCGGATTTCCCGGATAATATTTCTAACACTGAATTTTGGGAACGATATAAAAAAGAAAGAATGGTAGAATTGGCTTTCGAACAACATCGTTTCTGGGATGTTCGCCGTTGGAAAGAAGGTGGCTTCACTAAAATCGGGCGTATGCAGATTACCCAAAAAGAGGATGGAAACTTCCTCTATGAGCGGACAAATAAATCATTGGTTTGGGATGATAAAATGTATTTCTTTCCGATTCCGGCTTCGGAAATGCGTAAGAATCCGAATCTGAGCCAGAATCCGGGTTGGTAAGTTTTATTAATGATAAAAGATAAAAGCTATGAAGTTGAATGTTAAATATATGATTGCAGCCTTTGCGCTTTTAGGACTGGTTGGCTGTGATAAGAATTTTGAAGAATTTGAAACATCGGGGGGAGGAAGTCCTGCTGCCGTTGAACTTTCTACGGTCGTGTCGGAGGCTTTGCCGGGACAGATTAAACTGACTTGGAAAGCACCGGAAGGAGATTACGCTTATATGCAGATTCGCTATTATGACCCTTTACAAAAGAAAAATATCTGTAAGATTGCTTCTAAAGGAACAACGGAAATGTTGATAGAAAATACTCGTGCTCGTTTCGGAGACTATACTTTTTATTTGCAGACCTTTAATGCGGCTCATGAAGCAGGAGCGGTTCAGGAATTGAAAGCACGGTCGGGAGCGATGCCGGCATCGTATACGGAGAAATCCCGTACACAGGTCAGTCTGATAGTAGACCAATTATCTTGTAATTATCCGGACGCGTCTGAAGGGTATTTTGACCGTTTGATAGATGGTAAAACGGCGGATCCCTCTTTTTTTCACACCAACTGGCATTCCCCGCAAGTTGCCCTGCCGCATTATATACAGATCGATTTAAAGGAAGAACATGAAAATTTTGCATTCGAGTATTATACGCGGGATACAGGTAACACGGATGGATTCCCTACTTCTGCGGAATTACAGATTAGTACGGATGGTGAACATTGGGAAACTGTTTCTACTTTGAGTGGATTGCCCACAACACGTCAGACAAAATACGCTTCTGATTTTGTAATGCCGGGTAAGAAGTTTAAATATTTCCGTTTCAATGTATTGACAAGTTCGTTGAACAAGAAATATTTTCATATAGGGGAGATTGCCTTTTTTGATGCGGATATTGAAAAGTATGACCCGGAAACAGTTCCTTTGGATTAATTTAAAATGAGACTTATGATGAAAATGAATAAAATATGGATGGTCGCCTGTATGGCGGCCACCCTCATCGGTGGAGTATATGGCTGTGACGATGATAAAGATTTTAGTTATGAAGGTCAACTAGATCTGAATTTGTTGAATCTGACGCAAGCCCGTGAAGTGTGGGATGGTGCGGAATGTAACGTGACTACGGATTTACGGCAAAGTGAGGATGAAACGCCTGTTAAAAACTTTACTTATAAGTTGAGCTTGTCTCTTTATCAAGGACGCACAGCCGGACAAGAAGCTAAAGTTAGCTTGGTTGTGAATAAAGATACATTGAATAAAGTGCTAGCTAAGGTGGCGGAAGGAGGCATTTATGCAAAATATGACGGTGCGGAATTACTTCCGGAGTCCTATTATCATTTATCTTCTCAGACATTAACGCTACAAGCTGGTGAAACAAAATCGGATGCCGTATCAGTAACAGTCTATTCTAGTGAACTGGTTGCAGCTTGCCAGGAAGCGGAGAGGAATTTGTTGTATGTACTTCCGTTAGCGATTGAGGGCTCATCCTCTTATGGAATTAATTCTAAAACAAATACGTTGATGTTACTTTTCAATGTGACCTATGTAGAATCGGCTGAAGATGAAAAAGGACCGGAATATGTGCCTGATCCCAATGATGCACCGGAAACGACGGAAGAAGGACTGGTTTTGAAGTTTCATGATGAATTTAATGGAACGGGAGAACCGGACTGGAATGTATGGCGTTGGGAAGAAGGCTTCCAACGTAATCAGGAATTGCAATGGTATCAGAAAGAAAATGCTATTTGTAAAGACGGGGCATTGATAATTACAGGAAAAGAGGAACGGGTAAAGAATACGAATTATGAAGCTGGAAGTAGCGACTGGAAAAAGAATCGTGAATATGCTGAGTATACTTCGAGCTGCCTGATTACAAAAGATTATAGATTCCGGAAAGGACGAATGCTCGTCAGAGCCAAGATTCCTACGGCAATGGGAGCATGGCCGGCTATCTGGACGACTGGTGGAAGCACTGACAGTTGGTGCTGGGAATGGCCGCTGGGAGGCGAAATTGATTTGCTTGAATATTATCTGGTAAATGGGAAGCCGAGCGTACACGCCAATGTTTGTTGGGGATCGGACACCCGTTGGAACGGCAAATGGCAGTCTTATAACAGGCCGGTTGCTGAATTTATAGCGAAAGATAAAGATTGGGGGAAGAAGTATCATATTTGGCGTATGGACTGGTGCCTGGATGAGGACGAGAATACCTTGAGACTTTATTTGGATGACGAATTGATGAATGAAATTAAGGATTTGAAAGCGACTACAGGAAATGGATCTGGTGGACTGGATGATTGGTGGAGAGGATCATATCGTAATCCATATCTTGATGAAGGTAATAACGCGGGTAAAGAGAATGATGAAGGATTCGGACAATGTATCTGGTTGAATCTGGCTTTGGGATCCAATGGAGGTGAACCGGACTTGTCTAAGTTCCCGCTTGAATATCATGTGGATTATGTTCGTGTTTATCAGTTTGAATAAACGATAGGATTAAGCAATGGTATATTTGAAAAATTATTCAGTTATATTGCTGTTACTGACGACCTTGCCTTTGCTCGCAACTGCGCGGAATGACGATTGGAGGCTGGTCTGGAGCGATGAGTTTAATACGGAGGGGAGATTATCCCCTTCCGTATGGAACTATGAACAGGGTTATGTCCGCAATGAGGAGGCTCAATGGTATCAGCCGGACAATGCAGTTTGTAAAGGAGGCTTCCTTGTCATCGAAGCTCGGAAAGAGCGGAATCGTCAGAATCCTCTTTACATACCCGGTAGTAACGATTGGCGTAAAGAACGGGAATTTATAGAATATACTTCTTCATCGGTGACGACTGCCGGAAAGAAGGAGTTTCTCTATGGGCGTTTTGAAGTACGTGCCCGCATACCGGTGGCGAAAGGTGCATGGCCGGCTATCTGGACATTGGGTAGTAATATGGAGTGGCCTTCATGTGGAGAGATAGATATTATGGAATATTACCAAATCAAAGGAGTTCCTCATATTTTGGCAAATGCTGCGTGGGGCACGGACAAGCAATGGGGGGCTAAATGGAATAGTAAGGCCACACCCTATATCCATTTTACGGAGAAAGATCCGGAATGGGCTTCCAAATTTCACATTTGGCGGATGGATTGGGATGAAGAAGTTATCAAACTCTATTTGGATGATGAACTGTTGAATGAGATTCCTTTAAAGGATACTGTAAACGGAAGTATCGGCAAGAGGACGAATCCTTTTACGAAACCGCAATATCTTTTGTTGAATTTGGCTATTGGTGGTATCAATGGTGGTCCGATTGATGAGAGTGCTTTGCCGATGAAGTATGAAATAGATTATGTGCGGGTTTATCAGAAAGAGAAAAAAATTGTTTCTGGTAAGGTTTGGAGAGATACGGAGGGAAATGTGATTAATGCTCATGGTGGAGGCGTTTTGTATCATGAAGGAAAATATTATTGGTTCGGTGAACATCGTCCCGAATCGGGCTTTGTGACCGAAAAAGGGATCAATTGTTATTCATCTACTGATTTGTTGAACTGGAACTATGAAGGAGTGGTGTTACCCATATCTGAAGCAAAAGGAAGTGATATTGAAAAAGGGTGCATCATGGAACGCCCGAAAGTTATTTATAATAAGCAGACCGGAAAATTCGTAATGTGGTTTCATCTGGAATTGAAAGGCCGGGGGTATGGACCGGCCCGTGCTGCCGTCGCTGTCAGTGACTCACCAACTGGACCTTATTGTTTTATTCGTTCGGCTCGTGTAAATTCGAGTATCTATCCATTGAATATGACGAAGAAAGAGAAACGGATCAAATGGAATCTTTCAGAATATGAAAAATGGTGGACTCCGGAATGGTATGATGCAGTTGAAAAGGGAATGTTTGTGAAAAGAGATTTGGAAGGAGGACAAATGTCTCGTGATATGACTTTGTTTGTGGATGATGATGGAAAAGCTTATCATATTTATTCTTCGGAAGACAATCTGACATTGCAGATTGCAGAATTGTCTGATGATTATCTTAGTCATACAGGCAAGTATATACGTATTTTTCCAGGTGGACATAATGAAGCTCCTGCTATTTTTAAAAAAGACGGAATCTACTGGATGATAACTTCCGGCTGTACGGGTTGGGAACCTAATAAAGCTCGTTTGTTGACTGCTACTTCGATTTTAGGGGAATGGAAACAACTACCAAATCCTTGTGTCGGAGAGAATGCGGATAAAACTTTCGGAGGGCAGAGCACGTATGTGCTCCCTTTGCAAGGGACTGAAAAACAATTTATTTTTATGGCAGATAGTTGGAGGCCGGAAAGTTTGGCTGACTCTCGTTACATTTGGCTACCTGTCCGGTTTGATGAGAAAGGAATACCTTTTATAGAATGGGTGGATAGGTGGAAACCTGATTAAACTCGCATATATTACAGCTTTTGTATGAAAAATGGTTGTTTTGTATCCCTTTTTTGATATAAAATTGAACCTTACTCTTATGAGTATAAAGTATCTTTGCGTACGAAAATCCTAAATAATATCATGAGATTGAATAAACATTGTACATTACTATTGCTGATCGCAATCTTGCTGATTCCGTCACAGGACTTATTGGCAAAAAAGAAGAAACAAGTAAAGGAACCGACTGACCGTGAATTATGGGCGGGGGTGTTGTACCGAATGGCTGGTCCGGGACTTAGTAAT
>ERZ780157.4469-NODE-4469-length-10581-cov-2.219077_pt1 | contig 10581 bp, 10 predicted proteins | sample MGYA00511169_ERZ780157 | MGnify/ENA primary metagenome ERZ780157 (study PRJEB29588, sample SAMEA1965149) | human gut metagenome | biome: human gut; feature: human-associated habitat; material: faeces | place: Denmark | collected 2008/2010 ...
AATTTCATCAATTGCATTTAATATTTTTGAGTTATATACAACTGTTTCTTTTTCGTTTACTATTGGATACAATTCTTCTTCGTGCTTTATATAGTTTACTTTTGATGCATCTTTTAAATTAAATGTTTTTCTATAATTTTTTACGATATCACGGATGGATGCAAATATTGGGGTATAACCGAATACTTGAACCATTAATTCCATTTTAGTGTTTTCGCTTATTTCTTTTATTTCTTCAAGAGTTATTTCGTTTGATAAAAATGTATATTTAATTCCTCTTTTATGCCAGAATTCACATGTTTTATAGTTTGTTGTCATATGACATACTGACCATACTAGGTTATGCTTTGATCCAATATTTGGTACACTTAGATCGTAATAAAGGATTCCTTCTATTTCTAAATTATCTAATTCTTTCATTATTTCTTTTAGATATGGAATATCTTTATTATGCATATTTTTATTTAGGTTTATAAATATTTTTTTATTATCTCATTCATCTCGGGAAGCTTCTTTTCCATATCGCTTACAAGTTTGAGCTGAGTGCGCGCGCGATCAAGATTCTGATTCTCGCGATGAACAGCGAAATAGGTATCTCCGTTGAGATGATCTGCAAGAAAACGAATTCCCGTTTCAAACGTTATAATGATGGCGCCCATCGGGAGTCCGAGAATTTCTGCATCCGTAAGCGAATTTTCAAGACCCGCTATAAAGCCGCGCGTATAATCCTCGAAAAGATCAAGACGCATGAAAACTTTCGAAAGATCGCGTTCATCTTCATCTGCATTGGAAGCTCCGAAGCGTATACTATCACCGAAATCATACAGCACCGATCCGGGCATAACGGTATCCAAATCTATAACGCAGACCGCCTTGAAGGTTTTCTCATCGATCATGACATTGTTGAGCTTTGTGTCGTTATGCGTAACGCGAAGCGGATATTCTCCTGATGCTATTCTGTCCGTTATGTATGAGCATATACCCTCATGGTCAAGTACAAATTGGACTTCTTCACGTACACTGTCCGCGCGTCCCGCAACATCATCTGCGAGAGCCTTTTTGAAGTCCGCAAAACGGCTTACCGTATTATGAAAGTTGGGAATCGTTTCGTGAAGCTTATCAGCGGGAAAATCCGAAAGCATACGCTGGAATTTTCCGAAAGCAAGTGCGGAATTATAAAAGAGCTCCGGAGTTTCGGCGGTCTGAAATGTTTTCGCACCGATGATGAAATAATACATTCTCCAAACACATCCGTCCGCGTCGGTCGTATAAAAGGTTCCGTCCCTTGTGGGTATCAGGCGAAGCACTTCCCTTGTCGGGTCTCCACCGGCTGCAAGCACCTTTTTCTTTATAAAATCAGTAACATTCAATATGTTCTCGATGAGCTCGGCAGGCTTTTTGAAAATAGAAGTATTGATCTTTTGAAGGACGTACTTGATTTGACCGTCACAACGCACCATAAGAGTAGTATTTATGTGACCTATGTTGCAGGGTTCAAAGGTTTCCGGCGTATCGTCAACTTCAAATTCTCTGAAAATTTTCAGATAAAACTCATGATTGTACATATGAATAAGTTCTCCCTTTTTTAAGCGTGCGTTCCAAAGAAAAATGCCTTATATACAAGACATTAAACCCCCACGATATTGAGATTACGATTAATTATATCACTGCTTGATTTGTTTGTCAATAAAATCTGCCGCTTTTCGGTAAATTGCACACACCTTAAATCCAAGTATGCAAAGAAAAAACCATAAAACGGAAAAAAGCAGACTTACCTGCCCGAAAATATTAAAGCGAAGGGACGAATAGCTCCAGACGTTCCATCCGAGCAGCAGATTGACTATGCACCCGGTAAGAAATTCGGCGGCGGTAATGAAGGCGCTGCCCGCCGCACATCTCAAAAGCAGATGTGCGCCGCCTGCCTTCTCATATAAGAAATAAAGAACGGCGAAGCAAACGCCGCCCAAAACGGTCATGCTCCAATGTGAATACCCGCGCCACAGGATTTCAATAAAAGTATAGATTATTCCTCCGAGCATCGCCGCACCGGAATATCTCCTTAAAGTAATCAAAAAACCACCCCGTAACTGTTTTGTCCAATTACGGAGCGGTTTATTCAGCAAATCAATCAGACTGCGTGTATATTTTTGATGCGTGTCTTAAAGCCGTAAATATAGCCGATAAACATCATCGGTATCTGCGGAACCGTTACTATTATGTAAGCGATAAATCTGTCTTTTGTCGATATATCGCTGAACACATCGTTTGCACTGAATCCTGCAAGCAGGGGAGCCAAAGCTTTTACGGCACCTGCGATATAGTCAAATCCGACGGCAAAGCAAACCAATGTATAGAGAGCAAGCGAGCAGACAACTATTATAATGGGATAAAGAACGTTGAATTTATCTTTTCCCGCTTCGGACTGAGCCGCAACGAGAGCTCCGTCATCACCGGATTTCTTCATAAACTCAAACATAGCTACCATCGAAGCCGCTATGCCGATCACGGTAACGATTATGCTTCCGACACCGAGCTTTGCGGTCATGCCTTCGCTGAACCACATCAAAGCCTTCGATATGTAATCCGGGATAATCATTACGAAAATAGCAATAAGCCCCGAAAGGCAGAGAAACATCACCTGAAAGGGGATTTGCTTGAGCGCATCTAAGATTCTTTTTGAATTCATACCACAAACTCCATTTTCCGTGCGGGTTATTTATGATTAATATCATACAATAATTGCGGCAATTTGTCAATATTCAAACCGCAAAATCAGCAAAAATTGTTCAGGAATAATATCTGATGTCGGCAACGACCTTGCCGAGAACCGAAAGCTCCTTCGTATAAATAGGCTCCATGGTGCGGTTTTCCGGCTGCAGCCTGAAGCGGTCTTTTTCGCGGTAAAAGGTTTTAACGGTCGCTTCGTCTCCGATCAGCGCTACCACGATATCCCCATCGTCGGCGACCGGCGTTCTTTCAACCACTACGATATCTCCGTCGAGTATTCCGGCTTCGATCATACTTGTTCCGCGAATACGAAGGGCAAATAACCGCCCGCCGAAAGATGAAGCACTGCCACCCGAAGGAGTAAAATCGATATACTCTTCTCCGCTGAGATCCTCCGATGCCAAAATCGGCAGTCCCGCCGCAACATCTCCGATCAGCGGCACTCTTATGCTATTTCGCTCTGCCGGATCGGCTTTCGTGCGTATTGAACGGCTCTTTCCGTCTTCCTTCTCGAGATACCCTTTTTCCTCAAGCCTTTTTATATAGGAAAACACCGTAGATGTGCTTTTTATCCCTGTCTCTGCGCATATATCCCTCACCGACGGCGGATATCCGTTAAGCCTCGTCGCGGATATGACAAATTCAAGAATTGCGCGTTCTTTATCCGTAAGCGGCTTCTTCATATATGTTACTCCTTTGCTGATAAAATAAGGGGCATCCCCATGTATTATATCAGATAAGAATTTAAAAATCAAACATTTGTTTCTTCTTTCGACCAAAACGGCAATGTTTACAATTGCTTAACATATCCAAGTCGCAAAATATGTTAACAAACTGTAAAATAGAAAATTCAGTGGAGTTTGGTATTGAAAAGTTGATTTTTCGGGTATATAATCTAACATAGGAAAAATTGGTTTTCTAAGTTTTCTGATTTCAACACAAAACATAGGAGGGCACTATGACAAACAACAAATACGTTCTTTCATGGGTTAACGAGATGGCAGAAATGACCAATCCCGCCAAGATCGTATGGATCGACGGAAGCGAGGAACAGGCAGACGCACTTCGCGCCGAGGCTTGCTCAACCGGCGAAATGATAAAGCTTAACGAGAAGCTTCTCCCCGGCTGCTACCTGCATCGTACCGCGGTAAACGACGTGGCTCGCGTCGAGGGACGCACCTTCATCTGCACCCGAAAGAAAGAGGACGCAGGAAACATCAACAACTGGATGGATCCCAAGGAATGCTATACAAAGCTCACCAAGCTCTACACGGGTTCTATGACCGGAAAGACTATGTACGTAATTCCCTACTCCATGAGTATAGTCGGATCTCCTTTCGCAAAATACGGAATCGAGCTTACCGACTCTATTTATGTAGTTTTGAATATGCTTATAATGACCCGCGTCGGAAACGATGTTCTCGACGCTCTCGGCGATGATACCGGATTTATAAAGGGACTCCACGCGAAGGCAGACCTCGACGAAGAGAACCGTTATATCTGTCACTTCCCGGAGGACAACACCATTTGGAGCATCAACTCCGGATACGGCGGAAACGTTCTTCTCGGAAAGAAGTGTTTCGCTCTCCGTATTGCATCCTATCTCGGGCGCAAGGAAGGCTGGATGGCAGAGCATATGCTCATCCTCGGCATTGAAACTCCCGAAGGCGAGCTCAAGTATATCAGTGCGGCATTCCCGTCTGCGTGCGGCAAGACCAACCTCGCTATGCTTATTCCCCCGGAAATCTACAAGAAGAAGGGATATAAGGTATGGTGCGTAGGTGACGACATTGCATGGCTCCGCGTCGGCGAGGACGGAAGACTTTGGGCCGTAAACCCCGAGAACGGCTTCTTCGGAGTTGCTCCCGGAACAAACAGCAAGTCCAATCCCAACGCACTTGCTACCACTCAGCGTGACACCATCTTCACCAACGTTGTTCACGATCTCGACAACAACACCGTTTGGTGGGAAGGTCTCAACGACAATCCGCCGTCAAACGCTATCGACTGGCGCGGAAACAAGTGGGATATCAGCATGTACAACAAGAACGACAAGAGCACCTGCGGCGCTCATCCCAACTCCCGCTTTACCGCCAAGGCAACTAACTGCCCCTGCCTCTCTTCCGAATTTAACAATCCGAAGGGTGTGCCGATTTCCGCGATCGTATTCGGAGGGCGCCGTGCAAAGACTGCTCCGCTGGTATATCAGTCTACAAGTTGGCAGAACGGAACCTTTGTCGGATCAATCATGGCATCCGAAACTACGGCAGCCTCCGGTGCAGTCGGTGTAGTACGCCGCGATCCTATGGCAATGCGTCCGTTTACCGGATATGACATGGGTGACTACTTCGGTCATTGGCTCGAGATGGGCAAGAACATCCCCAATCCTCCGAAGATCTTCCATGTAAACTGGTTCCGCACCGACGCAGACGGTCACTTCATTTGGCCCGGCTTCGGCGACAATATGCGTGTTCTACTTTGGATTCTCGCGCGCTGCGAGGGCAAGGTAGACGCAAGAGAGACCGCAATCGGCTATGTTCCCTACGCAAAAGACATCAACATCGAAGGACTCGACATCACCGAAGACACCGTAAACGAGCTTCTCTCGGTAGATAACGAAGCTTGGCTTGCGGATGTTGAAAATATCAAAGAATTCTACGATATGATCGGCGGCACCGTACCTTGCGAACTGCGCGAAGAACTTTCCGCTCTCAAGGCAAGACTTTCAAAATAATATAGTTGGTGAAAGAAAGAGGAGCGGTAAATATTTTCTTTATCGCTCCTCTTTTTTGACGTAAGAAAGGTTATATAATGACTGTTTTTTCAGTTATCACCTTGCTCGGAGGATTGGCGTTTTTTCTATACGGTATGCATGTTATGTCCTCCGGACTTGAAAAAATGTCGGGAAGTAAGCTTGAAAAGATACTTAAACGGGCGACCGACAACAGGTTCACGGCTCTTGCTCTCGGCGCCGGAATAACTATTGCAATCCAATCTTCTTCGGCAATGACCGTCATGCTCGTCGGTCTTGTAAATTCGGGTATAATGAAGCTCGGACAGACGATCGGTGTCATAATGGGCTCAAACATAGGAACTACGCTTACCGCATGGATACTTTCCGTTGCCGGAATTGAAAGCGACAATATTCTTGTAAATCTTCTTAAGCCTGAAAATTTCGCTCCTATATTCGCTCTTGTGGGAATCATACTGGTCATGATGTCCAAGGACAAGCGTAAACAGGATGTTGGCACGATAATGCTCGGATTTGCCGTGCTTATGTCCGGGATGACCCTCATGAGCGATGCAATGAAACCGCTTGCGGATTCTCCCGATTTTTCGTCCGTGCTTACAAGTTTCTATTCCCTTCCCCTTGCTCCGATACTCGGCGTCGCCGTCGGTGCGATTTTCACGGGAATCATACAGAGCTCCGCCGCATCGGTGGGCATTCTTCAGGCGCTTTCTCTAACGGGAAATATCACTTTCGGAATGGCTCTTCCCGTTATAATGGGACAAAACATCGGTACCTGTGTCACCGCAATAATTTCAAGTATAGGTGTAAACAAAAACGCAAAACGGGTATCGGTAATCCACATTCTTTTCAACCTTATCGGAACAGTAGTTTTCCTGATACTCTTCTCCGGTCTTAATCTCATTTTCAAATTTAATTTTCTCAACAACGCCATCTCTCCTGTCGGAATTGCGGCAGTCCACAGCGTATTCAATATAGCCACCACCGCGATCCTGTTCCCATTTGCAAAATCCCTTGAAAAAATGTCCACCTTTATTGTACGCGATTCCGAACATAAAGAGAAATACGAATTTCTTGACGAGCGTCTTATTTCAACTCCTTCGTTTGCAATTTCGGAATGTACAAACCGCACTGTAAAAATGGCGGAAATCGCACGCGATACGATCAAAGACGCGATAAGCCTTTTTGAAAAGTACAGTGCCAAAAAGGTTGACCGCATTCTTAAAAACGAAGATGAGCTCGACATGTATGAGGACAAGCTCGGAACATATCTTGTGAAAATCTCGTCAAAGGACGTCTCCGACAAAGACAGCCGTCAGATATCGAAAATGCTCCATACGATCGGAGATTTCGAACGTCTCGGAGATCATGCGGTGAACATACTTAAAAGTGCTCAGGAAGTACACGAAAAAGGTCTTTCGTTCTCGGATAAGGCAAAAGAAGATCTTCGCAATCTTACAAACGCTTTAATTGAGATACTCGACCTCACCTACGATTCCTTCAGCACAAACGACGTTGAAAAGGCTTCGTCCGTCGAGCCTCTCGAGCAGGTTATCGACCGCTTGGTAGCCGAAGTCAAGACAAGTCATATATCCCGTCTGCAGACCGGAGAATGTACAATCGAAATGGGATTTGTGCTTTCGGATCTTCTTAACAATTATGAGAGAGTTTCTGATCACTGTTCTAACATCGCCGTCACCATGATCGAAGTTGAGCAAGGAAGCTATGATACTCACAGCTACCTGAACAGCGTTAAAGACATGAGCGACGAAGGCTTTAATAATGAATACCGCAAATACAAAAACAAATATCTCAGTTAATCTTATATAGGTCTTGAAAGCAGTCGGATTCTTCCGACTGCTGCTATTTTAATACGGTAAATGCGCTTGAAAGCGCCGGAAAATTTATAAAAACGCTTGACAAGCACCCGCAAATCTGATATACTATGTAAAGTGTTATGCTTTACAGCTTTCGGAGGCTATTTATGTTTGAAAAGGATATGCGGATCGCCGCACTTATCGACATATACGGCTCGCTTTTGACAGATCGCAAACGCGAAATCATTGATATGTACTACAACGACGACTATTCCCTTTCCGAAATATCGGAAAACACTGGAATCTCACGTCAGGGTGTCCGTGATTCCATAAAGAAAAGCGAAGCTGAACTCACGGAGCTCGACGAAAAGCTCGGTCTTTTCAAAAGCATCAACGCTTTCAACGAATTCAGAACCGAATTTGCCGAAGATATGGAGAAAGCCTGTTCACTTGAGGAAAACGCAATGCGCACGGTCATTCGTGATCTTGCGGCAAAGCTTCGGCAAAAGGATTTTATAACAGATACAGCCAAAAGCTGAAAGGAGGCTCCATGTTTCAGAATCTTTCCGAAAAGCTTGCAAATGCATTCAGTAAATTCAGAAACAAGGGAAAGCTCACGGAAGCCGATGTCCGGGAAGGAATGCGTGAGGTTAAGCTTGCGCTTCTCGAGGCAGATGTTAACTTTAAAGTTGTACGCGAATTCATAAAAAAAGTCACCGAACGTGCTGTCGGAGCCGAGGTTTTGGAAAGCCTTGTTCCGTCGCAGCAAATAATAAAGATAGTCAACGAGGAGCTTGTTGAGCTTATGGGAAAATCCCAGGCTAAGCTCGAGATTTCCTCAAAACCGCCGACAATAGTGATGATGGTAGGTCTTCAGGGCTCCGGTAAAACCACACATTCCGGAAAACTTGCGGGAATGTACAAGAAGCAAGGCAAAAAGCCCCTTCTTGTCGCCTGTGATATTTATAGACCTGCCGCTATAGATCAGTTAAAGCAAATAGGAAAGCAATTAGATATATATGTATATAGTGAAGATATTAAAGATGCGGTTAGTATTGCTAGAAATGGTATTAATTATGCAAAAGAAAATGGGTATGATTATGTATTTATAGATACTGCAGGTAGGTTACATATAGATGAAACACTTATGGATGAGTTAAAGGAAATAAATAATGAAGTAAAACCAGATGAGATACTTTTGGTAATAGATAGTATGATTGGTCAGGATGCAATAAATGTAATAGAGGGATTTAATAATGAGTTACCTCTTACTGGAACAATACTTACTAAGATGGATGGGGATACAAAAGGTGGTGTTGCACTTTCTGTAAGGCATTTAACAAATATTCCTATTAAGTTTATTGGTACTAGTGAAAAATTGGATGGTATAACAGAGTTTGATACTAATAGAATGGTTGGTAGAATTTTAGGTGAAGGAGATTTACAAGCACTTATTGAGCATGCTGAGGAGGTAATTGATGAAAAAGAGGCAATGGAGGCAGCTAAGAAGCTTAATAGTGGTAAATTTGATTTGGATGATTTTCTAGTACAACTTAAGGCAATAAAAAAATTAGGTCCTCTTGAGAATATGTTAAAATTAATACCAGGGGCTTCTAAAATGGGTCTTAATAATATAACTATTGATCCGAAGCAAATATCTCATATAGAAGCAATTATTAGTTCTATGACTAAGAAGGAAAGAAAGAATCCTGATATAATTAAGGCATCTAGAAAGAAAAGAATTGCAAGTGGTTCTGGTAGGAGTGTAGAAGAGGTAAATAGGTTATTAAATCAATTTGAAAATATGAAGAAGATGATGAAGCAATTTAAAAATGGAAATATGAAATTACCATTTTAGAAAGGAATTATATGGAAAAATTAAGAAATAGAATAAAAGAAAATCAAAATATTAGTGATGAGTTAAAATGTAATATAGCGACACTTACTGATGCGCTTACTACTGTTTTTCCTGATTATGATTATTCTAATTTGGGTGATATTTTATCTACATTAGTAATTTTGAAAAATGATAAATTAGATGATTATTCAGCATATAATAAAGATAGTAATGAATTATCTATAAAAGTATTTGAAGATAGAATAGATCTTCAACATTTGTTTATGCAGAAAATGTTATCAATTTCAACTCATAAAGAAGAGAAAAGTAATCAAATGAATGGTTTTTTTAAAGGTATGACAGAAAGTATAACTTCTTTAATAAATGTAGATGAGAGTGGTAAGAAATTAAATCCTCTTGAATCATTAGGTGTATCGATATTTTCTAAGATAGTTTCTCCTAAAACTCTTATAGATTCATACATGAATGATGATTTATCGTTACTTTTAATTGAACTTGAATCATTGGGCATTCCATCTATAGATTTTAATGTTGCAATGGATATATTTAATAATGTGAATACTGATTTTTTAGGACTTGAAAAAGCACTTAATTTAATGTTTGAGAAAAGAATGAGTTTTGGAGTTAAGAGTGGAATTATAAATGAAGATAATTTGGATAAGATTTATACAGATTTTAGTGAGATGTTAGTTACAAATAAAGCAGAATTAATAAGTTTATATCCTCTTCATGATTTTTCTAAGATGGGTTCTTTAGAGCCAATTAAAGAAGAAGTTAATTTATCTATATCTAGAATTGAAAGAAATATAGGCAGTTTAGAAACAAATTATTATAAGTAATTTAAACAATTATTATTAGGTATTTAGCCATAACATAATAATTGTTTTTTCATATTATAGTAGTGATAAGGAGGATTTAAAATGTTTATGAACAGAAAATGTTGTTGTCCTACAAATCCATGTTTAGAGCCAAATGTGGAATGTTGTCAAATGGGACCAATAATGGAAAAACCAATAGAAAAATGTGTGCAAAAGGATATAATACATGAAGTAGAACATATTTGCCCAATAAATACGAGGGTAATAAATAATCATATATATAAACATGTGTATATACCACAATATACATGTTGTGAAGAAGATGTAGTAACAAATGTAGATGATTGTTCTTGCAATAATATGTCTAATTATTAATAGTGAAACCAGTTTTTAAAACTTTAATTATAAGTTTTTTGGGAAATTGTGTATTAGTTATACTTAAATATGTAGTTGGAATAATTACTAATACACAAGTGTTACTTGCAGATTCGATGCACTCACTTTCTGATTTGATTACTGATGTTGTTGCTATAATAGGTAGTAAAATGTCATATAAAAAATCGGATATAAAACATCCTAAGGGATATGGTAGAATACAATATGTTACTAATT
>ERZ780157.4473-NODE-4473-length-10576-cov-4.222317_pt1 | contig 10576 bp, 6 predicted proteins | sample MGYA00511169_ERZ780157 | MGnify/ENA primary metagenome ERZ780157 (study PRJEB29588, sample SAMEA1965149) | human gut metagenome | biome: human gut; feature: human-associated habitat; material: faeces | place: Denmark | collected 2008/2010 ...
CCCGCAAGTCCAATCCCCTTCAAACACCAGCCCTATATTTTGTACATTCCCATATTTAATACTTGCCACCAGTCCCCACTTACTTGTACCGTCATTAGCAGGTCGCAGTCCGGAAATTACATGGTAATTTCCCTCGATATTCCCCTTGAAAAACTTATTAGATATGTTTCCAATGCTTGTCCAGTCATGTCCGTCCGGGATCTCAATATCCTTCATCAGCTTCAGATTGCTGTTATTAGAGATTTTACTATCATTAACCTGCTTTGCAAACCAGAAAAGCTGACCGGCATTATAAATCTCATAATATTCCCCCGACTTTATTGCCTTCTGATATGCATCACATGCTTCACAAAATCCATCTGCATTATAGTACTCATGACTACAAACGGTATCATCATGAAACATCTCGATTTCATTTGGTGTTGTTGTCGAAATTGTCTTACCTGATACTGTGATCGGATTGCCGTCATTTAAGCCCGGTACCGTCACCGAAATCTCTGTTTTATTCCCATTTTCCGGCAGATATACCGTCAGATGTCCCGTGTTCGCTTCATCATACGAAATCTGCATGGAAGGAATGACCATAGCTGCACTTTGACCTTCTTGATTGATTAACTGTTCACCATTCTGCTTGATCGTGATATCGGTTGCCTGTAATACCTGATCGCTCGTGATCGCCGTGGAAACAAATTTTAATCTTGTCTCATAAAGAGGAGTTGCGGCCTTCAAAGTGATCGTTGCATTCTCATCATCAACGTCAGCAACGTCAGCTTCCATCTGATAAACATAGTCTCCAACCGTCACCGTTACCGTTACCGGCGTCCCTGACGTTAATGGCTTCAGATAATTGGATGCCTGAAGTGTACCTTGATAATCGCTCACCTTCATCGTCCCTGCATTCCAGGTAATCTCTCCCACGCTGATTGTCACCGGATAAGTGCTTTCGGTGAATCGTACATCCGCAATCGTGCCCTGAATGGTATAGTTTTTCAGTCCGGAATTTTCACTTTTCGGGAAATAATCGCCGCCATTTAAGTTGACTACTGCCTGATCACTGATGGAAATGGAGCCCACCAAGGTACTACCCTCCGGCAGCGCTTGACCGATCTTCACTGCGGCACCGATCGCATATACTTCATTATTATATGCAATGGCTGAAACCGTTCCGCCATTGATCTCAATATCACCATACTTGTATCTACCTTCGCCTATCGGTTTTGCTCCACCGCCGCCAGTGCCGATTGCGGCTCCGGGGTGTCTTCCTGCGTTCGTAACATATCCTCCATAGGCTGTCACATTGCCACCATTGATTTCAATCAGATCCACGCAGCCGTACGCTCCACCGCCAATTCCTGCTCCACCGTATACATGATTAATATTCTTGGGGTAGCTTCCATGTCCGCCCTTGGCATACACAGTTCCGCCGTTGATGACAATGGTACCGATGCCGCCCTCTAAACCGCCGCCAATACCTGCTGCCATCCCGCTGCCATAAGCTTCGATATTGCCTCCGTTGATCTCAATCCTCCCCAAGGAACCCTTTCTCATGCTCGACGCACCAATTCCGGCACCTACTCCACCGGTTGCTTTTAAGCTTCCCTCTCCGCTGATCGTCAGGGTACAGCCTTCCGGCACCTCAATAGCCGCACACATATCACCGCCCTTGAGCGTGTTTTCTCCCTCCAGAATCAGATTCAGGTTTGCACCATTTGCCAGTCGGATCGCCGGTATCCAGTTAGTTGCTGTCGTAGGGTTATTATCGATCGGAATCTGGATATCCAGATCCGAAATCGTGATTGTAGCCTCCACACCATCAACCAGAATAACATTGGTCGTACTGCTTCCCGTGATAGTCGCATGATTATACTGTTCCAATGTGTTGCTGTTGATGACGATACCGCCATCCGCAATATCATAAGTACCTGTTGATGCCAGCAAAGCGATTCCGCCGTCCATGCTGACCTCGATCTCCGGAAGCTCCACGCCCTCTGCCAAAATATACTCTCTCGGAAGAACCGGAAGATAATAATAGAAACCACTTTCATCTTCCCGGTTCTCATCCAGCTCCCAAGTAACGCTGATATCCGTCAGCACCGGGATATCTTCTGAGATTTCCTCATCTTCAAACTCATAATCCTCAAGAAAATCCCCGGCATTGCTGTCGGTAGCGATCAGAAACGTACCCTGCTGGTCTTTCTCCTGAACTTCCTGTTTATCTGCTTCCTCCTCATCATTGCTATCCGGCATGTTTTCTGAATTTTCTGTTTCCGGAGTTTCCTCCTCATCATTGCTATCCGGCACGTTTTCTGAATTTTCTGTTTCCGGAGTTTCCTCCTCATTCAGATTTTCTTTCTTTGCATTACTGCCGGTAGCAATTTCCGAGTCTTCTTTCTTATCACTGTCGTCTGCTGCCGCTTTCTCATCTTCCGCGCCCTTATCGCGATCCGCATTATTTTTCTGATGATTCACGTTCTTATATTCCACCACCGAAGCCTCGATCGTCTCCGGGAAATTCAGATAATCCTCAAAGTTTTCTCCGGCATCCGCAGGGATCTGAATATGCGCGACCTCCTCCGGTAATTCCGTAAATCCCGTGATCAATTTCAACTTTTTTGTAGAAACTGCAGCAAACGTTGCAGACGGTATGCATAACTGCATCGCTATCATTGCCGCCAATGCTGCAGATACGATCTGCCATTTCTTCTTTTTATACCTCATATCCATTTCCTCCTGTTGTCATTATTTTCTATATAGCGTGACGGTTTTGTTCTCTCCGGTAATATTTTTTATTCATACGTTTCCTCCTCACCTGATTCATTACTTCCCCTTTTTCCCTGAAGCAGCCGGGATACTGCCTCCCGCAGCTGATATTCCGTCACAGGCTTTACCAAAAAGGTGTCCGCCTGCATCCTGCGGCTTTGGGGTTCAAACTCTGCCTGGTCGCTGATCCACAGGAGAGGGACATCCCTGCTGTACCCTCGTATGCTCATGCAGAAATTCATCCCCCTGGCTCCGTCCTCCATGACCACCACAGCATCATAAGGCCCATCCCGCTGCATGGCATAGGTACAAAACACGCCGTTATCAAAGCGGTCTACTTTGCCCAGCTTCATCAGCAAAGCGGTTTCTTTTTCTTTCTGGCTATAACTGCACAGCGCAATTCGCATGTTCGCACCTCCATTTCATGATGGGTTTTATCGCCTCATATAGCTCCTGATCGGAGCAGTCTGCCGGAAGAAACACAGGGATACGCAGGTGATACGCGATCAGGGCAAAGTTTTCATCATCACTCCACCAGACAAGCGGTACTTCCGGTGCCAGCCGCTTCGCCTGTATGGCCGCCTCCAGTCCCTTTGCTCCGGTCATGGCGATGACAACCGCATGGTAGCGGCTTCGCCGCAGCGCCTGAGCAAGCTGGTTCTCATTCCACAATTCGTCAATCGCAAGCTGCCCATCCCCATCAAAAAGGGAGCGCAGCCTGCTTTCAAACCATTCCACATTTCTCAGCTCCGTACAAAGTGCGATTTTCATGCTGAGCCTCCTTTCCTGAAAAAAAATAAAAAAAGAATCCTGCTCGCAGGATTCTCCGCCTGCGGCGGGTCGCTTCTGCGACATACTTCCTAACCGCCGCAGTGCGATCCTCGCGGAGCGTTTTATGTGATAGGAATTTCCTATCACATAAAAAAACCAGACCTTCTCATCGGAAAGTCTGGTAGTATAATTAGAGTAGCATCTTGTCAAGAGAAATGCAACCGACTTTGTTTAAGACGCAGGTTTCCTGTTTAAGACGCAAGTTTTTTCCTGCGGTTTTATGTTATACTAATATTGGATTATTGTGCAAAGGAGATGGCACGATGCAGATTGCGATTGTGGATGACAGAGCAGAGGACAGAGAAGAACTGTCTGTCTGCCTGGAAAATTATATGAAAAAGCATCAGCTGGACTATACGCTGACAGAATTTGAGGACGGAGAGAATTTTCTGAAAGCTGCCGCCCAGGTCAATTTTCAGCTTGTCTTTATGGACATCTATATGGAGAACATGGATGGAATGGAGGCCGCCAGAAGGCTGCGCCAGAAAAACAGGCTTTGTAAGATCGTTTTTCTGACCATTACAGAAGATTATGCCCGGATGGGGTACAGCCTGTCCGCCAGCTATTATCTGCTGAAGCCGCTTTCGCTCCATCAGGCAGATTTTGAAGAAGCGATGGAGCTGTGCCAGCTAAAACCGCCCTATGAAGTGATGACACTTTCGGTTATGGCTGACCGTCAAAAGCTGGAACTTCCCACAGAGAAGATTCTATACATAGATTATCAAAACCGTATGACACGGATTCATACGGCGGAACGCGTGATACCGGTAAGCGGAGGTTTTCAGGAAGTCACTGCCGCATTGCAGAAGGACAAGCGTTTTTTGCCCTGCTACCGGGGCGTTCTAATCAACATGGATTATATCAGCCATGTTGACAGCCAGGCCTTCCGTTTGATAAACGGGGAGGAACTTCCGATTGCCCTCCGCAATGGAAAACAGCTGCGGGAAACCTACCGTCAATATGTTTTCTCTGGAATGGGGGGTATCGTATGAGAATAAAGGAAATACACAGGCGTATTCTGGGGGGCTGTCTGGCCTGCCTCCTCTGCTTCACCGGCAGTATCCCCGCATTTGCCGCTGAAACTGCAACCCCAGCCAATGCCGATGAAAGAAGGGAGAATCCGCCGGGTTTAGAAAGCAAGGCTTCGGAGACACTGGAGATCGGAACCCCGGAAACACCGGAAGCATCGGAAGAAGTATCCCTCGTCCTTGTCACAGAAATACAAAATGAAGACGAACTGCTCTCCCTGCCAGATTTCACCCTGCCCCTTAGAACCACACCGTCTGATGATGACCTGGAGGAAATTTATCAGCTGGCCCTTCAGTATCAGACCGTTTGCGCCACTGTAACAGCCGGTGAAGAAATCCGGCAGGAAACATTTTCTGTCGCATGGGATTTTTCGGCCATTGACCAGACCACTCCGGGCGAATATACCGCAGCAGGCCGGATTGAACTGCCGGAGGGGTATGCCTTTGGTGAAGCTGTCTTGCAGGAGCTTCAGATTTCCGTCCGGGTGGAAGAAATGCCGCCTGCTGTCATTACCTCCATAGAGCAATGGTATCCTTATACAAATGCATTTGCGCTCCCACAGGGCAGCGAAATTGAAGCGCTGGAAGAATTATTCGCCGCCTCCCCGTATTATCTGGAATGCTATGCGAAGAACGGAACCAGCTACACCGCTGTGGTGGAATGGGATTTTTCCGGTATTGATCTGAATACTGTGGGACTGTACCATGCAACAGGAAGGCTGATCGCACCGAAAAATACCGTATTTGCGGATCGTATCGATTTCCCTGAAATTACAATTCCTGTTTCTGTTCAGGCTCCGGGCAGCCCAGACATCAACTGCTTTCTGGCCGCCAGAGGAAACCTTCATTTTCCCTGGGTTGCACCTCCGGGGAATCTGGATGAGATCAGCGTATGGCTGTCCGAAAACAACGGTTCATGGAACCGTCTGGAAAGTGGCGTTTATGTGGGTCAGGAAATGCTCTCGATTGCTACCCGTCTGCTGACGCCGGGCAGCGGTTACCGCCTTCAGGTTGATTATGACGGCGGACAGACCGGCATCCTGTCCTTTACCTACGCAGATGAAATTGTCCTTGAAGGGTATCATGAAGGCGACCGGGATGGAGGGGATGCAGGCGGAAATCCACCCGACACCATCATTCAGCCGCCTCCTGAAGATACCGACGATCAGGATGACGGTTTCGCAGACAGGCCCTCCACAAAGCCTCCAAAACCGCCTGTAACAAATGACGGTGGAATGGATTCCGATGATTCCATAGATATAGATAAAGACGATTTCCCATCGGAACAGGCAAACGGTGATACAGAGGAAGATGCAGATTCCCAAAACTCTGCTTTTTCAGAGTTCTTCGATGAAACCACTGACCGGATTTCCGGCACGCGCTTTTTGATGATGCTGCAAACAGGGGAGCAAAGAGCCGTCTTTTCCAAACAGGGAATCACTATCAGCATACCCAAAGACGCCTTGCCGGAGGGTATCCAAAACGAAGATCAGATTGAAGTCATCATCCAAAAGGATACGGATGGCGGTTTTTCTTTTTCGTTTTCCATCAATGGAACTGTGCTCAACTCCCTGCCGGATGTTTCTGTCATGCTGCCCTGTCCAAATGACCCGGCAGCCGGCACATTGTTCCTTTGTGATGAAAGCGGCGTGGAAGTTCCCATGACCGGCTATGACGATACGGCGAAAGCCGCTTCCTTTCAGATCAGCCATACAGGGACTTACACCATTGTGGGAAAGGAAGATACCGCTTCCCTGGCACATGCTGCCGACACAGAGCACAGCTGGTCGCCCATATTCTTTTTCATTCCGGTCTGTCTGGTTCTTCTGTCTGCCGGTGAATTTTTCCTAAGGAGGAGGCGAAAATAAGATGGTATCTTCTGTGGTAAAAAAATATGCTGCCTTATGTATGGTCTGCCTGTGCTCATCCCTGTTTTTTCTTGGCCTGTATCAGTTCAATAATAAATATAGCCAGAACACAATCCAGGCGGCAAATGGGATTCTGGCGCTTTCTGAGGAAGAACTTCAAAAGTCACCGGTGCGCTTTCTGGTATCCGGCTGGGCATTTTATCCTGACGCGCTTTTGACCCCGGAAGAAATACGGGATGAAAGCCATTATATGCGCTACCTTTCCATCGGAGAGCAGACCAATTTCTCCAGCCCTGCAAACCCTTCTCCCTATGGCTGCGGGACTTACCAGATGACATTCTTTCTGCCGGAACGGAAGGAAGTGTATGCACTGGAAATCCCGGAAGTGTTTTCTGCTTACAACCTTTATCTGGATCATGACCTGATCCTGCAAATGGGGGAACCGGCACAGGGGACACCATTGGTTCAAAACCGCATGGTCACTTTTCATGGCGGAAAACCGGTCACACTCACCATAGCGGTCAGCAACTATGACCACTTTTACGGAGGGATTGTTTATCCGCCTGCTTTCGGAACGATGCTGGCGGTAAATACAACCAGAGGAATCCGGTTTGCATTCTGCCTTTTTGGCTGTACGGTTACCTTTGTCTGTGCGCTGCTGTCCTTTTATTTCAGCCGCCGGATGAAACAGAAAAATACATTCCTGTTCGGACTGATCTGCCTTGCCATGTGCGGCCTGTCATCCTATCCTGTGCTTCATATGCTGGCTGCGGTTCCCGTATTCCCCTGGTACACGATTGAACTGTTCTGTATCTATCTGGTTACCTGGCTGATCGTAGTTCTGCAAAACCGGATATGCAGGCCGGGCTTCCTGCCTGCGGCCATCAGTAATGGAGTGGGCGCTGCCTTCCTGGTATATGCGTTTTTGTATGGCATGATGGCTTCCCATCTCTCCCTTGGAGCTATTCGTTTCTTCTCTGCATCGGTCTTTTGTTATAAGGCGGCATCTGCGCTCTATCTGCTTATCATCGCTGTGCTTGCCATTCACAGAGGAGAAAAACGGAGCAGGCCGATCTTCTATGCTGCGGCAGCCGCAACCTGCGCCTTTATATGGGATCGCCTTCTGCCGGTTTATGAGCCGGTTATCGGCGGTTGGTTTGTGGAATGGGGCAGCTTTTTCATAGCAGCAGCCATCGGTTATTCCCTCTGGCGCGATGTGATAGAAGGATATGGAAACAGCCTGATTTTCCAGGAAGAACGCAAGCAGGTCATCCGTCAGCTTTCTATGCAGACCGAATACAGCCGTCAGGTTTCTGAAGCAGCGGCAGAAAACAGAAGGCTGATCCACGACATCAAACACCATCTGCACACCATAGACCGCATGGCCTCTGAACGTGGGCAGACGGAGATCTGCTCCTTCCTGTTACAGGTAGAGGAACAGGTTGCGGCATCATCGGGTCACTCCCCTGCCCAGTTCTGCAAAAATCCCGTCGTAAATGCACTGATTGAATACTACTACGGCATGGCGCAGACACAAGGGACAGAATTTCAGGTGCGGCTCGATCTTCCCGATCAGATGCCGCTTACCGATGTGGAACTGTGTACGGTGCTGGGCAATCTTTTGGACAATGCCGTTGAGGCGTGCAGCCGCCAAAAGCAAGGGGTGCGCCGCGTTTTCATTGCAGGCGAAACCAGAGGCAATATGTACTTTTTGAAGATTGAAAACACTTACGACGGTCTGGCCTTGCAGGAGGGAAAAACATTCCTCTCCCGAAAGGGTACATCTGATGATCATGGAATCGGGCTTTCCTCTGTCCGAAAAATCATTGAAGGCCATGGCGGTGATCTCGATCTTGTTCCCGGTGAGGAATCCTTTCTTGTTGGAGTTACAATACAGATGTAAAAACTGTTTTTTGAGGCGCATTCAGATAACATAGGCAAGACCTGATGGATGGACTTTGAAATAGATTTTTGCAACATTTCGCACTTTTCTATTCCAATATTAGTATATCAAAGGCAGAATAAAACATGAAATACCACATCAGGCAGTCCCTGTTCATCAATAACCTTCTGCATTTGATCACGCAGGTGGCTGTCTCCGATAGGAGAACCAAGGAAAAAGCCAGACACTGCTTTTCAGTATCTGGCTTTTTATTGTAGATTTTTAATAACCTATTCACCTATGGAAGCAAACAGGTGACTGATAAATTCAAATGCCTGAATTGCTTTTTCAAAGCCTTGCTGTATTTCTTATTAGTCATATCTTCTACAGGTATGAATGTCAGATCAATATCTTCGGAAAAACGATTGATAGATCCTGGATAACATTTGCTGAGAGAAGTTCCTCCCTTAAACACACAAACTTCGGCGTATTCGCTGTTTTGAAGGTTTTGCATCATTTGAACAATATAGTAAAGGAGAGCAGCAACGTGGAAAGTTTTACTTTCCCTGAAAAGCATCGCTTCACAAAAGCTATCCTTGTCTCGTCAGGTCTGAAGTGTTTCCACCCAAGCAAAAGGAGGTAGGTCGGCGACCATGCAATAAGGTTTCGGACAATCCACATAATGACAGGCGGCACATGAAAGATCAAGCTGGCTGTGCCTGCTACAAAAATAATGAGGATCCAGACAAGGATATAGGAACTGGTGATATATTTCTTCAGGTAATTTGTTCTCACTTCGTCAACTCCTATCCCTGCCTGCGCAGATGACCAGTTCACTCTTAACACCGTTCAGCTCAATAATATTTTCCGCATCGGGCGTGTCAAACCGTTCCGCTTGTCGTCCGTCCTTTTCATAAGATATACTTGTTCCAATACCCTTTGTAACGGCTGTAAATATGGTATCCTCTGGGATATAAATTCTTGAAGTTGCGGATATTTGGTTAATGTCCAGCTCGCCATTTAATGAATGACAGACCACTTCCATATCAAGATTACAATTGATTTCTACCGTGCCTGAAACATCCTCCAAAACAATATGCGGGGTCTTTGCATCAAGCTCTACGCAGTCACATTCCAGAGAACGGATTTCAACGGTTTCGGCATTGACGGCACATTCGATTTTCCAAATATATAGAGATGGAATTTGGACAAATATGCTGACTTCTTTCTTTGCTATTGCCTCAGATATACCGTTTCTGCGGTTTACATCCACATCAATTCTTTTTCTAATATCATCAATTTTGACCTTAAAATCATTCTGAAGTGTGGAAAAAGTATTCGATGCTAAACGGACACGGATTTTCTCGCTCTTACTGCCCGATAACACAAATTTCTTTGCTCCCCCAAACTTCATATCGAAGCGTTTGGGCTCATCAATATCGTACTCTGTAATGCTTTCAAACAGGTAATCAATCGATTGTTTTGCCGCCTTTTCATTAGAAAGCAAATCATCAATAGAAATATTAAACAACGCCGAGATTGCCATAACATTTTCTATATCGGGGATACCTGCATCTGTTTCCCATTTCGTAACCGCTTGCCTTGAAACACCTAGCTTCTCTGCCAACTGCTCCTGTGACATTCCTGCCTGCTTGCGAATAGATTTTAATTTTCCTGCAAGTGTCATACCTATGACCTCCTTATTTATTAAACTTATTGATTGCTTCACTTGATACGAAGCTGCACACATTATTCGACTTGTGCTCGTCAACAGATTTAAGTATAGGAAAGTGAATTTTGCATTACAAGCAAGACGGGATTACATTTCGGTTTTTTCCGCTACTTTGCGTGGCATTTATTGATTTCAAGCCAATTTAACGATATGAGGCTCTATCGGCGCTTTTCGTAAAATCGTAGCCAAGCAACTGCTTTGCTGTTTCACTTTCTAAAAACACCACATCCATTGCGGCGGTTAATATAAACACAAGCATAGATTTGTAAGTTTCTTTTCACAGTATAACACATACCTATCTCTATGCGTATGTTATACGCGAATGATCACAGGTACCTTACGATAACCAATCTTTTCAGCTGCAAATTTTCTTCTGTGGCCCGATATGATCTCATAAGTTCCATCCTGCCTCGGTCTGACTATCAGAGGATTTAATATTCCATACTTCTTAATACTCTCCTGCAATTCAATCATC
>ERZ780157.4477-NODE-4477-length-10568-cov-2.549415_pt1 | contig 10568 bp, 8 predicted proteins | sample MGYA00511169_ERZ780157 | MGnify/ENA primary metagenome ERZ780157 (study PRJEB29588, sample SAMEA1965149) | human gut metagenome | biome: human gut; feature: human-associated habitat; material: faeces | place: Denmark | collected 2008/2010 ...
CCCCGGCGGCGGCCCATCTCCTGCTGCATGGCCACCAGTTTGCGGCGCACCTCGGGGATGGCGCTCACGCGGCTCACGCAGTTCGAGACCTCGATGGTGCGGATTTTGCCCTCGACCAGATCGCCGTTGACGTAGATGTCGCTGGCCCCGCGCTCGGGGTTGAAGCGGAAGGTGATCGAAATGCGGTCCAGCAGCTTCACGACGGCCTCTTCGTCGACGATGCCCGAACGGATGGCCCCGTGTTCGAGGGCGTAGAGCGTCACGGCGCGGTACATGGCGCCCGTGTCGATGAAGATATAGCCCAGGCGGGCCGCGATGGCTTTGGCGAAGGTGCTTTTTCCGCACGACGAAAAGCCGTCGACGGCAATGATGATCCTGTGTTTAGTGTCCGACATTGGGGAATATATCAAAGAAGGTCGATAATATGGTGTAAATGCCTAATATGCCGATGATGAGTCCCGCGACGTGGTTGATCGTGAGCATGTGCCGCGGACGGAAGCGGCGGCGGAAGAGGTTGATGACGAAGGCCAGCAGGGTCCACCACGCCACCGCGCCGCCGAAGAACCCGGCGATGACGAACAGCGAGCGCATGAAGCCCCCGAAGGTGTGGTCGGCCATGTCGCCGCCCGAAATCTTGAACACCGCGAAGAAGGCCAGGATGTAGGGGATTACCATGATGAAATTGGCGATCGTAAGCCCGAAGATCGAGGCGAAATCCTGCCACAGCGAGGTTTTGCCCGCGCGGTTGCGGCGGATTTGCGGCACGGGATTCTGTGCGAAGATGAAAACGCCGACGATCACCACGAAGATGCCGCCGATCACCCGCAGCAGCGTGTTGTACTGTTCGATCTGGGTCTGGAGCATCGAGTAGAAGAACAGTGCGGCCATGGCCATGAACGTATCGGCGCAGGCGACGCCGATGCCTGAAACGATGCCCGAGCGGCGGCTTTTCGACAGCGTGCGCTGGATGCAGAGCACTGCCACGGGACCTACCGTGATCGAAGCGGCGACGCCTACGCAGATGCCGCGGAACAGGGTTTCGACGATTTCAAATGCCATTTTTTCGGTTTGCTGCGCGTCAGCGACGCACCTGTTACTTACTATCGCCCCTGCGCGGAAGACGGCCCGGAAAAAGGCGTTGTCTTCGGCTCTGCGGCGGCTTTCCGTATTTGCGAAGCAAAGATACAAAAAAGCTCCGACATCCGCCTATGAAAAGGCAAAAAAAGGGTGCGGCGGGTTGTCCCGCGGGTCGGATATGTTGATAAAATATCGAAAACTTTGGCCCCGGGCTTGCATATCGTTCGTTGAAAATGAATAAATTTGCAGAAACAGTACTCCACAATGGCAGAGATGAAACAATTCGGCATCGACCTCGAACTGGACGACGCCGTGGCCCAGGGCCACTATTCGAACCTGGCGATCATATCGCACTCCACTTCGGAGTTCATCATCGACTTCGCGACGGTCCTGCCCGGTGTGCAGAAGGCGCGCGTCAAGAGCCGCATCATTCTTACGCCCGAGCATGCCAAACGGTTGCTGCGTTCGTTGCAGGAGAACATCGTGCGCTACGAAAGCAACGTGGGCAAGATCGAGATTCCCTCGCCCCAGCCCACGCCCGACGCGGGTCCCAAGATGGGTCAGGCCTGAAAACCGGCGGCGCTGCACGGCCGCGCCTTTTTTTTGCGCCCGGCGCGTCGTGTCACGTTTTTGTCACGGTCGAAAATTTTGCGGCGTGGAAAAAAACGTTACTTTTGTGGCAAAAGTCCAGATTCCGCCATGCCCACACCCTCGCCGTCAGACCAGCGGTTGTTCGAAGGCATCCGATTCGGCAACGAGGCCGATTTCGAATGCTTCTTCCGGCGTTACTATCCCCGATTGGTGAACTATGCCGCCCGGTTCGTCGCCGGGCATGAAACGGCGCGCGATCTGGTGCAGGACAGTTTTGCACGCCTGTGGGAGCGGCGGTGTGAACTGCGCGAGCTGGATCTGGCCTCGCTGCTGTTCACGATGGTGCGCAATGCCTGTCTCAATTATCTGAAACACAACGGTGTCGTGGCGCGTCACGAACTGGAGTACACGGCCCGCATGCGGGGTGAGGAGCGGATTTACAGCTACGATTTTTTGAGCGACGCCGAGCAGCCCTGCCTTTACGAGGAGTTGCAGCGCGAGGTGCAGAAGGCTGTCGACGCGCTGCCCGACCGCTGCCGCGAGGTTTTCCGGATGAGCCGCTTCGAAGGGCTGAAAAACCGCGAAATCGCCGCGCGGCTGGGCATCTCCGAGACGGCCGTCGAGAAACACCTGGCCCGTGCCGTCGGCCGGCTGGGCGAGCATTTGCGGCGAAGCTGTTCGTTCGAACTTTCGGTGGCCGTGCTTTCGTGCCTGCTGGCGAATTACCTGTAAAATCGGATAGACGATCATTGACCCGGCAGCGGAGATTTCTCTCTCCGCTGTTGTCGTTTTTTTCTTTTTGCGACTTTTTTTGATTTTTTTGTGATCGGGAGGGTTGGGGAAAGGCAAATTCGGTTGTTTTAAAATATGTAACGGAAATGGAAGAGATGAAATTCGATCAGGAAGAGATGCGGCGTCTGGCCGGACGCTATTTTGCGGGAGAGATCGCTGCCGAGGAGGAGCGCGAGTTGTTCCGCTTCGTCACCTCCGACGCTGCGTGCCGCAGGCAGTTCGCTGCGTGGCGGCTCGAATGGGAGGCGATGCCGGCATCGGACGCCGCGACCGACCGCGACTGGCGCCGCCTGCGGTCGCGTATCCGCCTGCAAGGGTCCGCGAGGAGCGCCCGTCCGGGGCGGTTCGCTGCGGTATGGCGTGCCGCGGCTGCCGTGGCGGTGGTGTGCGCGACCTTCTTCGGCGCGCGGCTCTACGACCGCCTGCTGCTGGAGCGCGCCACGGAGCGCTACACCGTGACCACGAAGAGCGGCGACCGCAGCACGGTCTGCCTGCCCGACGGGACGCAGGTGCGGCTCAACGGGTCGTCGACCCTGACCTATCCGGCCAATTTCAACGCCACGAACCGCTCCGTCGAGCTTTCGGGGGCCGCCTACTTCGACGTTTCGCCCGATGAAAAGCACCGTTTCGAGGTGAAGGTCGGAAACTGTTCGGTGGTGGTCAAGGGTACGAAATTCGACGTGACGGCCTATCCCGACGACTCGCTCATCACCACCACGCTGCTCGAAGGGGCCGTCGGTTTCACCGCGCCGCGCGGGGAGACCTTGCTCCGCCCGGGCGAGTCGCTCACCTACGACCGTTTCGCCGAGACCACGGCCATCACGCACGTCAACACGGCGCAGTACCTGGCCTGGATCGAAGGGCGCATCGAGTTCATCGACGTGACGATCGTGCAGTTGTGCGAGAGCCTGAGCAGCCTTTACGGCGTTGAAATCACGCTCGACGACCGCCTGCGCGCCGACGGGACTTTCATCACCATCCGCTTGAGCAACCAGGAGTCGCTCGACAGCGTTCTGAAGGCCCTCGACCTGATCGTTCCGGTCTCGGTCCACCGGCAAGGCCCTTCGGTGCGTCTCTCGGCCAAGTGACGCCGCATCCCGAAACAACTTTAAAACAACCAATACCTTAAACAAATGAAGCAATTCTCCAATCTGAAACGGGCGTTTCTGCCGTGCCTGTTCGTGTTGCTGACGCTCCCGGCGTGGGGGCAGATGCAGCCCGTCACGAAGAACTTCCGGAAAACGCCTCTCAAAAACGTGCTCAAGGAGGTGGAGGCCCAGACCGGGCTGTCGATCATGTACGACACCCGGGAGCTGAACCTCGAACGTCCGGTCACGGCTTCGTTCGACCGCACGCCCGTGTCGCAGGTGCTGCGCGAGGTGCTCGACCGCACCGTCCAGTATTCGATCAAGGACAAGATGATCGTGATCTACAAGGCGTCGGCGACTCCCCCCCCCGCAGCCGGGACGGGTAGGACCCTGACAGGCACGGTGCTGGACGAAACGGGAGCGCCGATGGTGGACGCCGCGGCACGGTCACCGACAGCAACGGCCGCTATTCGCTGACGCTCGGCGCCGGCGACGCTCTGATTTCGGTCTCCTACCTGGGCTACGTCACCCGGCAGATCGTCATCGGCGACCGTACGGAGGTCGACGTCAACCTGGTCCCCGATGCCAAAAACACCATCAACGAGGTGGTGGTCATCGGTTACGGCGCGGTGAAGAAATCCGACCTGACGGGTTCGGTCTCCAACGTGAAGATGTCCGACATCCGCGACGTGCCCAACACGTCGGTCGACCAGGCTCTGCAAGGCCGCATCGCCGGTGTGGACATCATGTCGACTTCGGGTGCGCCGGGAGCCACGACTTCGATCCGCGTGCGCGGCACGCGTTCGATCTCGGCGTCGAACGAACCGCTGATCGTCGTCGACGGCGTGATCGACGCCGTGAGCGACCTGAACGACATCAACTCGGCCGACATCGAGCAGATCTCGGTCCTCAAGGACGCCTCGTCGACGGCCATCTACGGCTCGCGCGGCGCCAACGGCGTGATTATCGTCACCACGCGGCAGGGCGTCACCTCGAAGCCGTCGGTCACGGCCAAGGCTGAATTCGGCGTCTCGAAACTCGCCCGCGACCTCGATCTGATGGACGCGCAGGAGTTCGTCCGCTACCTCAACGACCGGAACTATTTCTCCTCGCGCGATCCGCAGCGTCCGCCGCGCTTCGACCCTTCGGAGTACGGGCGCGGGACCGACTGGATCGACGAGATCACCCGCACGGCCCTCTATCAGAACTATAACCTTTCGGTCAGCGGCCGCAGTCAGAAGTCGAGCTACTTCGCGGCGCTCGGCGGCAACGATACGCAGGGCATCGTCGACGGCAGCGGATTCCGCCGCATCACGGCCCGTCTGAATCTTTCGTACGACTTCGCCAAGTGGCTGACCGTCGGTTTCAAGGGCAGCTATACCTTCCGCGACGAGAATCCCAACCGGGCGACCATCGGCGGTGCGAACATCTGGGACGGCGCCGTCTACCTGGCCCCGACGATGGGTCCCAAAGACTACATCAACCCCCTCTACGAGAACGGCGTGCGCATTGATACGCCCCGCGCCAAGATCGACTGCAACGAGAACGAGAGCGAGCGCATGACCAATACCGACGTGCTGGAGTTCACAATCAAGCCCGTGCGCGGGCTGATCATCAAGAGTCAGAACTCCTATATGGTCTACCAGCGTCACGACTACCAGTTCTGGCCCAGCTATCTGCCGAAGCGCACCGAGGGTGAAGGGGCCGATGCCTACCGTTACGAGGGCGACGCACGCCGCCTGACTTCGGAAAATACGGTCTCCTATTCGAAGAAATTCGCCTCGGGGCACTATTTCGATGCGATGGCGGGCTTCTCGGCCACGCACGAAACGGCCAACTTTTTCTCGCTGAAGGCCGAAGGGTTGCTCACCGACGACCTGAAGTGGAACAACATGAACAGCATCGGCAGCAAGGAGAACTACAACGCTTCGACCAGCTCGAACAAAGTCGTGCGCGAGTCGGTGCTCATGCGCCTGAACTACAACTACAAGAGCCGCTACTACTTCACCTTCACGGGGCGTTACGACGGGTCGTCGAACTTCGCCGAGAATAACAAATGGGGTTTCTTCCCTTCGGCGGCCGTCAAGTGGAACGCCAAGAACGAGAATTTCCTCAAGCAGGTGCGCTGGCTCGATGAACTGTCGCTGCGCCTGAGCGCCGGACGCACGGGTAACGACGCCATCGCGACCTACCGTTCGCTCGAAGCCTACGGCACGACCACCAACGGTTATCTGTTCGGCGGCACGCAGTCGGCGTCGTTCTTCCCTTCGCGTGTGGCCAATCCCAACCTGACGTGGGAGAAAACCACGCTCTACAATGCGGGTCTCGATTTCTCGGCCTTCGACGGCCGCCTGAACATCACCGTCGACGGCTACTATTCGACCACCCGCGACCTGCTGCTTTCCTTGCAGACGATCCATACGACGGGTTACACGAGCCGTTTCACGAACCTGGGCAAGACGTCGAACCGCGGCGTCGAGGTCTCGGTCGAGAGCCGTAACATCGTGAAGCCGAAATTCGGCTGGACGACGAGTTTCACCCTTTCGCACAACAAGCAGATGGTCGACGACATCGGCCACGAAGAGTACGTTTCGTGTCTCGAAAGCGGCGGCAATACCAACTACATGATGTATGGCTACAAGACGGGCTATCCGCTCAATGCACTCTGGGGATTCCAGTACGCCGGGGTCTGGAAGACGACCGACCAGTTCGAGCGCAATCGCTTTACCAAGAGTTATATATCCTCGTCGACGGGCAGCGACGCCCAGCTGATGCTGGGGTATCCCAAGTACGTCGATCAGAACCGCGACGGCATTCTGTCGGAGGAGGACCTGATCTATCTGGGCAACTCCGACCCCGTGCTTTACGGCGGTTTGCAGAACACCTTCAACATCGGCGGTCTGCGCATCGGATTCTACTTCTCCTATTCGCTGGGCGGCAAGATCTACAACTACTCCGAGCTTGCGATGGCCGGCGGTTACGCCACCAACCAGTACCGCTACATGCTCGACGCGTGGCATCCCGTGCGCAACCCGGATTCCGACCTGCCCCGTGCGGGAACCGACGACCGACTGGTTCCCAGTTCGTTGCAGGTGCACGATGCCTCGTACCTGCGTCTGAAGAACGCCACGGTCTCCTATACGTTCGACTTGCGGAAGAAAACCCGCCTGCTGCGCGACATCACGCTGGCCGTCACGGGCGAGAACCTCTGGCTCTGGACCAAGTACAACGGTTTCGACCCCGACGTTTCGAGCGAGGGGACCAGTTCGACCCTGCGCCGCGTCGACATGGGCGCCTATCCCCGTTCGCGGATGTTCGTGTTCAGCATCCAGCTGCGTTATTAAATCCACCCGACAATTTCCGAAGAAGATGAAAAACTTCAATCAATTCATACTGACGCTCCTCGCGGCGGGACTGTTCGCCTCCTGTTCGCTGACGGAGGAGCCGACCTCGTTCGTCAACCGCAAATCGTTCTACAAGAACGAGTCGCAGTGCATTGCGGCGCTCAATTCGTGTTACATGCCTGCGAATGCGATCTATACGGCCAACTTCATGCTGGTCACCGAGGCCTGCACCGACATCTGGTACTCCTCCTCGACGACCGTCGACGCCTGCCTCGACGTGACTCCCGCCAAGCCGCAATACGGCAAGAACGTCTGGACGCAGGGTTACAAAGGCGTCATGTACTGCAACGAGTGCGTCGAGTGCATCTCGTCCGCCGACCTGGCCGACGGGGTGAAGATGCCTCTGGCGGCCGAAGCCCGCGTGATGCGCGCGTTTTACTACTATGTGCTGACCTGCATGTTCGGCGACGTGCCGTTCTACACCACGATGGTCGACACCGACCAGCGGCTGGCCCCGGCTGCCGCCGCCAAATCCGCCGCCTGCCCCGAACCCCGGCCCATGAAATCCGCCAGGAGCTGTACGATGACCTGGAGCGGAACGCACTGCCGTGGTTCACCGCCGAGAACGGGCGCAAGTGCCGCGCCTCGGAGGCCGTCGACAACCGTTCGGGCTATGCGCTGGCGCTGATGCTGATGGCAAAGTTCGCCATGTGGAACGAGGACTGGAACGGGGCGCTGGTCCCCCTGCAAGCCCTTGAGGAGCTTTACGGCGACTTCAACGAAGGCAACTATCCGCTGGCCGAGACCCAGTGGCGCTACAAGAACCCTGCGGAGTCCATCTTCGAGATCCAGCACGCCTGGTCGCTCACCGGCACGCAGTACAACGGCAACGTGGCGGCGATCATGATGCCCACGCACAACGGAGACGGGGTCTTCGACGGCGTACCCCTGAAGGGTTACGGCACGTCGATGCCCGGCTGGTCGTCGCTGCGGGCCAACAACCGCTATGCGATCTTCCGCCCCGCGACGGGCAATACGCAGACCGAGAATGCGGCCTACGTCGACGCGCTGTTCAACCCCCTGCCCCTGACCTACGACACCTACGACGCGACGCTGAACCGCTATACGGTGAAGATCGACCGCGAGGCGCTGGCCGCCGGGGAGATCCGCGGGCAGAAGATCGACCGCCGCGTGCAGTACTTCCTCGGCCTGGGCGACCTGGAGGCGGGCGAGACCTTCAAGATCACGCACAACTACGGAGTGCCCTGGCCCGGTCCGAAATTCTGGTGTCCGGACATCGAGCAGAACTACGATTCGAACAACTACCGCATTTTCCGCTATGCCGACGCCATTCTGATGATGGCCGAATGTTACTGCAACCTGGAGAACGCCGAGGAGACGATGCGTTACCTGAACATGGTCCGCCAGCGTGCGGGCGTCGATCCCGTCACCAACTTCACGGGCTTCGAGGACCTCACGCTGGCTGTCCGCTGCGAGCGCGCCCGGGAGCTGGGCGGCGAGTTCCAGCGCAAGTTCGACCTCGTGCGCTGGGGCATCTGGTACGACCAGACCTACGCCTATACCAACAACGCGACGCTCAAGGGCAAGATGCGCCCCTGCCACCGCTACTATCCCATTCCCGACGCGCAGTGCGCCCTTTCGGGCTACGTGCTGACCAACGACGAATACCTTGCCGACGGATTATAAAAACCAGAACCGATGAAACGAATCAACAACCTGATACTGGCGCTCGCGGGACTCTTCGCGGTCGCGTGCGCCGACACCTTCGAGGAGCGTTACGACCTGGCCGTCAATACGGACCGGTATTCGGTCACGGCCGAGGCCGGCAAACTCCCCGTCACGGTCTACTGCTCGGGGGCGTGGACCGCTCAACTCACCGCCGAGTCGGCGTGGGCGACGCTCGACCGCACGGCCGGCAGCGGCATCACGACCATCCGCCTCAATTACGCCGACAACCCCGGACTGACCCGTTCGGTCGGGGTCGTGCTGCGCGGCTCGGGGCTTGAAAAGACCGTCACCGTGGTTCAGAAGGCGGGAATCACCGCCCCCGAACTGATCTTCCTTTCGAAGGACCTCGCCTTCGCCAACGGCGCCTACAAGGGCACGGCGGCTTTCGAAACCAACCTGCCCGACGAGCTTCTCCGCGATGTCGTGCCCGCGGTGACCTATGCTGCGGAGGGCGACGCGTGGATTTCCGATGTCGTCTACCATGCCGACGACGCGGAGGCGGGCGAGACCGAAATTCCGCTGGCCCGCCGGGGGCTGATCACCTTCGCCACGGCCGCCAACGCCACGGGAGAACCCCGCACGGCGACGGTCGGCTTCTCGGTGACGGATGCCGACGGCAATGTTTTCGGCGACTCGTTCACCGTGACGCAGAGCGCCGACGAGGCCCGCATCACGCTCGCCTACGACGGGGCTCCCATCGAGGGCGGCCGGCGCGCCGTGGCCTTCTCGACCAATCTCGGGGCGCTGCTTGCGGAGATGAAGGTCGAAGTCACGTACGCCGATCCGGCTGTCGCGGACTTTATCTCCGATGTCGAACTCGGCGCCGGGGAGCTGACCTACGCGATTACGGCGAACGAGGGCGTGGAGAAGCGTTATGCGACGATCACGGTCTCCTGCGCCGACCTTGCGGGCGGTGTGGTTTCGGCCTCTTCGAACATCACGCAGCGGGTGACGGCCCAGCCGCGCGAAGTGTCGTCCGCCGATCTGCGGGCGCTCTTCACGGCCGAGGACAAATCCTACGCCAGCGACGAGGACCATATCGACTACCTGCTGTGCCGCGTCATCGGCGACGCCGGGAACCCGAACATGGATCAGAACCTCAATACGGGTCCCAACAGCATCACCACCGACGAGAACGACTGTACGAACTACGTGCAGAGCCTGGACGGCCGCTACGGCTTCCGCCTGAAGTTCGCCGCCCCGGCCGACAACGTTTGCCTGCGCGGGGAGCAGGTGAAGATTCTGCTCGACGGCGTGACCCTTTCGCGCGAAAGCGACCCGATGCGCTACACGCTGCGCGGCCTGAAGGCCGGGAACATCGAAAAGGCGGCCGAAGCCTCCGCCCTGGAGCCCAAGGCGCGGACCATCGCGACGCTCACCGACGACGACATCTACACCTACTGCGCGCTTTCGGGGCTGGAGTTCTCCGTCAAGGAGGGCGCCTATACCAATGTCCGCGAGTACGACGCCATCGGCAACCCCTGCAATGCGAACCTCTCGTTCGCCGGCGGCACGCAGGCCCAGAAGGCCAAGGACGGCGCGGCCAATCTGCTCTACGACGGGGACAACGACGCAATCTACATGCTCGTGAACATGAACTGCGGCTGGCGCCGCACGGGACGGAGCGTGCCGCAGGGCGTCGGCACGGTCAGCGGCATCGTGGTCCACACGCCGATGGAACGCTGGGGCGGCAACGTGGGCCGTTATTCGATCCGGCCCTTCGACGAGGCGGACATCGACATCCCGCGCGCCGCGGCGTCGGCCTATGCGACGCTCGTCGAGTGGCGGCTGGACAAGGCCGTGATTTCGGTCGGCGCCTACAAGTGGAACGACAACGGAACCTACACGGTCGGCTCGGCGGCCAATTCGGCCACGCAGCTCGTCCAGAACCGGATGCACGCCACGACCGACAACAAGGGCGGCGGGG
>ERZ780157.4480-NODE-4480-length-10564-cov-3.043391_pt1 | contig 10564 bp, 9 predicted proteins | sample MGYA00511169_ERZ780157 | MGnify/ENA primary metagenome ERZ780157 (study PRJEB29588, sample SAMEA1965149) | human gut metagenome | biome: human gut; feature: human-associated habitat; material: faeces | place: Denmark | collected 2008/2010 ...
GTCTTCCCAGCCGTACCCTCGGTCAGATGTCGCTGTGGGACAACACCTCGACAGCCACCTCATAGCGAGTGTAACTAAGTGCGGTCATTATCCCTCGCGTTATTCACTAATTCTACCTACAGTTTCTTGCAAGTGCCCACCGACCGATTGCGGTAACATACTTATTTGCACGAACCGCTTCCCCGACCACCCACCCCTCAAGGATAGGAGCGTAATACAAAAAAATATAAGGACAAAGGCGCAACGTAACGCAAAATGTATCGGAAAACATCATGATTACTTTCTTGCAATTAAAGGAAAAACTTAATAACGGTTTTACCGCGCTGTGCTTGTTCGGCAACGACTCGTGGGTTAAGCGCAAAAGTTTGGCAACTGTCAAGCAAGTGTACGACGTCACCGACGACGGGTTTGCCGTGGACAACTTGGACAACCCTAGTGTGGAAGACATTGTGTACTCATGCATGACTCCGTCCATGACTTCGGACAAAAAGTTGGTGGTGGTCACAAACTTCCAATTTCCGCAAGGGCGCAAGCAACAAGAGGGCAAAAAACGCCTTGCCGATTTGTTTGGGGCAAAGGACGCAGACTATTGCGTTGTGTTTGACACCGACACCGTCAAAACGTTGGACGGCGTTGCCGGTGTGGAATTTGTCGACTGCAATCGTTTGGACAGCGGCGTTGTTGTCAAGTGGATCACGGCGTATTGCGCTCGTCAAGGCGTACCTACCGACCGAGCCGCCGCACAAAAAATTGCCGATTACTGCCTGTGCGACATGTCCCGTATTTCCACGGAAACGCAAAAACTTGTCGACTACGGCAAGGTGGATGTCGACAGCGTGGAAATGCTCGTGCACAAGGATGCCGAGTACGCCGTGTACGACCTCGGCAAGCTGATTGCAAGCAAAAACGTGCAACGTGCCATGAGTGCCTACAAAGGCTTGCTTGCCCAAGGCGAGGAAAACCGCGCGCTGTTCGGGTTGCTGTACAACTTCTACCGACGAGTGTACTACGTCAAGACTTCCGCTGCACTTAGCGAGGATAAAATAGCCGAGTGCTTGGGCGTCAAGCGTGGCGCGATTGGCTTTGCCAAGGATGTTGCTTCCAAGTACAAACCCATGCAACTGCGACGTGCGTTGTCGGCGTTCAATCAAGCCGACCAAGCGTTGAAGGCGTTTCTTGACGAAGACGAAGTGATGACGACGTTGGTGTTCAAACTTGCCACGTTGTAGTTAAAAAATAGATACGTATTGCGTTTTTGCCGACATTTGCGCTTAGTTTGTGTGCAAAAACTACAATCAAACGCACATGCGCGCACGCTACAAACTGTCAAAATCCCTACAAGGAGATAATCTGTGTTTAGTAAACTAAGAACCAACTACCGCTTGGCAAACATACTTGCACGCACATTGTTTGTGTTGGCGTTTATGTTTGCCACGTGGCGGAATTTTTACGAATCGTCCTACCTAGTGTTGCAACGCTTCGACCTACCAATGGCGTTGCTTGCTGCCGCAGTTTTGGGTATTATTGTGCAATTTTTGGTACCCGTCGTGTGCGGTTTGTTCCTCAACTTTGCACGCAACCAAACCGTGCCTGCCGCAGAGTTTTGCATATTTGCCTACTTGTATTTTGCCGCAGGCATGGCAACCACCGGCGCAATTTTGCTTGTCGGTTGGTTTGTCCCCGTAGCGGCGGTGTGGCTAACCGTCATTGCTCCTGTTGCGAGCGTGTTGCTGTACGGATTTTTGTTCTTCCTACGAACAAGCAAGCTGTACTTCAACGACGTTACCGCAGTCAACTACGCCAAGTCCTTTATTTGGGCGGAAGTTGTGCTTCTTGTCGTGTTTGGGGTGCTGCTATGAAATCGATGAAGAAATTGTTTGCGCTACTTTGCGCCGTGGCATGCGTTTGCGTGTGCTTGACATCCTCGTCGACATGCGTTACCGCCTATGCGACGGCTCGCACGCCCGACACCGACTACAAAAATACCGAGGCATATGCCTTCGTGTCGGAGTTTATCTCCGCTTGCCCCGACCGCGGCAGTGTGGAAAACCAACGCTACGCCGCAAGTTGGCTCAAAACCAAGTTTGAGGAGCTACTGCCTACCGACCCCAACGTTTCCGTCGCCGTCACCGACTCAAGTAACGATGACTTTAGCACGGTCAACGTGGTTGTCAAGCTGAAGTCTTCCGTGTCCGACGGCAAACAAATAGTTGTTGGCGCGCATTACGACGCCGTATCCAACAGCCAAGGCGCAGGAGACAACGCCAGCGGTATTGCCGCAATGTATTTGACTTTGAAGAGCGTTTCCTCCACGTGGACGTTCTCCAAATTGCCATACGACCTTGTGTTTGTGGCGTTCGGTGGCGAGGAACAAGGGCTTGTCGGCTCCTACTCCTACGTGTCGGCAATGAACGACAAACAACTGTCGGAAACGTTGCTCATGATAAACATCGACAGTATCGGTTTCGGCGACAACCTGTACTTGCATTGCGAAAACAAGCGCACCGACATCGCCGACTACATTCTTTCCAAGTGCTCCGCCGCGCAGGAGAAACCCTACAACAAGGGCATATTCATTTCAGCTGTGTTTGCCGACCAATTCGGCTACGGCTACTACGAAACCATCCAAGGCAGCGACCACACGCCTTTCCGCACGGCAGGCGTACCTACGGCGTTTTTCTTCTCGGGCAACTACTACGGCAACGACTTTGTGGAAAGTCTCGACGACAAACGTTGCGTAATGAACACCGCCAACGACAGCCTTGCAAGCGTGGACAGCTACGTGGGCGCAGGTTACGTTGCCAACATCCAATCCGTGGCAGAAGCGGTGACAAGTTGCATTGCCGCCGACGACTTCCTACCCGTGTGCCAAAACGCACGCAGTCAGCTTGTGGATTTGTCCGTGGCGTACGGCGTGTTGTATCCGTCGCTTGTTGCGCTGAGTTTGGCGATTGTGTGTGCGGTGCTGTTTTGGCTGTACTACCGCAAGTTGCAAAAGCGCGCCGTAATGGGTACTGCGGAAATCAAAACCACAAGAGTGTTTGCCCAACCCGACGCCGACGATATATTTACCCTTGACAAGTAGTTGTCAACAAAAAGGAAACCATGAAACAAAAAAAAGTATTGAGTTTGCCCGTGTACATTGCAATTTACGCAGTGGTGATACTTGCGTGCATAGGGCTGGACCAACTGACAAAATTTTTGATATTTGACGGCGTATTGGCAGGGCGCGTAGGCAACTCCGTGTCGGTAATTGGCGACTTTATGCGCTTTACCGCCGTGTACAACGACGGCTGTATCTTCGGCTTGTTTACGGGTATGGGCGCGGATATTGCTTTCTTTATCATCACAGTCGCGGCAACGCCGTTGTATTTGTACTTCCTCATGCGCAGTCGCAAACGTAGCGTGTGGGGACAAATCGGCTTTGCCTTTATCGTGGGCGGTGCGCTCGGCAATGCAATCGACCGTGCTTTCGTCAACGTCGGCGACACATTTTTCAGCGGACGTGTGCGCGACTTTATCTCATTTAGCATTTTTCCGCCCGTATTCAACGTTGCGGATAGCTTCCTGACCGTCGGCGTAGTAATGGCGGTGTTGGCAATAGTGGTGTTCGATCCCGACTCGCTGATGAACGTCATGCGCGAGGAACGCCTTGCCAAACTTGTCGGCGAGGACGGCGACGAGTACATTGTCGAGGACGATACTGCCGACAACCAAACGGAAACTAATTTCGACAACGGTCAACAATCCAACGACGGACAGACTGACGGTAACGAACAAACCGCAGAAACGCCAAATACAACGCCAAATCCCGACGGCAACAATGGGCAAGGGACGGACAAGAAATGAAAACCGTAGTGCAAACTTGCGACGAATACTGCCGTAGGTTGGACGTATTTGTCGGCAACGCGGCGTGCTTGACTCGCACGCATGCGCAAAAGGTTATCGGCGAAGGCTCCGTCACGATAAACGGCAAAGTTGTCAAAAAGTGCGCAACGGAAGTCAACGAAGGCGACGAGGTAATCATAGTGTTGCCCGACGACGCTCCACTCGACATCGTTGCCGAGGATATACCGTTGGACGTAGTATACGAGGACAGTGATCTTGCCGTAATCAACAAGCCGCAAGGCATGATCGTTCACCCTACAAGTAGTATCTACACGGGTACGCTTGTCAATGCGTTGCTGTTTCGCACGCACGACTTGTCCGGTATCAACGGCGTACTGCGCCCGGGCATAGTTCATCGCTTGGACAAGGACACAAGCGGACTGCTTGTGGTGGCAAAAAACGACAACGCTCACGTAAATTTGCAACATCAAATACAAACAAAGGCATGTCGGCGCATATACTGGGCATTGTTGGAAGGCGTAGTAAAAGACGACGACGGTATGGTGGACAAACCCATTGGCCGCAGTAAAACCGACCGCAAAAAAATGGACGTTGTCGAGGGCGGACGCAGTGCACTTACCTACTGGCACGTAATCAAATGCTATCGCAATTACACATTGGTGCAGTTTGAGTTGAAGACAGGGCGGACGCACCAAATAAGAGTGCATGCCGCACGTGTGATGAATCGTCCCGTTGTAGGCGATCGTACCTACGGTCACAAAGATACCAAATGGGGATTGGCAGGACAATTGTTGCACGCCAAACAATTGATCTTCACGCACCCTACCACGGGCGAAGAAATGAGTTTCGAGGCACCCTTGCCCGACTACTTTGTAAGAGTGTTGGACGACTTGGACAAGAAAGGCTAATCAGCCAAAATATATCGAAAAAGGACAACGTATGAAAAATTTACTGTCGCTTACCTCGCTAAACAAGGCGGAAATCAATCACATATTGGAAGTTGCCACACAAATGCGTCGCATTGTCCGCGCTTCCTTCAAAAAAGGTCCGCAACTGTCGGGCAAGCTTGTCGGCGGCGTGTGGGACAAACCTTGCGTGTCCAGTACGGCTTTCTCGCTGGGTACGGCGTATTTGTCGGGGACGTTGGTTCCCGTGTTTGGCGACAGCGAGCCTATGATGCAGTGTCGTTTGTTTGACGATATGGGCGCAAACGTCGTGGTTGTTTCTTGCGAAAACGACAACCTTGCCAAGACTTTTGCCGCAAATGCGCGTGCAAATGTTGTCAACGGCGGTTCCGGCAGATACGATCCGCTGGGTGTGCTTGCCGACCTCATGGCATTGCGGGAAAAATGCGACGGACTGTCTAATTTGTCGGTGCTTGCCGTAGGTAACCGCGACACAAACAAGGTCAACGAATATATCCACTGCTTGGAGTTGTACAACAGCTCGTTTGTGTGGTATTTGCCTGCAGACGACTTTATGACGCAACGTAGAGGCATTGTACTTGACAATCCCGTAGCTGCGTTTAGCGGTGCCGACGCCGTAGTGGACTTGGGATTGTCGGATTTCAGCGATCCTGTCAAGTATTTCGGTACGTCGGGCGGAATTTCGCAAGATTATATGGACCGCGCGCGTATCAATTGTCCGCTACTCGGCAGTCGCAAAGTGGTGGACAACGTCGGCGTCAAGGACTATCCGTACAGCCTTGCTACGCTACGTAACGAGTGCTATGTGGCATTGACAATGGCAGTGCTGTACTTGTTTGACGAGTAAGAGTAGATGTTCAATTGTTGTTAATAAGTGTAAGCAATCACAACGCCCCATATGTATACCACCGAAAAACGGAATTGCAAACGTAGGCAAAGCGCGGCGATGCAGCAAGCGCATTGCCTCTTTGGGAGCGCCTGATGCTCGCTTCGCGCAGAGCAATGGTGTTGGATGTCCGCTTTCGATTGTGTGTGCCTACGCTCAGATGTCCCCAAGAGGCAACACGCGTGTTGCCTCGCCACTCAATCGACTTCGTTGGTTTTTGTCTATGTAAATATAAATATGGTTATTTGTCGAGGCATAATATGCTTCGACTTTTTGCAAATTAACAGTTTTAACGAAATTTGCCTCTTTCGTCAAAGTTTGGTGGTGTTACCGCCCATCTCCCCGACCGCCACCCCTCAAGGTCAAAGGCGGCGTAGTGTTGTAAAGGACGTGAACAAGGATTACGTAGTGAGTAGGGTACCCAAACGTCTTTTGTGTTCTGGCATGATGGTCGATTGTCATTGTGTTATAAAGTCATCCCGAGGAAAAACTGTCTTTGTTTTGACGTGGGGATCTCGCGGAAGCGCCATTGTTAATAAGTCTTAAACGAAACGAAACTACATTATATAAATTGTCAATTGGACAACTTGCTTACATTTGCTTGCGCTTAACGGAAAGTTGTGGTAATATTAGTAGGAAGCATGGCGGACGATTTGTCTGTCGAAAGCAAAAGGCTTTGTCGTGATTGTCTTTCAAGAGAGCGAACTATGGTGAGAATTTCGCAAGACGGTCGGCAACGTGTAGTTTGCTTTGCTTGTTGTACGAAACGGCGCATATTGCGAAAGTAGTGCAACACGTTTCCGCGCACGGACAACGAGGTTTGTCTGCAAAATGCAGGCAAACGAACAAAGGTGGTACCGCGAGTAATTTCGCCCTTTGACAGGTAAGCAAGTAGTTTGCCGTGTCGAAGAGCGTTTTTTTTGTTTTGTCGCAAACGTCGCTTGCAAACGATGTAGCAACTGTGTGTTGTTTTGCTAGGGCGCATATTGCAATGGTGTGCAAGTGTACAAACTTATTTGCAAACTCGTCAAAACGGGCAAATTACCTCAAAAATCAACGATTTGTAAAATACTATGTTACGCATAGTATTGCAAGATATAACATAATAAGTAAATTTTTAAGTAAAAGGTCGTGGCGAAATCAAACAAAACGACCAAGGAGAATAATTGTATGCTTGACAAAAGTTACCAACCAAACCAATTTGAACACGATTTGTACCATTGGTGGATGGACCAAGGGTACTTTACTCCCAAGGCGGAAGTGGGTAAGCCGTACTTTAGCATGGTTACGCCGCCGCCCAACATCACGGGGCAGTTGCACCTCGGACACGGACTGGACAACGCCATCCAAGATACGCTTATTCGTTTCAAGCGTATGCAAGGTTACAACACGTTGTGGTTGCCCGGTACCGACCACGCTAGTATTGCAACGGAAGTGAAGATTGTCGAAGCATTGAAGAAGCAAGGTATCGACAAACACGACCTCGGGCGCGACGCTTTCCTCAAGCGTGCTTGGCAATGGAAGGAAGAATACGGCGGACGTATCGTGGAACAACTGAAGTGCCTCGGTAGCAGTTGCGACTGGACTCGCCTTGCGTTTACCATGGACGAGCGTTGCAGTAAGGCGGTGCGCCGTGCGTTTGTCAAGATGTACCGCGACGGACTGATTTACCGCGGCAATCGTATCATCAACTGGTGCCCTGTGTGTCAAACGGCATTGTCCGACGCCGAGGTGGAGTACTCCGAGCAAGACGGACATTTTTGGCATTACGGCTAAACCTGACGGAAAGACGACGGTTACATTTGCAACCACTCGTCCCGAAACAATGCTCGGCGATACGGCTGTTGCAGTCAACCCCAACGACGAGCGTTACAAGGATCTTGTCGGCAAGACGGTAATAGTGCCCTTTGTCAATCGTGAAATCCCCGTGATTGCCGACGAGTATGTCGACATGGACTTCGGTACGGGCGTTGTAAAGATTACTCCTGCGCACGACCCCAACGACTTCGAGGTGGGACGTCGCCACAACTTGCCGGTCATCCGCGTAATGAACGACGACGGCACAATGAACGAAAACGCAGGCGAATTTGCCGGTTTGGACCGCTACGAAGCACGCAAACAAATTGTGGCTCGCTTGAAGGAAATGGGCATTTTGCAAAAGGTCGAGCCGCACAAACACAACGTCGGCAGTTGCTACCGTTGCCATACCACGGTGGAGCCGATTGTGTCCAAGCAATGGTTTGTCAAGATGGAGCCGCTTGCAAAACCTGCCATCGAGGCAGTTAAGGAAGGCAAAATCAAGTTCCATCCCGAACGCTTTGAAAAGACCTATTTCAATTGGATGGAGAACATCCGCGACTGGTGCATCAGCCGTCAGCTGTGGACATCGTATCCCCGTGTGGTACTGCGACGATTGCGGCGCGGAAATTTGCGAGGAAACGGATCCGACCGTTTGCCCGAAGTGCGGCAGTAAGCACATCCACCAAGACGAGGACGTGTTGGACACTTGGTTCAGCAGTGCGTTGTGGCCGTTTAGTACGCTCGGTTTCTGCGAGGGCAGCGACAACTTCAAAGCGTTCTTCCCGACATCGGTCTTGAGTTGCGGATACGACATCATCTTCTTCTGGGTGGCGCGCATGATATTCAGCTCGCTGTACAACACGGGCGAAGTGCCGTTCCACGATGTGTTGATGCACGGTATCGTGCGTGACGAGCAAGGGCGCAAGATGAGTAAGTCGCTCGGCAACGGTATCGACCCCGTCAAGTTTATCAACGAGTACGGCGCGGATACGTTACGCTTTGCATTGCTCAACGGCGTCGCAAACGGTAGCGATATTCGTTTCTCTTCGGACAAAATCGAGGGTACGCGCAACTTCATGAACAAGATTTGGAACGCAAGCCGATTTGTGCTTATGAATTGCGAAGGCAAAACGTTGCTTAACATCGAGGATTGCAACTTGACGCTTGCCGACAAATGGATACTTACCAAATTGAACGAAGTAACCAAGACGGTGACGGACTTGGTGGAAAAGTTCGAGTTGGGCATGAGCTGTCAAGCTTTGTACGACTTTGTTTGGAGCGAATTTTGCGATTGGTACATCGAGCTGACCAAACCCGTGCTGTACGGTACGGACGACAAGGCGCGTATCGACACTCTGTCGGTGTTGGTGTATGTGCTTGACAAGATTCTCAAATTGTTGCATCCGTTTGTACCTTTCATTACGGAAAAAATCTACCAAGAGTTGCCTACGCATGGCGAAAGCATAATGATAAGCACCTACCCGACATTCGACGAAAAACTGAACTTCCCCGACGAAGCACAGCTTGTGGAAGAGTTGAAAGACTTGGTAGGCAAAGTGCGTAATATTCGTACGGAATACGGTGTTGCTCCGAGTAAGCGTATTCGCTTGTATGTGGAACCGACCGACGAACGTATCCGCGAGTGCGATTTGTACCTTGCAAAGCTGTGCGGATTGGAAGAAGTTGTGTTCGGCACTGCAGCAGAGGGCGAAAAAACGGTAAATGCAGTGGGTACTGCGGCAAAGTGTCAAGTGCCTCTTGGAGATTTGGTGGATACGGCAAAGGAAATCGAGCGTATCACCAAGGAACTTGAAAACGTCGAAAACGAAATCGCGCGCGCCAACGGAAAACTGAGCAACGAAGGCTTCCTTGCCAAAGCTCCTGCAAAACTTGTCGAGGGCGAACGTGCTAAACTTGCTAAGTTTGAGGAATTGAAAGCACAACTTACCGCACGTTTGGCGGAGTTGAAAGCGTAATAAGGCAAGCATAGTTTGACACAAAGCGTAGAAGCGCATTTGTAATTGTTTGTTGCGAAACACAAGTATATCAGGCGACGACAAACAAGTAATATAGGCGTGTCGATACAAATTAAATAACAAAAGACCTTCCCGAGGTCGAAACACTGTTGTTCGACGTTTTGGAAGGTCTTTTTTTTGTAGAAAAACACTGCTTGCCACATTGGTGATTTTGTTATGAGTGGAGTTGTATTGAGGAAAATCGATTCTTTATGTGCTGTGGGTAATCTTATCAAATATGCTGAAAAAAATATGGTTGCAAGATGTAAAAACTACTCGTCCACGTTAGGTGGCGTCAACGTTAGGTTGCGTCGACGTTAGGTTGCGTCAACGTTAGGTTGCGTCAACGTTGGGTTGTGTCGACGTTTGGTTGCAAAATAGCCTCGGCTATGCGAAGAAACCGAGGCTAAGGAGTAGGGCATCATTGATTTGTTGCATGATTTGTGGCGGTACTTCGCCGATTCGTTCGCGAATACGGCTTTTGTCGATAGTGCGAATTTGTTCCAACAGCACAACGGAATCGCGCGGCAAAGGGGTGGTGTCGTGTGGAAGCTCGATGTGCGTGGGAAGTTTTGCTTTGGTTAGTTTGCTTGTTGTTGCGGCGGCAATAATGGTCGGGCTGTACTTGTTGCCGACGTCGTTTTGCAACACGAGCACCGGACGAATGCCGCCTTGTTCGCTGCCGACGACAGGATTGAGGTCGGCGTAATACAGTTCGCCTCGTTTGATGGTCATGTTTGCGCCTCCGTAAGTTGCAACAAACCTTGACTGCCGTTGTATAGTATGTACAAACGCCCAAATTTCGTTACCGATTTATTCATGGTGCAATTGTGGGCAAAATTTGGTGGTAATATACGGTGAAAATAGTGTTGTTACCAAACTAATTTGCTCAAAAACATTCGACATATAAGTTGTTGTTTGTAAACTAAACTAAATACTTGGATTATTCTATCATATCTAACAGCATGTATTGTTTACTCGCTACAAATTCTATTTAATACAATCACCCACTAAATCTCTTTCTGTATCTCTTCTCTTGCGATTCCTCTTTTTCCATACCTCTACCCAAAGTTTTTGAAAGGGTAGGG
>ERZ780157.4491-NODE-4491-length-10544-cov-6.870626_pt1 | contig 10544 bp, 7 predicted proteins | sample MGYA00511169_ERZ780157 | MGnify/ENA primary metagenome ERZ780157 (study PRJEB29588, sample SAMEA1965149) | human gut metagenome | biome: human gut; feature: human-associated habitat; material: faeces | place: Denmark | collected 2008/2010 ...
AATAAAGAATACGGAGGGTCAGAATTATGTGTAAAGTAATCGCTATATGCAATCAGAAAGGTGGAGTTTCCAAGACCACTGCAACCGCAAATCTTGGAGTTGGTTTAGTAAGAGCAGGAAGGGAAGTAGAGTGCCGTAAATAACATGATAGGATTAAAAGAGACTCTAATGAGAATCATTCACTCAAAGAGCCTCTTTTATTGATTCATTTTAAAAGTTTTCGATATTCGGATGGCGAACAACCTTTTTGTTTATGAAACAGTCGGCTAAAATACAGTGGGTTATCATAACCGACAATGCGTGCAATTTCATTTACGGCGTAATTTGTGGTTTCCAATAACATCTGAGCATTAGTGATTCGGATGGAGGTGATGAACTGCATAGGTGTTGTACCGGTAAATTTTTTAAAATTCCGAATAAACCAACTGACACTCATTCCTCTGGAAACAGCATATTCTTCGATGTTGATATCACGGTTATAGTTTTCGTTAAAATAGGACGATGCAGTGTCCATTTCATGATCGAGGTATTCGTTTTTTAGTACATGTTCGCACGTAAGCTCCCGGTGAAAAATAATCAGTAAATGGCGTAGCAGTAGTGTCAGCATTTCTTCGTAGTCCTCCTGACATCTTTGTAATTCTAAAATAATTCGTTTAAAAATACGTTCGTATTCCAGAGATGTTCCAACATGGAAGATACGCTGGTCATTCGGGAAACCATAATTTCTTAAAATGTTCTTTACATCACTTCCGGTAAAATGCACCCAGTAAACTTCTGTTTTATCAATGCCATAGTATTCATATTTCTGAAATTCCTTGGGGCGGTAAAGTACTATGTTTCCTGCGGTAACGACAGTATCGTCATCTGTGTTGTCAAAATGAAAATGAGCTCGTCCGGCTGCTATATAGATGATTTGAAAGTCAAGTCTTCCTCTGGGACGATAAGTTGGAAGCTTTGAGTGTGAGGATAGGCGATAGGTGCCACAGCTTCCTACAATAAGTGGTCGGCTTTTGTCTTTGAAGTCAATAAGGGAGTGGTTGTGATAACCGGAATTTATATACATTTTGAGTCCTCCTTTGGAAAGTGAAATATCTGACTGTTAGCAGTCAATGGTGAACCGGAGTTATAAAGTGAATGCCACCTCAAAATCCACGGTTTTTCGGTGAGAGCTACGCTCATATAGTTTTAGCCCTTCCTAAATATCTGACTACAAGTAGTCAATATTTGAGAAGAACTAAAACGATGTTTACTTTAGTGTATCATTTTGTGCATATTTTGTCCATTTCTGTTTATAGACATTTTCTTTGCAAAAATGTATGATGGTTTCAAGGTAATACAAGGACGGAAGATAATGAGACACAGAAGGTATTTTATTGATTGCCTAATGCGGTGAATAAAAAAATATATATTAAAGGAGGATTACACAATGCTCGTACCACGCTTTTATGAAGATTTGAATGTTATGCATGACAAGACAATGCCGGCAAGGACATATTACATTCCGGCATCAGTTCGTATGAATGATCTAGTGGAGCATCGGGAAAGATCGGATCGTTTTCAGCTGTTAAACGGAGAGTGGAAGTTTCAGTATTATAACAGCATTTATGACGTAACGGAATCATTTTATGAGAAAGGCTATGATGTTTCCGGGTTTGATCAGGTAACTGTTCCGGGTGTATGGCAGATGGATGGTTATGACACGCATCAGTACACGAATATTCGTTATCCGTTTCCATTCGATCCACCATATGTGCCACAGGATATTCCATGTGGAGCATATGTTCATAACTTTGAATATCACAGAGAAGAAAAGGCATCAAAAGCATTTCTGAATTTTGAAGGTGTCGATAGCTGTTTTTATGTATGGGTAAATGGTGCTTATGCCGGATACAGTCAGGTGCCTCACGCTACCAGTGAATTTGATGTAACAGACTTGTTGAATGAAGGGGAAAATACATTAGCGGTTCTGGTGCTCAAATGGTGTGATGGATCGTATTTGGAGGATCAGGATAAGTTTCGGATGAGTGGCATTTTCAGAGATGTTTATTTGCTGAAAAGACCGGAAACGACAATCAGAGATTATTACATTACGACAGATGTAGAAAAAGACAGCGTTGTTGTGAAATTGGATATGCATTTTGCAGAACCAGTGGAAACGAAAGTTACTATAGAAGATAAATATGGAGCAGTCGTAGCAAGAGGGGAAACAGCAGAGAATGGTGTGTTAGAACTGACCGTGTTAAATCCGGTTTTATGGAATGCGGAGAATCCTTATTTGTATCAGGTTATTTTGACAATGCCGGATGAAGTGATCGTTGATCGGATTGGTTTCCGGACGATTGAAATTAAGGACAAAGTTGTTTATTTTAACGGAGAAAAGATTAAATTCCGTGGAGTCAACCGCCATGATTCTGATCCGGAGACAGGATTTGTGATCGATGTCCGGCAGATCAAAAAGGATTTAATGTTGATGAAGCAGCATAACTTTAACGCTATTCGTTCCAGTCATTATCCAAATGCACCATATTTTTATCAGATGTGCGATGAATATGGATTTATGGTGATTGACGAGGCGGATATTGAGGCACATGGACCATTTATGCTGTACCGGAAGGAGGATACAGACCAGAACCGTTTTCACCATTGGAATGAAAAGATTGCAGATGATCCGGCATGGGAAAAGGCAATTGTGGACCGTGTCCAGCTTATGGTACAGAGAGACAAAAACCGTCCAAGCATTGTAATGTGGTCTATGGGAAATGAAAGTGCGTATGGATGTAATTTTGAAAAGGCGCTTGCATGGACAAAGAAGTTTGATCCGGACAGGATCACGCAGTACGAAAGTGCAAGATACCGTAATTATGATATTACCTATGATTATGACAATTTGGATCTTTACAGCCGGATGTATCCGTCACTGCAGGAGATAGAGGATTATCTGAAAAAAGACGGAAGCAAACCGTTTCTGCTGGTAGAATACTGCCATAGTATGGGAAACGGACCGGGAGATTTTGAAGATTATTTTCAGATGATTCATAAGGATGACCGGATGTGTGGCGGGTTTGTCTGGGAGTGGTGTGATCATGCAATCGCACATGGAACGGCAGAAAATGGAAAGACCAGATATTATTATGGAGGGGATCATGGAGAAACCATTCATGATGGCAATTTCTGTATGGACGGGCTGGTCTATCCGGATCGTACGCCGCATACGGGACTGCTGGAATATAAAAATGTCTATCGTCCGGTGAGAATCGTATCTTATGACCAAGAAAACGGACAGATGGTTCTTCACAATTATATGGATTTTGATGATTTGAAGGATTATGTGGATGTTTTCTATGAAATGACACAGGATGGCTTGACTGTGGAAAAAGGAAAACTGGCAAATGTTGTTGCATCACCCCATAGCGATGCGGAAGTGGAGTTGAAGCTGCAGGTCCCAAATACCGGTAAGATTTATCTGAAGCTTATTTACCGGTTGAAAAAGGAAATGCCGTTGCTTGAACAGGGGTATGAATTAGGTTTTGATGAAATGAAGCTTGCAAATGAGGATGATAGAAACAGACAGGCTGTAAAGTGGCTGGAGCAGGAAAAAGTAATCGGAACCATTGCTGTTAAGGAAAACGATAAGCAGATCGTGTTACAGGCAAAGGATTTTACTTATGTTTTAGATAAGCGTACCGGATTGTTTGAGGACATGCAGTTTGCCGGAAGAAGTTATATTAACCATCCAATGGAATTGAATATTTGGCGGGCTCCGACAGATAACGATATGTATATAAAACTGGAATGGGAAAAGGCACATTATGATGCTGCCTATACCAGAGCATACCGTATAGAGGTGCTTCAGAACAAGCACGGTGTGCTGATCATGGAGCATCTGGCAGTAGTAGCTGATACCGTACAAAAGATTTTGGATGTGGAAATGACATGGAAGATCAATGAAGACGGGAAAATAGAGGCGGTTATAGAGGCAGTAAAAGATAAAGAATTCCCGGATCTGCCAAGGTTTGGAATTCGGATGTTTTTGAATAAGAAAATGGATGAGATTACTTATTTTGGAATGGGACCACAGGAAAGCTACCGGGATAAACACCAGGCTTCCTGTCATGGATTGTTCCGTTCGAAGGTGGCTGAGATGCATGAAGATTATATTCGTCCACAGGAGAATGGAAGCCATTATGACTGTGATTATGTAGAGCTTACAAATGGTCAATGTGGAATTGCAGCAGTTTCAAAGAATCCATTTTCGTTTAACGCTTCTGTTTATACACAGGAGGAGTTGGAACGGGTATCGCACAATTATGAATTGAAAGAATCGGATAGCACCGTATTCTGTATGGATTATGCAATGAATGGAATTGGTTCAAATAGCTGCGGACCGGATGTCATGGATAAATATCGGTTTGATGAGGAAGCATTTCAGTTTCAGTTTGAATTAATTCCGTTTGTAAAAGGGTAAAATTGTTTCTAAATAACAAATAGTGAAGGAGCGATTCTTATGGAGGAAAAGAAATACTTAAAATGGTACAACAAGATAGGATACGGATCTGGTGATATTGCGGGAAATGTAGTGTATGCATTCCTGACATCATTTGTGATGGTATATCTGACAGATACGATTGGATTGGCATCCGGTATAGTGGGAACACTGATTGCCGTTTCCAAATTACTCGATGGATTTACAGACATCTTTTTTGGATCAATGATTGATAAGACGCATAGTAAGATGGGAAAGGCAAGACCATGGATGCTGTATGGTTACATTGGTTGTGCAATTACATTGGTAGCCTGTTTTGCAGTTCCAACAAGTCTTGGCAGGACGGCACAGTATGCGTGGTTCTTTATTGCGTATACGCTGTTGAATGGCGTGTTTTATACGGCAAATAACATTGCTTATTCTGCTCTGACATCACTTGTTACCAAGAACAGTAAAGAGCGTGTGCAGATGGGTTCTTACCGTTTCATTTTTGCTTTTTCAACCAGTCTTCTGATTCAAGCAGTTACTGTTGGATTTGTTGCAAAATGTGGTGGAGATGCAGCCGCATGGCGTATGGTTGCAATTATTTATGCAGTGATCGGATTAGTTGTGAATACTATTTCCGCATTATCTGTTAAAGAACTTCCGGAAGAGGAATTAAATGAAGGAGACACAACAGGTGAAGAGGAAAAATATGGGCTGGTTCAGGCATTCAAGCTGCTGGTAAAGAATAAATTTTATCTGATGATCTGTGGTACTTATATTTTACAGCAGTTATACAGTGCAATGATCGGTGCCGGTATTTATTATATGACCTGGGTTTTGAAAAACAAAAATCTGTTTGGACAATTTGCCTGGGCGGTAAACATTCCTCTTATCATTGCATTAATCTTTACACCAACACTGGTTGGAAAGTGGAATGGTATGTATAAGCTGAACTTGCGAGGTTACATCCTTGCTGTGATTGGCAGAGCTCTTGTTGTTGTTGCCGGATATATGGGAAGTATTCCTTTGATGATGGCATTTACAGCATTAGCAGCATTAGGACAGGGACCTTGGCAGGGAGACATGAATGCAGTGATCGCATCTTGTTCCGAGTATACCTACCTGACACAGGGAAAGCATGTGGAGGGTACGATGTATTCCTGTACTTCACTTGGCGTTAAGATTGGCGGAGGTATTGGAACGGCGGTCGTAGGATGGCTCTTAGAACTTAGTGGCTATGTGGGAACACATGCTGTACAGCCACAGTCCGCGTTGAATATGATGCAGTTTATGTATCTTTGGCTGCCACTGATCTTTGATGTACTTATTATGTTTATCCTTTCCAGAATGAATGTGGAGGAGACAAATGTAAAGATCAAAAAAGAAAAGGAGATGGGTTTGTGGTAACACATGATTTGATAAAAAAAATAAAAAATGGAATGTATGATGAAACATTGAAAGATATTTATGTGGATGAGAAGAAAATAGCGTATGAAAGAGAGCGTTATATTAAGGCGATAGAGAGTTATACAGAACATTTTGGAGAGGGAGAAGTCTTTGTCTTTAGCGCACCGGGCAGAAGTGAAATTGGTGGGAATCATACAGATCATCAATGTGGAGAGGTGCTGGCAGCTTCCATTAACAATGATGCAATAGCTATTGTACAAAATTTGGAAGAACCGTGTGTCAGAGTTATATCTGCAGGATATGAGATGATCACGATATATCTGGATGATCTATGTAGGAGAGAGGATGAGGAAGCAACAACAACTACATTAATTCGAGGGGTGTTGGCAAAAACAAAAGAATATGGATATCAGATAGGTGGTTTTCAGGCTGTTGTTACCAGTGATGTGCTGATAGGAGCTGGATTGTCTTCTTCAGCAGCGTTTGAAACATTGATGGGAACAATCCTGTCAGAATTGTTTAATGATGGAAAGATTTCGCCTATTGAAATAGCCATGATTGGGCAATTTGCAGAAAATGTATATTTTGGGAAACCATGTGGATTGATGGATCAGATGGCGTGTTCCGTTGGAAGTTTGGCGCATATTGATTTTCAGAATCCGGCGGCACCATTGGTGGAGCGGATTGAGTTTGACTTGGATGGATACGGATATAGTCTTTGTATTACCGATACAAAAGGCTCACATGCGGATTTGACATCGGATTATGCAGCAATTCCGGAAGAAATGAAAAGAGCAGCAGCTTGTTTGGGAAAAGAAGTGCTTGGACAGGTTACGAGAAAAGAAGTACTTACTAATCTTCCGCGCATCAGAGAACAGACAGGAGATCGGGCAGCACTTAGAGCAATTCACTATGTGTGCGAAAATGAGCGAGTGCAAAAAGAAGTGGCAGCATTGAGAGAGAATAGATTTGGAGAATTTTTAAGATTAGTTAAAGAGTCAGGTGATTCTTCTTATAAGTATTTGCAGAATGTGTATGTGTGCCATGATGTGGAACATCAGAATGTTTCTATTGCATTGGCTATCAGTGATATGATTTTAGGCGTGCAGGGAGCAAACAGGGTGCATGGTGGTGGCTTTGCCGGAACAATACAGGCATTTGTACCAAATGATATTGTTACATTATATAAAACAGAGATGGAAAAGGTGTTTGGAGATGGTGCTTGTGATGTACTTAAAATTCGCAAATATGGTGGAATTCAAGTGATGTAAGATACTCAAAAAAGACAAGGAGGAATGGTTATGGGTAGCATTTTAGTATTAGGTGGAGTTGGTTTTACGGTAAAAGAGGTTGTGGAAACTGCAAGAAAAGTGACAGGACATCCAATTCCGGCGAAGGAAGAACCACGTCGAGCAGGAGATCCATCTATGTTGATCGCTTCCAGTGCAAAAGCAAGGGAAGTGTTAGGATGGAATCCGCAATATGCAGATTTGGAAACAATTATCGGTACGGCATGGAAATGGCATAAAAGTCATCCAAATGGATATCAGAATGTGTAAAGGGGGGAGTGTCATGATTAATGAGTATATCAATGAACTTGTGGCGTATGGATTGAACCAGGGATTGGTTGATCCGGAAGATGAAGTATATGTGACGAATCGCCTTCTGGAATTATTTCAATTGACAGAGCATGAAGGAACAGCGAAAGAGGTTAGATCAGAAAGAGAATTGTCACAGATTTTAAACGATATGTTGGAATATGCATGTCGGCAGGGGATGCTGGAGGAAGAAACAATTACGGAAAAGGACTTGTTTGATACAAAGATTATGGGAATATTGACACCCCATCCCTCTGTGGTTCGCAGGCAGTTTTGGGATAAATACAATATATCTCCTAAAGCTGCAACAGATTTTTATTATCAGTTTAGCCAGGCAACAAATTATATTAGAAAAGATCGAATTGCAAAGGATGAGAAATGGACAGCAGATACAGAATTTGGAGCAATGGACATAACCATCAATCTTTCAAAACCGGAAAAAGATCCTCGTGATATTGCAAAGGCAGGAAAAGCAAAAAAATCGGGGTATCCGAGTTGTTTGCTATGCAAAGAAAATGAAGGTTACGCCGGACATATTTCTCATCCGGCAAGACAAAATCACAGAATTATTCCGATTACATTGTGTGGAGAACAGTACAATTTACAGTATTCGCCGTATGTGTACTATAACGAACATTGTATTGTTTTCAATGATCGACATATTCCAATGAAAATTGATAAAGCGGTTTTTGCCAAATTGTTGGATTTTGTGCGGCAGTTTCCACATTATACGGCAGGATCGAATGCAGATCTCCCGATAGTAGGTGGTTCTATACTGAGCCATGATCATTTTCAAGGAGGCGGATACGAATTTGCAATGGCAAAGGCTCCATATGAGACGGAATTTTCATTAAAACAATTTCCGGACGTTCATGCAGGAATTGTAAAATGGCCTATGTCTGTGATTCGCCTGCAGGGAGAAATTACCGAATCAATAGTAAAGGCTGCAGATCATATTTTAATGCTTTGGCGCAGATATACAGATGAGAAAGCATTTATTTTCAGCGAAACCAATGGAGTATCACATAACACGATCACACCGATTGCGAGAAAAAAGGGCAACCTATTTGAGTTAGATATGGTACTGCGAAATAATATTACGACAGAGGAGTTCCCAATGGGTGTATATCATCCGCATCCGGAATACCATCATATCAAAAAAGAAAATATTGGCTTGATTGAGGTGATGGGCTTAGCGGTTCTTCCTGCCAGACTGAAAAAAGAAATGGCAGAGCTGGAACACAGAATATTGAATAAGGAGAATCTGTGGGAAAGCGATTTGACAAAATCACATGCAGAGTGGGCAGAGAAATGGATGCCAAACTATGAAATCACAGACGACAATATTCATGCAATCGTGCAAAAGGAAATAGGATTTGTGTTTGCAAAAGTGCTGGAATGCGCAGGTGTTTACAAAAGAACACCGGAAGGACAAGATGCCTTCAAAAAATTTTTGGAGTGCATATAAAAAAAGGACCATTTCACATTTGTGAAGTGGTCTGCTTTTTCAGTATTCAGTTTTCACAAATAGTCCTTTTAGCCAGATTATGCATGATATACATGCTCAAAGTATTCTTCATAGAAAGCTAAAAGGTTGTTCATATAGTTTTTGAATCTGCTCATTTTGTATTCCTCCTTTCCTTGTTTGCAAGTTCATTATAGGACAGGCTGGATAAGAATGCTTGCCAAATTAAAAGAAAATGTAGACAAATGTTGCAGAGGAAATTAACAATTAAGTAATAAAGGGGAGATGTATCAATGCATTTGACGTTTAAGGAAACAAAGGAAGAGGTATATGCGGCGCAAAGAGTGTCAAAACATGTATCTCCACATTTACATAATGCATTGGAGATTGTGTGCGTAACGGAAGGAACACTTGAGATGGGAGTGGGGCAGGAATTATATCATATGGAAAAGGGTGATATCGGATTTGTCTTTTCTGATATTATTCATCATTATCAAGTGTTTTCAGAAAAAACGTGCCGAGCGGATTATATCTTGGTTCCGTCTTCTTTTGCAGGAGTATTTAAAGATAAAATACAAGGATATGCTCCTAAATATCCGGTTATTCGTGCGGGGCAGATTGAACCAGATGTTTATAATGCAATTCAGGCGATTATCCAAATGGAAGAAAACGAACCTATGATTGTTCAAGCTTATGTTCAAATTGTGCTGGCAAGATGTATAGGAAAAATGGAATTGGTGGAAAAAAGTTGCGTGGGGAGTGATGATTTGATATACAGAATAGTATCTTATGTGTCGGGAAATTTTAGGAAAAAATTTTCTCTAGAGGAGATGGCGCATGATCTTGGAGTAAGTAAGTATGTCTTGTCACGAGTATTTTCTAAAACATTTCATCGTAATTTCAATCAGTATCTTAATGATGCCAGATTGAGCTATGCATGTACAAGGCTAGTGAATTCGGGAGATACAATTCTTGATATCTGTTTGGATAGTGGCTTTGATAGCCAGAGAACATTTAATAGAGCGTTTAAGGAACGCTATAGAATTACTCCGAGCGAATATCGAAAATTAAAACGATAAGCAGGTTAAGGACAGATTTCAAAATCATGGAAAGGCAGGATGGTTATAGTCGGTAAGGATGAATTGTTAAAGAATATGATTACGGAGGAAGAGTATGAAAAGATACTGCGTGCAATAAGAAAAGATTATCAGGTTATATCTGATATTTCACCTTGACAGAATAAATGTGCTACTGTATATATGCATGTGGAGAGTGTAGTTCTCTTGTCCCAACAAAAGCCGGATGATGTAATCGAGGTTGAGATAGAGTTGGATGAGCTGGAGGATGCAGGAATCCTTGCCAGACTTGTGTGAAGCGATTTATGAATCGATTTAAGAATGCGGCATAGGGAATGGGATACCGGTATCCTGCGAAAGTGGGATGTAATACATACGAAAGAGCATTCAAAAAGAGAATATCAATTTAATATTTTAAACATAAATGCATAAAAGTGAGAAAAAATCACATTTGAATGTTGATTTTTGAGAAAATCTGTATATAATAGAAAGTAGAAAAGAAGGTGAGGTAGCAATCATGTTAATTCAAT
>ERZ780157.4493-NODE-4493-length-10544-cov-2.268853_pt1 | contig 10544 bp, 7 predicted proteins | sample MGYA00511169_ERZ780157 | MGnify/ENA primary metagenome ERZ780157 (study PRJEB29588, sample SAMEA1965149) | human gut metagenome | biome: human gut; feature: human-associated habitat; material: faeces | place: Denmark | collected 2008/2010 ...
CCATGTATCCCGACATATCCATACGTATCACGTCGCTGTCCGTGCCGAACAAGCTGTCGGCAAGTGCCTTGGCAAGCTCCGTCTTACCTACGCCGGTAGGACCTACGAAAATGAAACTGCCTATCGGGCGGTTGGGGTCTTTTAGCCCTGCGCCCTGTCTACGCACCGCAAGCGCCACCGCTTTGACGGCTTCTCGCTGACCGATTACTCGGCTGGAAAGTTCCTCCTCCAAATGCACCAAACGCTCACGCTCCTCGCGCGAAAGTTGGCTTACGGGTACGCCGGTCATTTGCGACACCACATTGCGCACGTCGTTGCTTGTCAGCACGCACTTGTAGTCCTCGCACATCTTTTTGTAGTCGGCTTGCATGTATTCGTACTCGAAGTACAGCTTGTTGTACTCCGTTTCCAACTGCGAAACAAGCTGTTTGTTGCCCATTACGCTTGCCGCTTCGCGCTTGCGTTGCAATTCGCCGAGTTTGTTGGTCAGCTCCACCAAGGCAGGCGGCACGGCAAATGTAGACATCTTCAGCTTACTGCACGCCTCGTCGATGATGTCGAATGCTTTGTCGGGAAGATAGCGATCGTTGATGTACCGCACGGACAGTTGCACCGCCGTTTCGATGGCTTCGTCGCTGATTGTCACGCCGTGGTGTTTTTCGTATTTGCCCTTGACCCCTTTGACGATTTGTACGGCAAGCTCCGGCGAGGGTTCTTCCACCGTGATAGGTTGGAAACGACGTTCCAACGCAGGGTCCTTTTCGATGTACTTGCGGTACTCGCGTATGGTGGTTGCGCCCACAACGGACAACTCGCCGCGAGCAAGCGCAGGTTTCAGTATCTCGGCAGCATCCATCGAGCCGTCGGAAGTACCGCCCGCGCCGACAAGGTTGTGTATTTCGTCGATAAACAGTATCACGTTGCCGTCGGAAATGACTTGAGAAATCACACTCTTCAAACGTTCCTCGAAGTCGCCGCGGTAACGACTGCCTGCAATCATGCCTGCAATATCCAACTCCACAAGCTTTTTGCCTTGCAGTTCGGCAGGGACGCGACCTTGCGCAATGGCAAGCGCCAAGCCCTCTACCACGGCAGTTTTGCCCACGCCGGGTTCGCCCACAAGCACGGGGTTGTTTTTGGTGCGGCGAGTAAGGGTTTGTATCACGCGCGCCGTTTCGGTATCACGACCGATTACGTTGTCGATTGCGCCTGCCCTTGCACGTTCGGTAAGGTCGGTGCCGTAGGGTAATCTGTCGTCGTTGGGACGTGTTACGCTACTGCCGCTCATGGCAAGCTCCGGCTCACGCGCTTCGGGGGACATTTCCTCCCCCTTGACAAACCGCATCAGTGCGTCCTTATTGGGCAACGTGTCCACAATGCGTTTGAAGAACTGCTCCATCGTGATACCCACTTTGTTGCCGCAAAAGTACTGTATTTTGTTGTATGCGTATGTGCCCGGTTTGACAAGCAACGCCAATAACTCGTGTATACAGTTGACTTCCTTGTCGCCCATTTCCTCGGCAAATCGCGCAGCCACGCTGTTGATTTCACGCAGTTCCAACGACTCCCTGATGGGACCGCCGTTGCCGTATTGCGGTTGGCGCGCGACGGTATCCATCGTCATCTTGATACTCGTCAAAAACTTGCGAGCTTCGTTTTCCTCGCTCAAAAGCCCAAACAACACATGTTGACTCTTGACTTCTTGCAGTTTGTGGTCCAACACGTAGGTCGTGGCATATTCGAATACTCTTTGTAAACTATCGGATTGCATACTTTCCCTTGCTTGGCAACGCCGTATTAAAAATGCGCCGCAAGCCTTACAATAATTGTTTATCTTATTGTAACAAATAAAGCTAACTTAATCAAGAGAAAGCAGACATATTTTTTGACGATTTAGCGCGAAGTTGTCCCGAAACACGCCTTTTGACACGTAAAAGCAACCGCGCCGCCTCGCAAGCCAAGGTAGGAACCAACGACAACGCCAACACAACGACATACTGCCAAGTAGGCAAGATTGCCAGCTCGAACACATTGCTGAGCACGGGTACAAACGCAACCACCGCCACAAGAGCAAATGACACGACAAAGGACACCACCATGAAGGGCGTAATGTCACGGTCGAAAATGCCCTTGCGACTGCGCATTTCCAACGCAAAAAACAGTTGCGACAAACTAAGTACGAGAAACGCCGCCGTACTTGCTTGCATTGCGCCGAGTGTGTTGCCTACGGCATACCCGACAAGCGTACTTACGCCGAACAGCACTCCGCCGACAACTACTCGTCTGCCGCCGCCGTTGCTGAAAAAGTTTTCGTTTTTGCCCTTGGGCGGCAAACTCATTACGTCGCGTTCCTGCTTGTACACGCCGAGAGCCAACCCCGGCAAACCGTCGGTAACAAGGTTTACCCACAGCAGTTGCATTGCCGACAACAACGGCACGTCCCACAACAGTAGGGCGAAAAACACGCACAACACCTCGCCGATGTTGCAAGTCATAAGGTAGGACACGGATTTTTTGATGTTTTCGTACACACTGCGCCCGAGGGACACTGCGTCGACCACCGTTGCAAAGTTGTCGTCGGCAAGTATCATGTCGGCGGCGTTTTTGGCGACTTCCGTGCCGCTACCCATTGCGCAACCGATGTCGGCACGCTTTAACGCAGGCGCGTCGTTTACTCCGTCGCCCGTCATTGCAACCACTGCGCCGCGACATTGCCACGCTTCCACTATCCGCAACTTGTCCGACGGCGTAACACGTGCGTATACGGCAATTTTGTCCACGTTGTCGGCAAGTTCCTCTTGGCTCCAACCGGCAAGCGTTTCGCCATCGACGGCAATTTCGTCGGGTTGCATTATGCCTAGGTTTGCGGCGATTTCCGTAGCCGTAGCAACGCTGTCGCCGGTAATCATGACGGGGCGTATGCCTGCGCCGAGGCAAGTTTGCACCGCTTGGCGAGCTTCCTCTCGCGGCGGATCGGCAATGACAAACAGCGCGCGGATGTCGAAGTCGGTTTCCAACCGCGCCGAACGAGGAAAGTTGCCGTCGGCTTTTTTGACGGACAGCGCAAGCACGCGAAAACCTCGCTTGGCGTACAGCCTACACGTTTGCTCGAACACGGCGTAGTTTTTGGCGTTTTTCATGCCGTCCAAACTGCCCTTAGTGACAACGTAGTACTCCGCGCCGTGCTTTACCACCACCGTCATCATCTTGCGATTGCTGTCGAAAGGGATTTCGTACATGCGAGCGTACACCTTGGTGCGGTCGGCATGAGTTGCAACGGCAATTTCCGTCGGGTCGCCGAGCAAATTGCCCTCGCTGTCGGCGGTAACGTCGCTACAAGCGGCAAACCAATCCACAAGTTCGGCAACCTCGGCAAAGTGACCCGCACCGACAAAGCGTTTGCCGTCAAACACGCCGAAAAGGGTCATTTTGTTTTGCGTGAGAGTGCCGGTTTTGTCCGTACAAATGACGGTGGCACTGCCTAACGCTTCCACAGCGGTAAGACGTTTGACCACGGCATTTTTGCGCGCCATCGATTCTATTCCCTTGGCAAGTACGACGGTGACGACGGCAGGCAAACCCTCGGGAATGGCGGCAACGGCAAGGGACACCGAAGTGAGAAACACGTCGATAAACACTTCCGTCAGCGTGTCGCCCTCGCCCATGCGAGCAACGCCCTTGATAAACCCAAGCACCAACACCACGGCGCACACCGCAAGGCACACAATGCCAATGAGTTTACTTAGCCGTTTTAGCTTTTGTTGCAAAGGGGTAAGGGTAGCGTCCTTGCCGCTAAGTAACGCCGCTATTTTGCCGAGTTCCGTCCGCGCGCCCGTAGCATAAACCACTGCGGCACACTTGCCCTTGGTGACGAAACTTCCGCCGTACACACTGTTGCGTGCCGAGTAATTGCTTGGCGAGTTGAGCGGCACGGCAACCTTTTCCACAGGCACGCTTTCGCCCGTCAGCGCCGACTCGTCCACATACAGCGTTTCCGCCGAAACAAGCCGACAGTCGGCTGTCACCACGTCGCCCGACTCAAACAAACAGTAGTCGCCACGCACCAAATCGGCGCTGTCGCACACCGTCACTTCGCCGTTACGCACCACCTTGGTTTTGGGCGAAGTAAGCTTCTTCAATGCGGCAAGGGACTTCTCGGCACGGTACTCCTGCAATGCGCCGAGGGTGGCGTTGGCAATGACTATGGCAACGATAATTATCGGTTCGACAAGCTCGCTAGTTTGTCCGCCGACAATCGCCACGACAAAGGACAACGCCGACGCCACTAACAAAATGACAATCATCAAGTCGCAAAACTGCGCAAAAAACATCTTGACAAAACCGACCTTCTTGCCCTCGTCGGTAACGTTTGCGCCATCCTCGGCAAGACGTTTCGCCGCTTCTTCCGAGGTCAGTCCGACGTTTGTTCTCCTGTTTTCCAATTGTTTCTCCGTTGCTGTAATTGTATGTCGTCGCAAGCGGTTTTAGACAAATTACACGCTTGCACCGCCCTTTGACGGACATTTTTACTTATTTTTGACATACTATGTCTGTAATAGTATTTTATAAAACGCCGATTTTTGAGGCAATCCGACCGATTTTCACCCAAACGACAAAAAAAAGACTGCCAACACCATTACGTATTGACAGTCCAATATACAGTTGTTTTTCATTCTCGGCTAAGCAATTTCACTCGCCGTACTACTCGTACAATCATTACGTCTTGCGCCAAACCACACCGCCATATCGGGACGGCATAGGTCAAAACGTCGACAAAACAAACTTCCTACGCTAAGAGCGCAAAGTGGTTTTAAGACAACTAGCAATGACAAGCATAAATTCCGACTAAACTCTTTTTGCCGTACCGTCGGCAAGCAAAATCATTTTTACCGCATCCACGGAGAAATCGTCGGCGACAACCGTCAAGGACTTGTCGATATATCCGCGAGCAAGGATTTTCACTTGAGTATCCTTTTTGCCGACAAGTCCCTTTGTCTTCAATGCGGCGATGTCCACCACATCTCCGTCTGCGAAGTTTGCCGAAATTGTGTCGATGTTGACAACAGCTTTTTTGCCGCCGGTAGCAAGCTTTTGTTGCATGACGGGCGCCGTCACGACGGTGACCACATGTTGCTTGGCGTACTCGTCGGTTACCTTTGTGCGAGCTTCCTCCACCGTTACTTTGCGGCGAGGTTGCGGCGTCGCTACGGGTTGCGTAGCAGCAACGGGGATAGAGTCAACAGGCTTGTTTTCGACGGTTGCGGCAACATCATCCGACTGCACCGTTGTAGCCGTCGTTTGCATTTTTTCCTTACGCTTTTGGCGTACCTTACTTACAATTGACAGATATATCAGCAAAAATCCCAATACCACCAACAGTGCGCCGCCGCTTATGGCAAGCTTAGTAGGGTCAAACAAAGAAGCACCGATAAGATTGAACATAATTACCTCCGATAGGATCTATTTTTTTCGAGTGTATGTGCAAAACTTTATTGTCAAATCATTGTCGATTGTAGGCTCGCCGCAGTCGGCAAGTTGCCAATCGGGCATTTCGTCTAGATTGGGGAAGAACACTTCCGCACTGCCGTCGGCATCCACCTTGGTGACGTACGCCGTGTCGCAGTACGGCAACATAAGCTTGTACACGCTTGCGCCGCCGATTACAAACACATCGTCGGTGTCGTACTCGTTTAGTTTGGCAAGCAATGCAAACAACGTCGGCACCGTCGTTGCACCCTCAAACTTCCGTCCTTGGTCGTCCAACACGATGTTTACTCGGTTTGGCAATGCGCCCTTGGGGAAACTCAAAAAAGTGTTTGCGCCCATTGCCACCACTTTGCCCGTCGTCATTTGCTTGAAAAACGCCATATCCTTGGGCAAGCGAAACAACAGACCGTTTTTCTTGCCTATGCCCCACTTGCTGTCTACACAAACAATTGTTTTCATTTTTCCTCCGTCAAATTGCCACTTCAAAGCGTTCGGCAAACGGCTCGTACTCGTAGTCGTCCAAACGGAAGTCGTCCACGGTAAAGTTGTAGAAGTCTTTTACGTCGGGATTGATCCAAAACTTTGGCGCAGGGTGAGGCGTGCCTTGCAGCAACCGCTCCACTTGCGGTATGTGTCTGTCGTAGATATGTGCGTCGGCAATCACGTGGACAAGCTCGCCAACTTGCAAGCCGCTTACTTGCGCAAGCATGTGCACCAACACGGCGTATTGCACGGTATTCCAATTGTTGGCTACCGCCATGTCGTTACTTCGTTGGTTGAGTATGGCATTAAGTTTACCATCGGCAACGTTAAATGTGACGGAATATGCGCACGGGTACAGGTGCATTTCGGCAAGGTCGGCATGCACGTATATGTTGGTCATTATGCGGCGGCTGGCAGGGTTGTTTTTTAGGTCGTACAACACTCTGTCCACTTGATCGAAGTCGCCCTCCGGGTAGTGATGTTTGACGCCCAATTGGTAGCCGTATGCTTTGCCGATACTGCCCGTTTCGTCCGCCCAACTGTCCCAAATGTGGCTGTGCAGCTCATGTACGTTGTTGCTCTTCTTTTGCCAAATCCACAACAACTCGTCCACGGCGTTTTTGAAACCCGTCTTGCGCAAGGTGATTGCGGGAAACTCCTCGGCAAGGTTGTATCTGTTGACAAGGCAAAACACCTTTTTTGTGTGCGCAGGCGTGCCGTCAGCCCAATGCGGACGTACATTTTGCGCCTCGTCGGAAATTCCTTCGTCGATTATTTGACGCATGTTGGCAATAAATATCTCGTCCGCTTTACTCATTTGTAAGTCCGCCTTTTGTTTTCGACTTGCGCCGAATGTCGACGCACGTCTGTTGTTACAAACATTTTAGCAAACAAGGCGTATTCGGTCAACCGTTTTAAGGTATATCACAGGCATAATTTGTCGCGAAATTTTGCAAACGTATTACTAATTTATTGTCAAAACGTGCGTTATGTGATACAATGGTCACAATACAAACATACAAAGAGCGAGGGGCAAATGCAACTTCAACTAAACAACATCGCAAAATATTTCGGTGACAAGCCGGTACTCAACGGCATATCACTACACGTCGACGCAGGACGGGCATTCGGTTTGCTAGGGCGCAACGGCGCAGGCAAGACCACCACCATCCGCATACTAATGAACGTATTTCCGCCTACAAGCGGCAACGTCACTCTCGACGGCAACCCGATAGACTACGCCAAGACAAAATTCGGCTACCTACCCGAGGAACGCGGATTGTACCCTAAGAAAACAATCGTCGAGCAACTGACCTACTTTGCCATGCTGAAAGGTATGGACAAAGCCGCCGCCGTCGCATCCGTCGACAAGTGGCTTGCGGGCCTAGACATGTTCGCCTACCGCGACAAACGCCTAGACACGCTTAGCAAGGGCAACCAACAAAAAATACAGCTGATTACCGCCCTTACCCACGACCCCGACGTGGTAATATTGGACGAGCCTTTTTCGGGACTTGACCCCGTCAACGCAATGTTGCTGAAAGACGTTGTGCGCGAAACCATCGACAAAGGCAAAATAGTGCTGTTTAGCAGTCACCAAATGAACTACATCGAGGAGTTTTGCGACGACATTGCCATACTTGCCGACGGCAAAATTGCCTTGCAAGGCGACTTGAACCAAATCAAACGCAGTTATCCGCGCAACAAATTGGTGGTACGCACGCAACAAACGGAACAACTGTTTCAATCGGAAAGTTGCACTCGCATTGCCGACGACACCGTGCTTGTCGCCGCCGACGACGTGACTGAAACAATGCGCCGCCTTACGCAAACCTACGCATTGGACGAAATACGTGTGTTCGAGCCGTCGCTAAACGACATTTTTGTGCAATACACCGACACGGAGGCGACCAAATGAAGAAATTTCGCACCATACTCGGCTTTGAACTAGGCAATTACTTCAAAAACAAAATTTTTGTCGGCGTGACCATTGCGCTTGTCGTACTGATTGTTGCGGTGATGTTTTTCCCGCGCATTGCCGAGCTGTTTGACGACGGCGAGCCCGACGAACTGCCCGTAATGCTACTAAGCCGCGACGACCGTATTGTCAACACCTACATTACCGAGCAATTCAAGACAAAGTATCGCTTCGACTACGTGGACAACGACCCCGACCAAATACAAAAACTACTAAACGAAAACAGAGCGGCGTGCGCCGTAATGGTAGCCACCGACCGCAAAAGCTTTGTGTATTACGTGCAAAACGCACCGCTGTACGACATCGACACACCGACGCTTACGGCAATGCTACAAACGCTGTACCTAAACGACCAATTGCAAAACGAAGGCGTGACGGACGAGCAATTGAAGCAAATTTACGCCGAAATGGACAATATAAAGGGCTCCAAGGTCAGTTTCGGCAAGGATCAAAGCAAAAACTTTTTGTACACCTACATCATGATATTTGCGCTGTACACCGTCATCATGCTGTACGGGCAAATGGTTGCTACAAGCGTAGCCTCGGAAAAGAGCAGTCGCGCAATGGAGTTGTTGATAACCAGTGTAAAAACCACACCGCTACTGTTTGGCAAGGTTGTGGCAAGCTGTATTGCAGGTTTTACCCAACTTGTGCTTGTGTTCGGCACGTCGGCGCTGTGCTACAACCTAAACAAGGAGTACTGGAAGGACAACGTAATGATTAGCGGCGCATTCGACATGCCTGCCGAGCTGATACTGTATATGTTGCTATTTTTCCTACTCGGCTTCCTCATCTACGCATTTTTGTACGGCGCGGTTGGTAGCACTGTAAGCAAACCCGAGGACACAAACACGGCGGTAATGCCACTTACGTTGGTGTTCATCGTGGCGTTTATGGTGGTAGTATTCAGTATCACAAGCGGCAACGTAGACAACATGGCAATGATCGTGTGTTCCTACATACCATTTACAAGCCCGATGGCGATGTTTACACGCATTGCAATGAGCGTAGTACCTGCGTGGGAAATTGCAATATCGGTAACGTTGCTTGTCGCATGCGTGGTAGGTGCGGGCATACTGTCGGCAAAGGTTTACCGCGTGGGCGTGCTGCTGTATGGCAACAAACCCACCGTAAAAGAAATATTTAAGCTTATCAAAAACGATAAGTAGTCATTAAACACAAAAAATTACAAAAACTTTTGTTTTATCGGGCAAAAACTGTTGCTAAAAAAATGAAAGTATGGTAATATAATTAGGCAAAATTTAGTGGTAGTACTATGACTAAAGGAGATACTAATGCCCAATATTAAATCTGCAGCTAAAAGAGTTAAGGTTTCTGCAACCAAAAAACTTCAAAACCAAATGATTCGTTCTCAAATGCAAACAGCCGTAAAGAAGTTTAACGCCGCCATCAGTGAAGGTAACGTGGAACTTGCTAAGACGTTGTTGCCCGTTGCAAGCAGTCAAATCGACGAAGCTGCAAAGAAGAACGTTATTCATAAGAACGCAGCCAACCGCAAAAAGTCTCAAATTGCAAAGGCTTTGAGTCAATTGGAAAAGGGTATCGTTGTTGTTAAGGTTGACGCCAAGACGCTTAAACAAGCTGAACAAAAGGCAGCCGCACAACGCCGTGCCGACGAAGCTGCAGCTATTAAGTCTAAGATAAACGAAGCAAAGAAAGCAAAGGAAGCCACCAAAAATCCTGCTCCCGCTACAACGAGCAAGAAAGGCACCAAGAAGACCACCGCTACTGCTACTACGGAAACAAAACCCGCAGCTAAAAAGCGCACGAAGAAGACGGTCGAAGCTCCCGCTGCCGACGATGCAAGCGCCGAATAAGTAAAGTTTTACCTGTTCGGATAGGATTTACCACGCTTTTTGCAAACCCATGAAATTTAGTGTCGTACCAAATAGGTGCGACACTTTTTTGTTGCCTATACCACTTCAATTAACGACATCAAAGAGTTGACTACTCTGTGAAAAATGATATAATATTAGTTGTAATTCATTAGGGCGAGCAGACGGTCGCAAATAATCCAAAGGAGCACTACAAATGAAAGTCATTGTTGTTGACAACTACGACGAGATGAGCCAAGTTGCGGCGGAACTTGTCGCCGACGTGGTAAAAAGCAATCCGCACCCCATGTTGGGTCTTGCAACGGGCAGCACGCCCATAGGCATGTACAAAATTCTTGCCGACTACTGCAACAAAAAGCAACTTAGTTTTGCAAACGCAGGCAGCGTAAACCTTGACGAATACGTCGGTTTGGGCGAGGACAGCGACCAAAGTTACGTGTACTTTATGGCGCACAACTTCTTCGACAACATCGACATCGACCGCAAAAACACGCACATCCCCAACGGACTTGCCACCGATCCCGAACAAGAGTGCGTACGCTACACTGCTCTTGTCAAGCAACATCCGCAAGACGTTCAAATCCTCGGCATCGGTAGTAACGGACACATCGGCTTTAACGAGCCGCCGTCCGATCCTCAGTCCAAGACACGGATGATCCACCTGCACGAGATCACCAAGAAGGATGCCGCTCCGGCTTTCGGTGGGTTCGACAACGTGCCTTCCTCGGCCATTACGATGG
>ERZ780157.4506-NODE-4506-length-10521-cov-12.747755_pt1 | contig 10521 bp, 11 predicted proteins | sample MGYA00511169_ERZ780157 | MGnify/ENA primary metagenome ERZ780157 (study PRJEB29588, sample SAMEA1965149) | human gut metagenome | biome: human gut; feature: human-associated habitat; material: faeces | place: Denmark | collected 2008/2010 ...
CAATCTGGCATTTAGTCTTGCATCTCAAGCAGGAATTTACTTTTGCAATTAACCTATTTTTTATTTTACAATCAATTAACTTCAAATTTATATGTATTTTCGTTAATAGGAAATATAATTTCTTCTTCCTCTGTATTGATTGGTATCTCAAAAGCAATTATTCCTGTAGTTATTTCACCTGGTTTGATAGTTACACTAATTAAATTTGTATTACTATAAACTTTATTGTAGTCTGACCCATATACATTCCCATCATCACATAACATTGTTATTAATGGTTCATATAAATTAAAATTATAATTTGATATATTCTTTATATGCACTTTATATGCAACATATTTATATCCAGTTTGTGGTTTTACCACATTTTCGTTATTATAATCTAAAGTGACACTTTCAAGTTTAACTATAACATCACCAAGATCTGCATCTTCATTTAAATCATATACAGGAATATATCTTTCCATCTGTGTATCCCAGTCCATATCATAGTCATCAAAATAAGCTGCAATTTCTGAAACAAATATTATACAAAATATCCAAAATATTGCTATTGCAATTGAAATACTTGATAGTACTACACCTGCAATTTGCATAGCTTTTGATTTATTTTTCTCTGTTTTCTTAAAAATAGCAACCAAACCAAAAACAAAAGACATAATTGCTGGAACTATTGATATAATTCCCAAAACAGGTATAACAGAAATAAAAATTGATAATATTCCCAATATTAAAGATGCTACTGCCATATAAATTACCTCATTTCTTATTATGCTTTTTTCTTTTTACCCTTTTTAGCCTTAAATTTATCTATTGCTTTTTCTAAAGAATACCATAGTGAAGATGCTATAAATAGTGAAGAGTATGTACCAACTACTACACCTATTATTAATGGTAAAGAAAATTCTTTTAATGTTTGTTGATTATTTATTACTGCAAAAATATAAACAACTATTACTGCTACTACTGTTGTAAGAGAAGTTATTATTGTTCTATTTAATACTTGTGAAATACTTAAGTTTATTGTTTCTAATAAATCCTTTGATCTAGTAACCTTCTTTTTGTTTTCCCTTATTCTATCATAAACAATTATAGTATCATTAATTGAGTAACCAATTATTGTTAAAACTACTGCAACAAAAGTAGTATTTATTGGGAATTTAATTATTCCATAAATTGCTATTATAAATAACACATCGTGAATTAACGCTATTATTGCAGTTATAGCAGCTGGGAATCCTAATGTTTTAAATCTTATAGCTACATATATTAAAATTAGTGCTACTGCTACCACTACTGCTATTAATGCAGAATTTAATAAATCTTTTCCATAAGATGCTTGTACATTTCTAACTGAAGGTTCATCCATATTTACATATTTTGCTTTTAATGCTTCTACAACTTTATCTGATGTTTCTTCATCCATTGGACTACATGTTATAGAAACAGCATTATTTCCACCTGTTACCTTCTGAATTAAAGGCTTTTCATTAGTTATTTCAAATACAACATTTTGAATTTCATCATTATTAAACTCTTCATTTATATTTGCTTCAATTTTTGTTCCACCTTTAAAGTCAACATCAAATTTATAACCTGTGATAAGTCCATATGTAATTCCACCAACAATTATTAAAAGGGAGAATATAATAAATAAATGTCTATATTTTAAAAAGTTAATCTTCATATTATTTTGCCTCCTTTTTAATACCAAATAAAGAAACATGCTTTGCTCCTAAAGGTAAAATTTGTTTTAATATAAATTTAGTTACTACAACTGCTGTAAATAAACTTACTACTACACCTACAGCAAGTACAATACCAAAACCTTTAACTGGTCCTGTACCAAATATGTATAATAGTATTGCAACTGCAAATGTTGTAACATTACCATCCACTACTGCAGCCATTGCAGCTTTAAAACTTTTCTCAAAAGCTTTTGTTGGTGATAATTTATTTCTTAATTCTTCTTTAAATCTTTCAAAAATTATTACATTTGCGTCAACAGCCATACCAGCTGAAAGTATAAGTCCAGCTATACCTGGTAATGTTAAACTTATTCCTGTTGATGACATGATAAGTAAAACGATTGCAACATATGCAATTAAAGCAATGCTAGAAACTACTCCTGGTAATCTATAACATACAATCATTACTAAACAAATTATAATTAAAGCAACTATTCCTGCTTCTATACTTACTTCTAAAGCTTTTTGACCAACATAAGGACCTACATATTCCTTACTTACTACACTTAAGTTAAATGGTAATGTACCAGAATCTATAAGCATAGCATATTCTTCAGCTTGTGTTTTCTTTTCAGAATAAGTTCCTGTTCCCATAGTTATAATTGCAGTACTTGACTCAATCTTTTCATTAACAACGGGCGCTGTTATTTCTTCATCATCTAAATATATAGATAATGTTTTACCAACTAAATTAGCAGTTGCCTCAGCAAACTTTTTAGTTCCTTCATCACTAAAAGTTAAAACTACATGTGGTGAAGGTAATCCTGTATTATCAATTGGATCTTCACTATATTTTGCTGATTTTATATCATCACCAGCAAGTAAAACATTTCCATCAGGATCTCTAAATTCAATTTTAGCAGTTTTATCAAGTCCTTCAACTGCACTTAAAGGATCTTTTGAAGTATCATCTGTGTTAGCTGGTATTTCAACATATATTTGACTTGTTGAAACATCTGATCTAACTATATAATCAAAGATATTTTTAGCTTCCAATCTTTTCTTAATAACTGTTTCTGATTTTTTTAAATCTTCTTGTGATATTTCTGTACCATCATCAGCATTTGCTTGATACACAATTGTTACTCCACCACTTATATCTAATCCTGTTTTTATTTCCTTTATACTTTTAATAATAGTTTTATCTCCAATTTTTAATCCAAATATAGATAAATATGCAATAACTACTATTAAAACTATAGAAATTATTAGCTTAATAACATTATCTTTTTTCAAAATAATCCCTCCTATAATACGATAATTATACTATCTTTAAAGTACATAGTCAACAATTTAACGCTAAATTACTACATTTTTTTGCAATATATTACATAAAAATTACAATAAAAAAGTTACCTTTATTTTAAAGATAACTTCTTTTATATTTTTTAATTTTTAATGCTATTTTTAAAGTCTTCTTCTGCTTTTTCAGATTCACTCATTACTTTTTCTTTAGAGTCTTCCTTTTGTTTCTTATGTACTATATCATAGATTATATCATATGATTTTTTAGGATCACGTAATGCATAAACAACTAAACCATTTCTTTTATTTTCTGCATTTGTATATATTATTATAACGCCATAACCAAGTATTCTATCCCATATAGTTCTTCTAATTTCTATTTCTTTTACATTAGCATATTCAATATTTTTTCTATGCTGATTTAAAAAATCATCTTCATAGACCATATGGCTTTCATAAAATTTATATGTAATATGTTTATATTGTATCATTTGAATTACTATATGTACTATTAGTTTAACAATACATATTGCAAGTGCAATAAAAGAAATATAGTTTAATAATTCAAAAGCAGTTAAATTATCAGTTATATTTATCTCAAAAGCTGATATTGATGTCTTCCCATAGGATAATAACAAAATAAGTAATAATATTATCAGTATCATAACAATAGTTGACTTTATTTTTCTACCTGTAGGCATAAAAATCTCATACAACAAGTTAAATTTAGGTGTCAATTCATATAATAATTTTTCATTATTTTCTATATAATTATCTTCCATACTTACTCCTCTATAATAGTACCTATTTTTTCTCCTGAAACTGCTCTTATAATAGAATTTTCTTCATTTAAAGCAAATACACATATTGGAATTTTATTTTCCATACACAAAGTTATTGCTGTTGTATCCATTACTCCTAATTTTTCAGATATAGCTTGCATATATGTAACACTATCATACTTTTTAGCGTCGTCATATTTCTTAGGATCTTTGTTATATACACCATCAATATTTTTAGCAAGTAATATGACATCTGCTTCCATTTCTATAGCTCTTAAAGCTGCAGCAGAATCAGTTGTAAAATATGGACTTCCTGTTCCACATGCAAATATTACAATTCTTCCCTTTTCTAAATGTCTTAAAGCTCTTCTACGTATATAAGGTTCAGCAATTTGTTTCATTTCAATTGCTGTCATTACTCTTGTTTGTATTCCTTTTTTCTCAGTCATTTCCTGTAACGCTAAAGCATTTAATGTTGTAGCAAGCATTCCCATATAATCTGCTGTTGCTCTTTCCATATAGCCCTCGCCATATTTACCACGCCAAAAGTTTCCAGCTCCTATTACAACAGCAATTTCTATATTTTCTTCTGATAATTTTACTAATTGTTCCACAACCCTCTCTAGTTTACTTCTATCAATTCCTCTTCCATCAGTACCGCCAATAGCTTCACCGCTTAATTTCACTAATATTCTTTTATACTTTGGATTCATAATTTCACCTCGTAGTTATTATATCATTTAAAACAATTTGTGTAAACATTTAAATATATATCTTTTAATAAAACTTTACATTTTAGTTAAGCCCATAGTATTAAGTAAATAAAAAGTATCACATACCTGTGCTATATACTTTCTATCATGTGATACACTTATTATAGCGCCAGAATATTCTTTAAGTAAATTATTTATTAACGGTGTAGATAAAGGACTTAAATTTCTTGTTGGCTCATCAAGTATAAGCACATTACACTTTTGCATAATTAAATCTACAATAAAAAGTTTTGCCTTTTGACCTCCACTTAAATCTGATATATCACTAAATATTTCATCATTTGTAAATTTCATTGAACTTAAATATGTAATAGCAGTTGTTTTTTCCTCCTTTGTATACTCTTTTGTTAAAAATTCAATTGGACTCTTATAATTTTTAAAAATATCATCATAATTTTGTGGCATATATCCTACTTTTATATCTTTTCTTTGTTTTAGATTCTCGTAAATTTTCTTAAGCAATGTAGTCTTACCACAGCCATTTTCTCCTATAATACATACTTTTTCTTTTCCTACTACTTGTAAATCTATATTTTTACAAAGTAATTTGTTTCCAACATATAAACAATCTAGTTTAAAATCAAGTATTACTTTTTTATTATGAATATCATCGTCATTATGAAATTTGGCTATAATTTGTTCTTCTATATCAGGTCTTTTGGTAAGTTCAATATTATCTAATCTTTTTTCAAATGATTTAACTGCTTTCATTTTTTTCTTTAATAATCTTCCTTTACTTGGCATTTGTCTTGATACTGTATTTAATTCATGATTTACCTTTTCATACATTCTTCTAAATTTTTCTAATTGTTTGTTATACTCTCTTTTTTCATTTTGTGCTATGCTTTCTTGTCTAGTTATTAAATGTTGCCTCTTTTCTATATATTCTTTATATCCTATATGTTCATACGTTACTCTTGAATCTTGTTTATTATTAATCTTTTCTATGTGAAGTATTGCATTAGATGTATTTTCAAGCAAAACTTCATCATGTGATATATATATAATTGGAACAGTTTGATTTAATATAAATTCTTCTAACCAATTTAAGGTTTCAACGTCTAAATCATTTGTTGGTTCATCAAGTAAGAGCACATCTGGCTCATTTAATACAAGTTTTGCAAGTTGTAATTTTACTTTCTCTCCTCCACTTAGTGTTCCAATCTTTTTATTTTCTTCTAAATATATTTGTTAATGTCAATATAAAAATGAATATTTTTTCTAATTTAATTATGCAGAAAAACCTACATTTTTATATTGTAATTCATCATCGTTTTTAGAAGGAAATTTATCTTTAATTCGATAAGATTTACCAGTAATATTAAAAATAGTAGAATGATGAATTAATCTATCCAATATAGCATTAGCAATCATAATGTCACCAAATAAATCACCCCATTTACCAAATGAAATATTAGTAGTAATAATAGTAGAATGTTTTTCATATCTTTTATTAATTAATTGAAATAATAAATTTCCACCTTCTTTATCAATAGGTAGATAGCCTACTTCATCAATAATTAATAAACTATATTTTTCGTAATTTTTAAGTTTTTCTTGTAATCTATTTTCATAATTGGCTTTCTTTAAATTATTTATCAGATCATGACAACTTATGAAATATGTACTATATCTATTGCTAGCAGCTTCTATCCCTATGCTTGTGGCAAGGTGTGTTTTACCCACACCAGGACTACCAACAAACAGTATATTTTCTTTATTTTCTAAAAATCTTAAATTTTTTAAATCTAATATCTTGTCTTTATTTATACTAGGTTGAAAATTAAAATCAAAATCATCTAATGTTTTTTGATAAGGAAAGCCAGCCATTCTAACTAAAGAAGTAATTGCCTTCTCCTTTTTAAAATTTAATTCTAAAGTAGTTAATTCATAAAGACTATCAACAATATTTTTTTCCTTATCATTTATCAAATTAATATATGTGTCAATATTGTCTTTTATTTTAAATAATTTTAATGTATCTAAATTGTTTAATAATTTTGTATAGTTACTCATTTGCAACACCTCCTAATTAGATAATTTATCAAATAAAGCTAAATTATCTTTTACTTTTTGTTCTAGATTATCATAAGTGCAATTAAAACATTGTGACATACCTATTTTATAATGTTCTTCTAAATAATTTATTTTTTTTGAAGAAATATCGTGCATTGCGATTAAATTTGTGTTATGATATATATATAGTTTGTTATCTTGTTCTTTTAGTTGAACAGTTTTATTAGCAAACTTTGGTGGAACGGAATATTGATTACCTCTGAAATATACTAAAAAACCATTTGATACTTTTACAGTTTTGGTATCATCTAAATATGAATTTAGTAAATCTTTGTTTGGTAGGGGTAAGAGATATTCCTTTTCTTTGTTAAATAACATAATTGGAGTAACACCAGTAGTTTGGTTAATAGAAGTATTTACCTTTTTAGTTATAGTAGAAATAATATTAATTAAATCCTCCTCTGTTTCAAATTCATAATTATATGGTATTAGCCATTGCATAAATCTATTAGAAGACTCAACTTTACCCTTAGTATTAGGAGTCCTAACCTTACAATGTTTGGGTACTGTTCCCATATCTTTACAAAAATGTTTAAAATCACTAGCAAATTGTCTTTTTGAATAATCAAAAATGCAACTCATATTATCAGTTAAAATTTCTTTAGGAACGCCTGCAATAAATTTAAAAGTCTCAATAAGGCAACGCTGAACATCAAAGCGAGCTTTAGTTTTACTATACCTAAAAACATGTAATCTTGAAGTCCCTAATGTGGCTGAGAAAACATTAAAAGTAAAAGGAATATTGTATTTATTATACAAAGTAATGTCTTCTTTCCAATCAAATTGTAACTGTTTACCCAAGGGAGTTTCAAATCTAGGATGAACTTTCGAGATTTTATCTTTAGGTATTAAATCATGTTTTTTGACATACGAGTAAAAATTGCTGTAAATTCCAATATTAGGATCTATGGATAATATATATTGATAAACAGCAGAAATAGTAACGCCAGACAATGTAAATTTTTCTTTAATAATATCTTTATATTTATCAAGTTTAGAAAGTTTAATTCTAGTTTTAGATTTACCTTCATAACCATTATGATATTTCTTTACTGTACGCCAATCACAATTATGTTTTCTAGCCAATTGAGCATAATTAGGCTTTATATCTAATCCATCCAATATCACCAATTCCTTTCTTAATTTATCTAATTCTGTTTCATTTATTTCCATGTTATCACTCCTATTCATACGAATAAAAGTATAACATATCTGTGTATGAAAACCTACATTTTTATATTGTAATCTTCCTACATTTTTATTATATCATTAACAATATTTCATTTAAACTTAAATCTTTAAATATTTTTTGAACCATATACATATAACTATATGCTTCAAAATTTACTTCACCATCCGGTGTATCTTTTAAAAAGAAGTCTTCTATAGTATTATCATTCCATTTATCATTTAAGAATTGTTCTAAATATCCTAGTTTAAGATTATTTTTTACTATTTTACCACTAACAATGTGTGCATAGCTTTTAATCATGTTATAATCATAGATGCATTTTAATAAAGTGGACTTTCCATTTCCTTCTTCACCGATTATAGCTAGTTTATCATTTTCTTTTAAAGTAAAATTTACTCCCTTTACTATTTCTTTTCCATCTAATGTTTTTATTTCTAATTTATTTACTTCTAACATTAATGCCCTCCTAGTATATAATATATATGTTTCTATTTACTCCTCAATTAAATCACCCCTTATATATATAAATAAAAAAAGTGATATACTAATATTAGTATATCACTCTTTAACAGACTAGCCATTAACTTGTTTCATAACTTCTTCAGCGAAATTAGTTTCTTCTTTTTCTATTCCTTCGCCTCTTTCAAATCTAGCAAATCTTCTGATTACTATATTTTCACCAATTTTTGCTATAAGATTTGTTAAAAGCTCTCCAACAGTAATATCAGGATCTTTTACAAATGGTTGATCTAATAAACAAATTTCTGAATAAAATTTCTTCATTCTTCCTTCCACCATTTTTTCAGCTATTGCTTCTGGTTTTCCTTCATTAATAGCTTGTGCTTTTAATGTTGCTTTTTCAGCTTCAACTACTTCTGCTGGAACATCTTCACGTCTAACATATTTAGGAGCTACAGCAGCTATATGCATAGCTATATCTTTTACAAATGCTTTAAAATCATCATTGTTAGATACGAAATCAGTTTCTGAATTTACTTCTACTAAAGCACCATATTTACCATTATGTATGTATGCTTCTACTAATCCCTCTGATGCTACTCTACCAGCTTTTTTAGCTGCTTTAGCAATTCCTTTTTCTCTTAAAAGTTCAATTGCTTTTTCTATGTTACCATCAGTTTCAACTAATATTTTTTTGCAGTCCATTATTCCTGCACCAGTTCTATCTCTTAATTCTTTAACTTGTTCAGCTGTTATTGCCATTACAAGCACCTCCTAATTACTCTTTATCTTCTTTTTTTACATTATTTCTTCTATTATTTTGTCTTGGTTTTCTTTCTATTTTGTCAACGCCTTCTTTTTTAACTAGTTCTTCCATTGTTTCAATTTCATCATCTTCAACTGTAGCTTCAGCTAAATTTCCTTCTTTAACTTCTATAACAGCATCAGCTATTTTGCTAGCTATTAATCCTACAGATCTTACAGCGTCGTCATTACCAGGTATTACATAATCAACATCATCTGGATTACAGTTTGAATCAATTAATCCAATTGTTGGTATGTTTAATTTTCTAGCTTCTCTTGTACATATATATTCCTTTTTAGAGTCAGCTAAGAATATTAATGATGGAAGTTTATCCATTTCTTTTATACCACCTAAATTTGTATTTAAAGTTTCCATTTCTTTTCTTAATTTTATAACTTCTTTTTTAGGTAATACATCAAATGTTCCATCTTGTTCCATTTTTTCTAATGCTGCAAGTCTTGCAATTCTTTTCTTAATAGTATTAAAGTTAGTTAATGTTCCTCCTAACCATCTACTATTAATATAGTACATTCCACATCTTTCAGCTTCATTTTTCATAGTTTCTTGGATTTGTTTCTTTGTACCCACAAATAATACATATCCTCCTTCAGCTACTACTTTTTTAGTTAAGTTGTATGCTTCTTGTACTTTCTTTAAAGTTTTTTGCAAGTCTAGAATATATATTCCATTTCTTGCTGTAAATATGTATGGAGCCATTCTTGGGTCCCATCTTTTTGTTTGATGTCCAAAGTGAACACCAGCTTCTAGTAATGATTTCATTGGTATAATTGCCATTTAAAATTCCTCCTTCTTTTATACCTCCACAAATATCAACGTTTACTGCAACCATAATGGAAGAAGCGTAAACTACTTTTGTGTGTGAACTATGTGTATAATAAATGATATACACAAGTATATATATTATAACATAAAAGCACCAGCTAATCAATAGCTGGTGCTCATTTTTATGTCTTTTTACCGTTACAATTTACAAAGTCCCGTACTCTCAATGTGATTTGCAATCGTTTTTACAGCTGCAAAAACATCTTTAGCCTCATGAATACAGGATTCATAGACATTAGTTTTAGAGAAAATTCTATATTCCGGGCAAATCTTTTTTGCCATGTTCTCGTACTCTGTTGTACGAGTAGTACTTTCTTCGCCTGACTTTGGATTACACTTCCGAACAATCGCTTCCTTAGTGGAAGCCAAGTACAGCAGTGCCGCAAACACATAATCTTTTGTGTTTGGAATTGCTGGCATCAAAATTTCGCTCTTGGTGTAGGTCTTCATTTCATTTGCCTCCTAAAAAGATTTAGTTTAATATAACATTTGAATTAACAAATGTTTATTGCCGTTTGAAGTTATGTTAATATTATATAACTTATTTATTAATAAGTCAAGTTTTTTATAATAATTTAAATTATTTATCAGTATCCTG
>ERZ780157.4508-NODE-4508-length-10518-cov-2.493644_pt1 | contig 10518 bp, 10 predicted proteins | sample MGYA00511169_ERZ780157 | MGnify/ENA primary metagenome ERZ780157 (study PRJEB29588, sample SAMEA1965149) | human gut metagenome | biome: human gut; feature: human-associated habitat; material: faeces | place: Denmark | collected 2008/2010 ...
TTCAAACTAACTTTTAAAGGACGGTCTGCCATGCCAAGCCGCGTGATTCTTTTTTCCGGCGCTTCCGCCGTGGGTAAAACCGCCGCCGTCAAAGCGCTTCTCCCCCTTTTGAATATCGCACAATGCTGCGTGTGCAAAATCGACTGCCTCCGCACGCAGGATGACGAGGCCTACCGCCGTATGGGCGTGCCGTGCGTTGCGGGACTCAGCCGCGATATCTGCCCGGATCACTTTCTCGTTTCCAACCTGCCGGAACTCTGGCAGTGGGCGGACGCGCAAAACCGTCCGACGCTCCTTTTGGAAACCGCGGCTCTGCCACCGCTGCTCCCCCGCCACAAGGGAGATGATCGCCGGGTGCGTGCTCGACTGCACCGTCAGCTGCCGCGCGCCGGAGCAGCTCGGCCCGATGCTCACCCAGGCGGATTTCGTCGTGCTGACCAAAATCGATATGGTTTCCCAGGCTGAACTGGAAATCATCCGCTGGCAGATCGGCGCGCTCAATCCCCGCGCGGCCATCTTCCCTGTGGACGGCCTGGCGTCTGCTTTTTTTACGGATGAACGGCGCTGAACGGACTGTTCCCGTTTCGGCCCTCTGCCGGAGGCTGATTTCTGAGGAGGTTTCGGGGAGGTCTGTTTTTTCCCTTCTTCCGTGGAAGCGGTTCCGAAAATGGATTTTTTTAGAAGTCTGAGTCTTGCCTTGAGACTGAGTCGGAAGGGACGGTCTGATTTTTTCTGAGTTTTCTTTAACACGACAGTAATGGAAGTTTCTTTTGTTTAGTGATTAACGGTTGAAATGTTCGAGTTCATAAGTTACATCTGAAACGGCGATAATACAAGTTTTTTTATGAAATAACGGCAGTTTTTACTTCTCCGCTTTCACAGGGGACCGTGACTGCCGGGGCGATGCTGTTCCTGAATCTGGTCAGGAAGAACGGCTCCGGCGCTGACGATGAGGCGCATGGCATCTGCAACGGACATGTCAAGGAAAATGCACCGTTCCTTCGGAATCAGAAGCAGGAAACCGCTGGTCGGGTTCGGAGTCGTCGGCATGAAGATGCTCACGACCGGTTTGCCCAGTTTCTCCGTGACTTCAAACGGTTCCGTGTTTTCGTTCGTCATAAATCCGATGGCATAAGAGCCGGAGCACGGATATTCAAACATCACGACTTTGCTGAACATGCTTCCCCCGCCGGAGGACCAGAGAGCGTCGCCGATCTGCTTGCAGGTGGAATAGATGAAATTAATGATCGGCAGACGGAGCAGAATTTTCTGCGCCAGCGTGATCATGCGGTTTCCGAGCGTCATTCTGGCAAGCTGCCCGATCGCGATCAGGAGCACGACGATCAGGATCAGCGAAATCACGCGGATGCCCTGCTGGACCCAGAACGAGCCGATCTCGTCCTGAAAGATATTGAGGTGCTTGATGATTGCAAGCGCCCACGTCGTCAGGAGATTGTAGATGAACCACGCAACCCAGAGCGTCACGAAAATCGGAATTACGACAAACAGCCCTGTGATCAGCAGTCCTTTGGTTTGTGAAAAAACGAAACGCCTGCTTCGCCTCGCCATCAGCGAGAGGTATAAATTAAGCTTGCTTTTCTTCATCCTGTTCCTTATACATCAGTTTCAATTGCAGAATCTTGCGTTTGTCCGCCTTTAAGACAAGCGCGGAAAGCGGATTGTTCTCGAAATGGAAAATTTCTCCTTCTTCGGGAATGCGTCCGAGTTCATAGCAGATATAGCCGCCGATGGTGTCCGCTGCTTCCGTATCGGGAATATCCGAATCCATGATTTCGTTTACATCGGAGATCATGGTTCTTGCTTCCAGAACGATCGAACCGTCCGGCATCAGTTGCGGCTTGGTCTTTTCCTCCTCCTCATTGTCATATTCGTCCTGAACGTCTCCGACGATTTCCTCAATGATATCCTCGAAGGTGATGATGCCTGACGTTCCTCCGTATTCGTCGATGATGACCGCAAAATGGTTGTGCTTGCGTTTGATTTCTTCCAGCAGTTCGCCGACCTCCTTGGATTCGGGAATGAAGATCGGCTTGTGTGCAAGCTGGTCAAGCGTCTTTCCGGCGATCTTCCGGTCGTCAATGAAATCCTTGGCATAGATGATGCCTTTGATTTCATCGACGGTGCGGTTGTAGACCGGAATACGGCTGTGCCCGGTTTCGATGAACATCTTCTTGGCTTCCTCAATCGAGGCGGTCGAGGGTAGGGCGGAGAGATCGACGCGCGGCGTCATGATTTCCCGGACGGACATATCGCCGAGGTCAAGAATCCCCTTGATCATCCGCTTCTCCTCTTCCTCCAAGTCGTCGTTCTCATTGTCGCTGTAATTTTCGACGAAGGAAAGAATTTCGTCTTCGGTGCTGACTTTCTGATCCGGCGCTTCCTCATCGCGCCAGTCTTCGGCGTTTTTCCTGAGGCGTTTCGCCAGAAGCGTGAATGGAAGCAGAATCGTGTTTGCAAGCAGGGAGACGAACGGGAGGGTTGTCCGCAGAATGAATGTGTCGTAACGATAGAGCACGAGGCGCGAAATGATTTCGCCGAGATACCAGGAGCAGATGATCGCGGCAATGATGATGAGTACGCGCCAGGTCTGAAGGTCGTTGCCGAATTTCTCCAGGAGGACCGAATACGAAAGCATGCCCATGAGAGACGAAAGAATGAAGAGCATCAGCTTGAACACGCCGCGGATCGAATCGGAACGATCCATCCATTCACTCAGTTTTTCCGCCAGTTCAGGCTCCGTGTTTTCCAGTTTCATGATCTGCCCGCCGGAAAGACGGTCGAACGCCTCGAAGGCGCAGAACAGCATCAGAAACAGGATAAAACTTGCAATCAGCAGTTCCAGTTCGAGAAACATTATGTGTGAGTATCTCCCATCAGAACAGGTTCAGGAAAGATGTCACTGAATGTGAACAGCTTTTCCAGTTCGTTCATTGTTTTATGTTCCCTGCGCCTCATTTTCCTCTTGAGTTCAGGTTTCAGGTCGTCCTCTCCCGAAGCGTGAAGCAGTCCGTGCACCAGATACAGAACCACTTCCCGCGAATAGGGGAGCGAACGTTTTTCCGCTTCCCGTCTCGCGACCTCCGGGCAGACGATGATTTCCACTTCCACGGAATTTTCATCCTTTTCGTCCGGCAGTTCGCTTTTCGATTCACGGTAATCAAAGCAGATCACATCCGTCGGTCCCTGATGTCCGACGAAAGCCTCGTTGATTTCCGCCATCTCCTTCGCGCCGACGAAATTCAGCGAAAGCTCATTTGCAATCCCGCTTCCCGTGATTCCGGCTGCCTTCTCAGACAGTTTTTTCAGGCGCGCCATTGCCGGGCGCGGATACTTCTTTTCCGCTCTCCATGAACAGATCGTCTTCATCCTTACTGTCATCCTTGGGATATGCTATGCGCCCATGCATCATGGACGAAAGCGTTTTAACAAAACTTTTGCGGATGCCCGCAAGCTCTTTCATGGTCAGATTGGCTTCGTCGAGCTGTCCGTCGCGGATCTTTTTGCGGAAAAGCTCCTTGACCAGCGCGTCGATGGATGCCGGTGTCGGTTTCTCCAGACTCCGCGAAGCCGCCTCGCAGCAATCCGCCAGCATAATCAGCACAATCTCCTTTTCCGAGGGCAGGGGACCCTGGTAGCGGAACTCGTTTTCACCGACATTATGTTCGCCGTGAATCTCCTGCGCACGTTTGTAGAAGTAGAGAATCAGGTCCGTCCCGTGGTGCTGCATGATCGTGTCGCGGATAATCTTCTTCAATTTATACTTGCGCGCAAGTTCCAGCCCGTATTTCACATGGTTCAGGATGATCATGGCGCTCATGGACGGATTCAGTTCCCGGTGCATGTCCGCGCCGGGGCTGTTCTCAATGAAGTAATCCGGCTGGGAAAGTTTGCCCACGTCATGAAATAATGCGCAGACCCGCGCCTTGATGTGGTTGAGCCCGACCTCCTGCGCCGCCTGTTCCGCGAGGGTCGACACCATCAGGCTGTGATGATAGGGGCCGGGCGCTTCGAATTGCAGGCGCTTGAGAAGCGGATGGTTGTAATCGCTGTAAATCAGCAGGGACATTGTGGTGCTGACATCGAACATGAATTCAATGACGAACAGCGCCAGCTGGGCGAGGATCGCGGTCAGGAGCCCTGTGAACAGCGGGAACACCAGAATCCAGAAACAGAGATCCTCTCCCTCCGTGTCCCGCCAGAGAAAGATGAATGCCACGATCAGAGTGGAAATCATGGTCCCCAGAAATGCGCGGACAAAGAAATTCCGGTAATTGGTCGCATAGCGCACCGCGAATCCCGCGCCGCCGTTGACGATCAATCCCGTCAGCATCATCTGGAACGGATTGTTCATCTGGAGGGAGGCGATGGTCGTCACCAGCAGTCCCACGAACAGCGCCGCGCGGATGCCGTAAATGACGGAGACGATGATCGCGGAGAATCCCAGCGGCAGGGCGAAATAGATGACATTCGGCGGAATGCTGTATTGTTCACTTATGATTTTGAAAAGATCAAGAAACACGCGGTTCAGCAGGATCGAGGCGATTGTAATCAGTCCGAGGAGCCAGATGGTGCGGTTGCTGCGGACCATCTCCGGATGCACATGATAGATATAGATGCCTGTGAAGATGATGATTGCAAGGCAGAGGAAAATATTTTCCAGAATCACGCGGTAGGGACCCGACTGCGCCTTGGTTTTCCGGAGCTCTTTGTTATAGGCTTCCAGAATCATGAGGTCCTTGTCCGTGACAACGCTTTTCTTCTCGAGGATCGGCTGTCCCTTGTGTATCTCGAACATGACGGGGCGCACCATGTTTGCCATTTCCTCTTTTTTCGCTTCCGTGAAATCCTGATCGTAGGCAAGATTGCCGTTGCCGATGATGGAAACCAGTGTTTTTTCTATGGACGCGAGAATGGCATCCTTGTTCGGATCGTTGTAATATTCCAGCGTCGCGTTTACGACTGATTTTGCGGCTTCGAGGGGGGTCATGATCTCACGCATCGGCACACTGTCGCGCTGGCGTTTGTAGGCGTCGATGATCCGGATGTGCTTATCCCAGGTCAGACTGCCTTTCTGCTCGTTGCTGATGATTCCGTTGTTCAACGCGCCTTCGAACAGGGAATACATCTTCTTCATCTGAACCGGATTGTCCGCAATCTGGAGGAGGCAGTCCAGCGTATTTTTATTCAGCCGCGCCGCAAGGTTTTCTGGGGAATCTCCCGGAGACGGCAGATATTTTGCCCCTTTGTTTTCCGCGTTTCCGCGTTTCCGCAGTTCCGCAAAGAAATCCTGAAAATGCTCCGTGATCTGTGCCGAGGCTTCCGGCTGGATCTTGAAGTAATACGGTGCCTGGGATGCCACCTGTTCGCGCAGAGCTCGGGTTTTCAGCTTATCCTCGCCCGAAAAGTCAAGTTTTGAGAAAAGGGTGTAAGGAGAGTACTGACCTGCGACGAAATGAATATCCGCATCGTTCTCCGGGATGATCATAACGATCAGGCTGACGGCAAGAACCATCAGGAGCATCAGCACCAGCACAAATTTGGAATGTTCCAGCTTCTCCCCGAAAGAAGGAGGTTTTTCTGTTGCCTTATTCCGTTCCGCCATTTTCGTTGCCTCCGGATACAGTTTCTTTTTTCTGGTAAGCGTTGACGATTTTTTCCACAAGGGAATGGCGCACGACGTCACGTGTCGAGAATTGGCAGACCGCGATTTCCGGAATCTGCTCCAGCTTGCGGACCGCCTGAAGCAAACCTGACGTCCGTTTGTTCGGCAGGTCGATCTGAGTCGGGTCTCCCGCAACCACGCACTTGGAATGGAACCCGAGACGCGTCAGGAACATCAGCATCTGTTCATTGCTTGCATTCTGCGCCTCGTCAAGAATGATGAAAGAGTTATTGAGCGTGCGCCCGCGCATGAAAGCAAGCGGCGCCACTTCAATGATGTTGCGGTCGATGAGAGCCGCCGCCTCTTCAAAATCCAGCATATCATACAGCGCATCATACAGCGGACGCAGATACGGATTGATCTTTTCTTCAATTTTTCCCGGAAGGAAACCGAGATTTTCCCCTGCCTCCACGGCGGGACGCGTCAACACGATGCGGTCGACTTTTCCCGCAAGCAGTTCCGAGACCGCAAGCGCCATCGCCAGATAGGTTTTGCCTGTGCCGGCAGGACCGATTCCGAATACCACATCTTTCATCCGGACCGCTTTTACATAAGCAAGCTGATTCAGAGTGCGCGGCACGATTTTCTGTTTTTTGGGGCTGACTTTGATTCTTTGGGAAAAGAAATTCTGCAATTCCGTTTCGCGGGATTCCTGAAACGCCGACAGGGTCATCTGGAAATCCCGCTGGTCGATCCGTTTTTTCGTAGCGGAGTAAAGCTTGTTCAATTCCTCCAGAAAAGCAATGGTTTTCACCACATTTTCCTTTTGGGGAGAAGATATCCTGAAACAGAGATCGCGTGCGGTCACAGTGACGCCGAGCCGTTTTTCAGTTTCTTTCAGATTTTCTGTAAAACGCCCTGCAAAAAGCAGTTCCATTTCGGTTGCATTGCTGAAAAAATACTTGTCGGAGACTATGCCTCCGGGACTTTCATTTTCGTTACTCATTATTTCCCAGCCGGAGGAATCAGAAGCTCAAGACCGGGTTTCAGTTTGTTCGGATCTTTGATCTTCTCTTTGTTCGCCTCAAAGATAACGGTCCATTTTTCGCCTTTGCCGTAGATGGCTTTGGCGATATTCCAGAGATTGTCATTTTTCCTGACAATATAAGACGTCGGGATTTCCGGTTCCGCCTTCACTTCTTTCTGTGCGGCATCGTCAGGACAGACAGATTTTTCTGCCTTGACTTCTGCTTTGTCTTTTGACTCAAGAGCCTTCAGCTCCTGCTCATTTTTCAAAGCCGCCCGATATTCCGCAGAACCCTCCGGCATTTCACGCGGGGGCTGCCAGTCGGGATAACTGGATTTGATTTTAGCCGACCATTCTTCTCCCTGCGGGGGCGGCGGAACATCGCTTCCGCTTTCAAAAATACCGCAGGAACAAAGCACGAATGACAAAAGGGAAGCTGTTCCCGCAACAAAAATACGGCTGTTCATCCTCATAACTCCAGGTAACGGGTTTTGACACAATTGCATTTTTATCCGGCCGAAAGCTTCCCTTTGCTCATTCCGACTGAATGTCAGTCAGAGAATCTCTTGAGAAGAATCACTCCGTTATGCCCGCCAAAACCGAGATTAATATTCATGGCAACATCGACCTTTCTTTCGACGGCGGTGTTGACCGTATAGTTCAAATCACAATCCGGGTCCGGGGTCTCATAGTTGATTGTCGGGGGAATGATGCCTTTCTGAATGGTCAGTGCGCAGATGATGGTTTCAAAACCGCCTGCGGCGCCGAGCCCGTGGCCCATTGTCCCTTTTGTACTGCTGATTCCCACTTTATGCGCATGTTCGCCCAGCGATGTTTTGATCGCCATGGTCTCGAATTTGTCATTCAGGGAAGTGCTGGTTCCGTGCGCATTGATGTAGTCGATGCAATCCGCATTGAGTCCGGCATTTCCGAGCGCCATATTCATTGCACGCGCCATGCCTTCTCCGCCCGGTGCGGGAGAGGTGATATGATATGCGTCGCCTGTCGCTCCGTAACCGATCACTTCGGCATAGATTCTGGCGCCGCGTTTTTTCGCATGTTCAAGTTCTTCGAGGATCAGGACACCTGATCCTTCAGACATGACAAAACCGTCTCTGTCCTTGTCGAAAGGACGGCTTGCATGTTTCGGGTCATCATTTCTCTGGCTCATTGCCTTCATGGAACAGAATCCTGCCAGGCCGAGCTTGGAAACGGAGGCTTCCGCGCCGCCGCTGATCATGATGTCCGCATCTCCGCGCTGAACCGCACAGAAGGATTCACCGAGAGAGTGTGAAGCTGTCGAGCACGCAGTGACAGCCGCGAAATTGGGTCCCTTCGCCCCATATCTGATAGAAAGGGAACCTGATGCCATATCGATGATCATCATCGGGATCAGGAAAGGGGAAATTCTGCCCGGACCTTTTTCCAGCAGGACTTCGCACTGCTGTTCCATGGTCCGCATTCCGCCGATTCCGCTGCCGACGCAAACGCCGACGCGATCGGGGTTGACGACTGAACCGTCTCTCATATCCAGAGGGAGTCCCGCATCTTTGAGAGCTTCATCCGCCGCGGCAACCGCATACAGGCAGAAGTCATCCATTCTTCTTGCCTCTTTTTCAGACATATATTTCGTGGGATCGAAATCTTTGACTTCGCCCGCGATCTGAGTACGGTAAGCGCTGACATCGAATCTCGTAATCTTATCCAGTCCGCATTTGCCGTTCACCAGCGCATCCCACATCGAATTCACATCGTGACCGACACAGGAAACCGCACCGACTCCGGTAATTACTACGCGTCTTTTATCCATTCAAGCCTCCGTGGATATACAAAAAAGCGGGGCATTCTTTTACGGGAATGTCCCGCTCTGATCAGCAAAAATCAGAATTATGCTTTCTGCTTGCCTTCAATATACTTGATGGCATCACCGACTGTTGTCAGCTTTTCGGCGTCTTCATCCGGAATATCGGATCCGAATTCTTCTTCGAGAGCCATGACAAGCTCCACCTGGTCCAGAGAGTCTGCACCGAGGTCCTCGATGAATTTTGCGTCTTCCGTTACCTGGTCTTCAGCAACTCCGAGCTGCTCGACAACGATCTTTTTCACTTTTTCTGCTATTGTGGACATTACGAACCCTTTCTGTAAGTTAATTCGCAGTTGAGTTTTGACTACACTAGCACATTAATATTGTGCTTTTTTAAAATTTTTCAAGTGTTATTTGGAAAAAAGACACTCTAAAAAATTTTCAAAGGATTTTTCTTTCCCTTTTTGAATTCATTTTTCCTGAAAATCCGAATGGCGTCAGGACATCAGGAAGCCGCCGTCGACGTTCAGGACCTGCCCTGTGACATAGTCGGATTCCGGTCCGCAGAGGAAGCAGACCACATTTGCCACGTCTTCAGGTTTGCCGCCGCGTTTCAGCGGAATGTTCACGAGGAATGCGTCGCGCGCCGCCTGCGGAAGCTTTTCGGTCATATCCGTGATGATGTATCCGGGAGCGATCGCATTCGCGCAGATGTTGCGGCTGCCGAACTCGCGCGCCGTGGTCTTGGTCAGTCCGATCACGCCGGCTTTGGAGGCGGAGTAGTTCGCCTGTCCGGCGTTGCCCATTCTGCCGACGACGGATGCGATGTTGACGATCTTTCCGTAGCGTGCCTTCATCATGTAGCGGGTTGCCGCCTTGGTGAAGTTGAATGTGCCTTTGAGGTTGACGGCGAGGACCATATCCCAGTCCTGTTCGGTCATCTTCATCATGAGCGTATCACGCGTGATGCCGGCGTTGTTGACAAGGATATCGAGTTTGCCGTATTTGTCGACTACCGCTTTGACGGCGGCTTCCGCCTCTTCGGGTTTTGCCACGTTTGCGGCGATTGCCATTGCTTCATACCCCTGAGCTTTGAATTCAGCAGCGGTTTTTTCAGCAACATCAAGAAGAATATCGACCATTGCGACGGTCGCGCCTTCCGCTGCCAGCTTTTCGCAGATTGCCCTGCCGATACCGCGTGCGCCGCCTGTCACCAGTGCAACACGCCCTTCGAGTTTCTTGCATCCCATAATTTTTTCTCCCTTACTAGGTTTTGGGTATTTCAGAGTTGAATTTTTCCGAGATCTTCACAGGAAGACACGTTGAACAGGGCTTTCGCGGGGTCGATCTGTTTGACCAGCCCTGTAAGAACCGTTCCCGGGCCGAACTCAATGAATGTGTCCGCTCCGAGCGATGAAAGCGCGTTCACGCAGTCAACCCAGCGGACACTGCCCGCGACCTGGCTGACGAGGTTCGCCTTGATCTGTGTATCATCCTCCGTGATTCCGCCTGTGACGTTCTGCGCCACGGGGACTTTGTTCTGCCTGACCGTTACGCCGTCGAGAACGTCCCTGAGCTGCTCTCCCGCTTTTGCCATGAGTCTGGAGTGATAGGCACCCGCGACTTTCAGCGGAATGATCTTGCGGATGCCTTCCAGCGTTTTGATCTGTTCGGACGCTTTGGCGACACCGTCTTCCACACCGCTGATGACGATCTGACCGGGGGAATTGTAGTTTGCCACGTCAATGCCGCAGTCCGCGCAGATTTTCCGGATCACGTCTGCGGGAGCGGCGCCTTTTGTAAGCACACATGCCATGGTGCCGTGAGTTTCCCGGCAGGCCGCATCCATGAGTTCCGCACGTCTGGCGACAAGACGGAGTCCGTCCGCAAAGCTGAAATAATCCGCGCAGCAGAGTGCGCCGTATTCCCCGAGGCTGAGCCCCGCCGCGCCGACGGGTTTGACTGCGTCGCCGAATTTTTCATGGAATGCCGCGAGGCACGCCATGCTGGTTACGAAAATCGCCACCTGACAGTATTTGCTTTCCGTCAGTTTCTCTTCCGGAC
>ERZ780157.4515-NODE-4515-length-10507-cov-9.744738_pt1 | contig 10507 bp, 10 predicted proteins | sample MGYA00511169_ERZ780157 | MGnify/ENA primary metagenome ERZ780157 (study PRJEB29588, sample SAMEA1965149) | human gut metagenome | biome: human gut; feature: human-associated habitat; material: faeces | place: Denmark | collected 2008/2010 ...
AAATTTAAATTCACATTTATTTTTGAAAAAATCGATTTTTCCTATATTACAAAAATAAGGCAACTATTAATATAGTCACCTTATTAAATTTTTTATAATTTATATATACAATTATTTTAAATTAAAGAAAGCTTTTTTGCCAGCATACTCAGCAGCTGAACCTAATTCTTCTTCTATTCTTAATAATTGGTTATACTTACATACTCTATCAGTTCTAGATGGAGCTCCTGTTTTTATTTGACCAGCATTAGTTGCAACAACTAAATCAGCAATTGTTGAATCTTCAGTTTCTCCTGATCTATGTGATACTACAGCTGTCATACCAGCTCTATTTGCCATTTGTATAGCATCTAAAGTTTCTGTAACTGTTCCAATTTGGTTAAGTTTTATAAGGATTGAATTAGAAACACCCATGTCAATTCCTTTAGATAATCTTTGTGTATTTGTAACAAATAAATCATCACCAACAAGTTGAATTTTATTTCCAAGTCTTTCTGTTAATAATTTCCAACCTTCCCAGTCTTCTTCTGCAAGACCATCTTCTAAAGATATAATTGGATATTTACTTGCTAAATTCTCCCAGAAATTAATCATTTCTTCACGAGTATACATTTTATCTGATTTCCAGAAATAATATTTTCCTTCTTCGCCTTTTGCTTTAGCTTCTTCATACATTTCAGTAGCAGCAGCATCAATTGCTATCTTAAAATCAACTCCTGGTTTATATCCAGCTTTTTCTATAGCTTCAACGATAACTTTTAAAGCTTCTTCATCTTCAGATAAATTTGGTGCAAATCCACCTTCATCACCTACTGATGTTGCAAGTCCTTTTGATTTTAAAACTGATTTTAAATTATGGAAAACTTCAGCACACATTCTTAAACATTCTTTAAAACTTTCTGCACCTACTGGCATAATCATAAATTCTTGAATATTTACACTATTATCTGCATGTTTACCACCATTTAAAATATTCATCATTGGAACTGGTAAAGTTTTAGCGTTTACTCCACCAAAATAATTATATAGGCTTACACCTAAAGCTTCTGCTGCAGCTCTTGCAACTGCTAAAGATACACCAAGTATAGCATTAGCTCCTAATTTTCCTTTATTATCTGTACCATCAAGTTCAATCATTGCTTTATCAATTTCAACTTGATCTAAAGCATTCATACCCTCTATTTCAGGAGCAATGATATCGTTAACATTATCTACAGCTTTTAAAGTACCTTTACCTAAATATCTAGACTTATCTCCATCTCTTAATTCAACAGCTTCAAAAGCTCCAGTTGATGCTCCAGATGGAACAGCTGCACGACCAACAAATCCTCCCTCAACTTCAACTTCAACTTCAACAGTTGGATTTCCTCTTGAATCTAATATTTCTCTTGCATATACTGATTCAATTTGTAAGTATTGTTTCATAAAAATTCCTCCCATTACTAACATAAATTATATTAACTACTTAAATAAGAAGTAGATAATAACTTTTTTAATTAATCTTTTTTAGTGCTGTCTAATAATTCTTTTAAGAATGCATTATTTTCTTTTTCAACACTTCTTTCAGCAATTTTTTCTTCTTTTTTCATTCTTTTTTCATTATATTTTTCTTGTAATTTTGTCTCCTCTTCTGCTCTTCTAATCAAATCTTCCTGAATAGAAATTTTCTCTTGCAAAGTTGTTATTTCCCTTGACGTTTCTTCAAGACTTCTTCCATCTTTTGAAAGTAAACTTTCTTCTGCTATCATTTTAGTATACTTTAAATATAATAAATCTTCCTCAGCAGAATAGTTAGCAAGAGCAGTATCTAAAGATTCTTTTACATCATATTTTTCAATTATAGCTTCAGATACATCTGTTGCAAGTCTTTTAAAATCTGTCATAGAAAAATCAAAAGTCCCATCTTTAACATAATATTTGTATTCACTAAAAATAAGATTATACATAAGAGTAGCATATCTTTTTGGAGTTATTTTTCCTTCTTTAAGCATATTTTCCAAATCATATTCTATTTTTTCAATATCCTTTTTTATTTTATCAAGCGTGATTTTAACCATCTTTTTATCATATGGCTTTTCTTCAGCTTTTTTCTTTTCATTTAGTTTAGCCTCTTTTTCTAGTCTAATATAATCTTTTTCATCTATTAGCTTAAATCCATGATGTCCACACTTTGGACATGTTCCTTTTGCAAGACTTCCAACTAAATCTGGTACTTTACTCTTTGGAATGTTATGTTTTTTACTTGCAACATAGTCACATTTAGGATTTAAACATTTATAATAGATAGTAACTTCAATTTCCTCATCCTCTTCTTCTGTAAATTCATCAGGATGAGTTATCATATATGTTCGCCAAGCAGAATCAGTTTCAAAATCCTTTCTTGTTTTTCTTTCAGCAGCCATAAGTTACCTCCATTAAAATTCAACTAAACTTTCTCCTGTCATTTCTTCAGGAATTTCCTCTCCCATTAATGCTAGTAGAGTTGGTGCTATATCACATAATCTACCATCTTTTATACTAGTTACTCTATCTGATACAACAATAAGTGGAACATCAAAAGTTGAGTGTGAAGTTATTGCTTCTCCAGTTTTTACATCTAGCATATATTCACAATTTCCATGGTCAGCTGTTATAATAGCTTCTCCTCCAACTTGCTCTATTTTTGATATTACTTCACCAACACATTTATCTAAAGCTTCTACTGCTTCAATTGCCTTTTCTAGATTTCCTGTATGACCTACCATGTCTCCATTTGCATAATTCATTATTATTACATCATACTTTTTAGAGTCTATTGCCTCTATAATTTTTTCTGTAACCTCATAAGCAGACATCTCTGGCTTTAAATCATAAGTTGCTACCTTAGGTGAAGGAATAAGTATTCTATCTTCATTAGGATATGGTATTTCTTCTCCACCATTAAAGAAAAATGTAACATGTGCATATTTTTCTGTCTCGGCAGCTCTTAACTGAGTATATCCTAAAGTAGAAATATATTCTCCAAAAGTATTTTTTAATACCTGTGGTTTATATGCTATTAATACATTTGATATACTTTCATCATATTGTGTCATTGTAACAAAAGTAAGATTTTTAATATCTTTTCTTTCAAATTCATCAAAGTTAGAGTTAACAAAAGCTTTTGTTAATTCTCTTGCTCTATCAGGTCTAAAGTTAAAGAATATAACAGAATCATTACTGTTTATAGTTGCTATAGGTGTATTATCTTCTGAGCACATAACAATTGGTTTAACAAATTCATCAAATTCTTGTGCTTCATATGATGTTTCAACTGCTTTTTGTACAGTTTTAAACATATTACCTTCACCTTTTGCCATAGCATCATATGCAAGTTTTATTCTTTCCCATCTATTGTCTCTATCCATAGCATAATATCTACCAGATATAGTAGCGATTTGCCCTATTCCAATTTCTTTTATTTTTTCTTCTAACTGTTTTAAATAATCAACAGCAGAAGTTGGAGGTGTATCTCTACCATCCAAAATAGCATGGATATATACATTCTTTACTCCTTCTTTTTTTGCCATTTCTAAAAGTGCATAAAGATGATTAATATGTGAATGAACACCACCATCAGATACTAGTCCTATTATATGTAATGAAGTATCTTTTGCGTTTTTCATTGCTTTTAATAATTCTTCATTATTAAAAAATTTACCTTCATCAATTTCTTTTGTGATTCTAGTTAACTCTTGATAAACTATTCTACCTGCACCAATATTAGTATGTCCTACTTCAGAATTTCCCATTTGACCTTCAGGAAGTCCTACAGCAAGCCCACTTGTTCTAATATATGTATTTGGGTATTTTGAAATATATCTATCTAAATTTGGAGTATTAGCAAGCTTAAAAGCATTTCCTTTTTCATCATCATTTAATCCTACTCCATCCATTATCATTAGTAAATATTGTTTGTTTTTCATAAAGTTCACTCTTCTCTTTCTACCATTATTTCAAGGTAATATTTATTATATCACTTTTAATCATAATTTACAATAGCTACAAAATCGTTTGTAAGTGATGCACCACCTACTAAAGCTCCATCAATATCTTCCATGCTTAATAATTCTTTTGCATTTGATGCTTTTACACTTCCACCATATTGTATCCTTATATTCTCAGCAATGTTTTCATTATACATTTTTGCAATAGTACTACGTATAAATTTACACATTTCTTGAGCTTGCATTGAAGTTGCTGTAACTCCAGTTCCTATAGCCCATATTGGTTCATATGCAATTATGATGTTTCTTTTTATTTGTTCTTTAGTTATATCTTTTAGATCTTTAGCAAGTTGATCTTCAACAACTTTAAACATTTCATTATTATTTCTTTGTTCTAGAGTTTCTCCAACACAAAGTATTGCTTTTAAATCTTTTTCAATTATTTTTTTTACTTTTTTATTTACTATTTCATCAGTCTCATTAAAGTATTGTCTTCTTTCACTATGTCCCACAATACAATACTCAACTCCAGCAGATATTAACATATCTATTGATGTCTCACCTGTATATGCACCTTTATCTTCGTAATGAACATTTTGTGCGCCTAATTTTACATTTGTTTGACATATTAAATCATATACTCTATCAAGGCTAACAAAATTTGGACATAATACAACATCAATATCATCAACATTAATTTGTTTTACTATACTAGTTACAAACTCCTCTGCTTGTGATAAAGTATAATTCATCTTCCAATTTCCTGCTATTATCTTTTTTCTCATAGCTATTCCTCCTAATTTAATTCAACAAGACTTTTTATATTTTCATCTTCTAGCCATGATGGTTCAATATCTTTGCTTGCAAATTTAAACTTTACATTTCCTTTTTCATTAACAGACCATTTTCCATTCCAACTTGTAGGGACCTCCATTTCAAGCTCTGACCAGTCTTTTTTACTTAATATTTTATTTATTTTTTCTTTCAAACTTTCAAAAGAATTATCTTCTAGTGTAGAATTATTTAGAATATACATTCCAACACCATTTTGCACATAGTAATAGTCTTCAATAAACTTATCTTTCTTTCCTTCTAGCTCATAATTTTCTTTAATCTCAGAACTATATTTTTTAATATTTAATTCACTTATATTTGTATTATCATTTATTTCTTGCTTCTTGTTACAAAGTAAAGTTACAAAGACTATTATAAATATTACAATTATTGAAACTATTATAAAAATAACAAATTTCTTTAAATCTTTTATTCCAACTTTGTTTTTTGTATTTACATTATTACCCATATTTTTCCTCTTTATTCCTTATCATTTAAAGCTTCAATTCCTGGCAATTTTTTACCTTCCATAAATTCAAGTGAAGCACCTCCACCAGTTGATACATGTGACATCTTATCCTCAAGTCCGAATTTCTCAACTGCTGCTGCACTATCTCCACCACCAATTATTGATATACATTTAGAATTTGCCATAGCCTCAGCTATTGCTCTAGTACCAGTTGAAAATTTATTTATTTCAAATACTCCAACTGGCCCATTCCAAACTACAGTACCTGCATTTTCTATTTCTTGTTTGTATAATTCTATTGTCTTTGGTCCAATATCAAGACCCATATAACCATCTGGTATTTCAGCTGAATTAGTTACCATTGTTTTAGAATCTTCATCCATTTTGTCTGCTACTAAACTGTCAACTGGTGTAAGTAATCTTACTTCCTTATCTAATGCTTTTTTTAGTATTTCAGCTGCTACATCTATTTTATCATCTTCACAAAGAGAGTTACCAACTTTACCTCCTTGTGCTTTTACAAAAGTATAAGTCATTGCTCCACCAATTAGTAATGTATCAACTTTATCTAATAGATTATTTAATACATCTATTTTACTAGAAACTTTAGCACCACCAACTATAGCAACAAGTGGTCTTTTAGGATTATTTATACCTTTATCTAAAGCATCTATTTCCTTTTCTATTAAAAATCCACATACTGAAGGTAAATAATGTGTAACACCCTCAGTTGAAGCATGTGCTCTATGTGCACTACCAAAAGCATCATTTACAAATATATCTGCAAAAGAAGCGAGTTTCTTAGCAAATTCAGGATCGTTTTTCTCTTCTGCCTCAGTCATACGAGTATTCTCAAGTAATACTACATCTCCATTTTTCATAGAATTTATAGTTTTTGTAGTTTCATCTGAATATATATCTTTTAACAAAGGTACATTCTTATTTAGTAATTCAGATAGTCTTGTAGCAACAGGTGCTAAACTTATATTTTTACCTGTTTTTCCTATATGAGAACATAAAATTATTTTTGCATTATTTTCTATTAAATATTTTATTGTTTTTAAAGATTCAACTATTCTCTTATCACTTGTTATCTTTCCAGTTTCTTTATCAAGTGGTACATTAAAATCACATCTTACTAATACTTTTTTAGAGTCTACTTCTATATCTCTTACAGTTTTCTTATTTAACATATTCTACCTCCAATTTAAGAAAAATAGCTGACTTTTATTAATCAAGCCAGCCACTTTTGTATATAATTTCTAACTATTTATTATCTACTTCGTTCATATGTATTGCTAAGTCGATAACTTTATTTGAATAACCCCATTCATTATCATACCAAGCTACTAGTTTTACAAAAGTATCTGATAATGCAATACCAGCTTTAACATCAAATATTGAAGTATATGGATTATGTATAAAGTCAGAAGATACTAAGTCTTCATCTGTCCAATCCATTACACCTTTCATTTCATTAGCACATGCTTTTTTTATAGCTTCAACTATCTCATCATAAGTAGCAGGCTTTTTTAGTCTACAAGTTAAATCTACTACTGATACATCTAAAGTTGGAACTCTAAATGACATACCAGTAAGTTTTCCATTAAGTGAAGGTATAACTTTACCAACAGCTTTTGCAGCTCCAGTTGATGATGGAATTATATTACCAGCTGCAGCTCTTCCACCTCTCCAATCTTTATTTGATGGTCCATCAACAGTTTTTTGTGTTGCTGTTGTAGAGTGAACTGTAGTCATAAGACCTTCTTCAATACCAAAATTATCATTAATAACTTTTGCAAGTGGTGCTAAACAGTTAGTTGTACAAGATGCATTTGAAACTACATTCATATCAGATGTATATTCATTTTCATTAACACCCATAACAAACATTTTAGCATCTTTTGATGGTGCTGAAATTATAACTTTTTTTGCTCCACCAGTAAAATGTGCAGATGCCTTTTCTGTACTTGTAAATACACCAGAAGATTCAACTACATACTCAACTCCAGCTTCTTTCCAAGGTATTTCATTTGGATCTTTAAAGTTAAATACTTTAATTTCCTTTCCATTAACAATTAAATTTGTACCATCAACTTTTATGTCAGCGTCTAATTTACCATGTATTGTGTCATATGTTAACATATATTTCATATATTCTATATCTATAAACGGATCATTTATAGCTAAAACATCAACATTATCCCTTTCTAAAGACGCTCTCATTACAAGTCTTCCTATTCTTCCAAATCCATTAATTCCTAATTTTACACTCATTTATACTACCTCCTAATTACAGTAATATTTTATCGCATGAAACTTATTTTTTCAATACTTATGACAAAATTTACCTATTTTTTCGCAGTAATTTCCAAAAAAAAGAAGGTACAGAAAATTAATCCTGTACCTTTTAATTTAATTACAAAAAATATTTCTTCTTATTTTTTCTGCAACATCTAATTTCTTAGAATTTACTGACTCAAGAAAAAGCATTGTTCTTACTTTCTCATCAAATTTGCTTAAAGAGTCAGCAATCTGTTCATCAGAGAAAGTCTCATACGCTCTAACTGTAAGGCTTATAGCCTCATCAAAAGTGCTTTTTTGAATAGTGTTCATTTTTTTACCTCCAAATTATAATTATAACGGATTTATTGTTTACATAATATTGATTATACACTATTTTACATAAAATGTCAAATTATATAAAAAAAGACCTTAAGATTTTGCTCTTAAGGTTATATAACACATTTTATTTTTATTATTCTTCTAATAACCAATCTATTACATTTTTATGAATTATACCATTTTGTGAAAAATCAAATTTATCCATTGTTAAAACATATTTAGGATAGTTATCATCTATATTTTTAAATGCCCCAAATTCTCTTTCAATAACAGAGTCATCCGCTAAAATATATGCTACTTGAATATATATTTTTTCTTTAAATCTTGTTGCTATAAAGTCTATTTCTCCATTTTCTAAATTTCCGACCTTAACATCATATCCTCTAGATAGTAATTCATTATATACAATATTTTCTAAATACGCTCCTAATTGTGGTCTTTTCCCAACACTCATTATTTGACCAAAACCTAAATCTGTTAAATAATATTTGTATTTTCCATTTAATATCCTTTTTCCCCTAACATCATATCTATCAGCTTTATTTATCATCATAGCTTTTGTCATATATTCTAAATAGTTGTATAGAGTTATTTTTGAAACTTCTCTATCGTCTTTATTTGCAAAATAATTTGATAAACTTTCTGCTGAAAAATTTTGAGATGGAGTTGTAACTATATATTCTACTATTCTATTAAATAGATCCAAATCTTTTATATTAAATCTTGCTATAATATCTTTTACTAATATAGAATTATAGATGTCTGATAAATATATTCTTGTTTGGACTTCATCTGTCAACATAAATCTTTGTGGCATTCCTCCCCAAGTAATATAGTCATCAAATGCTTCTTCTATATCCTTTCTATCTGTTATCTTTTTTAGCTCACATACTTCTTTAAATGTGAAGGGATATGTTTTAAAACTTACATATCTTCCTGCTATATGTGTAGCAAGTTCTCCAGACAGTAAATCGCTATTAGAACCAGTAATAAATATTGATACATTTTTAGATGCCTTAAATGAATTTATTGCTTTTTCCCAGTGTTTAACATTTTGAATTTCATCAAAAAACAAGTAATATTTATTTTGGCTTACTATTTTTTCTTTAATGTAATTATGTAAATCCATATCATCTTTTATAAAAGCATAATCCTCATATTCAAAGTTTATATATATTATTTGAGAATCTGATATTCCTCTTGCTTTTAACTCATCTATTATTTGTAACAATATGACTGACTTACCACATCTTCTAACACCCATTATGACTTTTATCAAATCCTGGTCATAGAATGGTCTAATTTTAGATAAATATTTTTCACGAATAAGCATAAATTTCTCCTCTTCGTTCACTTTATTTTATTCCATTATATCGTAATTATTTTCTTTTGTCAACTATTTTGTTTACTGTACTAAACAAAATTCGATTTTTTATACATTTTGTTTAGTACATATTTTATATAATCTTCTTTAATTTACAATACCTAACTTATGCTTTAAAATCTATTCTACTATCATATTTGGATTAAAAGTAACATCTGTTTTTAAAGTATTTTTATCTTGTTTCTCACCTGGTTTTAATATTTCTAATCTTTTTGTTGTTAATTTATATTTCTTTGTATCAGGTTCTAATTCAAATACACTTATTGAATTTTCTAAACTCTCATCTAAGTGCTTTAATTCAGTAGTAAAATACATATCTTCATCCTTTAAATATGTACTTACTTTTTTTATAATTCTAAATATTTCAGCTATATGTTGTATATCTTCTCCTACGAAAACTAATTGAGGAGGTTCAGAAAATCCAGCATCATTTTTTGCAAAGTTCTCATAAAAATCAGAATATAACTGAACTTTTTCTGCTAACATATTTTGCCAGTCTTCATTTCTTCTAACAACTTCAAATACAAAGTTTATATCATCTGTACCATTTCTTAAAGTAACCATACCACCAGTTGGTTTGAATTTTACATTATATTTTTTTGAATATAAAAGTACATTTGGTGTAGATGAATAATATGCACCAACTTTTTGCATATATGCAATTAAAACTTGGTTACCTGCTAATTTTCTTTTTACAGCATAAGCAGGTTTAGTATTATCTGTAGGTTGCCATGAAGTTGGTATATTTCTTTGTTTTAATATATATGTAGCAATTTTATCCATTGCATATGCTCTATATGAGCTTTTACCAGCTTCGCTTTGGAAATAATATCTTGCTATTACTTTTGATTTTGTTAAATCTTCTAACCATTTTGCTACTTTATTTTGTTTTTTATCTTCTTCTATATCATTTAGTTTCCCTCTTAAATCAAGAATTTGCGTAACTTGTCTTGATGAAACAAAACCAAATTCATTAACTACTTCTAATGCTTTTATATGAGATTCATTTATATATCCCATATCCATTTTAAAAACAACTTGGTTAATTGAAGCAAATCCTTCCTTACCATCAAACACCTTTACTTCGTTTTCTCTTACTGCAAAAGGTGATACAACTGTTTTTACTTCTTTATCATTTACCATATCCATCGCTCCTTAAATTTTAACTTTGAAATTTAAATAAATAAAATGTATTATAATTAAAACATTTTTATATTTAAGTATTATATA